>Ga0194054_10001584_pt1 | contig 10789 bp, 10 predicted proteins | sample SepL2210m_MetaG_FD_163628 | JGI IMG/M metagenome (GOLD analysis project Ga0194054, IMG submission 163628) | Anoxic zone freshwater microbial communities from boreal shield lake in IISD Experimental Lakes Area, Ontario, Canada - Sep2016-L227-10m | ecosystem: Environmental > Aquatic > Freshwater... | reverse complement strand
GCCCTCCATATACATGAGCTCGCTGCCCTCGTCCGCGATGATGAGCGTGCGCTCGAACTGCCCGAAGTTCTCGGCGTTGATCCGGAAATACGCCTGGAGCGGGTGCTTCACCTTCACGCCCGGCGGCACGTAAATGAACGATCCGCCGGAGAAGACCGCGCTGTTCAGGGCGCTGAATTTGTTGTCGCCCGTCGGGATCACCTTCCCGAACCACTTCCGGAAAATTTCCGGGTGCTTGTGGAGTCCCTCGGTCGAGCCGACGAAGATGACCCCCTGGTCGCCGACCGCGGCCTTGATGTTCGAATACGCGGACTCGCTGTCGAACTGCGCCTCGACGCCGGCGAGGTATTTCCTCTCCTGCTCGGGGATGCCGAGCCGCTCGAACGTCTTCTTCACCTCGTCGGGAACCTCGTCCCACGAGCGCTTCGGCTGTGTGCCCTGGGACAAATAGTAGCGGATCTTCTCGAAAACAATGCTGTCGAGATCGTGGCTTGCCCAGTGCGTGGGCATCGGCATGCTCTCGAATTTCCGCAGCGCGTCCTTGCGGAACTTCCGGATCCAGTCCGGGTCGTTCTTGACGTCGCAGATGTAATCGATCGTCCGCTCGTTGAGCCCGAGCCCGGCATCGAACTCGTAGGCGACGTCGTAGCGGAAGTCGCCGCGCGAGCGGTCAATGTTCACATCGGGTTTGGAATCGGTTTCCATGGCGGGATCAGGCGGTTGCGGGAAATTCTTTTTCGACCCAGTCGTATCCTTGTGCCTCGAGTTTGAGCGCGAGATCTTTGTCCCCGCTGAGGGCGATCCGGCCGTCCACCATCACATGGACGACATCCGGCACGATGTAGTTCAGGAGCCGCTGGTAGTGGGTGATGACGAGGAACCCGCGGTCCGGCGAGCGCAGGGCGTTGACCCCGTCGGAGACGACCTTGAGCGCGTCAATGTCGAGTCCGCTGTCGGTCTCGTCGAGCACCGCGTATTTCGGCTCGAGCATCGCGAGCTGCAGGATTTCACAACGTTTTTTCTCGCCGCCCGAGAACCCCTCGTTCACCGCGCGGGACGTGAAGTTCCGCGGGATCTTGAGCGCGTCCATCTTGGCATAGAGCTCCCCGTAGTATTCGATCGCGTCCAGATCCTCGCTTTCGGAGAGCCTCGCCTGGCGCGCCGCCCGGATGAAGTTCGCGATCGTCACGCCCGGAACCTCCATCGGATACTGGAACGCCACGAACAGCCCCGCACGGGCGCGGTCGTCCGGCTCCGCCATCTCGAAAAGCGGGCGGCCGTCGAGCGTCACCGAGCCGCCGGTGACCACGTAGTCCGGGTGTCCGGCCATCACTTTCGCCAGCGTGCTCTTCCCCGATCCGTTCTTGCCCATGATCGCATGCACCTCGCCCCGCGGAATTTCCAGATGGAGGCCGCGGAGGATCTCCCGATCCCCGATGTTCGCATGCAGGTTTTCGATTTTCAGTGACATAGTGTTCAAGTGTTGAGGGCCGGAAAGAGGCCGCGGAGCGTGGATGGGTTGCGCCCGGTTGGGGCGGCTAGGCGATCGTGATGTCCTTGCTGAGATAGACGTCCTGAATGACCCGCAGAAGTTCGGCCCCTTCCTCCATCGGGCGCTGGAACGCCTTGCGTCCCGAGATGAGCCCGGTGCCGCCGGCGCGCTTGTTGACGACGGCGGTGAAGACCGCCTCTTCGAAGTCGCGCTTGCCGGAGGCTCCGCCGCTATTGATGAGGCCGGCGCGGCCCATGTAGCAATTCGCGACCTGGTAGCGGCAGAGGTCGATCGGATGGTTGGTCGTGAGCTCGGTGTAGATCCGCTCGTCGAGTTTGCCGTAGCTCGAGGAGCCGGAGTTCAGCGCCTTGTAGCCTCCGTTGTTCTCCGGGAGCTTCTGCTTGATGATGTCGGCCTGGATCGTGCAGCCGAGGTGGTTGGCCTGGCCGGTGAGGTCGGCCGAGACATGGTAATCCTTGTCGCCTTTGATTTTGAAGGCCGGGTTGCGCAGGTAGCACCAGAGGACGGTCGCCATGCCGAGCTCATGGGCGAGCGCAAACGCCTCCGCCACCTCGATGATCTCGCGGTGCGCGTCGTCGGATCCGAAATAAATCGTGGCCCCGACCGCCGCGGCCCCCATGTCCCAGGCCTCGCGGATTTTTCCGAAGGAAATCTCCTGGAAAGCATTCGGGTAGGTCAGCAGCTCGTTGTGGTTGATTTTGACAAGGAACGGGATCTTGTGCGCGTATTTCCGCGAGACCGCGCCGAGAACGCCGAACGTTGACGCGACGGCGTTGCAACCGCCCTCGATCGCCAGCTTCACGATGTTCTCCGGGTCGAAATAGAGCGGGTTCTTCGCGAAGCTCGCGCCCGCCGAATGCTCGATCCCCTGGTCCACCGGCAGGATGGAAAGATACCCGGTGCCCGCCAGTCGGCCGGTGCCATACATCCGGCTCAGGTTGTTGAGAACCCGCTGATTCCGGTCGGTCCCCGCGAACACGCGGTCCACAAAATCCGGCCCGGGCAGGTGCAGAAGCTCTTTCGGGATGGTTTTTGACGTGTGGCCGAGAAGGTATTCCGCCCGGTCTCCGAGATACGATGGGATGTTCATGGATGAAACGAAAAATTAAACCCGATGACCGGAAGTGTCCAGCGGAGGATTTGATTTCCGAGCCTTGCCAGGCGGGGGAAACCCGCCAAGATACCGGACTGACATGTCGGATTTGCTTCGGCATTTTTTTATCGCGATGGGCCTTCAAGAAAGGAGCGAAGCGATTGTGCGACGCGCGCCGACGGCCTCCGCCAGGGAGGGACGCACGCTCCCCACAAACCGCAGCACGACGGTTTTTTCCGGAGAAGCCGGCGACTGGCAGATGTATTTGAAACGCCCGTGGGGAGACCGCCAGGACGGGGTGTTCGCGATGGATATTCATCTGGATCCGCCGCTGCGGCACATCGGGGTTGCTCCCCTCAACGAGCGCTCCTCGCGTTGGGCGGAGGCGCTCACGCGGGGGTTCCGGCAGGCCCGTGCCCGGCTGGAAAAAATTCCCTCTGCCGCGCGGGTGTTCGATGAAATGGTTTTCGAGAACCCCTCGAATGCCGGGCTGAGGCTGGCTTCCTGCGCGGAGCTTCCCGCCGCCTCGACGCGGGAGATCCGCGTGAACGACAACCTCACGCCGGCGGAGACGAGAATCCTGGTGCGGACCAGCCTGCTCGAGGAGTTCGAGTCCCGGTTGGACGAGGAAAAGCCGATGGAGCACCTCGGGGAAATCTGGGAAGTCCTGAGCGGGATCCTGCTCCAGCTCGGTCACGGAAGTTACCCGCGCGACCGGTTCACCGAGCGGATCGAACTGACGACGAAGTGGGCGCTGGTCAATCTCCATGTGCTTTACAGCGGGAAGAAAGACGGACGCCCCGATCCGAACGATGCCGGCGAGGCGTTCGAAAAAATTCGTGCGAAACGCGGGAAGATCGAGCGCCGGGAGCTTTTCACAAGGGATCCGTTTTTCCGGCTGCTTTCCGATCTTTCGTTCCTGCTGCGGGATCGCGGCGTCGAAAGCTTGTGGGACACGGCGGCCGTCATTGTGCGCGATTTTCTGGATTCCCGCTACCTGCGGCTCAGCATCGCGAGTCTCATGCCCGACCGGCCGGACTGGCAGGAGGCGATGCCGGTCGAGTGGAAAACCCCCAAAAAAATCAGGACTCCGCCGCCGGTGTCCGGTCGCTACGGGATTATTGACGACGAGGACGAGGACGCCTGGAAACAGCTGCGCGATCCGCTGGAGGGCATCGGATATCTGATCATCGGACAGCTCGGCATGGGGCAGTTCGGGCGCGTTTACGAGGCGATCAATGTCGGCAACGGCAGCATCCCCGCCCGCGTGGCCGTGAAGGTGGACCGCATCCGCAAAGGACATAAAAAAGAAGCGATCGAAGCGGCGGACACGATCATGGACATCGCGCACGGGCTCGCGAAGTCGCCGCATGTCATCAGGGCTTTCGATGCCGGCTACATGAAAAATCCCCGGTCGAACTACCACATTCTGCAGATCGTCGAGGGGGACACGCTCGACCACCTGATCGGGATTGCGGGCACCGAGCACGCGAGCATCGCGCGACCGATTGCCGGACGTTCCTCGCCGGCCGACGCGAGCCGTGAATTTCTGAAATCGCTGAGCGGAAGCGCGGGGGAGGCGTGGCGGCGGAACAGGAGATCTCCTCCCTTTGTTGCGTCGCCCGGGCTGAGCCAGATCCTCGATCTCCTCACAAGCAAAGCGCTCTGGATCGAGGAGGTCCACAGCCTCGGGTTCGCGGTCAATGACTTGAAAAATGGAAACGTCATGATGAGCCGCCGCGGGCAGTTCAAGGCGATCGATCTCGATTCTTACAGCCGGGTCTTTTCCCATCTCGACAAGCTGCCCGACTTCTTTTTCCTCGCGGTGTCCGCGCTCCAGCTCGTCACGCACGGCTGCGGCTGGAACAGGGTGGCCGGGTCGGCGGACATCAAGGAACTGTTGTCGGATCCGGGAGCGGTCGGGCGGCGGCTGCGGGAGATCTGGGCGTATGGCGACCTTTCGCTGCAGAGCGGCGGGCGGGTCACCACCGGGGAGGTCACGGAGTTCTTCGCGCGGTTCATTGACGACGCGCGCTCCGGAGTTTTCGCGAACGAGCCGGAGCGTTTCACCCAAGCCATCAACGCCCTGATTTTTCTCAAGCGCCGCCTCACGACCGAGGAGATGGTGCTCCAGTAGAGGGGAGGAAATAAGAAAGCGGAAACACGTCGTATTCCCGGCCGTATTGCGCCAGGTAGAGGAGCGAGTAGGAACGTTTGAAAATCAGCACGGGCAGGAGCAGCACCGTGCCGAGATACGGAAGAGCAAGCACGCAGCCGGCCATGCAGCACGTGATCAGCACGGTCGCCACGACGATCGCGCCGACGGCGATGGCGATGACGACCTGGAACAGGAGATAAAGCAGGAATTTTCCGGCATGGCCCCGGAGAATGTCCGAAAATTCACGCCACGCATCCCAACACCGTTTCCCGCGCAGAAACATGATCGGAACCACGAAGTCCATGGTGAATTTTTTGATGATCGCCAAGACGAGCCCGATCGAAAACATCACCACGACCATCCCGGCCGCCCGGGCGATGCCGCCGGCTCCCCACTCGTTGTGAAGGAACATCCTGAAAATCAAAACGCCCGCGATCACGAACAGCGGCAGCGTGAGCGCCATGCCCGCCAATCCGAGCCAGAGGCGGAACCAAAAGAGGCTGTCTGCCTGGCGGGCGAATTTGTGCCACGGCTCGGCGACGTCGGCTTTGTCGAGGGCGACACAATGGAGAAACAGGAACTTGCCCCGGCTGTTGAACCACAGAAAAAGCACCCCGAGAGCCATCAGGACGATCATCAGCCCGATGGCCAGCGGCAGGATCCAGCTCAGATTGGCCATGACGTAATCCCGGATGCGCTCGAACTCATGCCGGAAATGGATTCCGTTGCCGCGCGCGGTGTGGAACTGGTAATTTCCACGATAGAATCCGCCGCGTTCCCCCAAGCCGGCCAGCCAGGCGGAAAAGCCGAGCACAAACCATTTGCCCAAATCGAAAGGTCGAAACAACATGCGCCGGGTCCATTCGATGGCCGGGCCGAGGGGCGAAGTCACGCTGATGCGGGTTGGTGTCGTCATGGAGTGAAAGGGTCCGACCCGATCCGCAGCGCGGCGATCGCGGCCATCACGCGGTCGCTCAGTGCCTGATATGTTTCGCGCGTGGCCGAGGCGATTTCTTCGTGGGAAAAGTGGAGAGGCTCGCCGATGACGACCGTGATCCGGGGGAAGTGCAGCCGCTTGGCGCCTTTGGGAAATGCGTCGTGGGCGCCGAAGATCCGCATCGGAAGGACGGGGGCGCCGGTCTTGGCGATGACGAACCCGATGCCCGCCCGTGCGGGCTGGATGTTGCCGTCCTTCGAGCGCGTGCCCTCGGGAAAGAGGACGACCCCGTTCCCCTCCCTGATTTTTTTGATGACCTCGCGGAGGGCGGACATGTCATTGCCGTCGCGCTCGACCGGGATGACATTCATGGCGGGGAAGAGGGGGCCGAAGAACGGCCACTTGAGGAGCGTCTTGCGGGCGAGATAATAGACTCCCCGGTGGCTGCAGATCCCGGCGAGCGGCGGGTCGAAAAAGCTCGAGTGGTTGACCGCCAGGATGAGCGGGCCGCTCTCGATCATGCGCTCGGGGTGGACGACCCGCAGGCAGAAGCACACACGGGCAAGCAGCTTCGCGAGGTTGTAAAAAATGTTGTAGATCAGGCTCATTTCGGAACGATTCCGAGCGGGCGGAGAAGGGACAGAACCTCCTCCACGACCTCGTCGAGGGTGAGGTGAGAAGTGTCCACAAGCCGGGCGTCCTCGGCGATCTGGAGCGGCGCGGCCTTGCGGGAGGAATCCATCTGGTCGCGCGCGGCGATCTGGTCGGCTCCGCCCTCGGCTTCGCGCCGCCGCTGGCGGATCTCCGGCGAGGCATCGAGGTAGAATTTGAAGGGGGTTTCCGGAAAGACGGCGGTGCCGATGTCCCGGCCTTCCATGACGAGCGGGCGGTCGGGGGCGAGGGCGCGGAGGCGCGCCGAAATCAGTTTGCGCACGGCGGGGACGGAGGCCACGGGCGAAACATGGAGGTTGACATGGTTGTCCCGAAGCTCGGCGTCCGGGGCCGCGCTGTTGATGTGGATGAACGATTCGCCGTCCTCTCCGATCCCGCAGGCGATCTCCGCGCGGGCAAGCGCGGCCTCGACGCTTTCGGGCGAGGAGGTGTCCGCGCCCTGGCGGAGGACTTCCCATGTGACCGCGCGATACATGTTGCCGGAATTTACACAGGCGAACCCGAGCCGCCTGGCGAGGCGGCGCGAGACGCTGCTTTTCCCCGAGGCCGCCGGGCCGTCAATCGCGATGACTGTCATGGTTTTTTCCTGTTGCGGGTTTTTGTATCCAGGGAAGAAATCACCGGAGTGCGCCGGCCGACCCCGGTTCCCCTCTGGATTTTTTTGAGTGTCTCAAAAAATGTCGGGTAAGACGTCTGGACGCAAGCGATGTCCTCGATGACGGTTTCGCCGGAAGCGAAGAGTCCCGCGACGGCGAACGCCATCGCGATCCGGTGGTCGCCGAAGCTCTGGATGTGCGCGCCCTTGAGCGGCCTGCCGCCGGTGATCGCCATCCCGTCGGGGAATTCCTCGACCTCGACCCCCATCGCCCGAAGGTTCGTGGCGATGGCCGCGATCCGGTCGGTTTCCTTCACGCGCAATTCCTTCGCATCCCGGATGACCGTCGTTCCACTGGCGAGGGCCGCCGCGACAGCGATCGCCGGGATCTCGTCAATGACATTGGGAATCTCCGCGCCATGCACCTCGGTGGCTTCGAGGCGGCATCCCTTGATGTCAATCGTCCCCGACGGTTCGCCGTGAACCGCCGTCTCGACGACCTCGCGCAGGCACGCCCCCATGCGGATGAGGACGTCAATGATTCCCGTTCGGGTCGGGTTGAGTCCGACATCCTTGACGAGGAGGCGCGCGCCAGGGCGGGCGGCGGCGGCGACCATCCAGAACGCGGCGCTCGAGATGTCGCCCGGCACATGGAAATCGCGTGATTCCGGGATCTGGCCGCCGTCGAGAGAAACCCGGATCTCTTTGAGTTTCCGGCCGGCCGGCGAGCTTCCCTCCCAGATTTCCTCGCGGCGGAGGTTGACGAGAAAAAATTCCAACATCCGTTCGGTATGGTCGCGCGAGCGGGCGGACTCGATGACCGTCGTGGTGCCTTTGGCGAAGAGGCCGGCCAGGAGGACCGCGCTCTTGACCTGTGCGCTGGCGACCGGCAGCCGGTAGGTGATCCCCTCGAGCGGTCCGCCCTCGACAACGAGCGGCGGGCATTGGTTGTCGCCCTCGGCCCGGAGGCGGGCGCCCATCTCCTGGAGCGGCTCGATGACGCGCCGCATCGGACGCTTCGAGAGCGACGGGTCGCCGGTCAGCCGGCAGGAAAATTTCTGCGGGGCGAGGAGCCCGGCCATGAGGCGCATCGTGGTGCCCGAGTTCCCGCAATCCATGACGCCCTCCGGCGCCTGGAAAATCCCGTGGTTGCCTTCGACGATGAGCGTGCCGGGCTCGGGGGACGCGATCGCGACGCCGAGCTGCCGCATCGCCCGCGCCGTGCTCCGGCAGTCCTCGCCTTCCAGGAAGTTCGTGATCGTGCATCTCCCGTTCGAGATCGCGGAGAGGAGGACCGCGCGGTGGGAAATGCTTTTGTCGCCCGGCACGGACATCTCGGCTTCGATGCGCGGCGCCCGGCGGACTTTGAGAACCGTTTTCTGGGCGGGGTTCAAGGAGAATCCTCCGCGCGAAGGATTCTGGCGGTCCGCAGAAAGCCTTCAATCGCCCCGCGGTCCCCGCGCGACACGGCGTTTTTCAATGCCTCGAGGTGTTCCTGGAGGTCGGAGATTCCGGAGACGAGCTCCTTCCGGTTGTCGAGGAGGATCTCCGCCCACAGACCCTCCGGGCCGCAGGCAATGCGGGTCGAGTCACGATACCCGCTCCCTGCCAGAGCGGAAATGCCCCGGTCTGTTGCCAGGGCGGCATGGACCAGAGCCGCGGCCGCCGCGTGAGGCAGGTGGCTCATCCGCGCCACGGCGGCATCGTGCGCGGAGGGAGACATTTCGTGAAGCCGGCAGCCGGCGGACGTCCACAGTCCGCGAACCGCATCCAGTGCCCGGGCCTCGGAATTTTCCGTCGGCGTGAGGATGCAAAGCGCGCCGTCGTAAAGGTCCGGACGCGCGGCAATGATCCCGCTCTGCTCGGATCCCGCCATCGGATGCGCCCCGATGAATCGCCCGCCGAGAGTCGTTTCGAGCACGGACACGATCCGTTCTTTCACGCTCCCCGCGTCGGTCACGGGAACCCCGGGCGGGAGGAGAGACGCGAGGCGCGCCCCGGATTGTTCGATCGCATGCGGCGAGGTGCAGAGCACAACAATCTCCGCCCCTTCGACAACGGAGGCGAGCTCGCAGGAAACCCGGCAGTCCGGCAGCACGGACTCCACAGCGGCAAGCGACCCGGCGCGACGAGTCCACAGAGAAACCGTCCACGGCACGTCACCGCGCCGCAACGCCATCGCCAGCGAGCCGCCGATCAGGCCGGGGCCGAGAATTGCGGCTTTGCGGCTCAGGGAACCAGGAAGATCTTGCCGGAATACGGGCATTTCACCTCGGTTCCGGGCGGGAACCCGCGGACGTCCACATAGCCGGCATAAGGAGAGTGCGGGCTCGTCACGAAACCCGGCTTGCCGGGAACAGGCGTGCCATAGGCCATCTCACGCGAGGCGGTCTTCGGCGTTGCGACCGGCGCGGGAGTGGGAGCGGCAGTCTGCTCCGGGGTCGCCACCGCGTTGGGGTCCGGCGTGGGAGTGGGCGCCTCAACCTGCGTCTCCGTGGAATTCCCTCCCGTGCCGCGATAGCCGAACCGGTTGCGTCCGGACGCCGAGTTGGTTTCCGCGCTCTGCTGGCAGGCGGCCAAGGCCACCGCAAGCGCGCAGCCGGTGACGATCATCGAAGAAGGTTTCATAAAATGGTGTTAATCAAACAGTGTGGCATGGAAACCGCCGCGATTCAATGCAAATTTCCGGTTTTAAAAAAATAGCGGGGCTCATCTTCTCTATTCTCGCACGGAGGCGGCGGCGCAGACGCGGGGGCAGGAAGTCAGGAAGAAGTTGGAAACGACCGCAAGGCCATCCGCACGCTCTTCCGGTTCGGGAGGAAAAAAACTACCTGCCCAGAGAGGCGAAGACGGAAGCGGAATTCACCACCAGCTACGACTTGGGGAGCTAAGATTTTTTCGACATTGACATCATGTGCATCACATGATCATGTGATCCACATGAGAAATATTACCCTGAGCGTTGATGAGGACAGTTATCGGAACGGTCGGATTGCGGCCGCGCACCGGGGGACATCGGTCAGTGGGTTGGTGAGGGATTTTTTTCGTTCCTTGCAGGCCGAGAAAATGGATCCTGACAGGCAGATTGAGGAGTTGTTTGAGGTGATGGACCGGGAGGGAACCCCAGGAAGGGCCGGAGCACGGGAACGGGATCGATCCAAACTTTATGACCGCTGATTTCTTCATCGACACAAACGTCCTGCTCTACGCCCAATCAAAGCATCCCGACGAAACCGCGAAGCGCGAACTCGCGAGAGAAACTCTGCGGCGTCCCGGAATCGCGTTTTCCTCCCAGGTGCTCGGCGAGTTTTATGTCAATGCGACGCGCAAGCTTTCGCCACCGATCAGCCACGATTCTGCCGTCCGGATTTTGCGGAAGCTGGAGGCGTTTCCGATTTTGCCCATCGGGCCCGGCGAAGTTTTCCAGGCCCTCGAGATCCGCGCGCGCTATTCGATTTCCTACTGGGACAGCCTCGTTCTGGCCGCCGCACAAACGCTGAAGTGTCGCGCGATCTTGTCCGAAGATCTGAACGACGGACAAGACTATGGCGGCGTGCAGGTGATCAATCCTTTTCTGTAAGGCGCAGCGGAAACTCGAAGATTTTTCGACCGAAAATCAAAGAAATGGTTCGCGACAATGCCCGCCAAGGAGAGATTGAAGGAAATCCGCGCCAGTCCCTTTTCCCGATCCGTAAACTTGGCTCGCGTTCTTCCCTCCCAGCAGCTACACTGTGAACATGAGTGTGATCGAATCCATCATGAATGATCTGAAAAACCTGCCGACCCCGAAACTGGTCGAAGTGGCCCGCTACGTTCACGGC
>Ga0194054_10001582_pt1 | contig 10790 bp, 6 predicted proteins | sample SepL2210m_MetaG_FD_163628 | JGI IMG/M metagenome (GOLD analysis project Ga0194054, IMG submission 163628) | Anoxic zone freshwater microbial communities from boreal shield lake in IISD Experimental Lakes Area, Ontario, Canada - Sep2016-L227-10m | ecosystem: Environmental > Aquatic > Freshwater >... | reverse complement strand
GCTCAAGGCCGGCGCCCGCGGACTTGACGATGTAGCCCCGGGCGCCGGCCTTGAGCATTTCGGTGATGAAGATCCGGTCTGCGTAGCCGGTGAGGGCGAGGATGGCGACCCGGGGGGAGAGGTGGGTGAGCTGCTTGGCCAGGTCGATGCCACTGACATCCGGCAGGGCGATGTCAAGCAGGAGCACCTCGGGCTGCTGGGCCGCCACCATGGCCAGGATGTCCTGGCCCGTGCCTGCCTCGCCCACAATCTCCAGGTCCGGCTCCTGGGTGAGGACCATCCGCAGGGACTCCCGGAACATGCGGTGGTCATCGGCCAGGGCGATGCGGATGGTCATGCGGGCTCTCCGGAGGCCGCAGGTTCCAGGGGAATCTCCAGGGAGACCATCCAACCGCCGCCGGGATTCCGGTGAATTCGGAAGGTGCCTCCCAGCTGCAGGGTGCGCTCGCGGATGCTCTGAAGGCCGAAGCCCTTGGCCATCTCGAGGACCCGCTCCGGGGCTTCCGTGCCGCAGCCCTCGTCCGTGGCCTCGATGCACAGCCACTGATCCTGGAGGCGCGTGCTCAGACGGGCCCGCTTCCTGCCCGAGTGCTTCGCGGCATTGATCAGCAGCTCGCGGGCAGCCCGGAAGAGGAAGGTGGCAAGGGCAGGACTGAGGGGCTTGGCCAGGCCGTCATCCCGGATCTCCACCTCGAGTCCGTAGGTGTCCCCCAGTTCCTCGCGGAGCCAGTGCAGGGCGGAGACTAGGCCGAGGGTCTCGAGCACCGGCGGACTCAGCTGGGAGGTGAGGGACCGCACGCTCCGGCTCGCCTCCATCAGGGTGGCCTTCATCTGGGCGGTCAGGGCCCTGCGCTCGGTGGCCGTCCGGGCCGCGGCCAGCCGATCGAGCTGGTGGGTGGTGACATGGAGCAGCTGCCCCAGGTCGTCGTGCAGGTCATGGGCGATGGCCCGCCGCTCGCGCTCCTCGGCCAGGGTCGTCTCCACCGCGAGGCGCCGTACCTGCCGGGTGCGCTCGATCACCTGGCGCTCCAGCTCCTCCTGGATGGCCTGCTGTTTTCGCTCGGCCTCCTTGCCCGGGGTGTTGTCCACCACCGTGGCGAGGGAGTGGAGGAACGTCCCTTCGGCGTCCAGCTTGGCGTCGGAGTTGACCAGGGCCGGGAACTCAGAGCCGTCCTTGCGCCTGAAGTCCGCCTCGATGTTCCGGAGGCGACCGGTCCGGAGGAGCTCGGGAAAGGCCCGCTGGAACGTGGCATGACCCGCCTCTGTGAGCAGGTCCCGGGCGTGCAGACGGCCGGCCACCTCTTCCCGGGTGTAGCCCAGCATGCGGAGCATGGTGTCATTCATCCCGAGGATGGTGCCCTGGGCGTCCAGGGAGTGGTAGCCGCAGGGGGCGCGGTTGTAGAGGTCGGCGTATTCGGCGGTGCGGAGCTCCAGTTCTCGGGTGCGCTCGGCAACGAGCTGCTCGAGCTGGACTTGGTGGTCCTCCCGCAGCCTGCGGGCCTCATGGCTCTCGGTGCTGTCGCTGAAGGCGATCAGGCGCTCCTGGTTCACGCCGGGGACGATCTCCTCCACGCGGATCCAGGTCACGGCCCCCTCGGCGGGCAGGAGCGCCAGCTCACAGGTGCTGAGGGCAGATCCGGAGTCAGGCTCGGCCAGGTGGTCCAGGAAGCGGCGGCGGCTCGGGGCGTCCAGCAGCCGGGGAAACGATCGGCCGGTCAGCCGGCCGCGGTAGACGCCCAGGAGGGAGCCGGCCATGAGGTTGGCCCGGCGGATGAGGCCGCCCGCATCCAGGGTGAGGAGCCCGATGGGCGCGAAGTCGTAGAGGTTCGTGTATTCCGAGAGGACGGCCAGCAGCTCTTCACGCGTCTCGAGCAGCTCGTCGTTCTGCATCTCCAGCTCGACCTGGTGGACCTGCAGCTCATGGACCAGGCGCAGCGCTGACAGCTCCTCAAGCGGCCCCGAGGGCCGCTGCTGCGTGGACAGCACCGCCTCCGCCTTCTTCCTGCAGAGCTTCGGCCGCCAGGGTTTGCGTGCGGGTGAGGCCATCCGTAAGGCTCCTAGGACACCCGGGTTGATAGCGATACGAGAACAGCAGGATGAGGTTTCCCCCAAAGGATAGGCCGGAACCCGCGGCCATGCGGGCGGCTTATTCTAAGGACAAGGACGTATTGTGATCATCCATGACCGCCCAAGGCTCAGGGGCGGCAGCCGTGCCGCGCGACCTTGGGTCCAGCGGCCACTTGCCGGCAGGTAGGGACCTCAGACCCAGAGGGGTGCCAGGGTGTCCAGCAGGCGGGCGACGATATCCCGGTTGCGGCGGGTCCGGGCTTCCCGGCCCGAGAGGGGCGGAAAGGCGGGATCGGGATCGTGCAGGTGGGGACCGACCTCGGGACCCAGGGTGGCCTCCCAGCGCGCCGCCCAGCCGGTCGGCAGGTCCTGGGGCAGGGGGAGGTCCATCACGGTGTGGTAGAGGATGGTCCAGACCCGGGCCACCACCTGGGCCTCGTAGCCGCCGCCTAATGTGATGAGCAGCCGGTCCTCGGCGTGGGTCTCGGCCAGCTCCAGGATGCGGCGGAACAGGGTCTCGAAGGTCTGGGTGGTCAGGGCCAGGTCGCCGAGGGGATCGGAGAAGTGGGCATCCGCGCCGGCCTGCACCACCAGCACCTGGGGCTTGAACCAGGCGAGGGCCTTGGGCACCACGGCCTCGAAGGCTTCCAGGTAGTCCTCGGCACCGGTGAAGGGCTCCAGGGGGATGTTCACGGCGGTGCCAGGGGCGCGGGGGCTGCCCGTCTCCTGGATGTGGCCGGTGCCGGGGTAGAGGTAGTGGCCGGACTCGTGGAGGCTGATGGTCAGGACCTGATCGTGGTTGTAGAACAGGTTCTGGACGCCATCCCCGTGGTGGAGATCGATGTCCAGGTAGGCCACCCGGAGGCCGCGGTCTACCAGGGCCTGGATGGCCACGGCCAGGTCGTTGTAGAGGCAGAAGCCCTCCGCGCGGTCCCGCTGGGCGTGGTGCAGTCCGCCACCCAGCTGCAGCACCCGGCGCTCGGAGCCGTCCAGGAGCAGGCGCGCCCCGTGCAGGGTGCCGCCCACCAGCCAGCGGGCGGCCTGGTCCATGCCCGGGAAGATGGGATTGTCCGGAGTGCCCAGGCCGTAGGGCTCTCCCTCAGCCGCCGTGGCGTCGCCCCGGTCCAGGGCTTCAACCATGGCCACGTAGTCCTCGGCGTGGACCGAGAGGACCTCCTCCCGGGTGGCGGACGGCGGTGCGAGGGGCTCGACCGGGCAGCCCAGGGTGCGCAACAGATCCAGCAGCATCCCCAGCCTCGACGGCGTGAAGGGGTGCTCGGGCCCGAAGTCGTACCCGGCGTATTCCGGGCGGTGGATCAGTGTGGCCATGGCTTCGGCAGGGGCCAGAGGACTTCGAAGTGGGCGGCGCGCATGGCTTCAGCCAGGGGCCGGGACTGGTTCGAGCCCACCCGCAATACCGTGTGGACGGTGCCATCCGGAGCCGGGGACGTCAGCAGGGAGTGGATGTTGACGTTGCGGTCGGCCATGAAGACCGTCAGCCGGGCCAGCTCGCCGGGACGGTCCGCCAGGGCCACCTCCAGCCGCGAAGTAGGCTTCGTGAGACCTGTGAGGTTGATGAGGGCGTCCAGGAGGTCCATGCCGGTGAGGATGCCCACCAGCTCGCTGCCATCCACCACGGGGAGGCAGCCGATCTTGTGCTCCCGCATGATCTTGGCGGCGTCCTCCACGGGATCCAGGGGATCGGCGGTGAGGACGTGGGTGCTCATGGCCAGGGTCACGGGGTCCGTGGCGGTGTGGGGCGTCGTGCAGAAGGAGCTGGTGGCGAAGCGGAGATCGCGGTCCGTGAGGATGCCCACCACGCGCCCCCCGTCCACCACGGGCAGGTGCCGGTAGCCGTGGGCTTCGAAGAGGGCATAGGCTTCACCGAGGGTGGACCCGGTGGAGAGCACGGTCACGGGACTGTGCATCCTGTCTTTGACGAACAAGGTGCCCTCCTTTGCTTATTGGGTGCGGAAACCAACCTGGGTGAAGGCGAGGCGCGGGCCGGGCTGGAGTGCCAGCACGGGTACCGGCGCGGTGGTCTCGGCGGGCACGAGCACCTGGGCTTCGATGCTGGCGAGCCAGGGCAGCTCTTCCACCAGGTGGGTCAGGCGGCCCAGGGTCTCGGCCAGGCCGCAGTCGGGGCTCAGATGCAGCCGCTGGATCACATCGGCGACATCGAGGTTCGTGAGCGGGGTGATGCGCAGGATGGAACCCACGCCGGTGCGGCGGAAGCGCCAGATGGGCCCGAAGTCCGGATCTGCCGAGAGGCCCAGGGTGATGCTGGTGGGCTTGGGCAGGGTGGGGCCGGGGGCGGCCGCCGCGACGGTCACGCCGAAGCAGGCCAGGAGCTCCCGGGCCTGGGTGGCGTTGAGCACCCGGGGGGCCGAGCCCTCGAGCGCACCCTCGAGCAGGTGTTCCACCCGGCGCCGGGCCTCGCCGGCGTCCAGGTCGTCGTAGCTCAGGATCCGGCCCGGAGGCTGCAACCGGAACTGCGCATAGTCCACGACCTTGGAGAGGGCCAGGGCGGCGGACTCGGGGAAGCGGTAGGACGGGAAGGTCCGGTGCACCCCGCCACCGTCGCCCAGAGCACCGGCGGCCCCCACGGCCACGGCGCCGCTGACGCCCATGAGGGAGAGCAGCGTGGGCTTGGCGATGCCGGTGGCGCGCTCGGCTCGCACTGCCGCGCGGCGGATGGCCCGGGCCACCAGGTTCGGGTCGCAGTCCCCCACGCAGGCGAAGGTGGCGATGAGGGCATCGACGTCGGGGTGCTCCAGGGCCGCCAGGCAGGCCCGCTCATAGTGCTCGGCGGTGGCCATGGTGTGGAGGTCCACCACGCCCGGACCGGCTAGCTGCATGCCGTTGGACTCGCAGGCGTCGGCGCAGATGGTGGCGACGCCGCCGGAGTTGCTCACCACCGCCACCCGGTTGCCCCGGGGCAGGGGCTGATGGGACAGCAGCAGGGCGATGTCGAAGAGCTCTTCCAGGGTGTCCGCCCGGATCACGCCGGCCTGGTGGAACAGGGCCTCCACTTCCGCGTCGTCCCGGGGGCTGGCGCCGATGTGGGCCTGGGCCATGCGGCGGCCCGCGTGGCTGCGGGCGCTCTTGACGCAGAGCACGGGCTTGCGGTGGGAGATGCGGCGGGCCAGGCGGGCGAAGCGGCGGGGGTTGCCGAAGGTCTCCAGGTAGAGGAGGGCCACATCCGTGTCCGGGTCTTCTTCCCAGTACTGGAGCAGGTCATTGCCGGAGACATCCGCCCGGTTGCCCGCGGAGACGAAGGTGGAGAAGCCCAGGCCGCGCTCGGCGGCGTATTTCAGGATCACCACGCCCAGGGCCGCGGAGTGGCTGAAGAACCCGACGCGCCCCCGGGGCGGCATGGCGGAGGCGAGGCTGGCGTTCAGCTGGACGGCGGGGTTGGTGTTGAGGAGGCCCAGGCAGTTGGGCCCCACCAGCCGCGCCCCCCGGCTGCGGGCCAGGTGCAGCAGGCGCTCCTGGCGTCGGGCACCGTCGGGGCCGGACTCCGCGAAGCCCGCGGCCAGGGCCAGGAGGCCCCGGGCGCCCTTGTCGAGGGCAGCCTTGGCCATGGGGACCACCTTGGTGGCCGGGACCGCCAGGACCACCAGGTCCGGCGCCTCCGGCAGGGAGTCCAGGGAGGGATAGGCCCGCACCCCCTCGATGGCCCGGGCGTGGGGGTTGACGGGGTAGACCACCCCCTTGAAGTGGCCTTGCAGGATGTGGCGGAAGATGGCGTTGCCCACGGAGCCGGGATCCCGCGAGGCGCCCACCACGGCCACGGTCTCAGGGCGCAGCAGGGGCACCAGCGAGTTCGCAGCGGCCACGCGCTCCCGGATCTCGGCCCGCTCCCGCTGGGCCTGCGGGGCACTGAGGGGGAAGTGCACGTGGATGATGCCGCCCTCCATGGCCCGGCGGGTCTCGAAGCCGGAGTCCCGGAAGACGTTGCTCATCTTCTCGTTCTCGTAGAGCACGTCCGCTTCGAAGCCCAGGTAGCCGGCCCCGGCGGCGAGACCTGCCAGACGCTCGAGGATCAGGCTGCTGATGCCCCGGCCCTGGTGCTCGTCCGCGACCATGAAGCTGACCTCGGCGTTGGCGCCGCCCTCGCCCACGTAGTTGCCCAGGCCCAGGACCCGCTCCTCGGCACCCTCACCTTCGACCGCCAGGAGGCAGGCCCGCAGGTGGGGATTTTCCATGCAGAGCTCTTCCACGAACTTGCGGGCGATGCGGGAGATGCCGCCCATGAAGCGCATGGACAGGGCTTCCTGGGAGAGGCCCCGGATGAAGGTCTCGACCCGGTCCACGTCCTCGGGGGTGGCGATCCGGAGGTAGATCCCCTGGCCGTCCTTGAGGAGGACGAACTCCCGGTAACCGGCGCCGTCAGGAATGATGCTGAACAAGGGGAGCCCCATGAAAATCGGTCGCGACGCGACCACCCTACCACGCCTGCCAGTCCACTGTTCTGATTCAGGGGGCTTTCTTGTCCATTGTGTCATCTTTCGTTCTAGACGGTGGCGACTCCTCATCATAAATTGGAGAGATCACCCCTTTCCAGGAGAGCTGTATGAACGAACGAGAGGCCTTCCTCAGTGCCCGGCAGTTCATGTTCGAGAACAGCCATGATCGAGTCGCTGCCTGCAAGGGGTTCAAGTGGCCCGTGCTCGAGAACTTCAACTGGGCCCTGGATCACTTCGATGTGATGGCGGCCGGGAACGAGAAGCCGGCCCTCTGGATCGTGGAGGAAGGCGGTAGCGAGACCAAGGTCTCCTTCCAGGAGATGAGCCAGCGCAGCAACCAGGTGGCCAATGCCCTCCGCGGGCTGGGCGTCAAGCGTGGCGAGGGTGTGCTCATCATGCTCGACAACGTGCGCCCCCTCTGGGAAGTGCTGCTGGCCTGCATCAAGCTCGGCGCCGTGATGGTGCCCTCCACGCTGCTCCTGAGCCCGGCAGACCTGACCGATCGCCTCGAGCGGGGTGGCATCCGTCACCTGGTGGTGGACTCCGCCCAGACCGCCAAGTTCGACGGCATGGATGCCTCCCTCACGCGCATCTGCGTGGGCGACGCCGTGCCGGGCTGGCATGACGTGTCCACCTTGTACAGTGGCTCCACCACCTACGTTCCGGATGCCCCGACCAAGGCCACGGACCCCCTGCTGCTCTACTTCACCTCGGGGACCACCGCCAAGCCCAAGCTCGTGCTGCACACGCACCAGTCCTACCCAGTGGGCCACCTGTCCACCATGTTCTGGGTGGGCCTGCGCGAAGGCGACATCCACTTCAACATCAGCTCCCCGGGCTGGGCCAAGCACGCCTGGAGCAACTTCTTCGCCCCGTGGATCGCCGGCGCCTGCATCTTCATCTACCGGTCCACCCGCTTCAGCGCCGCGGCCGCCCTCAAGGTGATCGCCGACAAGGGCGTCACCAACCTGTGCGCCCCGCCCACGGTGTGGCGGCTGTTCATCCAGGAAGACCTGGCGGCCTACAAGGTGAAGCTGCGCGGCGTCATCGGCGCCGGCGAGCCCCTCAACCCTGAGGTCATCAGCCAGGTGGAGAAGGCCTGGGGCCTCACCATCCGCGACGGCTTCGGCCAGACCGAGACCACCTGCGTGGTTGGCAACTCCCCCGGTGTCCCCGTGAAACCAGGCTCCATGGGCCTGCCCATGCCCGGCTACGACGTGGTCCTGCTGGACCTGGACGGCAAGGAGACGGATGAGGGCGAGATCGCCCTGCGGCTCAGTCCGCGCCCCCTGGGCCTCATGGACGGCTACGCGGACGATCCCTCCAAGATGGAAAAGGCCCTGAAGGAGGGCTACTACCGCACCGGCGACGTGGCCACCCGCGACGCCGAAGGCTACCTCTTCTTTGTGGGCCGCGCGGACGATGTGTTCAAGAGCAGCGACTACCGCATCAGCCCCTTCGAACTGGAGTCCTTCCTCATCGAGCACGACTTCGTGGCCGAGGCCGCCGTGGTGCCGAGCCCCGATCCCGTGAAGCTGGCGGTGCCCAAGGCCTACGTCATCCTCCGGGCGGGCGTGGAGCCCAGCCGTGAGACCGCGCTGGCGCTGTTCAAGTTCATCCGCGAGCGCCTCAGCGCCTACAAGCGCATCCGCATCATCGAGTTCAGCGAGCTGCCCAAGACCATCTCCGGGAAGATCCGTCGCGTGGAGCTCCGCAAGCGCGCCGCCGACCAGGGTGCCTCTGCCACCGAGTGGCGCGAGGACCAGTTCCCTGAGCTGAAGTAGCAACCCCTCAGACCGCAGCGTCCCTTCACACCACCCCCAGCCGGAGGTCCCATGCTCTTCCTCGACGACCATCGTGATATCCACTTCAACCTCCTCGAGTGGCTGGACCTGGATGCGGTTCTGAAGGGCGAGCCCTACCAGGACGTCGACCGTGAGCAGCTGGGCATGGTGCTGGACGAGGCCCTGAAGGTCTCGAAGGGCAGCGTCTCGGCCTGCAACGAGGTGGGCGACCGCGTCGGCGCGAAGTTCGCGAACGGCAAGGTGGAACTGCCCGAGGGCTTCGCCGAGGCCTTCGAGGACCTGGCCTCCGGCGGCTGGATCAGCGCCACCATGAACCCCGAGTTCGGCGGCATGGGGCTGCCAGAGGTCGTGGGCACGGGCATCAGCGAGTACCTCATGGGGGCCAACACGGCCCTGGCCCTCAAGACGATGCTCACCCGTGGCTCGGCCCACCTCATCGAGACCTTCGGCAGCGATGATCTGAAGGCCACCTACGTCGAGAAGATGTACAGCGGCGAGTGGTGCGGCACCATGTGCCTCACCGAAGCCGGCGCCGGGAGCGACCTGGGCGCGCTCACCACCAAGGCCACCAAGCAGGCCGATGGTACCTACCTCATGACCGGCGAGAAGATCTTCATCACCAGCGGCGACCACGAGCTCACGCCGAACATCATCCACGCGGTGCTGGCCCGCACGCCGGACGCCCCGGCAGGGCCCAAGGGCCTCAGCCTCTTCGTGGTGCCGAAGTTCCGGGTCAACGCCAACGGCAGCCTCGGCGAGCGCAATGACGTCACCTGTGCGGGCATTGAGCACAAGCTGGGCATCCACGGCTCGCCCACCTGCACCCTGGTGTTCGGCATGGACAACGCGAGCCAGGGCTTCCTCCTGGGCCAGGAAGGGCAGGGCCTGGTCTACATGTTCCAGATGATGAACGCCGCGCGCTACGAGGTCGGCGTCCAGGGTCTGGGCAACGCCTCCGCCGCCCACCAGGCCGCCATCGCTTTCGCCAAGGAGCGGCTGCAGGGCCGTGCTGGCAAGGGGGTCGGCCAGTCGCCCATCATCCAGCACCCGGATGTGCGGCGCATGCTGCTCATGCAGTCCTCCTACGTGCAGGCCATGCGGGCTCTCGTGTCCTACACCGCCTGGTGCATGGACATGGCCCATGTCTCCTCCGGCGACGACAAGAACCGCTGGCAGGGCCTCGTGGAGCTGTTCACGCCCGTCTGCAAGGCCTGGTGCTCGGACTGGGGCTTCCGCGTGACCGAGTGGGCGCTGCAGACCTACGGTGGCTACGGCTACACCATGGACTACCCCGCCGAGCAGTACCTGCGGGACTGCAAGATCGCCTCCATCTACGAAGGCACCAACGGCATCCAGGCCCTGGATCTGGTGGGCCGCAAGTTCCGCATGCAGGACGGCCGGCCCATGCAGGACCTGCTCCAGCTCATCAGCGCCACGGCCCAGACCCTGGCCGGGGACCCGGTCCTGGGTCCCTCCGCCCAGCAGCTAGGCTCGGCCCTGAAGACCCTGACCGCGGTGCTCCAGGAGGTTCCGGCCAAGCCCAATGGGGGCCAGCTGACGGTGCTCAATGCCGTGCCGGTGCTCGACATGCTGGGCCACGTGGTGTCCGGCCACCTGCTCCTCCAGCAGGCGACCCTGGCTCTGAAGAAGGGCGAGGAGCTGCAGCGCGCCCGGGGCGTGGACCCCACGGACCGCGCCGCCGTCCAGGCCCTGCTCAAGGACAGCCCCGAGGCCGCCTTCTACCACAACAAGGTGCAGGCCACGATCCACTTCGCCCACCGCGGCCTGCCCCTGGTGGCGGCCCTGGCCGTGGCCCTGCAGGCCGGCGAGATCGCGCCCATCGAAGCGGTCTTCTAGCCCTCCAGGCCATCAGGGCAAGCCCCGCACCAGCCCCAGGGTGCCAGGAACCTCGAGCGGTACGCCCTGGCGTGCCGCTCGAGGTTCCTGCCGTCGGAGCCGCTGAGCGGGCGGATCGCGGAAACTCTCGGGATAGGAAAAAAATTATCCTCCGGGTGCGCCTCGGACGGGTCGCCCGGGTCGATTCATTCCTTTGCAGGAAACCCTTTAGCCGCGGACAGGGATCCTCGATTGAAAGGAGTGTCTCTATACCCTATTCCTGTCACAAGAGCAGGTTCTTCCTCGCCGCTTGTCGCCCGCCTAAGATTCCACAATCATGCGGGAAATTAACAAGGGGACCCGACGTGAAAACATGACTCCACGAGACCGACCGGCTAGTCGGTTTTGATTCACGGAGCTCCGGCTTAACACTACTGTTTCCAAAATTTCACACAACCGAAAGACCCCTATGTGTCTTCTGTCACATCATGGGGAACTTTCCTAGGATTTTGATGGACTCGCTCACAGAGCGGGCTTAGCTTGAATCGAACCGATTACCCGCCGGGGCCTGACTGTGCGCTCCTCAGAGCTTTTGGTGGACCTGCTTCCTGAA
>Ga0194054_10001579_pt1 | contig 10796 bp, 10 predicted proteins | sample SepL2210m_MetaG_FD_163628 | JGI IMG/M metagenome (GOLD analysis project Ga0194054, IMG submission 163628) | Anoxic zone freshwater microbial communities from boreal shield lake in IISD Experimental Lakes Area, Ontario, Canada - Sep2016-L227-10m | ecosystem: Environmental > Aquatic > Freshwater... | reverse complement strand
TGAATATCACCAAGGCCGATGTTGACAGGGCCGTGTCGATTTTGAGTCGTGTGCTGAGGAAAATGCTAAATTAAAGAAGGAAAATTATTTTATGTTCAAAAAAATATGAAATGAATACTTGAATAACGCGATCAAGCATGGTTCACTAAGAAACGAAATGAAGACTTGCCTCACAACTTCACTATTGATCATCGCTGCCACGGCCATCGCGAGCATGGCGAGCCTTAACGCATCAGATATGATCATATCTACATCTCAAGGTGTGGGTGCATTCAATACAACGCTGGGTAATGTGAATGTCGAAACCTTTGACGGTCTTTCGACTGGTGTGAATAATAATGTCTCGTGGAATGGTGTGGGAACTTTTGATTCTCTTAATGTCAAAAGTGCGGATCAGTATGGAGGCGCACCCACGGCTGCAAACCCAAAAGGCAGTCAGTATGCGGTGGAGGGGCTTAATGTGGTCAATACAACCACTCTTAGACTCAACACAGCTAGTTCCTATTTTGGTCTCTACTGGTCAGCCGGAGATGCTGCCAACGACCTTAAGTTTTACAATGGGAATACACTGGTTGCGGATTTCACGACGGCCAACCTCATGAACAAGCTTCCCGGCTCCTACTATGGCAATCCTATAACTGCTGGCAGCAATGCAGGAAAGAATTCAGGCGAGCCTTACGGATTCATTAACTTTGTGGGTGACGCAAATACCAGTTGGGACAGGATTGTCTTTGGCAATAACGCTGGTTCTGGATTTGAGGCAGATAACTACACCTCCCGCGTCAATGGATGGAATCCAATCACGGACGGGGCTCTTCCAGGTACTCCCTTGCTTGAGTTGAAGAATGGAACTCTTACCTCGATCAACGCGGTTCCTGTTGATTTCGCTGCGGCTCCAGGCGCACCTGCTCCCTCTTTGACTGCATGTCTGGCTTTCGCCGGAGTGCTGCTGCTTCAGGCGCTTCGTCGGGCAAAGACGGTTGCGTAATTCGAAGTTTGTTTCGACCAGATAGTTTTTGAGAGAGGGCATCCGCTTCAGGTGGATGCCCTCTCTCTTTTTTTGTTTAAGGAGGCCTTTCTGCTGGTTCCTCAGTGTGGTAGTTTTGCTAAGGCGAGGTGGCTGTTGTTTCTTTAATTGAGGTTGTTTTCCTGTCGAGGCATCAAGGCTGTAAATTCATATCAAAAAAAAATGAAAATATATCTTGCGCGCCCACAAGATTCATGTTTCACTTTCATTCGAAATGAAAACACAATCAATCAAAGCTATTGTCGCTACAGTCATCATGGGAGCACTTGCTCTTCACGCCGAAGACCAAACAGCAGTGTCGCCAGACAGCTTTTCCAATGAGAAGCAATTGGCTCAACAATTTGCAGACCAATCTGAGCTTGAGGGCAAGTCGATAGAAGCTTCTAGAATCGTTGAGGACTTACAGTCTCGATCCAACGAGCTAGGTGCAAAGTTGACTGAAATCCAGAACAACAATCTGGACGAAACCACCAAATCGATTCTTGCTGAGAAGGCTACCATCGACGAGGCAACAAAGATTGCTGAATCACAGAAGGAGGAGCTCACGAAGAAAGTAGACGAACTCTCCCAGGCCTCCCAATCCGCAAAATCCGAAGAAGAAATACGAAATATCGAAAACGCTAAGGCTGATATCAAAAGTAAGATCGAAGATCTTAACAAAGTTTCAGCAGATTCACATGCCAAGTCCGAGGAGGTTGCAGCAAAACTTACAGAAATACAGTACAGCAAGGCAGACGATGCAACGCGTGCGCTCATGGACGAGAAGACAAAGATTGATGCTGAACTTAAAAGCGCCGTCCTGAAACAGGCAGAGATCAACACTCTAGTCGCCGATGGTAAAAGCAATGGCAGCTTAAATTCAAAAATCGATCGCGAGAACGCTGATTATTCCGCTCAGATTGATTCCCTGTCCAAGGGCGAAGGTGCCGACATTCGGCAGAGTGATGCAAAGGTCGATGGTGAAAAATCCGAAAAGCCTGTCGTTAAGGAGTCCGAGTCATCCAAGAGTGACAAAGAGAGAAGTTATAACGAAGGCTTTGCGGTTGCAGCTCCCGGAGCTCCTGCCCCTCCGATCACAGCCTGTCTCGCCTTTGCCGGGGTCCTGCTGCTTCAGGCATTTCGTCGGACAAAATCAGTTGCCTGATAAATACCCAGTATTTTTTCCCTTCATTTCAAGTGGGGCGTTCGCTGAAAAGCGGACGCCTTTCTTTTTGCACAATGCCACGGTCAGACTAGTATTTACGCAGATGAAAAAATCGGCAGATCGCTCCATGGGACAAATCTGGGATGTTGTTCGTGGACTTCTTCCGATCGCGCTCGTTGCCGGGTTGGCCCGCTTTTCGGTTGCCCAGGATCTTTTCTCACGAATTAGCCGCCCCATAGTCACAGGAATCATCGGGCTCTTTCATGTGCCCGTGGCTGATTTAGGTGATTCCATCACGGTGGGTCGCCTGGTGATCCCGTGGACGGGGGATTGTGCCGGGTTGAATCTGCTGGTCTTGCTTCTCGCCGTGGCGATCTGGCTCAACCGTCACGAGCCGTTCAACTGGTTCCATTGGTTGAGAATCTTGGGCATGGTGCCTGCCGCGATCGTGGCCAATGTCCTGAGAGTCTTTACGCTGATCGGTTACAGGGAGCTGTTCTATCCTGCGGTCGAGACGCCCCAGCTGCATTATTTTTTCGGCCTCTTCTGGCTGGTTCCCTTTGCCTTTCTGGCGATGCCGCGAAGTCCCCGCCATCTCACGGCAAGGCTGTTTGAGCTCATTCATGTGGCTGCCGTCATTGCGCTGCTTGCACCGCAGACCTATGCGGTGGGAGGATTGGGTTTGACGATGGCTGTCGTCTTCGGACTCTCACACTGCCGGCTGCCGGAGCGGATCTCCAAGTCGCGCATGATTGCGCTGGGACTCTGGTTGCTGGCTGCGGTGGTCTTCTGTTTTGCTAGAATGGACTCCTTCTGGTTGCCCTGGATGATCATCTGTCCGCTGATGAGTGATGCAAAATGGGTATTCAGCATCGAGGGAGGAATTCTTACGCTGGCCACGCATCCCCTCTTTGCTCTGCTACCTTGGGCGGAGGTGATCACCTGGATTGCGATCGGTTATGTGGTTTGGAAGCGGTACATCCTTGATCAACCCGATCCACCGACCGTCGATCCCCATGTTGATTGGACATGGAAGGAGCGCTCCCTGCTTGCGGGTGTCTCCGTACTCTTCCTGCTGCCATTCCTTGCATCGAGCATCTTTGTGGGAAAAATCGAGACATTGAGGCCGCCGAAAATTGCGGAGATTAAGTCTGTGCCGGGAGACGGGTATCTGCTCACCATGCCCGGGGAGGAGAAGGGTGTCAGTTTGGTCTGGTACAATGCCAGCGGCGCCTCCCGTCATCATACGCTGAAAATCTGCCTAAAATACCGTGGGGTAGAGTTGGAACCTTCGGAGGATGATTCCAATGTCTTCACGGACGGGACTCACTGGTTAAGGGAATTCTTCCTTCAGGATGGCAAACTCATTCCATCGCATCTTCAGTATGTGCTCTCCACCATGAAGCCGGGTAGCTCACCAGGAGTCCACCTGATTTATGTGACCGATTCGTTGCTCATGAGTGCCAGGGAGTTTGATGGCAAAACCCAAAAAATGGCCGACGAACTCTATCGGTCGATCAACAAAGAGCATGCCGAGAGCAATCTCTTGAAAAATAAACCCTGATTCCATCACAACATTTGGGTCGTACGGGTAGTTTCCTGTGTTTTAGTCTTCGCGGGGCTTGCTGGCAAAAAATCTGCTGCCCACCCTGCGCCTTGATTGTGAGCGCTGATCACCTGTTATTGAATTGAAAAATTAGCCACAAGCAGCACAAGGGGACACAAGAAGATATGTGCGAGAGTAAGATTTTGACCTCTGACTTCCGATCTCCTCGGCCTCAGTCCATTGTGAATTATTGTGCATCCTGTGGCTAAAACTCCCCTCAACCATCAACAGCCACATCTTCTTCCTGCAGGTTTCAAGTTTCAGCTTTCCGCCATCTGCTGCTAATGAGCAGCAGGCGCGGCAGGAGAGGCAGAAGACTGCACCGGCATCTTGCTTTCCATCGCCAGGAGTTCCGAGACCGTCACAAATTTGTATCCCTTTGCGAGGAGGGCATCCAGTGTGGAGGGCATGGCCTCGACAGTTCCCTTGTGGATATCGTGGGAGAGAATGATGGCACCGGGCTTTGCTCCACCGCTTTCCTTGGAACCCGAGAGAATCCGTGACTCGACCACTTTTGGACCCGGATCCTTCCAATCCAGAGGATCGACAGACCATAGAATCACCTTCATTCCGAAGTCCTTTTCAATGGCGCGGCTCAGGCGGGGATTTGTCGCGCCATAGGGAGGACGCATCAGCGTCACGGGTTTTCCGGTGGCCTCCTTGATCGCCGCAGAAGTATCGGTCAGCTCATGCTGAAGTCCATCGGGGCCAAGCTTGTTGAGAGCCTTGTGATCCCAGCTATGGTTCCCGATTTCATGCCCCTCGGCGACTGCTCGTTGGACGATTTCGGGATGCTCCTTGACCAGCTGTCCTAGGACAAAGAAGGTCACCTTGACATGGCGCTCCTTAAGGATGTCGAGAAGCCTCGGTGTCAGCGTCGCGTTCGGGCCGTCATCGAATGTCATGGCGATGTAGGGCCCATCCACATGGATCGAGGAGTAGCTGAAGTGCTCGCCGTTCTGCGAGGAAGCTTCCTGCGGTTTCTGCATCCCCATGGTGGCTGGAGAATTGCTCGTCACGCCTGCCATCACCGGGGATGTGTTGGAGGAGACAACAGCGGAAGCGCTTTGTGCAAAAGCACTCGGGATCATAACAAAAGCCAGATAGGGCGTGACGAAAAATGCAGGGATGCTACGGGACATGATTTCTCTAATCTGACACAAAATCAAAAAGATGCACGCTTGAGATGAAGCAAGCCTTGTGTCTCGTGTTACTGTGAACCCTCGATTACTCCGCAGCTGGTAGTGGCAGGAGAGCCTTGGCTCGTGGAGTCAGAAGACTGAGAAACTCAAGCAATGACGCCTTTTCCGGCAGGGGGCGTCGGGTGACCGCGCCTGTCGGACGCCACATCCTCTCAGCTCCGATCTGCCTCATGAGAAGAGTCCCCTGACGGACTTCCTGATGGATCGAACTTTCGGGAACAATCGCGAGAGCCTGCTCTGCTGCCACGGCGGCCTTGACTGTTTCGAAGTTATCAAGCTCGGCGATGTAATTGAAGCGCAGCCCTTCCTTGCGCAGCACCCGGTCAAGATGCTGACGGGTCGGGATGCCCGGCGTCAGTCCGACAAAGCGCTCTCCCTGCAACTGGCTTAGAGATACAGGGCGTTTGCCGGCGAGGGGATGACCCGGCGGCAGGGTAAGCACTAGTCGTTCCTGCCAGCAGGTGATGGCTCTCAGACCGGGACGAGCTTTGGGGTAGGCGACAAGGCCAAGATCGGCGCGTCCATCCTCGACGGCTCGATAAACCTCCTCCGCCTTGCGATAGTCAACAGTGATCTCCACACCGGGATGTGATTTGCGGAACTGCTTCAGAATCGGAGGGAGATTGTGCAGCGCGATGCTGATGACGCTTGCAAGATGGAGTTTCCCCTCGAGAGCACCGCGGGCGATACGGAAGCGGGTTCCCAGGCTGTCAAACCGAGCCAGAATATCACGGCAGGCATCGAGATAGACCAATCCCTCGGGGGTAAGCGTGAAGGTGCTTGAGGATCTGTCTACAAGCGGGATGCCAAAATTTTTCTCCACGGCGCGGATCTGCTGACTCACGGCGCTCTGGGTGATACCGCTTGCCTCGGCGGCACGCGAGAAGCTACCGGTATCGCAAAGATCGCAGAAAACCTTGAAACTCTCGATATTCATGAGTTGGAGCTTGCCAACGCACCAGCATGATCCCAAGCCAAATCAGCAATCATTCTACTTTCAGGTTTATCTGCCGGTAGTGAGAGAAATTAGCCACAAGAAGCACAAGGGGACTCACGAAAAAGACGCATGAGAGTAAGATTGGAGCTCTGACCAGCTGACTTCCGATCTCCGAATTCTGACATCCTCCCCTCCCGACCTCTTCCCCCCCGCTGCTGTTCCATGTATCATGCATTTTCTGATGACGACACTTGCGGAACGCTTTAAACTGGTTCGGGAAAAAATCACGCTTGCGGCAGGGCGAGCCGGGCGCAGTCCGGAAGAGATCGCTCTGGTGGCTGTCTCCAAGACGCATCCCGGCGCGACCATTCGCGAGGCCGCCGACGAGACAGGGCAGGAACTCTTTGGGGAGAGCCGCGTGCAGGAGGCGGTGGTCAAGATACCGGCGCTTCCGGGAAGACTGCGCTGGCATTTCATCGGTCATCTTCAGTCCAACAAAATCCGTAAGGCATTGCCTCTCTTTGAACTATTTCATGGGATCGACACCGCCGCGATCGCCCGTGAAATGGATCGGATCGCCGGGGAGATGGGACTGTTCCCCCGCGTGCTTCTCGAAGTGAATGTTTCGGGGGAGGGGAGCAAGCATGGATTTGCTCCGGAGCAGTTGGAGCGGGAACTGGATGAGTTGCTGGCACTCTCCCAAGTTCAGGTCGAGGGATTCATGACGATGGCACCACTCGCCACCGAGAAAGAACATTCCCGGCCCTATTTTGCGAAGCTGAGGGAACTCCGGGATCGTCTTTCCGATCGTTCGGGAATCCCCTTTGAGACACTTTCCATGGGAATGAGCGGAGATTATGAAATCGCCGTGGAAGAAGGAGCCACGCTAGTCAGGGTAGGGTCGGCACTTTTTGGCGGAAGATAAAAAAGCCTAAAAATACCTCGAAGAAGGAAGCTTAGGGAAGCGCTGATTAAATCGCATAGAGGCTGTTATGGCACTCTTCACCCTGACATTTATCTGCCTGTCTCCCCGGAGCAGGTATCGCCTATGCTGTTGCTTCGGCGACCTTTGAGGGCACTTTACTTTGCCTCAGCCTCTCCCGAGGCCTTCGTCCTACGGACTGCTTCGCAGGCTATTGATGTCACTTTGCTGCTGCAAAGCGGTGTCACCCCTGACGGGGTTGCCTACGGCAATCTTCCGCGTCACATCCCTGTGACTTTGGTTCCGTGTTTTTGACTCACTCACTCCCGCTCGTTTCGCCTTTCAGGCTGTGTACAGTCTATCTCGATCTTTCCCAAGACCTCGATTCAGCACTCGGCGTTCAACGCGCCTTTTAACATCTGAGCAGCTGATTTCCGACCTCCGACTTCCGCTCTCCTCATCTCAACTTTTCAACTCTCCGCTCCCCCTGATTTCTGATTTCTGACCTCCATCCCACCCTCTGGCCTTCCTCCGTCATGTCTTTGCTTGAAGGATCGGATGAAAGCCAGCGATGAGAAAATGGTGATCCGTCGTTGCTGCGTCCGTGATACCGAGGCTCTCCATACAGGCAAAGCTGGTGCAGTCCGTGAACGAAAGCGGATGATCTTCAAACCGGAACATCCAGTCGCGGGCCTTATGGAATAAATCCCGACCTACCCACTCCATCCTCACAATCTGTGAATTCTCCACCATCTCCAGCAGCCGTCTTCTTTGGTGTGCGATGCCCCTTGCTACAAACAGTGTGCAGACCTCATCCACGATATAGTCCGTGATCACTAACTGAGTGTTCGGCAGCATGGGAAGTTCCCTCATCGTTTCGTGATTCGGATCACGGGAATTTATCCAGGCGAAAATCCCGCTTGTATCCACAAACACCGATTTCATAGGTCATAGATGGAGTGATCCATGTCTGTATTGGTCATCGGATCGAGGGAGGATGCTACATCGCCAAAATGAAGAGCTGGATCATCCTTGATCGGCTTCTTGACAGCGAATGGCAGGAGGCGCGCCAGAGGACGGTTTCGGAAAGTGAGGACAAGTTCCTCTCCTTTCTCAAGCGCTTCGCGAACCTCGCCAAATTCAAATCTCATCTTCTGAATACTCACATTTTTCATACCATAACCATAACCATAACCATTTATCAGTCAATCATCAGTTTGCTCCCAACCAACAACTTCCCATCTGCCCTCCTTTCGTGTGATTTTGTGATTTATCAACCTACCGTTGCTGCTGCATGATATTGCACCACAGTGCTGAGAGGCTAAATTATTACCACAAAGGGTGGGGCTCCAAGGAGGGGCACAGCTGGGAACAAAGGGTGAAATGCCGGGCATGAAAACCGTTTTACGGGTCAATCTAACTGCTCTCTTCGATTCTTAGAAACCTTGGCTGTTTCTCTTTTTCGGTCTTCGTGGGGAAAAATTCCCCCCTCCGACCTCCTCCCTCTTCTGGCTTTAAATTTCAGGTTTGACGGCACTTTGCTCCTGCAAAGCGGTGCCGCCCTCTGGGCTACGATTTCATCGTAGTCTACCGCCCCGGTTCCCACCGGGTTGATTCAGCTTTATCTGCCGATCTTCCCAGATCAGGCATCGCCTACGCAACTGCTTCGGCGACCGCTCGCCCTACGGCTTGAATGATTAAGCCGCGTTCCAACGCGCCTTTTCAGCCTTTTAGCTTCCCCCCTCTCTCCCTTACAGCGGTATTTCCGGTTCGATCAGCGTCAGACCTGAAAAATAGTCCCGGTAGAAGCCCCTATCGCGTGCCAGTAGACGGCCGGTGTGGTGCAGTGCATGGGCTCCGATGAGGAAATCCGGCAGCACCCGTTTTTTTGTGACGCCTCGTTGGAGATAGAGGCGATACATCTCTCCAGCACCCTTCGCTGACTCCAGGGAAGATGGCACAAACACAATCCCCCAGTCTGAGAGAAATCCCTCCAGATCCTCCTCGGCCAAGACAGGGGCTATTTCCGCGATGACGCATTCACCGATCACCAGAGATCCTAGCAGGAGAGCCTCCTTCAGTGCTGCTTCCGAGGCATCGGCCCATACCGGGTCGTTGGTGAGCACATCCAGAATCACGCTCGCGTCCAGAGCCGTCCTCATTTTCCTCCGCGCAGCAGATTCAGATAATCCATGACGGAAGTGCCTTTGGGAAGGCGCCCCCTTCCGCGCCAAGCAGAGATGGGGTTTTCCGCCATCACTCTTTTTACGATGATCCGTCCCTGATCTTCGGTGAAATCCAGCACAGAGCCGGTAGTCAGCCCCAGATCATCCCGGATCGCCTTGGGAATCGTCACCTGCCCCTTTTCAGAAAGAATTGCATTCATACTATTATTGTAGGAATTCCTATTTAATTGTCAACATTCTCTTGGAACAGTGAGAAATTAGCCACAAGGGGCACAAGGGGCACAAGAGACACAAGGGAACACAAGAAGAGGAGACATATGTCATTTATCTGTCGATGGCTTGCTGACTTCCGACCTCCGATTCCCCTCAACCTCTCAACCTCTCAACCTCTCAACTTTCCAATACCCCCCCTAAATTATCCCCTTGCGTATGACCCGACTCTCTGGGATATTTCACACAAGAGAACCCCCCTCAAATGTTTACCTCCATTTCAACCCCTGCTGTTGGAGATTGCCAGGCACCCCTTGCGGAGCTTGATTTCAAGCCATTCCGCAGAGCCCAGCGAAATTCAGATCGTTTTGAATGGAATAAAATTCCCAACTTTTCCACCGCTTCGAAATTCCCTACAATTACCTCAAAAATTTCCTCAGAGCGACCAAAGAAATATTTTTCAACAAATTTTTCGATAAAAAAAACTGAGTTCCAACTTTGCCATTTGTCTGCCGATGGCTTGCCCGGCCGTTGCATCGCAGCCGTTACCGCTCCCCAAAGTCACCCCCTCAACTACTGCTTCGGGGACTTCTCGCCCTGCGGCTCGAATGACTAAGCCTTGTTCCCACGCGCCTTTTGACCTCTGACTTCTTGCCCGTTACCCCCTGACCTCTCCCCCATCACCAACTATGATGATTTCCTCCCCATTTCCTAAGAACCTTGGCCACGGCTGCACGGCAGCAGTCAGGGTATTCCTTGCACTCTTGCTTCTCGGAGTGACGGGCCTGCTCAGTCCCTCTGCCAAAGCGGTGACCTACACATGGAGTACCGCTCCCACTTCGAGCAATTTCAATACGGCCACAGACTGGAGCAACAATGCAGTCCCCGTTACTGGCAATGCTTGGGCCTTCACCAACAGCACCATCACGGCGTTGAACAACGATCTCACAACGCCATTTAGTGTTACCGGGATTACCTTCTATGCGGGGGCGAGCGCCTTCACCATCTCTGGCAATGCCTTCACGCTCAACGGGGCGATTCTTAATAGCAGCAAGAATGTTCAGACTATTAATGACAATATTACCTTGGGAGCGAGTGAGACCATCACCCCGACGGTTGGCGGGGGGAATATCATCCTCAACGGAGCCATCACGGGAGCCACATTCGGATTGACCATCGGAGCAGCTGAGAATCAAAGCGGGGGAGTGGCCAACGTGATCTCGGCAGGATCGGTTGTCCTCGGCGGGAGTAACACCTTTACCGGCAATATCACCAACAATGGATCCCTTTTCCTTGCCAATGCCTATGCCTTGGGCAATGGAACATCATCCAATGTCTCCACCGTGCAGATGGCTACAGCCGGTGCCATCCTCACCTTTGGCTCGGATACGGCGCTTGTGAACTCCAACCTTACGATCAGCAACAGTGTTGCTAATGGCAGCTGGTGGAATATCGTGCTGGATCGGGGGAGTGTCGGAGCCGGAATGACCAACTACATCAGTTCCATCTATGCCGGGTCACAGGAGGGACTTCGAGTTCTGGGTGGGGGGAATTCCACCAGT
>Ga0194054_10001577_pt1 | contig 10817 bp, 6 predicted proteins | sample SepL2210m_MetaG_FD_163628 | JGI IMG/M metagenome (GOLD analysis project Ga0194054, IMG submission 163628) | Anoxic zone freshwater microbial communities from boreal shield lake in IISD Experimental Lakes Area, Ontario, Canada - Sep2016-L227-10m | ecosystem: Environmental > Aquatic > Freshwater >... | reverse complement strand
GTTAAGATGGATCGTGTCATAGAACATGTTCTTTTGATCTTCCTCGGATAGATTATATTTTTTCAATTCATCCAAAATATAAACAGGATTCAAGTCATACTTTTCTAATAGGCTATGAATAAGACTATCTATGGGAACCCCTTCAAAAACCTGTTCATACGTGGGGGAAATAAATATAATGTGCTGAAAGCCTTGCTTCTTAAGGAAGGTGTCTATCTCCTTTAGCTTCTTAACGGCAATCTCTACTATAATTTCCAGGTGTTCCTTGTTGACAAAGTATTGCCACTCTTTGTATCGTCTATTGTTTTGCTTGTAACAGAAGTAATACCATAGTTCCAGAAGAGCAAATCGAGGTTCAACATTGAAAAATGGTTGCCCTTGCATCCTTGTCATGCCTCTACTAAAATCAACTTCTGGTATTACCGTGATATACAATTTAGCGGGAATGAAATTCGAGTCAACGATAAGGCCGTGAATATTGTTAACCCCCCACGCTTTTACTCCGGCATTGCCACTCTTATAATTTTTCAAGCCAGCTAAGGCCAAATATGAAAATAGCTCTTTATTGTCTATGGAGGAACCACCGTACGCTACTGAGTCACCCAAGAATAATACCTTATCATCCCTCTTGTCATCCCAGTCTTCGTCTGTCCTTAATCCAAGATTATTAAATTTTAATCTTGCACCACCGAAACGTACAATATCTTGGTTAGGCAGAGGTCTGTAGCCGTAGAGAGGGTTCGAATCATAAATTACCGGATTCCCCAGACCGTAAACCTTTTTTAAGTATATTTCGGCTAATATAAGACAGAGTACAGTAGTAAATAAAATGAAAAATAAAACAAGAACAACGATTGTTATGTTCTTATTTCTTTCGAATAAATTGTCTGTTCCTTGGCTCATGGAGTCAATTCCAGGTTGGGCGCAATTACTCTTTTAACCTGCCCACCACATATGCCAGAGCGAGTATGATACAAAATAACGTAAAGTATTGCTGGGCATGATAAATTGAGACAAACCGGTGAGGAATGGAGGCTATGAGTGCCGAGAATAATCCTGCAGAAACCGAGTAAACCAGTGGGTCCTGTGACTTCGTAGACCCTGCAAATTTCATGATGGCCAGGATGATCATCGCGTAATAAAGTGATGCAGCAAGAATACCGGTTTCGGCAATTCTGAGAAGATATTCGTTGTGAACGGTGTAAGACCATGTTCCCCTCCAACGTGGAGGCACATATTGGTCCACCAGGAAATTGTAGTTGTTGGGGCCCACCCCAAAGATTAAGTGGTCTTTGATCATACTGACCGCGGTTGCAACAAGAGGCGCACGAGCTTCGCCTAAAGGCGAGGCCACGAATCTTTGGTACACCACGGGGATGGACATCATGCCTACCAATATGCAGGCGATAAGCGTTATGACCGTTCGACGAGATGATATCTTCCCTCTTTGATAACTCAATATTGGAATGATAAGGACCGAAATGCCCAGTGATGCGAGGACAATTCTCGCTCTGGTGGACGCTGCCCCGAACATGAGGAGGATCATTGAAGCGACAGCCGCCAGCCGCTTTGCGGGCTGTGAGTAAACAAGGAATGCAGCGAGGAAAATAGGCAGAATCGTAGCCAGAAACATGGCGTGAGTGTCAAATGCGCCGAAGAAACCCTTGGATCTGAATCCACCCTCTGGATCGATGGGAATCGATTCTCCCTGGATAGTGTAACTGGTCTTCGTAATAAACTGAAAAACCAGGTACAGGGATTGTACGATACCAACTGCCATTAAACCATAGACAATTATTTTTAAATCATGATGAGTGGTCACGTTGTTTACCAGGTAAAAAAACAGCAAGAATCCTTTCGCAATAGCAAAGGTCTCGTAGAGCCCGAATCTCGGTTCCTTAGCCACTGCGAGACTCAAGAAAAACAAGCAAGCGATCCATGCCAAGAAAATAGCACCCAACCACCCCCCTGCGGTGAAGGGTTGTCCACGTTTTTCACCGCTACCGAGGCCCAATGCCCAGTGGCCATAAAGTAATAGAAGAATTACATCTACCGTGTCGATTCGAATACCGGCGCTAAATAAGACCGATTCAAAGGGCATCTGCTCAAAAACTATGTGTCTTCCAAATCCAAAAGCAGTGGTAAATGTCAAAGTAAACAATAAGAAGGATTTGGCATCTTTCATGAAAACAGCGAGGCCTGCGAAGAAAAGAATAGCCCCGTGAATGTAGACGATAGCTCTCCATCCCATGCCGAGGGCGATGACGTAGGCGTAACCCAAGATGAGGGACAAAATACATGCCAATACAAGGACCAAGAGACTACGATGCCGTGAGAGGGTTTGCTCCATTGCTGAAACCTCCTGAACAGGCGCCGTCAGGCCCCTCTTTAAAAGGCGCCCTTGGCTTTGATGATCGCTATAACCGTTTTGAAGAGGATTTTCAAGTCAAGGAGTATGGAATAATTCTTCACGTAGTAAACATCGTATTCCGTGTTACGATGCATCGGAAGATCGGCTCGTCCGGAAACTTGCCACCACCCGGTAACTCCCGGCGGAACAGACACTCTTTGCCACTGCCAATGATCGTATAATTGAGTGATAAAAGGTTGTTCGGGTCTGGGACCCACACACGACATGTCTCCCTTAAGCACATTGAAAATCTGTGGCAATTCGTCCAAGGAAGTTCGCCTGATCCATCTTCCCACCCGTGTCGTTCTGGGATCGTCTTTTAGCTTGTAAACCTTTTCCCCAAATGCGTCTATTGTTATCACCTTGTCCTGAAGCTGGTCCGCTCCCATAATCATGCTGCGGAATTTGTACATTTTGAAAATTTTTCCATTTTCTCCGACTCTGCGCACGGAGATGATGCCCGGGCCAGGAGTGTCAATCCTTATAAGTATCCAGACGATGATGAAGATAGGCCATGCAAAAAACAGAACCAACACGCACAAAACAAGATCCAGTATTCTCTTGCGGACCCGCTTGGCTCCTCGTATGACCGACTCCCTAAGACCGATGAGAACCAGGTCGCCGAATCTCTCCACTTCTGACTCTACGAGGACCAAGCTGAAAAGATCAGGGGCCAGATAAACTCTCACGGGAAGTCTTTCCAATTGGAAGATGATCGGCTGTAAAGTCAACGGCTCAACTTCCGAGGAACGGACGTCGGTTCGAGCTATGATTACCATTTCAATGTTATATTCCCGAACAATTCTCTCCAGGTTATTGACGTGGCCCAAGAAAGGAGCAGGCAGACTTCGTTGGGAAGGAATCACCGTGTCCGAAAAACCAACGAGCCTCAGAACGCCGCTGTGGTCTTTGATTATGTTCTCAGCAACACGGATCGCGTTATCAAGGGTCCCGACGACAATGACGGGGACGCCGGCAATCCCACTGCGCTTCCAGGCAAGAAAAGCACTCAAGGCATACCGCACAGATAGCAGAGCTACGTAGTTCGTCAGAGAAAAATAGATAACCAATAACCGAGATGTCTCCCTGAAGGTAAAGAAAAGAAGTCCAGCAAAAACTGACACTCCAAGAAGATATGCAGAGGTGAAGCGACCTAAGTGATGAGTAACGCGTGAAATTCTCTCAGGAGTGTACATGTCGGTCAAGACGAAAACCATATTCAACAATAGCGCCTGCATTACGTAAATCATCATGCTCGGCAAAACGGTTTGCGGGTCCATCGCCCTGCCGGGCAGAGAAGTCCTCAATTCAACTACACTGGCCAAGATGAAGACGCTCAGAAGCACATCAGCGAGCATGAGAAAAATTTTGTAGCGATGGTATTGCTTAAACATAAGTTATTCCGAGCACATACTCCTATAGACCGAGGCCAATTCATGAATCCCTTTCGAGATCTCATATTTTTCTTCAAAGGCCCTTCTTGATCCTTCAGCAAGTCTCCGACGAAGGCTGTCATCCCTCTTTAGACTCAACACCGCCTCAGCAATTTCATCTGGAGCCCCTGGATTGATGAGAATTCCTGATGTGCCGTTTTCAATCATTTCCGGAATGGCCCCTACCAGTGTAGAAATTATTGGTACACCGCCGCGCATAGCCTCAATTATTGAGATCGGCATTCCCTCGCGGTGGGAAGGCAGAAGAAACACGTCTGCACAAGCCAGATAACCGGGAACCTTTTCCCGAGGCACTTCTCCTGTGAACAATACCCACTTGCCCAGATTTTCATTTTGAACCCGCTCATTAAAAGGGCCAATTTCGCCGGAATATTCTTCTCCGCCCACGAAAATAAATCTTACCGAATCACAGGCTTGGGCAACGACAGGGACTGCATCGAGGATGTCGTAGCTTCCTTTTCTCCAACCGACAAACCCGACTGTGATAACCGTGAAAATTTCCTTGCTGATACCCAGATCACGCTTCGCCTGCTGCACTTCCGTACTGTCCGGCGCCTCACGCATCTCGATCCAGTTACCTAATACGTGAACCTCGGCATTGGGGATGAGGCTGTTGATGTTGGTCTGCCAGACCTTGTAAAGTACCAATATTTGCGACGGTATACGTAATGCTGTTCTGTTGCGAAATTGTTTCCACTTGGATGCTCTGGTGTACCATGTATCCCAATCTGTTCCGTGCAGGTGGAGAAGAATTTTGGTTTGGGTCAGACGAGCGATCAACATGAAGATAATCGTCCCTGAAAAACTACCGTTGAAAACTGACTGTAGGTGGATAAAATCATAATGTTTCTCGCACAGTTCTTTGAAAAAACGCAGAAAACGCTTGAGCCGAAAAACATTCTTGCCTATGAACCAGGAGTATCCTGGGGGAAAAATTCCCTCTCGCTCAAAAATGTCAAACGAGTAATCCTTAGTCAGTGAGGAATGTAAAATTGTGTCCATTACTGCTGCAATCCCGCCATAGGGAGGGGGAACTGGACCTAGCATGAGAACTTTCTTCACGGTTCACCTTCTTCAAGTGCTCGCTGTCCTCGGATATGCGCTAATTTTCCTTTTCAGATGGAGAGCAAACCTCCTGCTGAGGTCCGTACAGGAATAGGATAGAGCCTAAGTCAAGTCAAGGGCATGAATTATTTGTGTGACATATTGACTGGTTTTAGCCAATTTTTTCACGAATTGATGGGTCAGATCTTACATAGGCAGACCATTCTTTTACTAGTTGAAGATATCGCATCCAAGCCCAGTCTGTCCTAAACACTGTGAACGGCAATCGGGCAATATTGTGATGGTATGCAAGCCATTTCAGCATGAGCCAACACTGCCGGACACCTCCTTTTCTGATTCGAGGCAGCCAACCCAACAATAAGTTACTCTTCATGACCTGTCTTGAAGAATGCTTTAAATAAATTAAATAACGCATTGGATTAGATCGAGAAACATACTGAGACAGTATTCTATCAATGTCCAAAAAGTACTGCTCGACAAACTCGAAGTCTATGGGAACGGGTCGCAAGAAATGGTCGATTACACAGGGGTATCTTTTCCACACGAGAGGGCGGGTTCCCGCTTCGAGGGCCAGCATGTATCCCAACCTACGCAGGAGCGATTCACGTTCGTGGTCATTCCACCTCAAGAAGTTAAAATTACCTAGTGAATAAGCTGTAATACAGCCATCTGCATGAACACTTACCCCTTGGGCTGAATGGGAATGGTGCCCCACGATGGCCCGGAAACCCATCTTGCGGAGTCGGCCGACCATGTCTACGATTCTGGGGTTGGGAAGTATAACGTATTCATCTCCCCAGTGGCAAAATGCTATTGGGAACTCATCTCGGCTGAAAACTCTGTCTGCGGACAAGTTCCTCTCGAAAAATGATCGTTGAAACTCATTTTTAATGCCTTTGTAGAGAGCAAAAATCTTTATGACAAGACCACAAACCGTTGTTGTGAAAGGACGGTCCAGAGGCACAGAGCTAATTTCGGCATCCTTGAGATGCTCAAGAGTTTCCTCATACCCTGCCGTTCCGCAGTCAAGTCTGTGATTGTTTGCCAAGGCAACAACTAGTTTATCCTTGAACGGGGTAAGCCATTTCAAGGCAGAAGGAGTGATCCTAAAATTGACAGCTTTCATTTTTTGAGCCAAGCACTCTTCAACGACTGGTGTTTCCAAATTGAGTACTATCAGATCATGCTGGTTCCAAACATTTCCCACATGTTCCAGGGGATTACTGTCATCGGAAGTATCGAGAATTGTGTCGCCTACAAAGAGAATGGAAGGGTTGGCCATTACAATTTTTCTCGCACTGTTCTTACAATCATTTTATTTCCTCGGCAGACGCCCATGGCTTGCTCCAAACATGATATATCTATCATAGTTACCAAGAAATTTCCATCCATAACCCACGAGACCAGACGCGTTGAAAAGGCATTATACAAGATCAGCCTCGCGAAACCAGGACCAAAAAACGTCTTGTCAAGCCTCGAAGGATCTGGCATCTTCTTCTGGAATAGGCGTTATTATTCTGTCATTGACTCCCGGATCATCTGAAACGTATTCAATTCATTTCGAGTCCTCGGGTATGTAACAGTTCCTGAGCTAACATGTTTTGGGCCGGGATCCCCATTGATTATGAAACAGATCTTACAAAACCAGAAGACCGGAGTAACTGAGATCGCGGGAGTTCCGTGTCCCCAACTGAAGGCTGGACATGTGTTGATACGTAATCGGACGACGTTGATTTCGGCAGGGACCGAGAGGACTGTGGTTGATTTCGGTAAGGCCAACCTTATTGAGAAGGCACGTCAAAATCCGGAGAAGGTGCGGATGCTGCTGGACAGGTTGAAGACGAACGGGCTACTTCACACAGTGGAGGCGGCAACCCACAAATTGGAGCAGCGCATAGCTCTGGGATATTGCAGTGCCGGAGTAGTTCTGGATGTAGGCCATGGAGTTACGGCCATCAGCAAGGGAGACAGGGTCGCCTCGAATGGTAAACATGCAGAGGTAGTAAGTGTTCCTCTTAATCTTTGTGTAAAGATTGCCGATGAAGTCTCCTATGATGAGGCGGCTTTCACTGTTATCGGTGCGATCGGCCTCCAGGGCGTTCGCCTTGCCCAACCAACTTTAGGAGAGTCATTTGTGGTGACCGGCCTGGGCCTTGTAGGCCTGGTTACCGTCCAATTCTTGCTCGCCAATGGCTGCAGAGTGCTGGGCATCGATGTTGATGCACATAAGCTTAGTCTTGCAAGGCAGTTTGGGGCTCAAACCCTTAATGTCTCTGCCGGTCAAAATCCTGTGAACGAAGCAATGGCTTTCTCTCGCGGCAGGGGAGTGGACGGAGTTATTATTACCGCCGCCACCAAGAGTAATGAACCCGTTCATCAAGCAGCCCAGATGTGCCGGAAGCGTGGGCGCATTGTGCTGGTAGGCGTGGTCGGACTGGAATTGTCCCGCGATGATTTCTACGAGAAAGAATTGTCCTTTCAAGTGTCTTGCTCCTACGGTCCCGGACGTTATGACCCGCTTTACGAAGAGGGTGGGCACGATTATCCCATCGGCTTTGTGCGGTGGACAGAACAGCGCAATCTAGAAGCCATGATGGATCTGCTGGAAAGCCGTAAAGTTGATGTGAATTCACTGATATCCCATCGATTCCCGCTGGAACGTGCCGCAGACGCTTACGGCCTATTGACCGGCGGCGATCCTTATCTCGGCATTCTGTTGGAATACTCCGGAGACGAGGAAAGGCCCGATGACATTCTCCGTACCCGTACTATTAGACTCAAAGAGCCGGATTTGCGCCTCTCGGCTACTGATTTGCCTCCTGTGGTGGGTTTTATTGGAGCCGGAGATCACGCGTATCGGGTGCTGATCCCAGCATTCCGCAAAACTGGTGCTGTGATGAAGACCATCGCTGCGAGCACAGGAACCAGTTGCCTCCAGGCAGGCAGAAAATACGGTTTCAGAGAGGCCACCACCGATACGAACGCATTGATTAATGACCCGGAAGTAAACGTTGTTGTTATAGCAACGCGGCACAATACTCATGCGCATTTCGTCAACCTTGCCCTGAAAGCCGGTAAACATGTTTTCGTGGAGAAGCCGCTGGCTTTGTCCCAGGAAGAATTAAATGAAATCACGAGATTTTACTCGTCGCACTCGCCTGCGGTACCTGCGCCCTTGATCACGGTAGGTTTTAATCGTCGATTCGCACCCCAGACTCAAAAGATTAAGAGCTTGATTGAGGGGATGAACCATCCTAAATGTCTTATCATGACCGTGAACGCAGGCCTTGTACCCCCTGACCACTGGACCCAGGATCCGGCTGTAGGCGGAGGGAGAATTCTCGGAGAGGCTTGTCATTTCATAGACTTGCTGAGATATTTGATTGGGTTTCCTATCATTTCAGCACAGGCTGCAATGATCGGGGAGGGTGCCGGTGAGGTGGTGCGTAATGACAAGGCGTCTTTCACACTCATTTTTGCCGACGGCTCCCTGGGTACGGTCCATTACCTGGCCAACGGTCACAGGTCCTTTCCAAAGGAACGCTTGGAGATTTTTTGCAACGGCCGTATCCTCCAGCTTGACGACTTCAAGAAATTGAAGGGCTATGGCTGGCACGGCTTCAAAAAGTTCAACCTCTGGCGACAGGACAAGGGGCACGCAGCCTGCGCAGCGGCTTTCGTCAAGGCCGTGCGAGAAGGTGGGCCGTTTCCAATTCCACTATCGGAAATGGTGGAAGTTACTGAAGTAAGTTTCCTAGTTGACAATCTCCTGAAAAGACAAGACAACCTACCCACTCCTGTGGTGTAAATTACCGGGCTTGAAAATTCTTTTCAGCTCTACTTTTTTTAGTGGCTGATTAATTTCAGACGGATGTTTTCATAGCAGATCAGTTACTGGTCAGATTTTTATGAGGGGAGGATTACCGGAACTGGATTCGCTGATATCCTTTCCATCTTTTGCGGATAGGCTGCCGGCCGTACCTTGAGCGCCCGAGAATGTTTCTGCTCTCCTTGATCTGAACATTTGGACGGTCTTCAAGATTGCCTCGGCAAGTTTTTCAGCCTCGTCGACCGTCATATAGACTTGCTTTTCATAAATTTGAGACAAACCAGGCCTGCCATCGTCGAGACCTTTTAGGATGTACCTACCGAAATAAAGAGAAATTTCTGCCGGGCTCGACATTACCAAGGCGCACCCACTGTAATATGTCTCTACAGGGGCCGATACGGTCCGTTCGGGACTGGTCGATTTTTCAGTGTTTGAAAGGGAAATGTTCTCGGCAAATTCGCTCATGAGTCCTCCATTGGAAAAGGTTGATCGATTATCTCTTAACGTTGTGTCCTAAAGATAAAGCCTCCACTGGTTCCATCGGGTAGCCAGTCGCTCCGAGATCACTCGCCATAGGCTGGTGTCGAATACATAGATTCTGCCCACTCCTTTCATGCCGACCTTCAATGATTCGTGAGATTTTTTGAAGGGTGCTGTAACTCGATACACCGTCCCAAGCCGTTGCTGCACTTCGGCCATGGGGGAAATTTCCTCCAGCTTGAGTGCGTACCCCCTTGTGGGATCGCTATTGAGATAAACATTGGCATCCTGGCCGGCGCCCACATAGCCAATCCGCTCTTCAGGAACGTATATCTGGGCGAGAAGCTCTTCTGGAACCGCAATTTCGCAGAAAGTGTCCCCGGACCGCAGTCTTTTTCCGGCCAGGGTTTGTATGTCTTTAGTAAGGATAATTCCGGAAACAGGAGTTCGTATATCGAGAAATTCCTTTTTCCATTGCAGGAATCTGAGTTCCGTACTCGCAACCTCCCGTTTCAATCCGACCAACTTTCTTTCAGCCAGACTGGAAGGCTTCTCACCTGCTTCCATCACCAGCCTGTTCATTTCGTGACTCAATATGTCATATTGGGCTTTCCAACTCATCATCTGGAAATCGAGTTCCTTGGGGTCAAGACGCGCGAGCACTTGACCCTCATTCACCGCTTCTCCCTCGCGAACAAATACGCTCTCAATGACGCCATCCGTACGACAGAAGGCCAGATAGTTGAGCCTTGGCACAACTTGAGCTTCGCCGCCTATTGTGAAAGGAAAGGGAAGTATAAAGAAGACAAGGACAAAGGCGACAAGTCCGATGGCAGAAAGAGGCAGATACCTTCTCACACGCGCTCCCAGAACCGTCCCTGAGGATTGTGCAAGAAGAAGGGATTTCAGCTCGGGCTTTTGTTGTGCAATATATTTTTCAGCCAACGCGGCCCCAAAGAAACAAGCCAAGCTCAGGAAGGAATGTATATCCTTGTCGTTTGGATCTGTTTCGGACGAAAACTCGTATAAAAGATGACTAATAATGGCTCCGTCATGTATGAGAGGAATCAGCAAGATTCGGATATGGCCTGAAAGTGCGATGTATGATTTCAACGATTTTTGCAGGTCACCTGGTATCCTCCCGTCCGGTATGTCCTCATGAATTGACCTGCCGGAGAATAATAGTGCCGTCCCGTGGTTCCTCAGAAGCGATGCCAATTTGTTCATTCGGATTACGAATTCGGTTTGCTTGTTGAGTTCGGGCTCGTTATTGGTAGCTACAAGGCGTGAGGGACCTCCAAGATGAGTAATAACCGAGGCCCGCTCAAAATCAATTACAGCCCGTGCGTCATTAGTGAGAATAAAAAAGAGTTCATCCAAAGACTTGGAGGAGATGGCACGCTTCGCAAGACCCAAGCCATTGTCCCGGCTCATTCCTCCTAAAGATTCAATGGAGTAAGTCTTTGAGTCTTCTACACCATGGGGAGAGCCCTCACGATTGATCCTGACTATTTGTCCTGACACCAAGTTGCCCTCCGGTTTTCTATAAAAGCGATTCTCTGTTGAATGTCCGTACTGC
>Ga0194054_10001574_pt1 | contig 10832 bp, 8 predicted proteins | sample SepL2210m_MetaG_FD_163628 | JGI IMG/M metagenome (GOLD analysis project Ga0194054, IMG submission 163628) | Anoxic zone freshwater microbial communities from boreal shield lake in IISD Experimental Lakes Area, Ontario, Canada - Sep2016-L227-10m | ecosystem: Environmental > Aquatic > Freshwater >... | reverse complement strand
GGGAAATCCAGAGGCGATGGGCCTGCACCGGCTCCACCCCATCGGGCAGCGAGAGGCCGATCTTCCCCTTCAATACCGCTTGAAATTCCCAGGCCCTGCGCCGCTGGAACGCAGAGCCGTTTCATCTGGAAAGCACAGAAGCAGGCAGAGACAAAGAGAAGTAAAAATCAGATAAACTTTTGAAACCCGATCTGCCAGTAAGATCGGGATGAAAATTGAGGAGGGCAGCGAAAATTTGCTTGCACGGGTAACCCTTCGGCTCATGGAAGAAAGTGAGAGGGAACGATTCGACCAGCGGGCCGAATGCAAACTCGCCCCGGTTTTTTTTCCCTCCGGAGAATGAGACTCCCTGGGACAAAGGGCACGGCAAGCTCGTGCGCCGCCGCATAAAGACTCTCGAAGTGAGCCCCGAGGAAATCGGGCTCTGCGGCTGCTGGCGCATTGCCGCCGTCGAGCGCGTCACAATCGATCTTTCCCTGCCCGTCGCCCAACAAGTGCCTGTTACCGAAATCGCCTACTATGTGGGCAGCAACACCCAAGAGGAACTCGACGACAAAGCCATGCTCTCAGCGATCGTCGGCCACTGGGACGCCATCGAAAACGGAACCCATCGCGTGCGCGACGTGACCTTCGGCGAAGATGCCAGCCGCGTCGCCCTCCCCAAGGCTGCCCGCAATATGGTAACCCTGCGCAACTTTGCCAACGGACTCTACAATCTGCTTCTTTTTCGCGAGAAAATCGTGGCGCCCTCCCTGCCTTCCTGGCGGCGATCCATGAGCAACAGCCAAGCCCTCAAACACCTGCTGCGATAACGGATGGTCAACTTCTGCCCCTCTTGCTCATTGCTTGCCATGACCTAAAAATTCCCATCGCTTTTATTCCGCGAGGACCTGCGTTCTTCTCGGCGGACGCCGTTTGCACCGCCCCACGCTCCCGGCACGCCCGCCCTACCAGGCCCGCTTGATCTCCTGCCAAACTCACGCAGACCACACGGCTACAATGAAAACAGATGAAATGGCTCTGCGCTGGAACGCCAGCGGGTTATCTCCGTATTGGCGCTCCCGCGGTTCCAAGGTAAATCAGCACTTCTCCATGCCTGAAGAATGAGCGAGAATGTCAAGCGATTGAGTTCATCTGTTATTCTTCTAACCGTCGGAATGGCGTAACATTTCATCGATAAACCTGATAAAATGGTTTTCTCTCGGTACTGAAAGGCAAAAATTATGATCGATAATAACGTGATCAAACCAGCGCTGAAATGGGACGCCGCAGCCGGGGCGCGCCGGCACGAGGAGGCGCTGGCCGGCCTTCGCGCCCTCGTACACCGGTTCCCGGACTTCGATCAGCCGGTGCTGACGTTAACGCCGGCAGTCAAGCTGCTGTGGATGGAAAATAACGTGCTGGAATCGTTGCTCTATGCCCGCTATGATCCTGCGGCGGCTCTGGGCACGCATGAGCTCTTTTTCCGCCAGCAGCGCGCCGACGGATTGTTCCCCTGCATGCTGGGTTCGGGCACCAAGGACGGGCCGGCGGAATACCTCGGATTCTCGCAGATCCAGCAGAACGTGCCGATCGCCAGGACCTCGTGGGAGCTGGCGAAGTTGACCGGCAAGGAGGATTTCCTCGCCAAGGCCTATGCCGCCTGTGCGCGTTTCGACGACTGGGTGCGAACGTATCGCGATACCCGCAAGACGGGATTGGTGGAAATGTTCTGCACCTTTGACATGGGACAGGACAACAGCCCCCGGTGCACGAAGATCGGCATGTCCAATGCCTGCCCGAATAAAGATGCCGCCCAATGTCCGCCATACGAAAACCTGCCGGTGCTGGCCCCCGACCTGTCGGCCGTTGTGTACGGCGCGCGCCGCGCCTTGAGCGAGATGGCCACTGCCCTGGACAAGCCGGAGGAGGCGGCCATGTGGACCGAACGGGCAGAAACATTGCGCGCGCTGATCTTCAAACACTGCCAGGATCAGGACGACGGGTTTTTCTACGATGTCGATCCCCGCGGCAGGCATCTGCATTTCAGGGGCTCGCAATTATTTACCATGGCCCAGGAGCATCTTTTCACCCCGGCGGAGTTTGAACTGATCTGGTGCCGCTATCTGCGCAACCCGCATGAGTTCTGGACGCCGTATCCCTTTGCCAACTTCTCGGTTTCCGATCCGCACTTCGACAGGAAATACCTTGGAAATTCCTGGGCTGGACCGGCGAACTGCAATATTGCCCTGCGGACGTTGCTCTGGATGGAACACTACGGCAAGCACGACGACATGCGGACACTGATGGAGCGCTGGGTTTCGATTCATCTCCGGTACGGGTTCTACTGGCAAATAAACCCCTGGACCGGCGATCCCTCCATGGATCCCGGCGAAATCGCATGGTTTACGGAAGGGAATCCAATGTCCAACATGAGCGTGTGCTACCTGGTATTCACTGAGTTCACCAGGAAATTGGGGCTAATCGGCTGACATTGATACTAGCAGGCTGTCAGCATAAATTCTGGCTTTTTGCCCTTCCCCTCATTCCAGATCAATCCAAGCCTCGCATGCACTGGAGGCGCAGTAGAGGCGACTGCCACGTCAAAGGTTACATCAATAATTCCGGCTCCTCATCGCGACTCTGCGTGCGCCGCCAGAACTGAGGCGAAGAGCCGAACTGGGATTTAAAGGCGCGGGAAAATGCGCTCGGGCTTCCGAATCCACACTTATAGCCGACAATCTCCAGCTTCATCGTCGGATCAGACATGAGCTGCATGGCCCGGTGGAAACGCATCTGATCCATGATCTGATTGGGGGAAGACTGGAGCACCTCATGAAAAAGTCGCCGGAGGTGGGCCGTCGAGATTCCCGCAGCACGCGCCATATCGGGAAAAGCCGGGTTCTCTTCCATTCGTTCGGCATACCAGAGAATCGCGGCATTCACTCGACTCTGGGGGTAGCTCGAGTCAGCCTCCTCAGCCTGAGCGGCCTCGCACGCGATCAGGCTGAGAGCCATTAGGGCGTGCTCGTAACAGATCATCATGCCAGGCGCGGGGTGGTTCCAATACCTGTCGACTTTACCTGCTAATTCGCGAATTTGATCAACGCTTCGCCGAGTCAGCGCTATTTCAATAAAACCCTTGGGGTTGAGCAATCGGGTCAAAAGTTCCGGAGCAGAAAGGAAATGGAAGACCGCTACCTCCGAGGTGCGGCCTTTTTCGCCCACCCAGCCGTGCGTATGTCCTGGTGGAAAAATCCAGAGGCGATGAGACTGCATCGGCTGGACCCCATCGGGCATCGAGAGGCCGATCCTCCCCTTCAATACTACTTGGAATTCCCATGCCCTGCGTCGCTGGAATGCCAGCGGGTTATCTCCGTACCGGCGCTCCCCGGTTCCAAGGTAGATGAGCATGCTTCCATGCTTTGGTTTTTGAGCGAAGATGTCAAGCGGATGAGCTCATCCGCTATTCTCCCAGCGGCCGGAATGGCATAATCTGTGCCGATGAACCGGACAAATCTCGTGTTATCCACCGCCGCCGCGTTATTGATAGCGTCTTCCTCATTCTGCGCCCTTGCCGCCGACCCAGCAAAGGAAGATACCGTAAAGATCCAGGTCACACCCGACCGCAAGGAGGCCCTGTATCAATGCGGAGAAAAGGTAAAGTTTCAGGGGGCGGTTACGAAGAATGGCAAGCCGCTGACAACCGGAAAAGCGACCGTAAGAATCACCAATGACGGGAGAAAAATCATCTCCACTCAGGAAATGGACCTTTCCAAAAATAACCCGTTCGAAATCGAAGGCACAATGGCCGTGCCGGGATTTCTGCGATGCGAGGTGACATTGGATAAAGACAAAGGTTGCGCCGGAGCTGGCTTCGAGCCGGAGAAAATTCAACCGGCCCCGAACCTGCCGGAGGATTTCAACAAGTTCTGGAGCGACGGGGTCCGGGAACTGGATCAGATTCCGCCGGATGTAAAGCTCGAGCCGCTCCCGGAATTCTCCACGCCGGAATTCGATTGTTTCAAAGTCAGTTTTGCCAACATCGACAACACCCGGATCTATGGATTTCTCTCGGTGCCGAAAGGCAAAAAAGGCCCGTTCCCCGCGCTGGTTCATGTGCCCGGCGCCGGCTCCGGACACTGCTTTCCGGATACCAAATTCGTCAAGGACGGCATCATCGTGCTGTTTATGAACGTGCATCAGTTTGATCCGCCGACTGATGCCGATGAAAGCAAAAAAACTTACGCTGCGCTGAATAAAACGCTGTCGTATTTTAACCCGGGATCGCCGGACCGGGATCAATATTATTTCAAGAAATCGATCCTGGGAATCAACCGGGCGATCAACTGGCTGGCCGGGCGCCCCGATGTGGACAGAGAGCATCTTGGAATGTTCGGCGGCAGCCAGGGCGGAGCGTTTACCCTGGTCCTGTCCGGGCTGAATAAAAACATCAAAGCGGCCTCGGCGAATGTCCCGGGCCTCTGCGACCATGCCGGCTATCAGCTGGACAGAAGGCCGGGCTGGCCCGAGATGGTTAACGATCCGGAAATGTTGAAAATGTCCGGATATTTCGACGCCGTCAATTTTGCGCGCAACATCACCTGCCCGATCATCGTCGCGGTCGGTTTCATTGACACCGTTTGTTCGCCCAGTTCGGTTTACGCTGCCTACAACACGATTCCCTCTCCCAAAATGATCTTTAATGAGCCGGGCAAGGGGCACGGGATGTCAGGGGAATTTTGCAACTATCAGACCGAATGGATGAGAGGCAAGCTCGGCCTGGACCATCTGACCTTTTTGAATCCATAGGTCTGATATATGGGAACGATCCCGACGATACCATCGCCGAGGCGTCCGTAGATTGATGGAACGGTCGCTTGACGCATCCAAAATTCGAACAAAGCAAAACACAACCAACAAGGCAAACATGAAAACAACAAGATTCATTCGCGGACAGGAAAACTATATTTTGCTGGAGCAGCCATGTCATGACGGCATCGGGCCATGGAAGATGAAAAGCGTCATTGAAGACGTCGAGATGAAAGATCAGGTGTTTATTAAATTCATTCATGACGACATCATCCCGCCCGGATCGTCATTCGGCTATCATCAGCACAAGAGCGATTTGCCCGAGGAGGAATGGTATTACTGTCTCGAGGGCGAAGGCATCATGACGCTTGATGGCGAGGACCATGACATGAAGCCAGGGGATATCAGTGTCTGCTATGCCAATGGTTTTCATGGCATCCGGAACACCGGCAACAAGAACATGCGGATACTGGTTATCTGCGCCACGCCGATTGCCAAATAATTAGCCCGAATTAAAAATGAGCAAAGAGAAATTGAGAGTCGGCGTTGTTGGACTAACGGTTGGCAGCGTGCATGTCGCAGATTATATGGCAAGCGGTTCCGTGGAAGAGTTGGTCATTTGCGACATGAACGAAACAAAGCTCAACGAAACAGGCGACAAACATGGCATTAAAAAGCGCTACACGGATTTCACCAAAATGTTGGATGCCGAGAAGCTTGACGCGGTTAGCATTGCCGTGCCGAACAAATTGCACATGCCATTGACCATGCAGGCCATCGACGCCGGGTGTCATGTGCTTTGTGAAAAACCGCTGTCAAGAAATGCAGCCGAGGCGGAGAAAATGTTGCATGCTGCCAGGGCGCATGGAAAAAAGCTGATGGTCAATTTCAATCAACGTTTCGATCCCGTTCATCAAGCGCTGAAAACAATGATAGACGTCGGCCAGCTTGGAGACATCTATTTTGCCAGAACCTTATGGCATCGCCGTCGCGGTGTGCCGTGGTGGTATCCGCTGGCCAAGGGAAAGGAGATGTGCGGTGGCGGACCCTTGATTGATCTCGGAGTTCATGTTCTTGATCGTGCCCTTTGGTGGTGCGGCTTCCCCGAACCGGAATGGGTGCTTGGCAATACCTACTGCAAGATCGCGGGTGAAGAGGCGAAAAAACGCGGGCTTCCGGACTTCGATCTGGAAGATATGGGTGTCGCCATGATTCGAATGAAAAATGGGACGCTGGTGGAGCTGGAAGCCTCCTGGTCTTCTCATCGTGAGAATGAAGAAATCACTACTCAACTGTACGGTTCCAAGGGCGGCGCGGTCATCCAGCAGATTTGCGGGAATGAATGTGCGACAAAAAATGAACTGTATTTGGAGATTGCCGGCCAGCAATGCAATGTCCAATTCGACACCCAATCACTGCCTCCGGTCGCGACCATCCGGCAAGCATTTCTTGATGCCATCCTGAATGACACGGAAGTCCCGTGCACTCCCGAACAGGGATTGGTTGTCAACAAGATTATTGATGCGATCTACCAGAGTGCCGCTACCGGAGATCCGGTGAAAATCGCTTAATCCAAAAACCCGCAAAGGAAGCATTGCACCGTTGTCTAAAGCTTATTGGATCCTCTTATGAAAAAACTCACCACTTACGCGATTGTCGGTCTCGGCGGCCGGTCCCGGATTTATCTGGAAGCAATTGGCCAAACCTATTCCGCCACCTCTCGGCTGGTAGCGCTATGCGACAGCAACGCAGGCAGGCTGTTGCTGGCGGCCGATCTTCCCGCCGTCGCCGCACAAGCCCCCGGGCTTTATTCCGACAACGATTTTGAGCGCATGATTGCGGAGACAAAGCCCGATGCCGTCATCGTCATCTGCCAGGATTCCTTTCACGACACGTATATCTGCCGGGCGATGGAGCTGGGCTGCGACGTGATCACCGAAAAGCCGATGACCATCGATGCCGAACGGGCGCAGAGAATCCTTGACACCCAGAAGCGCACCGGCCGCAAGGTGCGCGTCACATTCAACTACCGCTATTCTCCGCCGCGCACACAAGTTAAGGATCTGCTGATGTCGGGAACAATCGGGGATATCCTCTCCGTGGATTTTCAATGGCTGCTCGACACGTACCACGGTGCCGACTACTTCCGGCGCTGGCACCGCAACAAGCGGAACTCCGGCGGCCTGCTGGTCCACAAATCCACCCACCACTTCGACCTCGTCAACTGGTGGCTCTCGGCCATGCCGAAGGAAGTCGTGGCCACCGGACATCGGCGCTTTGCCACGCCGGTGACCGCGCAACGCCTCGGGCTCAGCCATCCGGGGCCGCGCTGCACCGGGTGCGCCGAAGCGCAAGACTGCCCGTTTTTTTTGGACCTCGCCGGCAACGAGGAGCTTAACACGCTCTACCTTATGCAGGAATCCCACGACGGATACCACCGCGACCAGTGCATCTTCAGCCCCGACATCGACATCGAGGATTCCATGCAGGCCTTGATCAACTACGACAGCGGCGTGACCTTGAACTACAGCCTCAACGCATTTTGTTCCTGGGAAGGATACGTCGTCCAGTTCAACGGAACCCGGGGGCGTCTGGAGCACAAATGCGAGGAGACGGTCTATATCAATGGCGACGGCACCGTGCCCGGCGCTCTCAAGAAAGAGGGAACCCACATCCGCATCTACCCGACCCGTGAGCCCGCGTATGAAGTGCCTATCTGGACCGGCGAGGGCGGGCACGGCGGCGGCGACGCTGTGATGCTGCACGACCTCTTCGCGCCGGAGAAAGACAAATATCTTCGCGCCGCCGACCATCGCAGCGGCGCGGCTTCGATCCTCTGCGGCATCGCGGCCAACCGCTCCATCGCCGAAGGCGGCTGGGTCAGGATCGCAGACATTATCCACGATCTGGATCGCCCAGACTATCCATCCATGCCCACGACCTCCGCCCCGTTCACTCTTCCCCTGCGGGCCTAACCCCAGACGTCACAAAAGTCGGCTCCATTTTTTATGGGCGACGATCTTTGATCGAACCTGCATATATGTCTGTTATTTTATCCGTACATTTCCCTGAGCTTTAATAAAACGCCCAAATGCGAACCCGATTCGACCTCCACATTCGCTTGTAAGCGTACCACTACGCCCCATGAAACCCTTCGCTCTTCGCTGTGAATATTTAACCGATCCGCTTGGCCTCGACGTCCTCTCGCCCCGCTTGAACTGGAAGCTTGAACCGTCCGACCGGCGGGGCGTTGCCCAGCGCGCCTATCAAATCCTGGTCGCCTCCTCGCGGGAGCTTCTCGACCACGACCGTGGGAACCTTTGGGACAGCGGACAAGTGGAGAGCGATGCCTCGGCACATGTCCATTATGCTGGGGCGGCGCTTCCTTCGGGCACCCGCTGTTGTTGGAAATTGCGGGTGTGGGATGAAGCGCGGACGGCGTCTCAGTGGTCGGATCCGGCCCGGTGGGAAATGGGTCTTCTTCAACCGTCCGATTGGACCGCGCAATGGATCGCTTCGCCGACGGCAGGCGGAGACCAGTCGATGATCCCAACGCCATATTTTCGCAAGGAATTCCTCATCGATCGCCCGGTGGCCGGTGCCCGTCTTCACGTCACGGCCCGCGGCCTCTACGAGTTTTCGCTCAACGGCCAGCAGGTGGGAAAGGATATCTTTACCCCCGGCTGGACGGATTACACCAAGCGAATCCAGGTTCAAACCTACGATGTCACCGCGTTCCTCCATCCAGGCGCGAATGTGGCGGGAGCGATCCTCGGGGACGGCTGGTATTGCGGCTATGTCGGGTGGTTTAAGGAACGCCAGCATTACGGCGAGCGCCCGTCGCTTCTGGCCCAGCTTGAAATCGAGTTCGCCGACGGAGAGCGCGCGACCATCGTCTCCGACGGCTCATGGGAAACCGGGGCCGGTCCGATTCTCCAATCCGACATGCTGATGGGCGAGGTCTATGATGCCCGCCGCGAGATGCCCGGCTGGGACGCCGCCGGGTTCCACTCCGACGACTGGTGCCCGGCGCTCATCGTACCGGACGACGGGGCCCGGCGGGTTGGAATGCGCAGCGAACCGGTCCGCCGACAGCTCGAAATCAAGACGGTCAGCGTCTCGAATTCGATTTTCGATCTCGGCCAGAACATCGCGGGCCGGGTGCGGATCAAGCTCACCGCACCCGCCGGGACGACCGTTCAACTCCTGCACGCCGAAGCGCTCAACCCGGATGGCTCATTATATGCCGCCAATCTCCGCAAGGCTGCGGCCACGGATTCCTATACGTGCAAAGGCGGCGGCGAGGAAATCTGGGAACCGCGATTCACCTTCCACGGCTTTCGCTATGTCGAGCTGAAAGGATTTCCGGGCGAGGCGACGTCCGACATGGTCACCGGCATCGCCCTTTATTCCGGAATGGATGAGACGGGCCGGTTCGAGTGTTCGGATGAACTCGTCAACCAGCTTCAAACCAACATCCAATGGGGGCAGCGTGGCAACTACCTTGAGGTTCCGACCGACTGCCCGCAGCGCGATGAGCGCTTGGGCTGGATGGGCGACGCCCAGGTCTTCATCCGCACCGGCGCGTTCAATTTCGATGTCGCCGCGTTCTTCACAAAATGGCAGGGCGACATCGCCGATGCCCAAGCCGATTCGGGCGAGTTTCCGGCGGCCGCTCCCGTTATGCGGCGGTCCAATATGTTGCGGGAGGGCGGCCCCGCCTGGGCCGATGCCGGGGTGATCTGCCCATGGACGGTCTATCTTTGCTACGGCGACACCGCGATTCTGGCCGGACACTATGACTCGATGCGGCGATTCCTTGGCTGGATCGAATCCATCGCCATCGACGGCATCCGTTCCCATCCCGACGGCTCGGTCTGGGGCGGCTTCGGCGATTGGCTGGCATTGGACGGCAGCCCGGGCAAAGGAGGCGCAACCCCCAACGATTTGATCGGCACCGCGTTCTATGCCTATGCCGCGCGACTGATGGGAAAAATCGCAGCCGTCTTGGAAAAACCCGGCGATGCGGCGGAATATGAAGCGCTGTTTAAAAAAGTGAAGGCGGCCTACCAGCGCCGGTTCATCACGGCGGATGGCCTGCTCGCCAGCGCAACCCAAACCGCCTGCGTGCTGACTCTCCAGTTCGATCTCGCGCCCGAAGCGATGCGCCCGCAAATTCTCAAATCGCTGGTGAGCAGCATCGAAAGGAACGACAACAAACTCAGCACTGGATTTGTGGGCGCCTCCTACCTGCCGCATGTCTTGACGCGCGGCGGCCGGAGCGACATCGCCTACAAGCTGCTACTCCAGAAGAACTGGCCCTCGTGGCTTTACGCCGTCACGCAGGGGGCCACCACGATCTGGGAGCGCTGGGACGGTTGGACCAAGGAGAAGGGGTTCCAGGATCCCGAGATGAATTCATTCAATCATTACGCCTACGGAGCGATCGGCGAATGGCTTTACGCGACCGTCGCGGGGCTGGACACCGACCCGGCTTCGCCCGCCTACAAGCACGCCATCGTCAAGCCTCAACCGGGCGGCGGCCTAACCCACGCGAGCGCACGACTCAACACGCTTTACGGGGAGCTGGCCAGCCGCTGGGATATCCAAGGCGAAACGCTGACACTGAAAGTCACGGTTCCACCCAACACCACGGCGAGCATTCATGTCCCTGCCGCCCAAGACGCCTCGGTCACGGAGGGTTGCGTTCCCGCAGCGCAGGCGCCCGGCGTGGAAGCGCTGGGCTGGAAAAACGGAGCCGCCGTCTATCGGGTTGGCTCCGGCACCTACCGGTTTGCAGCGCGGCAGGAACCATCCCGGAAAACATGATGCCAACGATTTCAAACGACCGGTTTTCCGCTAAGGAAAAACAACTCATCAGGGAGAAGGCGGCGGTCGCCAAGACCGCGCTCCTGCAGAATATCCGCAAATTCAAGCAGCACCCGGTCCCGGTGCTTATTGCGGGCGAGGTCTATGGCGGGATCTGGCTTGAACACAACCAGGACAACCTCTTTCTTGCTGATTATCATCCCGAGGCGGCA
>Ga0194054_10001573_pt1 | contig 10837 bp, 8 predicted proteins | sample SepL2210m_MetaG_FD_163628 | JGI IMG/M metagenome (GOLD analysis project Ga0194054, IMG submission 163628) | Anoxic zone freshwater microbial communities from boreal shield lake in IISD Experimental Lakes Area, Ontario, Canada - Sep2016-L227-10m | ecosystem: Environmental > Aquatic > Freshwater >... | reverse complement strand
AGACCAGCCTCGGGCTCAGGTTCCTCGCGAAGGCGGCCGTCGTCACCACGGGCACCTTCCTGCACGGACTCCTCCATGTCGGCCTGCGGAACCAGTCCGGCGGACGCCTCGGCGATGCGGCCTCGACATTCAGCGATTGCCTGCGGGAGCTCGGCTTCGAGGTCGGACGCTTCAAGACCGGCACCCCCTGCCGCCTGCTCGCGAAGAGCATCGATTTCTCAAAATGCGAGACCCAGCCGGGCGATGAGCCGCCGCCGGTTTTCAGCTACCTCGCCGACACCCTCCGCCGCGGGGAGGACGATATTTTCACGCTGAACGAGTGGAGGGACGGCGCCTTCCGCACGCGCCAGATCCCCTGCCACATCACCCACACGAACGAACGCACGCACGAAATCATCCGCGCAAACCTCGACAAATCGCCGCTCTACGCCGGAGTCATCGAGGGCGTCGGCCCGAGGTATTGCCCGAGCATCGAGGACAAGGTCGTGAAGTTTGCGGAGAAGACGAAACACCAGATTTTCCTCGAGCCCGAGGGACGGCACACCGGCGAGGTCTATGTGAACGGCGTCTCCACGAGCCTGCCGTTCGATGTCCAGCACGCGTTCATCCGCAGCATCGCCGGACTCGAGAACGCGGTGATCCTGCGCCCGGGCTACGCGGTGGAATATGATTACTGCCCGCCCACCCAGCTCCACACCACGCTCGAGACGAAACGGATCTCCGGACTCTATTTTGCGGGCCAGATCAATGGAACGTCCGGCTACGAGGAGGCTGCCGCGCAGGGGCTCGTCGCGGGCGCCAACGCGGCCTTGAAGGTGCGGTCGCGCCCGGCCTTCACGCTCGCCCGCCACGAGGCCTACATCGGCGTTCTTCTCGACGACCTCGTCACCCGCGGTACGCCTGAACCCTACCGGATGTTCACCAGCCGCGCCGAATACCGCCTCCTCCTCCGCCAGGACAACGCCGACCTGCGGCTCACAGGAAAAGCCGCCGCGTCCGGCCTCGTCTCCGGCGAAAGACAATCCCGCTTCGAACAAAAATCCGCCTGCGTCGTCGGGCTCCGCTCCCGCCTCCGCGAAATCCAAGCCGACGGCCTCCCGCTCGATCGCTGGCTCAAACGCGCGGAAAACTTTTGGCCTTCCCTTCCGCAGGACATCCGCGCCGCCTACCCGGCGGACGTCTGGGAGCAGATCGAAACCGATCTCAAATACGAGGGCTACCTCCGCCGCCAAGAGGAACAGATCGCCCGCACCGAACGCCACGAAACGAAGCGGATCCCCGACTCCCTCGCCTACGAATCCATCAACGGACTCCGCACCGAGGCCGCCCAATGCCTCTCAAAAATCCGCCCGGAAACCCTCGGCCAGGCGGCGCGCATCTGCGGCGTCACCCCGGCGGATATCGCCCTCCTCGGCATCTGGATCGCCCGCGGCGAGCGAACGCGCGATCAAGGAAATTCCCCCTCTGCCGTCACTCCCATCGGGACGCCGGATTGTTTCGAATGAAAACAGTTTGCCGGATATCTCACGGCCCGTAAAATTTCCCCATGGCCGATGTGACCGAACAATCCGCCGACAACCGAATCCACCGCCTGGTGATTCTCAAGCGGTTCGCGCAGCTCGCGAAGGCGTTCTTCATTTATGGAAGAAGCCACGAGACGCGGGTATACGTCGTGCTCCTGCTGGTCCTCAGCGCGGCGATCGGCCTGGTGCAGGTGCTGGTGAGCTACGCCGGAAGGAATTTCATCAACTCGCTCACCCAGCGGGACACGGCCGGCTTTTACCGGAACCTGTTGGTTTATCTCGGCACCTTCGCGATCGCGATTCCCGTCGGGGTTTTTTACCGTTATTGCGCGGAGCGGCTTGCCCTCCTGTGGAGGCTCTGGCTGACCAACATCCTCGTCAGCCGGTTCTTTTTCAACCGCGCCTATTACCGGCTGCGGAATTCGGAGCGCGTGGACAACCCGGACCAGCGCATCTCGGAGGATGTCCGGTCGTTCACCACCGGCGTGCTCGGGTATCTGCTCACCCTGATCAACTCCGGGGTCACCTTGTGCGCCTTCACGGGGGTGCTGTTCACGATTTCGTGGAAGCTCCCGCTGGTGCTGATGATCTACGCCGTGGCCGGAACCGGCCTCTCGATCCTCATCGGCAGACGGCTCGTCGGCATGCATTTTCTGCAATACCAGAAAGAGGCCGACTTCCGCTATGCGCTGGTCCGCGTGCGGGACAACGCCGAGAGCATTGCATTTTTTCGCGGGGAAAAGCGCGAGCAGGGCGATCTCATGGCCCGGTTCGGGAAGGTCGTGAGCAACACCCTCCGGATCATCGGCTGGAACCGGACGCTCGGCTTCTTCACAAACAGCTACAACTACCTCGCCCTGATCGTGCCGCTGCTGATCCTCGGACCGATGTTCATTCAGGGCGGGATCGAATACGGCGTCGTGACCCAGGCCGAGGGGGCGTTTGCCGAGGTGCTGATGGCACTCAGCATCATCGTGGCGCAGTTCGAGGGCTTGAGCACCTTTGCGGCGGCGATCAACCGTCTCGGCGATCTGTGGGATGAGCTCGATGAATACGATATCGAGGATTTCCGGGCGGAACGGGAGCAGGCGATCGAGGTGAATGAAAATGCCCGGGGGCTCAGCCTGAACGACCTGACCATTCAAACGCCCGACCGGGAAAAAACCCTCACGCGGGGGCTGAACTTCACGCTCGCGCCCGGCCAAAGCGTCTTGATCATGGGCGAGAGCGGGGCCGGAAAAAGCTCGCTGCTACGCACGATTGCCGGCCTCTGGCAGAGCGGGAAGGGAAACATTGAGCGCCCGAATGTCAACCGCTTGATCTTTCTCCCGCAGCGCCCCTACCTGGTCCAGGGAACCATGCGCGAGCAGCTGGTCTACCCCAGGAGCGAGGAGGGAGCTGACGATCGGCTGATTATCGAGGCGCTGAACAAGGTGAATCTCACCGAGGTGCTCGACCGCGTGGAGGGCGACCTCGGGCGGATCGAGGATTGGACGAACATCCTTTCGCTCGGCGAACAGCAGCGCATTTCCTTTGCCCGGATATTCCTGAACAAACCGCAAATCGCCTTCCTCGACGAGGCGACCAGCGCACTGGATGAACGGAACGAGCAACGGCTCTACCGAAACCTGATCGAGACGGGCATCTCGTATGTCAGTGTCGGGCACCGGAGCACGCTGAAGGAATTCCACGATTTCCTGATCGTTCTCGACAGGGACGGCGGATTCCAAATCTCGGCTTTGGAAAAACCGCCGGCCAGATGAGACCGCCTCTTGGTTCCCAGAGATGGTCTGAGATGATCTTTCCGGCTGCTACGGGCCGTGCGGAGGCCGAGCGCCGGGGCCACTGCGGCCGCCGCCGCCCGGATTTTCCTCGATGACAAGTTTGTTTTGCGCGACCAAATCCGCGACCTTGCCGGTGGTGTCCACCATCCAGACTTTGCCGCGTTTCTCACTCCCGGGGGCGGTCATGAAGAGCCCCTTCAAGCTGTTCGACTCATTGCGGCCTTCGAAGTTGGTGCCGTATTTCTTGGCGAATTTGACCGAGTCTTCGGAGAGGATCACGATCATCATCTCCCCGCCGGGCTTGTGCGCCTGCCGGTCGATCGTCATGGCATGGAAAAATGCGATTTCCGGCACCGGGCTTTTCCAATGCACCGGCTTCACGAAGGCGACGTCCAGCGTCACTTCTTTGCCCTCGAAGGTGGCGGGTGTCGTCAGTAAATAATCCGCCGTGCGCTTGGACTCCGATGAGTGAAGCACTGGGGTCAAGGCGGCAAGGAGGACCGGCAGGAGGCAGGTTCGAATGTTCATAATAAAAATTAAATGCGGGACAGCGGGAAAAGTTGCGCAAAAAAATCAGGTGTTCCGGAGCATGGCGATTTCCGCGGCGGCGTTGGCGGCGCGGAAAACCGAGGTTCCGGCGACGAGGACGTTTGCTCCGGCGGCCAGCGAGACGGCGGCGGTCGCGGCGTGGATCCCGCCGTCCACCTCGATGTGGAAATCCCGTCCGTCCCGCGATCTCCATTCGGCCGCAACGGACACTTTCTCCATCATCTCCGGGAGGAATGGCTGCCCGCCGAAGCCAGGGTTCACGGTCATGACGAGCAGGATGTCGAAGAGCCCGAGGTAGGGGCGGATCATTTCCAAGGGGGTCGGCGGGCTGACAGCCAGGCCCGCGAGGCATCCGGCCCCGCGAATCTCCCGCAGCGTCTTGGCGACATCGTGCGGGGCTTCGACGTGGCAGGTGATCGAGGCGGCGACCTTCGCAAACCGCGGCGCATAAATGTCCGGGCGCTCGATCATCAGATGCACATCGAGCGGAAGGCGCGTGTGCCGGGAAGCCGCCTCCACGACCGCCGGCCCGAACGAAATATTGTCCACCAGGTGCCCGTCCATCACGTCGCAGTGGATCCAATCCGCCCCGGCTTCGCTCACGCGTTCGACCTCGGCGCCGAGCCGCGAAAAATCACAGGCGAGGATCGAGGGGGCAACGATGGTTTTGCGTGCGGGCATGAAATTGTCATAGCCTGTCCGGATGGAACTTGCGAGCGAGGAATATTTCATGCGGGAGGCTCTGCGTCTGGCGCGGAGGGCGTTTGCGGCGGCGGAGGTCCCGGTCGGGGCGGTGATCGTGCGCGAGGGGGAGATCATCGCCCGGGCATGGAACCAGGTCGAACTTCTGAAGGATGCCACCGCGCACGCGGAGATGCTTGCGATCACTCAGGCCGAGGCGGATGTCGGCGACTGGAGGCTCACGGATTGCGACCTCTACGTCACGAAGGAGCCGTGCCCGATGTGCGCCGGGGCGGTCGTCCACGCGCGGATGCGCCGGGTGATCTTCGGCTGCGGGGATCCCAGGGGCGGGGCGGCCGGCGGCCTCCTCAACCTCCTCCAAATGCCCGAACTCAACCACCGCTGCGAAATCACGCCCGGCATCCTGGCCGACGACTGCGCCGCCCTCCTCAAAGAATTTTTCGCCCTCAGAAGAAAACCCTGAAGCCAGAGCGCGGGATTTTGTTTTACGCGGGGGCCGGGGGTGGTAAGGAATGGGGTGATGACAGCATTGTTGGCATTGGAAGACGGGCGGGTGTTTCGCGGGGAAAGTTTCGGCGCCGTCGGCACGGCGGCCGGCGAGATCTGCTTCAATACCTCGATGAGCGGGTATCAGGAAATTTTGACCGACCCGTCGTATCGCGGCCAGATCGTGGCGATGACGTATCCCGAGATCGGGAATTACGGGGTGAACGGCGTGGATGTCGAGAGCGACCGCCCGCAGGTGCGCGGGTTTGTGATCGAGGAGCTGAGCCCGGTGGTGAGCAGTTGGCGCAGTGACGGCTCGCTGCACGACTATCTCGTCCAGCACGGGATCCCGGGGATCCAAGGGATTGACACACGGGCACTGACCCGCCACCTGCGGACGCGCGGGGCGATGCGGGCGTGCCTTTCGACGGAGATCGTGGACGAGGCGGAGGCGGTCGGCCGGGCGCGCGGGGTTCCGTATGAGGGCGTGGATTTCGTGAAGGAAGTGACCCCGGCGGCGGCCTGCCGATGGGATCCGGAGCAGACGGCAAGCCGCGCCTGGGTGGTCCAAAAGAGCGGCGGGGCGTCGGCGGGGACGGACGCCAAAGGCAATGTCTTCGAGCCGCTGCCTCCCGCGGTCCACAAGCTGGCGGCACTCGATTTCGGGATGAAAAAAAACATCCTGCGGTTGCTGCGCAGAAGCGGGTTCGATGTGACGGTGCTGCCGGCCGGCTCGACGGCGGAAGACGTGCTGGCGACGGGCGCGGACGGGATTTTTTTATCGAACGGCCCCGGGGATCCGGAGGCGCTCGGCTACGCGCACGAAACCGTGCGCGGGCTCATCGGGAAGAAGCCGATCTTCGGGATTTGCCTCGGCCATCAGGTTCTGGCCCTGGCGCTCGGCGGGAAGACGTTCAAACTGAAGTTCGGCCACCGCGGGGCGAACCAGCCGGTGAAGGATCTGCGCAGCGGAAAAATCGCCATCACCTCGCAGAACCACGGCTACGCGGTCGATCCGGCGTCGCTCCCGGACGACGTCGAGGTCACCCACATCAACCTCAACGACGGCACGGTGGCCGGCCTGCGGCACAAGACCTGCAGCGCGTTCAGCGTGCAATACCACCCCGAGGCCAGCCCGGGCCCGCACGACGCGGAGGACTTTTTCCAGGAATTCGCCAAAGAGGTTGCCGCAGCCAAGGCACCCGGAGTATAAACCGCTATGGCCAAACTGCAGATCTTCCTCCCCGATGGCACCCGGATCTCACACGATCTGACCGATGAAAAAACCACCGTCGGTCGGGTGACGGACAACATCCTCCAAATTGACGACGGATCGGTGTCGAGCCACCATGCGGAGATCATCAGGGAGGCCGACTCCTTCCACCTGCACGATGCGGGATCCACGAACGGGACGTTTTTGAACGGCGAGCAGGTGACCGACGCGATCCTCCGCCATGCGGATGAGATCCGCTTCGGCGTTGTCGAGGGCGTCTTTCACGGCGAGGAGGAAACCCCGGACCAGCCGCTGCCGGAGTCCACTGCCGTGACGGCCGAGGTCGCCCGGCTGAGCACGCGCCCGCCGGAATTTGTGAACTCCTCCCCGATTCCGAAATTCCTCCGGAAGAATGATTTCGTGGCACTCGCGCTCTACGCGGCGGCCGCAGTGGCGGTGCTGGCCTTTGCGGCCACAGTGGCGATCATCCTGCGGATGGCGGCCCCCATCTAATAAATTCCAACGCCCGCCCGGGCGACTTGACTTATGGAAGAACATACCGAACTGCTGGCCGTGCGCCGGCAAAAGCTGGAGGCCTTGCACGCGGCGGGAGTCGCGCCGTTCGGGGGACGGTTTGATATCACGGCGCCTCCGGGCGAGGTCCGCGCCTCGTTTGTCGAGGGTGCCCGCGTGCGCACCGCTGGACGCATCACCGCCCACCGGAACATGGGAAAAAGCCATTTTCTGGATCTCTCGGACAGCACGGGAAGGATCCAGATTTACCTGCAGGCCAAAGAAGTCGGCGCGGACGCGGCGGCGGTTTTCGAGCAGCTCGACATCGGGGACTGGATCGGCGTCGAGGGGGAGACGTTCACCACAAAAGCCGGCGAGCCGAGCATCCGGGCGGCCGCGTTCACCGTGCTTTCGAAATCCCTGCGCCCGCTTCCCGACAAGTGGCACGGGGTCCAGGATACCGAAATCAAATACCGCCAGCGGTATCTCGACCTGATCGCAAATCCCGAATCGCGCGACATTTTTCTGAAACGCATCGCGATCGTCCGCGAGATCCGGCGGTTTCTGGAAGCCCGCGGGTTCATCGAGGTCGAGACACCGATGATGCAGCGGATCCCCGGCGGCGCGGCGGCCCAACCGTTCCAGACCCACCACAACGCGCTCGGCACCGACCTCTTCCTCCGGATCGCCCCCGAACTCTTCCTCAAACGCCTCCTCGTCGGCGGGTTCACAAAAATTTTCGAGCTGAACCGGAATTTCCGCAACGAGGGGATCTCGCGCCGCCACAACCCGGAGTTCACGATGCTCGAGGCCTACTGGGCGTTCGCGGATTTCGAGCAGATGGCCGCGCTCGTCGAGGAGATGGTCTGCCACCTCGCGAAGACGGTCTGCGGCGGGCTTCTCATCGAGCACCGGGGCGAGGACGGCGCGGTCACCAAGGCGATCGACCTCGCGCCGCCGTGGCGCCGCGAGCGCTACGCCGACCTCATCCGCAGCGTGAAAAGCGACTGGTATGAACTGAGCCCGGCGGCCCGCCGCGGATGGTGCGCCGCGAACGGCCTCGATATCACTCACTGCGCGGAGGACTTCGAGGTCACCCAGCACGTCTTCGAAAAACTAATCGAGGAAAAGACGATGAACCCGCTCTTCGTCACCCACTGCCCGAAGGAACTCGTCCCCCTCGCCAAACAGAACGCCTCAGACGGCTCGGTCGTGGACGTTTACGAACTCATCATCAACGGACAGGAAATTTCCCCGGGCTATTCCGAACTCAACGACCCGGACATCCAGCGCGCCCGCCTCGAGCACCAGAGCGGAGGCGAAACCCAGAAGCTCGACGAGGAATTCCTCCAAGCCCTCGAATACGGGATGCCCCCGGCCGGCGGTGTGGGGATCGGGATCGACCGCCTCGTCATGATGCTCACCGGCGCCGAAAGCATCCGCGACGTCATCCTCTTCCCGCAGATGCGCGCAAGGTAGAGATCTTGTTGGAAATTGCCCGAACCCTATAATCCAAAGGACTGACCCCTTGGTTGCTGACCCGAATGCCACTAACTTAAGCCAGAGTAGAACAAGCGTCCCGCTTGTTTTCCCCGGCAGGACAGCAACCGGGACGGTCGCTCTCCCATCCCAAAACCGCCTTAAGTTAGCGCCATTCGTTGCTGACTCCTTGGTTGATCTGCAAGTTTCAGCCATTGGCACGGCGATGGGGAAGCCTCTTTGCCTCTTCCTGCTCTGCCTCTTCCTCTCCGGCTGCGGGACCAGCTTCAAGGGATACAAGCACAAGCCCTATACCGTGCGCGGGATCTATTACACGCCGCTGAGCCCGAGGGAAGCGGTCGGCTACACCGAGGAGGGGCTCGCCTCGCATTATGATGAGAGCTTCCTTTTCTTTTTCCCCGGCAAGACCGCGATCGGCGAGAGCCAGTATTCCTGGTCGCGCTCGGCCGCGCACAAAACCCTGCCACTGCCTTGCAAGGTGCGCGTCACAAACCTCCGCAACGGCCGCTCGGTTGTCATTCGCGTGAACGACCGCGGGCCGTTCATCGGGAAGAGAATCCTCGATGTCACTCCCGCCGTCGCGAAGGATCTCGGCTTCCACAGGGCCGGGCTCTGCCCGGTGCGCGTCGAGGTGCTCAGCGTCGGCGACGGACGCTGGAGGATCCGCCGGTGAAGCCGTTCGCTTGGAGGGTGCGGGGAAATGTCGTTTTGACCGAAGCCTTCTTCTCTGCGATACTTCAAAGATGCCAAAATCTTCAGCTCCATTTCATGTAAACCTTATTTCTTGACGGCTCCTTACCAAATTGCCGGATGAACGGAAGGCGGATTTTTCAGATGTCGAGACGCAGGGTTTTCGGATCGCGGTTTATGTGCCAAGGCCCGGATGATTTGCGGGGGCGGGAGAAAACTGCTGGGCGAGCGGCATCCGGCGGCCGATCCCGAACGCGCGGCCGGTGACCTTGAGCCCGGGCGCGGCCTGCTCGCGCTTGTATTCATTGAGATCCACGCGGCGGATCACCCAACGGACGGTTTCGGCGTCGAAGCCGCGCGCGGCGATCGCGTGCGCGCCGAGGTTTTCCTCGACGTAGAGGCGGAGGATTTCGTCGAGGATCTCGTAGGGCGGGAGAGTATCCTGGTCGGTTTGATCCGGGCGCAGCTCCGCGCTGGGCGGCTTCTCGATCGTGCGGCGCGGGATCACGTCGCGTCCTGCGCTGCGGTTGATAAATTCGGCGAGCCGGCAGACCGTGGTTTTGGGGAGGTCGGAGATGACGGCGAGCCCGCCGCACATGTCGCCGTAGAGCGTGCAATAGCCGACCGCCAGCTCGCTCTTGTTGCCGGTGGTCAGCAGGAGGTGGCCGAATTTGTTTGAGAGCGACATGAGCGTGAGGCCGCGCAGGCGGGCCTGCATGTTCTCCTCGGTGAGATCCTCCGGCCTGTCTGCGAACGCCTCCGCCATCTGCGCCTTGAGCGCCTCGAAGCCGGCGGAGATCGGGATGGTCAGGCATTTCATGCCGAGGTTTTTTGCCAGGAGGAGCGCATCCTCGACGCTGTGGCCCGACGAAAACGGCGAGGGCATCGCGACCCCGGTGACGCGATCCGCCCCGAGTGCCTCGACCGCGAGGCACGCGGTCACCGCGCTGTCGATCCCGCCGCTGAGCCCGAGCACGGCCGTCCGAAACCCGCACTTCGCCATGTAGTCGCGGAGCCCGAGCACGAGCGCGTCGCGCAGGTCGCTGAGGTCGTTCTGGTCGCTGCCGGTCTCCTGCGGCCACGGTGGCAGGCTGGTTCGCGAGCCCCCTTCGCGGAAATCGACCTCGTGGTTCATGTCGCCGATGTCGAGCAGGAACGATCCTTCGCGAAACCCGGGCGCCTGGATCCAGACGACGCCGTCGGCCGTGGCCGCGAGCGAATGTCCGTCGAAGACGAGCTGGTCGTTTCCTCCCACGGCATTGCAATAAAAGAACGGGACCCGGTGCTTGGCGGCCTGCAGGCGGATCATTTCCCGCCGCTGCGCGGGCTTGCCGGTTTGAAATGGCGACGCGCTGATGTTCAGGATCGCGACCGCGCCGGCGGCGACGAGATCGTGAACCGGATCCCGCGCGTAAAGCCCGCGCGGCAGATACTCCGGCGTCCAGATGTCCTCGCAAATCGTGACCCCGATTTTCCGGCCCGCGATCTCGATCGGAACGACCGAGGCGGCGGGCTCGAAATACCGCGCCTCGTCGAAGACGTCGTAGGTCGGCAGCAGGGATTTGAAAACCTTCCGGATCGGCCGCCCGCGCTCGAGCACGGCCGCCGCGTTGCGGAACGGACGGCCCGAAGAATTCGCGCCGACGTAGCCGACCAGCCATGCCGCCGAGCCGACCTGCGCGTGCAGGTCCTCGAGCGCCTTCAGGTTTGCGGGGACGAAATCGGATTTGAAGACGAGGTCGTGCGGGGGGTAGCCGGTGAGCGACAGCTCCGGCGTGAGAATGATCTCGGCCCCGCGGCGCTCGAGGTCGGCGGCCACCGCGGCGATCTTGCGCGCATTGCCCGCGAAGTCGCCAACGACCGTGTTGATCTGCGCG
>Ga0194054_10001570_pt1 | contig 10851 bp, 7 predicted proteins | sample SepL2210m_MetaG_FD_163628 | JGI IMG/M metagenome (GOLD analysis project Ga0194054, IMG submission 163628) | Anoxic zone freshwater microbial communities from boreal shield lake in IISD Experimental Lakes Area, Ontario, Canada - Sep2016-L227-10m | ecosystem: Environmental > Aquatic > Freshwater >... | reverse complement strand
GCCGCGCGGTGCCGTTCAGGATGTCGGGATCGTCATCCACTACCAGGATTCTAATTTCGGAAGATTTCATTGGTTCATGGGGGTCAGGGGTGATTCTCGGAAAGGCTAAAGGCTAAAGGCTAAAGGCTGAAGGCTGAAAGCTCAATTGCGGATTGGCATGGGTTTGAGTTTAGCATTTAGCCGGTGGTGCGGCGGGCCTGGGCCAAGGTCTGCTCAACGGCGGCGATCCACTCGGCGGGGAAGCGGGCGGCGTCCGTCAGCCAGGGCCGGAGACTCTCGACCGCGCCGTCACTCCCCTCTAACTCGTCGGCGACGGCGGAGACGAGCAAAGCCCCGGTCTGCGGGAACCGCGCGCTCCACTCGGGTCCCACGGCGTGGTCGAACTCATTGGCCAGCGTGTCAAGCTGGTCATCGGTCAGATGCCGGCGCCGCGACTCGTGCAGTTCGGCAGCGGCCACCAAAAGCTTTTCGTAGGCGGACTTCTTCTCCGGGATGGCGGCGGCCAGTTCCGCAGCCAGGATTTCCAACTGCTCCTGCAAGAGGATGGTCGGCATGCCGCGGCCCGCGAGGACGCGGCCCAGCCACCGCACTTGCTGGAGGATTTGTGCCGGCTCGTATAGGCAAAGGGTGGCCTGCCAGGCGGCGTCGCTTCGGGCAAACAGCCGGCCCCGCTCGCCATAGCGGTGCTCAAAGTAGGGAAACCGCTGCCAGCAGACATCGGCGGCCCGGAGGGATGCCTGCACCTCGCGGGTATCGGCTGGCACCGGATGCCGCCCCGCCTCGGGATTGATGGACGTGACCAGAAAGGTTTTGGACTCCGGCTGGAACGGAAACAAAGCCCGAAAGATCGCCTCGAGTTGGGCAAATAAATCGCTGGCCGCCTGAGCCATTTGCGCGCGCTCCTCCGCGCTAAGCTGGAGCCCGTTCATGCGTTGCTGATACTGTGCCCACCGGGCATGAACTTCCGGCCCATAGTTGTGCAGGTAGGCCAAACCGTCCGTGCCGGTGAGCAGGAAAGCCCGGGCAAAGAGCGGACGCAATATCAGGGCGCCAAGCGTGGAACCCTCCAGGACATAAACGCAGCCCAGCAGCGTGAGCGGCTGCTCGACCGACCGGAGGCGCATCTGCTCGACCGTCTTCAGCGTCGCGTCCACCGCTTCTTTGATGTCCGCCACAAGTCGCGGCTCGAAATACCGCAGATCTTGCTGAAGCTGGGGAACTTTGCGCATGGCGCGGTTCCAGACGGAGGCCACCCGCTCGTCCGGGCAGCTTTCCATTGCCTGCTCGAGCACGCCATGAATGGCCGCCAAAGCCCGAAGTTGCCCCACATAAGATTCCAGCGGCAATTGGCAGGCAGCCAGCGCCTGGAAGAAAGGCGCGGTTTGCAGGCGGGCATGAGACAGGAAGGTCGCCGCCTTGAGCTCTTCCATCAGAGTTAATCGCTGTCCGTAGATGCCTGTTTTCATCGTTGTGCTGATTGTGAAGTTCGTTGGTTCTGGGCTGGCAAGGCCAGGAGAAACGTCGCGCCCTGACCGGGAATGCTCTCCAGCCAGATGCGTCCGCCGTGAGCCTCGACGACCAACCGCGCGATGGCGAGTCCGAGTCCCACGCTCCGTTCGCCGGCGGTCTTCTGCGTGCCGGCCCGCGCGAAGCACGTGAACAGCCGGGCCTGGTCCTCGGGCGCGATGCCGGGGCCTTCATCGCGCACCGCCAGGACGAGGTTCTGGTCATCCCAGCGCGACGACAGCCAGACGCGCTGGCCGGGAACGGAGTGTTCCACGGCATTGCCAATGAGATTCAAGAGCACTTGCTCAAGCTTGGACGCATCCACTCGCAACCGCCGCCCGTTGTCGGCCATGTCCACGAGCAGGGAGATTCTCTTCTTCCCCGCCATCAGCCGGGCAATGGGTTCGACGCCAGCCACAATCTCCGGCACACTGGCGGACGCGAGGTCCAGCCGCAACTTCCCCGACTCGATGACGGATAAATCCAGAAAGCCATCAATCAGCCGCTTCATGCCGGTGGCGGCGGCCAGACAGATGCGCAGGAACTCCCGATGCTCCTCCGAGAGTTGGCCCCCGGCTTCGTCGAGGACGAACTCGCTGTAGGTCATGATCACCCCAATAGGTTTGCGCAGGTCGTGCGCGGCCATGCCGAGGAACTGGTTCTTGAGCTGGTTCAACTCGCGCAGTTCCGCGTTGGCTTGATGAAGCTGCCGCGTCAGGTTGTTCAACTCACCATTCAGCCCCAGCACCTCGTCGCGCAGCTTCTGCTGCTCCTGAAAATCGAGACTCCCAAGCGCGAGCACCCCGGCCGGCAAGGGGAAGAAGCGGAAGCCCAGGGTCTCGGGCATCCCCGAGGCGGTGCTCAGTGTGAGCTGATGAACCGCGCCGCCCTGCCGGATGAGCGCAGGCAGATCGAGTGAGCGGTTGAAGTCCACGAGCTGTTCCGTTAACGGGCGACCCAAGGCCTCGCCGCGCAGCACCTGGCGCGCCTGAGCGTTGGCGCCCGCCACGCAATAGCTGGCGTCCAGGTAGAGCGCCAGGACGGGGGCGGTCTCCCACACATGGGCTTGCATGGCTGCGGCGATGGCGGGGTCGTCAAACATGGTTGTCGCCATCCTTTATCCACCCCTCGAGTTCGCTCAAAGACAACAGGCAACGGACCCCGGGCAGGCGTGCGACCCGCTCGCATCCGCCCCAGCGGAACGCCTGCCCGCCGACGAGAATCGGCACCTTTGGGAACGCCGACCGAATCTCACCGACGGCGCTGATGAGCGTATCCAGACTAAAGGCCGAGGCCACTGAGAGCGCCACCACGTCCGGCTGCTTCTCCGCAATGAGCGACTGCACGTCGCGCACGGGCGTGTTCGCCCCCAGGAAGTAACCACGCCAGCCGTTCAGCTCGAAGAGATCGGCCACCATTTTGCCACCGATCTGGTGATACTCGTTGGCCACGCAGGTGACGACCGCCGACTTGCCCAGGCGCGGCCGCGCGAAGAGCCGGGGATAGGTCAGGTTCAACAGGCTCTCGCTGATCGCGGTGGCCAGATGCTCCGTGGCCACGGAGATTCGTCCCCGTTCCCAAAGATCGCCCACTTCGTAAAGCGAGCGCCGCACCAGCTCCTCATAGAGCGTGCGCAGCTCGGCCGTGGCCTCCAGCCATTGCTCGAAACAGACCCGGCATTGCTGGCGGTTGTTGGTCAGCAGGCCGTCCAGATAACGCCGATAGGCTTCCTCGAAGGCAAAAGGTGGGGGCGATGGCGGATTCATGCTTGAGCCTTCTGGGCTGCTGGCGGGGCCGTCTCGAGCTCCGCGATCCGGTGGCGGGGCGGCTCGCCCAGCTTCCCACACAGTTCGTTCACTTCGCGCTTGAGTTCAATCATGCGCAACTCGCGACCGACGGCGGCCTGGTTGAAGCGGTTCAGCCGGTCGTTGCGAGCAACTAGTTCATCGGCCTGCTGGCGCAGCGCCACTTCGGCCCGTTTGCGCTCCGTGATGTCTTGCAGAAAAGCCACCATCCGCCCGTCTTTGGCAGCCTGGTACTGGACGCTTATTTCCACGTCAAAGATGCTCCCGTCCTTGCGGCGGTGCCGGGACTCGAAACGGTCCTCGCCCTGCGCCATGGTCTTCTGGATGTGGGCAGCGGTCTGGTCGTCCGTTTCGTCGGCCTCCAGATCGGGAATGCGCCGGGCCAGCAGTTCCTGCGCGCTGTAGCCACTCATCCGGCAATAGGCTTCATTGACCTCCAGCAGACGGCCCTGCATGTCAGTCATCCAGAACCCGTCCATGGCCGTCTGGAGGATGGTTCGGTGCCGTTTCTCGCTCTCGCGCAACGCCGCATCGATCCCATACCGTTCGCGCCGCTCGGCCGCATCCCGCAGGCTGCGCTCGATGGCGGGCACCAGGCGGACCAAACTGTCCTTGAGCACGAAATCCCCAACCCCCAGCTTGAGCAGTTCGACCGCCCTTTCCTCGCCGACGCTGCCTGAAACGAGGATTATCGGCACGTCAGGATGCCGCCCTTGAAGGACGCGCAGGGTGTCTTGGAAATCCAGATTCGGCACGCTGTAGTCGGACAGCACGGCGTCCCAGCCGCCCTGCTCGACCGCCGCTTCCAACTCCTCGATACTCGCCACGCAATGGCAGCGGGCCGCCAGGCCGTGCTTCTCCAAGTGGCGCACGATGAGTCGGAAATCGGCTTGCTTGTCCTCGATGATCAGAAGATTGAGGTGCGTGCTCATATCAGCATTTCATCCTGCCGCGTGTCCTCGGCCAGAAGGATTGATTTTGTTTTCATAGCTCTTCCTTGTTCTTACCGTCTGGAGACGACAGACTAAAGTAAAATGTGGCCCCCTTGCCAGGCGCGGCGGCGGCCCGGATTGTGCCGCCGTGGCGATGCACGACACGCTGCACGGTGGCCAGACCGATGCCGATGCCAGGGAACTCATCCTCCCGATGCAGGCGCTGGAAGGGCTGAAAGAGCCTGGCCGCATGCTTCATGTCGAAACCAGCGCCGTTGTCGCAAACGAAGAAGACCGGGGTGTTGGAGTGGTGGAGTATTGGAGTATTGGCGTTTTGGGCGGGAGCCGCGACTCCATCACAGCACTGGTCCATTACTCCAACCTCAATCTTCGCCACCGGTTGCCTGGCCGTATATTTCCAGGCGTTGCCCAGCAGGTTGGCCAGGACCACTTCAATCATGCGCTCGTCGCCACGGACAGCCATGCCCGGCTCCACGGTCCAGGTCACGCGGCGATTGGGCTCGCCCGCTGCGAGTTCGGCCAGGATGCGGGCGGCCAGAGTCGAGATGTCCACCGCGTCGCGCCGCACTTCACCCAGCGTGCTGCGCGAGAGCCGCAGCAGGCCATCAATCAACTCGCCCATCTGCCGGCTGGCCAAAATGATTTCGTCCAGATCCTTGCGGGCTTCGCCCGGTAGCGACGCGCCGTGGTCCTCCAGCAGGATCTGGCTGAAACCGTTCATGGCGCGCAGCGGCTGCCGCAAATCGTGCGAGACCGCGTAGGCAAAGGCGTCCAACTCCTTATTGGCGGCAATCAGTTCGCTGGTGCGCTCTTGCACGCGCTGCTCCAGGCTGCGATTCAACTCGCGAATCTCCACCTCCGCCCGCTTGCGCTCGGTGATGTCGCTGGCAATGCCCGTGAGGCGAATCACTTTGCCCGCCGCATCCCGGACTTGAAAAGCCCGGTCATAAATCCAGCGGATGGAGCCATCCGGACGAGCGATGCGATACTCGACACTCACCTCCGGGTTGTTTCCTGAGAGCCCAGTGAGGCGGGCAAAGACCTGCTCCCGTTCCTCTGGGTGAATGGCTTCGGACCACAAGTGCGGCTGGGCATACAAGCTGGCCACGGAACGACCCCAAATTCGTTCAAAGCCCGGACTGACGTAGTGCATGATGGCGAAATCGGGCGAAGTAATCCAAAACACATCGGTGATGTTATCCGCCAACTGGCGGAATCTTACTTCGCTCTCCCGCAGCGCCTCCGCCGACTCCGCCCGATCCCGGTAGAACCGGACGAGCTGCTGCCGCCAGAGCGCACTCACACCGGCCCCCGCGCTGAAGAGCAGAACGCCGACCAGGGCGATCACCTTCCAGAGTTGCGCGCGTAACGGCGCATACACTTCCGCAACATCCCGGCGGGCCACCAGGAACCACGGCGAATCCGGGACAGCCCGCACCGCGGCCAACACCGGCACGCCCCGGTAGTCGCTGCCGGCCACGATGCCTTCCTGCCCCAGCACGGCCTTCACCGCAGGCACGTTGGTGTTGGCGAGCGAAATAAGCACATTCAGCACGGTGTTCGTTTGAAACCGGAGTTCGTTCAGAAAGACGACCTCGTTTCCTTCCCGGCGGACGAGCAGCGTCTCCGCCGTCTCGCTGGGCATGGGCCAGCGGCGGATGAACGGATAGAGATAGCTGGTGGGATCAATCCGCAAGACGACCACGCCCAGCGGCCGGTTGCCGTCCGCTTCGTCGTGGATCGGGACCATGAGGGATAGATAAATGCGATGGCTCGATTCGTGCCGGTAAAAATCCTGAAAGACCGGCTGGCCCGACCGCAGGACTTCGGCTGTTCGCGACGAAATCAAGGCCGACATCGGCACTGGCGATTCGGGCACTGACATTCGCACCCCGCCTTGAGCATCCAGCAGGAAGACCTGGTTATATTGATAGTGGATCTGGTATTTGCCGAGCCACGCCTGCAATTGCCGTTGCGCGTCCGCGTCCGCCGGCGACTCGAGGAAGCGGCGCGCCAGTTGGGTGAAAGCGGGATTGTTGTGGAGGATGAAGGCATCGCCCAACCGCTCCTTGCGATACTGCGCCAGCTCGCCGACTTTCAGTTCCGCGATGGCGGCAAGCTGCTGCTCGGCTTCGACGCGGAAATGCCGCTCGAAGTTCCGGTAGTAAGCGTAGCCCGTCACGACGATACCCATCGCCAGGAGAAAGAAAATCAAGACGAAGATAAAGGCCGGTTGGAAATCGCCTCCGGGCAATCGGCGGAACAGCCCGCCCGATCGGCGGGCCAAAATCAGGAGCGCCAAACCCATCGTGCTGAAGGCGAGGATGGTGGGGAGCGACGGCGGGATGAATGTGCCGCTGTAGAGCAGCGGCGCGCCGAAGCCGTAAGCCAGCAGGAAAATGAAGCAAACCCCCAGCCCATGAAAACCCGCCACGCAACGGTGGAATTGCATGGCAGCTTCACGAGCAGGGTGGTTTCAAGAAATCGTAGCCGCCGACGGCAGTCGGCGCTAACACTCCGATAATCGAGGAAAAGTGCGCCGACTGCCGTCGGCGGGCCCGCGGAATGGGCCGAGTAACCGCTTGAACGTTGGGAACCAGCGCCCGCAGCACGATAAGTCCTGAAAGGACGACTGACCGATCTCGCAGGGCCTCAGCCGTCCCTGTCGGGACTTATGCACCTCTAGACCCGCGCTCAACCGCCCAGCCTCAATAAATCCACGGCAGAAAGCGGCGCACTCGCCGCTCATACCGGGTGTAATCCGGGAATTGTTGCCGCAGCCAGCGTTCCTCCCGCCGCGCTTTGGCATCGAAGAACGGAACCAGGGCCATCCCCGCCACGAGTGCTGGCCAACTATGCCAAACTAGCGCCCAGCCGACCGAGGCACAGAATACCGCCGTGTAAAGCGGATGGCGCATCAGGCTGTAAATACCCGTTTGGACCAATCGGGTGCTCGCAGATGGTTTTGGAAACGGCGTCAGGTTTTTGCCCAGGCGGATGGCGCCCGCAACGCCGCAGACGGCGGCGACAACGAGCAGGAAAATACCGCAGAGAGTAAGGGCGAAACTTCGCCACTGGTGCCGACAGAAGATGCCGCCGACGATCACCATGCCCAGAAGCATCCCCTGGACTAGCACCCAAAGCCCACCGCGTTGCAGAAAATTGCCGCTCATGCCTGCCGTTTGTTTCAAAAGCAGGAAACCATAGCTCCCGGGCGAAGCCAACAGATTTCCTCAGCCCATCAAATGGAATCCCAACTCTGGGGCGCATTCGCAAGTTCCTGGCATGGTTGGCAGCAAGGTTGGTAAGAACGCCTCGCCCAGGCGTCCCCCCATCGCGAATGCGCCCACAAAGAGCGCCAAGGTGAAGTCTGGCTGCTCCGAGGGCGGAAGTCCCTCATGTTGGCCAGCGCACCGACGTAAATCGGCAATATTGCCGCCCAACCTGCTCGGCTCGCTTTGACCTGCGTGGCCGACGAAGGCACTCGATTAAGAATATGGTCCATCAGCGCAGAATTGCTCTTGATTTGTCCTGCTTCCTGATCGCGTTCTTTGTCCTCTGGACATTGCGCGCTACCTTGTTCTACGCCGTTGACGAGTCGATCACCTCCCCGATCTCGCGGGCCGCATATTCGGATCTGCTCAAGTTGATCCTATGGGTCGTGCCCGCTGCGGTCTTCGCTCGCTGGCTCAGAAGGACGCCTCCCGCCAAATACCTGGGGCGGCTGTAGTTCCGAACCTGCGCAGCTCTTTGCTGTGCTTCGCCGTCACCGTCACCTTTCTTCTCGCGGTCGCGGTGTTTGAGTTGACCATTGGAAAGATATTCTCCGCTGCCGGCTTGTCACCATTGCCCACGCTGCTCGGGTTGCTTCAGCTTGTGGTTTCACCACTGCTCGAGGAACTGCTGTTTCGAGGCCTGGTAATGAAAGAGCTTCTGACCCTATTGCCGGCCGGTCTTGCCATTGTGCTCGATTCACTGCTGTTTGTCGGCGCGCATCTTCCACACTGGTTATCACATGGGGGATCAAATCAGGCGATGTTGGCAAATGCCATTGGAGTCTTTCTGTTTAGCGTTCTGGCCTGCTGGTTGTTTGCAAAGACCGCTTCAATCTGGCCTCCAACTTTCGCTCACATTGCCAACAACATATTGTCGTCCTTGTTGGTCGCGAGCCCTGCATAGCAAGTGCCAGTCGCTGGAGCCAACGGCGGGCGGCACCTCCTCAACCGACATCTCCTCCCGCCAAGCAGACCCACTGTCCTTTGACCCATGAGCCGAAATCAGAAAGTCACCAGGTTCAACCCCATCCAATTCTGCGGTTGACACCCGCGAGCCGGTTCGATAAACGTATGGAAAGTCGGTGAAAAATCAATCAGCGCGACCATGAAAAAGCAATTCTCCCTCACACGCACAGCGCTCAGTACGGGCGGGTGCTCAGAAAGCAAATTCTTATCAGTAGTTCGTGGAGTTATCAACCTTCTGTTCCGCCTCGCTTTTTGCGGCAGCGTGCTTTTCCTGGCTGCTCGCTCGACCGTGGCCGGCTTGCCACCCAACTGGCGTTTCGTCACTCCCTCACCTCAGGGTAACGACATGCTCGCCGCCTGGGCTGCGGCGCCGGATGACCTGTACGTCGGCGGGCATGGCGGCGTGATTCAGCATTGGGACGGCACTAACTGGACGCAGATGGTGACACCTGCGAACAAGACAATCTATGCAATGCATGGTCTCACGACCCGCGACGTTTGGGCGGTTGGGGGCGATGCCTACACTTTGAATTCCGCTGATCACTGTTGGATACTGCATTGGAACGGCACCAATTGGACGCAGATGACGCCCCCGAATTACTCCGGCTGGACCTATCGTTTGACGGCGGTTTGCGCGGTCGGTCCGAAAGACGTCTGGGCGACGACGGACTACGGCACGTTTCCAGCGCACTACGACGGGACGAACTGGCAATTCGTGCCCGTTCCCTTGTCGTTGGAGGGCGGCTTAATGGCAGTGACCTCGGTCGGCACGGGCCATGTCTTCTTTGCGGGCACACATGGCCAGATTGTCCACTATCAAAATGGCACATGGAGCCTGGAACAGAAGTTGGAGAGCGGAAACTTCTCTGCCAACCTCCTGCAAGCCCTCTGGGGAGCCGACCTCCAGAATGTTTATGCCGGAGGCAAAACCGGCCAAGTCTATCGGCGTAATGCCAACGGGACTTGGACGGATCTGGGTCTGGGCGGAAACATGTTCACGAGTACCGGCATCCTGATGATCTCCGGCAGCTCGGCCACCGACATCAACTTGTTCGGGACCCAATCCATCCGGCATTTCAACGGCACGGTGATCAACTACACCAACGACTTCACCTACAGTATGCGTCGGCAATGGACGGGAGGCGCAGCCGCCGGCAACCGCATTTATGGTGTCGGGCTGAGGGGTGTGGCGCACGAATTCGTCCCGAATGGACTCGGCGGCGGCACATTGTCCTCCCTGACTGCAGGCGGTGACGCAGCCTTGTCGCTTACCGCAAACGGCGCCACCTCTTGCGGGACAAACGGCCTGCTGGTTTATGGCAGCTCGCTCTACCGGACGGGCACGATGCCAATGACCTATTTCGATGGCTTCAACTATCATGATTTTCCGGTCCTGCCTCCGGACATGAAGATCCAGACGATGGTCAATGCGGCGTGGGCCGGCAGCTTGCAGGATATCGTGATCGCTTGGGACAACATGCTTACATACGAACGCGGTGTCCATCACTGGAACGGGTCGGCTTGGGAAGCGATGGGGGCTTCTTGGAATCAACCCACCGATGCCGTCGCGTTCTGGCGTTCGCCCGCCGGCAGCCTCTATGCCTGCAGTGCGTGGCGGGTGATGCGGTGGGATGGGTCGAACGACTGGACCACGACTTACTCCGTTCCCGCGCCGGAAATGGGAGTGACGGTGCTCAGCACGATTTGGGGTCGGTCGGATTCGGAGATCTACATCGGCGCGAAGAACGGCAAGATATTCCGGTATGGCGGCGCGGTCTGGGCTGCCGATACAACGCCGGGCACAAACGCGATCACTGGCATCAGCGGCAATGCCTCCGACGTCTATGCGGTCGGCGAGAACGCACTGGTCTGGCGGCGCGTCAGCGGTGCGTGGCAGAGAGTCACCGGCGTCGAACAGCGAGACGGCGACAACTTTACGCAGATCGTCAGCGCGCCAGACGGCGTTTATGCCGCGCAGCGCACGCCCAGCATTTACACCGGCGGCGGATTGGGTTTGCTGTGGCGGTTCAACGGCGCGACCGCAACGCTCATTGTGAAAGGGCTTTCCCAGCCGATCGATTTGCTTGCTGTGACCGGTGGGCATCTCTACGGCATTTCATCCCAGAGCACCATCATCACCGACTCGACCGCCCCCGCTGGCTTCACGCAGCAGCGCGTCAACCTTGCCTCCACCAACTGGTCAGTCCTGGGCAGCAGTGGTGCGGACCTCCGTTCGCCGAGTGTCGGCGCCGGCCGGCAGATGGTGGTGGCGTGGCACGTGGACCAGCCTTCGACATTCTTTTCTAATTCTCTCCCCACAGTCGTTGGCGCCAGCGAGTATTGGAT
>Ga0194054_10001557_pt1 | contig 10897 bp, 8 predicted proteins | sample SepL2210m_MetaG_FD_163628 | JGI IMG/M metagenome (GOLD analysis project Ga0194054, IMG submission 163628) | Anoxic zone freshwater microbial communities from boreal shield lake in IISD Experimental Lakes Area, Ontario, Canada - Sep2016-L227-10m | ecosystem: Environmental > Aquatic > Freshwater >... | reverse complement strand
CGTGAATGCCGACGGCACCCACCCGCGCGAACTCACCCGAGGCCTCGACAACCGTGGCGCAGATCACCCCCGCTGGCTGCCGCAGGGGAACTCCTTTAGCTCTTGAGACACCTGCAGCAAAGCGAAACCACCCCATGAGCCAGATCAACCGACTTGACCGCTGCACCGGCTTTTTCACTGGCAGTCCGGCTACACTCGCATTGCCATCGAGGGAGACGTTTGGGCATCCCTTGCCCCGCCCGGTTCAAGAGGTCAGGGACCTGTTAGCCAAGCGCCGGCCTCGAGCCAAAAGCAAGGCCGCCATGGCCGTGTTGACAAGTTGCTGCCTGACGGCGATCGCCCAAGCGCCCGCCGCTGCGCTCGAAGCGGGGGTCGCATTCGTGAGCATCAACCCGATGGAAGAAAAGATCGCCACGCAATTGGGCGGCTACGGAGCGCGCGAAGGCAAACCTGCTCAAGGCACTCTCGACACGATTTATGGCAAAGTCATCCTCTTCGATTCGGGTGGGGAGAAATCCGCAGTTGTGACGGTGGACATCTGCAGCGCCCCGGTCTGTCTCGCCGAGGAGACGCTCAAGAAGGCGGGAATCGGAGGCCTGACGATCGACCGCTTGCTCATCGTGGCCAGTCACACTCATGCTGGCCTGGAAGGCTTCTCGCTCGACCGGCGAAACGTTGCCAACAATCCAAACATCGGCATCTTCTCCGAACCGATCCTCAACTTCGTCACGGATCGCCTGGCCAAAGCCCTTAAAGAAGCCAACTCTGCTCTGCAACCGGTAAAGGCTGCATCAGGAGCGATGAACCTCCCGAATATGAATCGCAACCGGCGCGGCAGCAGGTTTGTCGATCCGCAAATCACTGTCCTTCGACTCGATAAGGCCGACGGTTCGCCCTACGCCGTGTTGGTGAATTACACAGCCCATGGGACTTTTGTCAGCGAGCATGACATGCTGGTTTCCGGCGAATGGGCCGGGAGCATGCAGCGCACCGTCGAGGACCTGCTCGGTGGGGGCGTGATCTGCCTTTACGCCAACGGGGCCGAAGGTGACATTGCCCCGCAGGGCCGATCCGGCGGAAGCAATTACGAGCAGGCCTGGAACTACGGTCGGCGGGTGGGAATAGCGGCTTCGCGACTCGCCAAAGATCTCCACACCGAACGCGTCAGCCGATTCTCCGTCACATCTGAATGGGTAACCCTGCCGCCGCGCCAGGGCGCACCGGACTTCGTGAAGATCGCCGGCGCGGAATATCATGTCACGCAGGAGCAACTCGAACAAATGGTGAAGCTGCTGTTTCCCGAAAAGGCGCCCATTTATGCTCTACGCCTCGACGGCTTCGAGATGGTGACGTTCCCGGGCGAGCCTATCTGCGAGCTGGGGCTCGCCGTCAAAGACGCGCTGCGGCATGCCGGCATCGCGCATCCTTGCGTCGCCGCGCTCACAACTGATGGGATTGGCTATATCCTGACGAAAGAGGAGTATCAGAAGAGTGGTTATGAAGTCACCGCTTCGTTCTACGGCAATGGCCTCGGCCAACTCATGCTCGATCGCGCCAAGGCTCTCGGACTGGCCGCCGCGGCGAAGAAATGACCGAAGGCCCCGACGTCAATTCCTCTCTTGGAACCCAGGCTCAATTCAAACAAACGTTCTTTATGCCTCAGGCTGGCGGCTGGTAGGACGAAGGATGAATCGCGCTTTCAGCGCTGATGGGGTTTGGGGCTGATGAACCCAGGGCGTTGCCCTGGGCTGGTATGAATGACGCCCTTGGCGTCTCCCACCTTGCACTTCCGCTCGACCTTGGTTAGATATCGCTCACGAAGAATTCTGTCCTGCGCCCGCGCGGACATTCCTGTCCAATGTCACTAGGAGTTGCTCCCAGAGAAGGCCGGAGAAACCGGTCCAAGCCTTTGTCCCGGAGGGCGACTGACCGATCTCGCAGGGATTCAGTCTTTGAATTTCTGATTCATGCGATGCCCAGTTGTTGCAGTAAAAAGTTTACTTTCTCGAATACGTCCCGCTGGCGGATGGTGTGCTCCTCCGCGTCCAGTGTTTCGTCGAACTCCGACACGTCTTTCGGGCCGACGTGATCCAGTGTGGCGAACTTGCCCCCGATATTTTTCAGGCCCTCCTTGACCAGCGCCAGCTTGAGATGGGGCTTGAACGCCTTCACGACCGCCTCCACGCCGCCTGGGTAGTTGTGTAGGACGAAGTAGATGTCGTAAGCGTCCTTGGCCTTGCGCCGATCCTCCAGGGCCATGCCCTTCATGATCAGGAACGGCACCACCGAGGCGACCTGCACCTGCACTTCGTCCGTCGCGCCGTCCGGCAGCTTGCCCTTAACGCTCACCGTAGTTGGCTCGATCTGGAACGCCAGATCGCACCCCCGCACCTTGCGTGGCTGCATGTCCAGCGCCTTCTGCGTGCGGCGGCTCTTACCGGTGCCGCCATATTCGCCCGCCAGGAAATCCACCTGCACCGATTGCCCCCGCACAGTCTTGCGAAAGATGAACGGCTGCTGTTTGTCCTGAGCGTAGCCATGCTGGAGCAGAATCTCGCCGATCATTCGATAACCGGCCTCGGTCAACTCCTTGTGGTTCAGGGCCAGATCCACGTCAATGCTGCCGACGTGCCGCTCCCGGCTCTGCGGGATAAGCAGCTCGGGAATCCAGCCGCCCACCAGCACCATGTCGTCCCGATACTCACCGAGGATGTGCGTCAACTCGATGAGCACCGATCTGGCCGCTTCCACGGCGGCGGCGGTGTAGTCTATGCGTTCTCCGGCCATGACGGTTGAATGACTTGTTGTTTGAGGAAATCCGCCGCTTCGTCACCCCGGCCCTTGATCTGGCGCAGGTCGAGGTAGGTCTGCACCGGCGACGTTACCCTGGCATCACCCTTCATTTCCGCGCCGTAAAGCACTCCGTCGTCGTAGGGCGCAATCAGGTTGACGTTGGCCCCGCTCGTGACGGGCTTCAGTTCAAGGCGCTCGGCCAGGCTGTCGAGGTTGCCCACCACGTAGGCCATCGCCCGCTGGTAACGCACCATTGGCGCATACCGGGCCGCGCTGGAGAACCCGGCCAGCGCGTAGGCCGACTTGTCTTTCGCGCACGCCTCGGCCAGCAAGCGCTCAAAGTCCGCAACAGGCCGGAGCGTGTAAAACTCCCGGACGGCGTTGCGGCGGAAGTCGTAGTTCTCCTCCCACTCCGCCAACAGCTCGGCGGGGGCTGTGAGCCGGAACCCATCGTCGCCGGTCTCCATCCACTCCCGATCCACCAGCAGCTTCTTGACGTTGAAGCCCTGGCCGAGGCTGACGCCTGCCTCTTTGGCCAGCGACTGCACCTTCCACCACCGCCCCGGCGCGGAAAGCAGCATCCGGAGCACGCGCTCGGCCTTGGGCGAGTAAAGCGATCGCAGATCGCGCTTCCTGGCAAAGGGATTCTCTTTGCCCTCTTTCGAGACGAACACCTGGTCGAAGCTGAGCAGGCAGTTCCCGGCCAAGTCGGCGAAGCCGAAGCCTTCCTTGAGGCAGATTTCGGCTGCCTGCGGCGAGATGTAGGGAGCCATGACCACGCCATAGGCACCGGGAAGTTCGTTCTTGAATCTTAACAACTGGTTTGTGGCTTCGCGGATGATGCGGGGCTGGCCCACCTTCCGCACTTCGACGACCAGCGTGCTCTTGCCTCCGAGCGTCTTGACCTGGAGACGCAAGTCCGTCCTGCCGTTTCCCACCTTGGACGCCCGCTGCGCTTCGACTCGCAAGAACGGCACTCCCTGAAGGCACTTCAGTAGTGCTTCCCCGGCTCGATCCATCAATGCGATTTCTTTCATTGCAGCACCTATTTTCAACTGGTGCTGAAAACTATACTTTTGCTGAAAGTGCCGCAAGCACGACTTTCAGCAGATTGCCATCTTTCAACGGCAGTTGAAGCCTGCCAATCCGGTGAAACTAGCAGCCGCAATCTCCGTGCCTGAACCCCAAAGCCGCTGGAGAGAGTTGAAGATTATCCCGCCTTCCAAAAGCAGTGCCACTTCAGAAAAAGTCCGACTTTAACCAAAATACGCCTGCATGTTCGCAAGACCTTTTTGGCTAAACCGGTTGCAGGAAACCTGGCGCGCCGTCCCCATCGCTTGGCTACCGAAGTCTTGCTCAACTCTTAAGTACTTGATGCTATCGGCTGGGTGACCCGTAGCAAACAGAGCCTGCGTTGGCGACTCAGATCTCCCCGCTCGCCCTCGTTCAAATTCATCTTCAATCCACGCATTCGCAAATAGAATGCTCCGAGCCTTACCCAAGAGCACGGTTCCAAGATTCATGTGGGGCCGAAAACCTTGTCGATGTTTTTCCGATCCTGCTCCAGATCATCGAGGTCATAGTGCCTGTCGCACTGGCGCTTTGCCAAAAACTCCTCGGTCTCTTCCCAATCCAAATGCAGCATCCAAGCCACTTGCCCTCGCGAAAGCTCTCTTGACCGGTATCCTTCCACGGCCGCTTGCTCCAGCAAATGCCTGCCAACTTGCTGCGGTACCGCACCATATCCGCGTGCAACGGCGGCAGGCAGTTCCACCGTAACCGTGACGGTGCCCTTTTCCTGCTCTTCTTGTGCAATTCGCATCGGTCCAAACATGCCATTTTGGAGCCTCTTTTCAAGTTCTATTGGCGTGAGCCATAACGGCTTGGTTGCTAAGAAACGGCTGGACCGGTAAAGCCGCCGTCGCGCAGCCCTTTGAAAAAGGTGGGATAATCAATGAAGCCGGTCCCGAAGGGCACCGCGCGCACCCAATCCACCGGTTGTCGCTCGTAGTTCACCAGTTCCGGGCGGTAGCGAAAGCGCGGCACCCCGATGTAATCGGCATTCGTCGTGAGGACGGTGTGTGGCGCGGCCATCTTCGCGGACTCATGAAGTCGGGGAGATCCAGCGCAGTCTGACCCCAGAATCCGGCGTAACTGACAGAAAAAAGACTGGGTTTCATAGCTAGATTCTTGATTGTTTGCTCAAGTCAGGCGCGCATCTGACAACGACAACTATCCTTCACGGTCCCGTTGTCTCGTCCCAGATTGTTACCAGAACCGGGCAGCCAGGGAAAGGTAATTCAAGGTTTGAACTGGTAGGACGAAGGATGAATCGCGCTTTCAGCGCTGATGGGGTTTTGGGCTGATGAACCCAGGGCGTTGCCCTGGGCTGGTATGAATGACGCCCTTGGCGTCTCCCACCTTGCACTTCCGCTCGACCTTGGTTAGATATCGCTCTCGAAGAATTCTGTCCTGCGCCCGCGCGGACATTCCTGTCCAATGTCACTAGGATTTGCTCCCAGAGAAGGCCGGAGAAACCGGTCCAGGCACTTGTCCCGGAGGGACATGCGAGAATAGCCCAACGTTTAAACGTTGGGAACCAGCGTCCGCAGCATGATAAGTCCTGAAAGGACGACTGACTGAACTTGCAGGGATTCAGCCCGATTTCTTCGCCAACTACATGAATGTAACTGCCACAGTCAAATTAGCTCTTACTTCTTGGTCGGATTACATGGTTAAAGAGCATGAGGACGCAAGATGTGTGCTGTGATTCCTTCGCCATCCTCGATTCTCTATCCGCACTCACTCGGTTTTCTTGTCCCCTTTTTGGGTTGGCGGCAATTAATAAGTACAGAACAATGCGCAAAATGAACGATTGGGAACTTCTTCAAGACTACGTGAAGACTCACTCCGAATCGGCTTTCGCCGAGTTGGTCCGGTGCCATATCGACTGGATCTATTCAGCGGCATTGCGGCGAGTGGGTAATCCCCAATTGGCCGAGGATATAGTGCAATCGGTGTTTGCCTTGCTGGCCCGGAAAGCACGGAGTTTGCGCCGCGGCACTGTCCTGGGTGCTTGGCACTTCCGCTCAACGTGTTTTGTGGCCAAGTGCTCCTTGCGCGCTGAATTACGGCGTAAGAGCCGCGAAGACATTGCCTCTACTATGATCAATACCGCCCAGACCGATGATACGGAGCTGCTTTGGGAACGACTCGTCCCTCACCTGGACCAAGCCGTCGCCTCCCTGTCGGAGGCTGACCGCTCAGCGATCCTCTTACGGTTCTATCAGAGGAGGTCGCTCTCCGAGGTTGGGGAATGTTTGGGGGTAAGCGAGGAAGCCGCTAAAAAGCGGGTGAGCCGGACCGTAGAGAAGCTCAGGGAGGTCTTAAAGCGACGCGGCGTGAGCATGGGCGGCGCGGTACTGGCCGGTTTATTGGCCGAGAGAACAGTCCAGGCGACTCCGGCAGCCTTATCAGCAAAGTGGATTGGAGTGGTCAGCTCATATCGGGTTCTTTGGTGACCAATCTGAAGCGACCCGCCATCCAGCCGCCACCGGACTCTCATGATTTCGCGGCGCGGCTCCGCCTCCTGGATTTCTTCGATGAATGTAAGGAATGGCGTGCTTATGAGCGCACCTCCGGGTCTTTCCTGTTGCAGGTCGCCGCCGATGGCTCTTTCACTGTCGAGGATGTTCCGCCCGGCCCGTATCAACTGTTCGTCAGGATCAGTGATTCCGCCTACACCGGAAAGGACTTACGCCAGCGGGTTCAGCGCAGAATCACTGCCTCAGCAAAAAAAGTAGAGGTGGTTGTGCCTGACGAGCTAACCGACTCGGCTCCCGCTGACCTTGGAACCTTCACCCTCCAGCCGAACCCCTCAGTTCATAATTGAGCGCCATAGGGGCAAGCAATAAAGGCTTGCAAGACTGCGGATTTCCCTCATAACCATCGTCCTATGCCCACACGACGAACCTTCTTGATGCAAGTGGCGGCGACCAGCGCCGCGCTCACGACGGGATTTGCCGCCTCGTCCAGCTCGTCAAGTCCAACGAGCGCCACCGGCGCAAGTCGCCGCCGACTGATTGCGAGCATTGACTGCACAAAAGATCTCCCGCCCGAACAGTTCTTCGCCAACGGCCCCACCCGCGTCGTCGAGACTCCCGCCGGACGCTATCGGGAAGCAGACGCCAAGACCTCCGCGCGCTTCGGCTACCGGTTTGCCATCGAGCACGTTGGGAAGCCGCACGTTGCCGTGATTCGGTATCCCGACGACAAACGCCGGTACATGTGCATCATGGACGGCACGTGCTACGACCTTTCGACCGGGGTCTTTACCGGTTGGGCCCAGCCGATCAGCGGCCAGATGCTCGAGTTGCGCCAGGTCTTCTGGCCGCGCTGGAAGGACTGCAGCATCACGTTTCTGACCTGGGGCCAGGGTGAACCGGCTGCCGTGGCGGGCATCGAGATTTACGAACTGGACGCGCTTCCGCCGTTACGAGTCCCCGGCGACCCGGGCGATGGTTCGCGCCGTGAGTTGGGAATTCAGTACGAAGATCCGTGCGGCACGGGTGCCAGCGAGGGGGCGAGGAGCCGGGACGAGTGGATTGACCGGCTCGTCAGCTACGCACGATACTCCGGCCAGAACCTGCTGGTCTATCCACTCGCCTGGTACCACGGGCCGCAATTCCCTTCCGACCGTGAGCCGGCCGATGGCTTCGATGTGGTGGTCGGTGCGGACCGCAAACAATATGTCCGCTGGACTTCGCAACCGGCGGATTGGTATGCGCAACTGCTGGAACGGTTTGGTCGGGAAGGTCTGGCCTTCCAGGGCTCGCTCACGTTGCTGCGGCTGGGGAGCCTCCTGAAGAAGATGAACGTGGACCTTGATGCCATCAAGGCGGGCGCCGATACGTTCAACAATATGCTCTGGAACAACCAGGTCCAGGCCAGCCCGCAAGACTGGACGATCGAATACAACGTGCGCAATTACCCGGCGAAGATCGCGGGCACAATCAAGTCCACCGGGTGGGCTTATGGTGAGAAGCCCGGCGGCCCTTACCACGCGGGACCGATGTTCAACCCCCTTCACCCGACGGTGCAGGACGCAGTCGTGGAGCTCACGCGCGAGATTGTGCAGCGCTACGCGCGCTATCCCGCGTTCAAAGGCATCTCGTTCAACCTTTGGCACGCCACCATACTGTGGTTCGCCTCACTCCACTCCGGTTACGACGACTACACGGCGGCCCTGTTCCAGAAGGAAACCGGCATCACTGTGCCCGTGGACGCCAAATCGCCGGAGCGTTTCGCCAAGCGCTATGAGCACCTCTGCTTCCACTGCCAACCCGCCTGGATCGAATGGCGCTGCCAGAAGATTCGCGACCTGATCCGCCGCATCCGCGATGTGGTGGTGGCGGCGCGCCCCGACCTGCGGATGACGCTCACCTTGTGGGACGAAACCACGGTGCCGCAGTTGCGCGGGTGGGCGAGCGCGGCGACCCAACTCCACGCCCGCCCAACCACAGCGGAGTTGTATCGCGAGGGCGGCCTGGACTTCCGGCTCTACGAAAATGAACCGGGCATCGAGCTGGACCTGGGCTGCGGCAACCCCCGCGACCGCGGCGGCCATCCTCCCCACCCGGCGGACGGCATCAATACACCGATCGAGTCCGCCTGCATGTATCGCGACCACGACTTCCTCGACTCGGAGACGCTCAGCACCATAGCCGCCCAGGCACGGCCCGGGGCGTTCATCTTCAACTGCTGGGTCGAGTCGTGGGGCGAGCACAAGTGGTTCGCTTGCGAGCCGGACGATCTGCAGGCGAAGACACTGGCGGTCATGGACGGCAAACCCGCCGAAGGCATCTTCCGCATCAACTCGATCTATCCGCCCGACGGTTTCTGGTGGGATTCGCAACTGCGCATCACCCCCGCGTTTCCCGCCGGCCCGCATTTCCTGGAACCCTACGCCCACGCGGTCGCAGAACTCGACGCTGTGCGCATCACGCGCGGCGGTCTGTTCCTCGACAAGGCGCACAGCGGCGAGCTTCGGCGCTTCGCCTCCGCCTATCGGGCGCTGCCGCGGAAGAAATTCCAAACCGTCGGCAGCACGACCGACCCCGTCGCGGTCCGCACGCTGGACCAGGACGGCCAGCGCATTTTCTATTTGGTCAATCGCGATTATTACCCGGTGCGTGTCGAACTCGCGTTCACCCGCTCGCCAGGTAAGGTGCAGAACCTGTCCACGGGTGAATACTTGCACGTCTCCCGCCATTGTGGAATCACCCTGGCGCCGTATGAACTGCAATCGTACGCCGTCGCACAGGATGTTGGCATCACGGGCTTCACGCCCAAACCGCCGCCGGCCATTTCCGCAGCGCTGTTGGCGGACGGAAAGAAAGCGGTTAGCGACTTGGACGGCGCACGCGCCGCGGGCCGGGTCATTCCCGGCCTCGACGAAATGCACCGCGACATCGAGCGCGCCATCACCGCACAACGTCTGGCGTGGTTGCGGCGGGCGCTGAACAGCTATATCGTCCGCAAGTGCCGTGAGACCACGTAAAAGGAAATCCATGAGCAATCCATTGCCAGTCCCAGCCACCAGCAACATTTTTGAGAGAATCAAATGTGTCAATTCCGTCGGGGCGGAATTCTGGTCCGCCCGAGAACTGGCCCGGGTGCTCGCATACTCCGAGTTTCGCCACTTTCTGCCCGTCATTGAAAAAGCCCGGGAAGCCTGTCTGAACAGCGCCCACAGCGTTGAAGACCATTTCGAGCAAATCCTCGAAATGGTCAGCATCGGGTCGGGTGCGCAGCGTCCGGTCGAAGACTGGAAACTTTCCCGTTACGCCTGCTATCTCGTCATTCAAAACGCCGATCCAAGCAAACGGCTGGGGGCGCTCGGACAAAACTATTTTGCGGTGCAAACCCGTCGTCAGGAAATGGCTGATGACGAGGCGTTGAAAGAGGACAAAACACGCTTATTGCTGCGCGCCGAGATGAAGAAGCACAACAAAAGCCGCCTTGGCGAGGCGTTTCTAGCAACCTTACCAAGGACTTGCGAATGCGCCTGAAATTGGCCCGTCCTGAACTTCGTTCTTGATTCTTGCCCCGCATTTCGGGATCGATCCCTGTGAATGTCTGAGTTGTCCCAGCGGAAGCGTTCTTCAGCCAGAGCCGCCACGAGGAAGCGGCTGGATCAGAGATCCGATCTGAAATCCCGCTACAAAATCCACAGCAAGACTCCTGCTCCGCCACTGCACAAACTTGAAAGCAACGGCAAACTCAACGACGAACAATTGGCCATGCCGTTTATCGTGCCGAATCGGGTTGAAGCCCAGCCGTTTCTGAAATGGGCGGGCGGCAAGGCCAGTCTGCTTCGTCAGCTCGAAGAATTCTTTCCGCACGAGGTAGATCGCTACATCGAACCGTTTCTTGGCGGCGGAGCGGTGTTCTTTCATCTCAAGCACCGCTTTCCGGACATGCGCCCGTTCCTGCGCGACAGCAACAAGGAACTCATCAACTGCTACCGGGTCGTCCGGGACCGACCGGACGAATTGATGCAGATCTTAGACGAACACGCGAAAGGCTTCCGCGCCGACGGCGGCGAGTACTTTTACGACATCCGCAAGCAGCACGACCTGACCGGTGATCTTGCGCGTGCGGCCCGGACGATTTTTCTGAATAAGACCTGTTTCAACGGTCTTTGGCGTGTCAACGCCAAGGGTGAATTCAACACGCCGGTCGGCTCGAATAGAAATCCGAACCTCTATTCCCGCGACAATCTCCTTGCCACGTCCGCCGTCTTGCAGGACGCGCAACTGGAGGCGCAGGACTTCCGCAAGACCGTGGATGAAGCGCGCCGGGGAGATTTCATCTACTTTGATCCGCCGTATCTGCCGATCTCCGCCTACTCGGACTTCAAACGCTACACGCTCGAACAATTCGGCGAAGCCGACCAAGTTGAACTGGCCCGCGTGTTCCGAGAACTGGATGCCAAGGGCTGCCGCGTGGTCTTGTCCAATTCCGAGCATCTGATCACCCGTGAACTCTACGCCGGCTTTCCCCTTCACGTCGTGTCCGCGCCGAGATTCATAAACTGCATGAC
>Ga0194054_10001555_pt1 | contig 10898 bp, 10 predicted proteins | sample SepL2210m_MetaG_FD_163628 | JGI IMG/M metagenome (GOLD analysis project Ga0194054, IMG submission 163628) | Anoxic zone freshwater microbial communities from boreal shield lake in IISD Experimental Lakes Area, Ontario, Canada - Sep2016-L227-10m | ecosystem: Environmental > Aquatic > Freshwater... | reverse complement strand
CACCAGGTGGAAGGTGGCACCCATGGAGAGGCTCCTGAGGAAGGGGACGGGGCGGACCGGACCAGGCTGATTATGGGGCCGGAGCCAGTAGGGCCGATACTGGCTGGAACCTCAGCCTCCTTGTCTCGCTTGCCCGGCGCCCTGCGCGATGGTAATGCTTATTTCGTTCCAGGTCCTTAGCCCATGAAGCGTTTCGAATTCCACCTCGACATCTCCGCCGAGCGCTACCTGGACTACTACCGGGGTACTGTCCAGCAGGCCATCGGGCGCAGCACCAGCGGCGAGACCGTGCAGTTCCCGGCCTCTCTGCTGAAGGCATTCATCACCCCCTCGGGCATCCACGGCGACTTCGTCCTCACCTGCGACGACCAGCACCGCGGCGCCCGGCTGGAGCGGCTGGGGCCCTGAGCAGGCTCAGCGCAGCGAGCTGACGGGCACGTTGGCGTGGCCCAGCAGGCGGTAGAGGCGGGGCAGGTGGCTCAGGGTGCGGGGCTCGCGGTTCAGGCCCTTCCAGGGGATGCTCTTGCTGCTGCGGGCGTGGACCACGGCGATCTTCTTTTTCACCTCGAGCACCAGGATCTCGTGGTGCTCGAAGCGGGGATCCTTCAGCACCCAGACCTGCCCAGCCTGGATGATGCGCGCCTCGGCGGGGAGGCCCTGCCAGGTGACGAGGTCCTTGAGCTCCCGGGCCTGGGCCAGCTCGGCGGCATGGACCTTCTTGGCCGCATGCCGGGCCCGGCGGTCCTCCAGCGCCTGCTGGGCCTCTTCCCGCAGCTTCTGCTGGGTCTCGCGGTGCTTCAGCCGGAAGGGCTCCTCCGCCCACTTCTGCGCCGAGCCCGGGGTGCGGAAGGGCCCCTTGATGCCTTCGAAGTCCTGGCGGGAGGCCCACCAGCCCTTCTTGCCCTTCCAATAGGCCGCCTTTCGGCCCCACTGGAAGATGCTGGCCCCGGCTTGGACCCACTTCGCCGTGAAGGGTGTTCTCGCCATGGTTTCCTCCCAAAGGGCCGGATGCTCCTCCATTGTCAGGCAAGTTCGTGGATCCATGCACCTTGAATTGTGCCTGGGGCCGGCCGGTCCAGTCGACACCCAATGTCCACCACGGGGCCTGACACTCCTGGATCCGGAGGTGTTTCGTGTGCCCTGCCAGCCCGCTGCCCCTGACCCACCACGCTCGCGTCCGCATGGACGGCCGGCGCATCTCCGCCGCGGCGGTGGACGCCGTCATTGCCCACGGCCGCACCGCCTGGGTCCGCGGAGCCCAGATCTTCGCCCTGGGCCACCGGGAGGTCGCGCGCGCCGCTCGGCGCGGCCTGGATCTGCGCTCTTTCGCGGGCCTCCAGGTGGTTTGCGCCCCCGATGGTGACGTGCTCACGGTCTACCGGAACCATGACTTTCGGGGACTGCGTCGGGCGGCTTGATGAAATAGTTCGCTTTTTTATCGCTTATAACTATTAGTCATTCCAATGCTTTGAGGCGATGAATTGGACACTCACTGTCAGATGGCTCGACGGATAGTGACACTGTGAATCCCTTCACGCTGGAGCCCCGATGAACCCTCTGAATGTCATCCTCACCCCTCTGCGCCAGGGCGCGCCCCGCACCGGTCGGGTGGCGGTGGATCTGCTGCTGCGGGTGCAGGCGCCGGAGCTGCCTGCGGAGGCCGCGACAGCGCGTGCGCCGCTCCATCTGGCGGTGGTCCTGGACCGCTCCGGCTCCATGTCGGGGCAGCCCCTGGTCGAGGCCCGTCGCTGTGTCGCGGCCATCGCCGGCCGTCTGGCCAGCGGGGACCGGCTGGCCCTGGTGGCCTATGACCACCGCGCCACCCTGGTTCAGCCCTGCCGCCCGGTGCAGGATCTGGTCGCCTTCGAGTCCCTGGTCAACGCCATCGAGCCCGGCGGCTATACGGACCTCTATGCGGGCTGGGCCACCGGGGTCGAGGCCCTTCGCAAGGTGCACCGCCCCGGGGTGGTGAGCCGGGTGCTGCTCCTCTCCGACGGCCAGGCCAATCAGGGCATCACCGATCCGGACATGCTGGCATCCGCCTCCCGCAACGCTGCTGAAACCGGCATCAGCACCTCCACCTATGGGCTCGGGGAGGGCTTTGAGGAGAACCTCATGACCGCCCTGGCCCAGCAGGGCGCGGGCCGCTCCTACTATGGCGAGACCGCCGAGGACCTCCTGGATCCCTTCATGGAGGAGTTCGACCTGCTGAGCAGCCTGGTGGCCCGCCGACTCCAGGTCGGGGTGGAGGTCCCCCGGGGTTGGACCGTCCGGCAGCTGAACCACTACCCGGAGCTCGCGCCCGGCTGCTGGCGGCTGCCGGACCTGGCGGCGAAGGCCGAGGCCTGGGCCCTCTTCCACCTGGAAGGCCCCCTCCCCGAGGGCTATTCCGGCGACATCCTGCTGCTGGGGACCTTCACCCTGCAGTGGGACGACCCCAAGGGGCAGGGCTCGGGACCCCGCCTGGTGCCGGCCCGCCTGCCGGTGCTGAGCGATGCGGCCTACCAGGCCCTGCCCGAGGATCCCCTGGTGGCCAGCCGGTTGCTGGAGCTGCGGATCGGCGAACTGCAGGAGCAGGCCCACCGGGCGGCCCTGGCCGACGACTGGGACGAGGTCCGCCGGCTGCTGGACCAGATGAAGGCCCTGGCCGCTGAGAACCCCTGGACACTGGAGATCGTGGCTGCCCTTGAGGAGCTCATGCGGCGGGGCGAGCGGGACACCACCACGAAGGAGCTCCGCTTCGGGTCCTCCGCCATCCGGTACCGCCTCACCTCCCTGAATGAAGAGGCCGAGTGCCAGCCCACGGCCTCCTACACCCGCCGCAAGGGCCGGCAGGGGAAGGGCGGGTCTCTCGGCTCGGACACGCCGGGGGAGCCAACCTGAGCCGGAGCCGGAAGGGTGCAGGGTGGGGCTGGGACTTCTTGGCTGGCCCCCTACTTCGTTCGGGTTCATCCGGGATTTCAGGGAAGGCCCCAAGACACGCCAACCCCACCTCCGCGAGAGTTTTTGCCCTTCCCTCGAGAGTCGGGAGTCCATGAAGGGTTGCCATTCCAAGAAGCCCGGAAGAGCCTTTTTCGGGCATTCTTGAGCCGTGCGTCCCCAACGCATCCCCCGGGGAGGATGAACCCATGGCCAAGATTCTGGTGCTCCACGGCGCAGGCATGAACATGCGGGGCAAGGTCCAGGTGGATCTGTTCGGTCCCATGCAGCTGCCGGACTACGACCGGCTGATCCGGGAGTACGCGCAGGAGCTGGGCGTTGAGGTGGACATCTTCCACTCGAACGTCGAGGGCGAGGTGATCAACCGGATCTACGCGGCCCACGAGGAGGGCTTCGACGGCGCCATCTTCAACCCGGCCCTGTTCGCCACGGGCTACCCCGCGCTGGTCGGCGCCCTCTCCCAGGTGGCCTTCCCCACCATCGAGGTCCACATCTCGAACCCCCTGCGCCGCGGCCCCGCCAGCCAGACCTCCGCCGTCAGCCTGGGCGTCATCGCCGGCTTCGGCGTGGCCGGCTACGCCCTGGCCCTGCGGGGGCTGCGGGATCACCTCGCGGCGAGCCGATAAGGCCTCAGGCCCGCTGCCCTATTTCCGGCGGCCCTTCGGGGCGTCGGCCGCGTCGGCCTGGCAGCGGCGCTCCACCTCGTCCAGCTCGGCGAGGGTGACCTCGATGTCGTGGCGGCGCTGCTCCAGCTCCGCCCGGCGGGCGGCGATGCGCTCCAGCAGGTAGCGCAGCTGGCCGGCCTCGCCCGGGGGCTGGTCATACATGTCCACGATCCGGCGGATCTGGCCGAGGTCGAAGCCCAGCCGCTTGCCCCGCAGCACCAGCTCCAGCCGGACCCGGTCCCGGGGGTGGAAGAGGCGCTGGGTGCCCCGCCGCTCGGGCGTGATCAGCCCCTGGTCCTCGTAAAACCGGATGGTGCGGTGCGTTACCCCAAACTCCAGGGCGATCTCGGCGATGGTCCAGGTGCTCTCAGGGTCGGACACGGGTTCTCCCGGGGGGGTGGTCGCCCGAGGGCGGTAAAAGATTCTTGCACATTTTAGCTTGACGTTTACGTAAAGGGAAATCAATCTTGAAACATTCCTTCTCTGCCTGCCCTGCAGTCCCTCGTCGCCCCTCATCTCTCAGGAGTGCCCCATGGACGTCACGCTGCCCGATCACGTTGAAGCCCTGCGCCAGGAAGTGCGCAAGTTCGCCGAAAAGGAGATCCGCCCCCACGTCATGGAGTGGGACGAGGCCAAGACCTTCCCCATGGCTGTGGTGAAGCAGCTGGGCGAGATGGGCATGATGGGCGTCATCTTCCCCGAGCAGTACGGCGGCTCGGGCATGGGCTACCAGGAATACGCCGTGGTGGTGGAGGAGCTCTCCCGGGTGGACGGCTCCGTGGGCATCACCGTGGCCGCCCACAACAGCCTCTGCTCCAACCACATCTACAGCATGGGCGATGAGCGCCAGAAGCAGGCCTACCTGAAGCCCCTCGCCAGTGGCAAGGCCATCGGCGCCTGGGGGCTCACCGAGCCCGGTTCCGGCAGCGACGCGGGGTCCCTGCGCACCGTCGCCAAGAAGGAAGGCTCCCACTACATCCTAAACGGCAACAAGACGTTCATCACGCACGCCACCGTGGGCGACATCTTCGTGGTGATGGCCCGCACCCGGCCGCCCCAGCCCGGCCACAGCAGCGCCGACGGCATCAGCGCCTTCGTGCTGGAGAAGGGCATGAACGGCTTCCGGGCCGGCAAGCAGGAGAACAAGCTGGGCCTCCGCGCCAGCGACACCTCCGAGCTGATCCTGGAGGACGTGCGGGTGCCCGAGGCCAACCTGCTGGGCGAGGACGGGGTGGGCTTCAAGCAGGCCATGAAGACCCTGGACGGCGGGCGCATCAGCATCGCTGCCCTGGGGCTGGGCATGGCCCAGGGCGCCTTCGAGGAGGCCGTGCGCTACAGCAAGATCCGGCAGACCTTCGGCAAGCCTCTCTCAGGCCACCAGGGGATCCAGTTCAAGCTGGCGGACATGGGAACCGAGATCGAGGCCGCCCGACTGCTCATCTACCGGGCTGCGGGCCTGAAGGACGCAGGCCTGCCCTACGCCAAGGCCGCCAGCATGGCCAAGCTCTTCAGCTCCGAGGTGGCCTGCCGCGTGGCAGACGAAGCCGTGCAGATCCTGGGTGGCTACGGCTACATCAAGGACTACCCTGTGGAGAAGTACTACCGGGACGTGAAGCTCTGCACCATCGGCGAAGGCACCAGCGAGATTCAGCGCACGGTCATCGCCCGCTACCTGCTCGCCGAATACTGACGTGGCTCGCATCCACTCTGAAAACAGACCCTAGAGGCCCGAGCATGCCCCTGATCCACAGCCACATCCGCACCTCTTCAGAGGAGTTCCGCGCCAACCGGGACCAGAACCTGGCCCTGTGCCAGGAGCTCGAAGCGCTCAAGGCCACCCTCCGGCAGGGCGGCGGCGAGAAGGCCCAGGCGCGCCACGCCAGCCAGGGCAAGGTCTTCGTGCGGGACCGCATCGCGGCCCTCTGCGATCCGGGCACGCCCTTCCTGGAGACCGGGATGCTGGCTGCCACGGGCGTCTACGGGGATGCGGTCCCCGCCGCGGGCGTGGTGACCGGCGTGGGCATGGTGCAGGGACGGGCGTGCATGATCGTCGCCAACGATGCCACGGTGAAGGGTGGCACCTACTACCCTCTGACCGTGAAGAAGCACTTGCGGGCCCAGGAGATCGCCCTGGAGAACGAGCTGCCCTGCCTCTACCTCGTGGACAGCGGCGGCGCCTTCCTGCCCCTGCAGGCGGAGGTCTTCCCAGACAAGGAGCACTTCGGGCGCATCTTCTTCAATCAGGCGCGCCTCTCGGCCGCAGGCATCCCCCAGCTCAGCGCCGTCATGGGCAGCTGCACCGCGGGCGGCGCCTACGTCCCCGCCATGAGCGACCAGGCCATCATCGTGAAGGGCACCGGCACCATCTTCCTGGGGGGCCCGCCCCTGGTGAAGGCCGCCACCGGTGAGGAAGTCAGCGCCGAGGACCTGGGCGGGGCCCGCGTCCACACCGAGATCAGTGGCGTGGCCGACCACTTCGCCGAGGACGACGCCCACGCCATCCGCATCCTCCGGGAGATGGTGGGCCACCTGGGCCGCCACGAGACCGCCCGGGTGGACCTCCGCAGCCCCGAGGCACCCGCCTACGATCCGGACGAGATCCTGGGCGTCTGGCCCCGGGAGATGCGTCGCCAGACCGATGTGCGGGAGACCATCGCCCGGATCGTGGATGGCAGCCGCCTCTTCGAGTTCAAGCCCCGCTACGGCACTACGCTGGTGACCGGCTTCGCCCACATCGAAGGCCTGCCCTGCGGCATCCTCGCCAACAACGGTGTGCTCTTCAGCGAGAGCGCCCTGAAGGCCGCGCATTTTATCGAGTTGTGCACCACCCAGAAGATCCCGCTGATCTTCCTGCAGAATGTCACCGGCTACATGGTGGGCTCGCAGTACGAGCGGGGCGGCATCGCCAAGGACGGCGCCAAGATGGTGCACGCTGTGGCCACGGCCCAGGTGCCCAAGCTGACCCTCATGATGGGTGGCAGCTTCGGGGCCGGGAACTACGGCATGTGTGGCCGGGCCTACGACCCGCGCTTCCTCTGGACCTGGCCCACCTCGCGCATCTCCGTCATGGGCGGCGAGCAGGCCGCTTCCGTGCTGGTCACGGTCAAGCGGGACCAGCTGGCCCGGGAGGGACAGACCCTTTCCCACGAGGGAGCCGAGGCCATCGCCAACCCGATCCGGGAGAAGTATGAGCGGGAAGGGCATCCCTTCTACGCCTCGGCCCGGCTCTGGGATGACGGGGTGATCGACCTGCGCGCCACCCGCGCCACCCTCGCCGCCAGCCTCGCGACTTCCCTGAACGCCCCCATCCCCGACACGCGCACTGGCGTCTATCGCTTCTAACGTCCGGCCACAGCACCTTCTCTGGAGTCCCACCATGTCCCCTGAGTCGCGCATCCTTCGCATCGCCAACGCCGGTGGCTACTGGGGCGATGATCCCTATGCCCTGCGGCGCCAGGTCCAGGGCCCCCTGGCCGTGGATGTCGTATCCATCGACTTCCTGGCCGAGATCACCATGAGCATCCTGCAGAAGCAGAAGCTCCGGGACCCCAGCGCCGGGTATGCCCGGGACTTCGTCACCCAGGTGGAGCCCCTGCTGGGCGACATCCTGCGCCGCGGCATCCGCATCATCACCAACGCGGGCGGCGTGAACCCCCAGGCCTGCGCCGAGGCCCTCGCGGCCGTGGCCCGCAAGCAGGGCCTGAAGCTCCGGGTGGCCATCGTGGACGGCGATGACATCGCGCCGACCATGGGCAGCCTGCGCAGCCAGGGTGTGGCCTTCAAGAACATGGAGACCGGCGAGGACTTTGCCCCCTACGCGGACAAGGTGATGGCGGCCAATGCGTACTTTGGCGCCATGCCCGTGGTGGAGGCCCTGAACGGCAATCCCGACATCGTCCTGTGCGGACGCGTGACGGACACGGGCATCACGCTTGCAGCCATGATCCACGCCTTCGGCTGGGCGGCGAACGACTGGGACCGCCTGGCGGCGGGCATCGTGGCCGGCCACATCATCGAGTGCGGCGCCCAGGCCACGGGCGGCAACTTCACGGACTGGAAGAAGGTGCCCAGCTACCTGGAGATGGGCTACCCCATCGTGGAGTGCTGCGCGGACGGCAGCTTCACCGTTACCAAGCACCCGGGCAGCGGCGGCCTCGTCAGCTGCCAGACCGTGCGGGAGCAGCTGCTCTACGAGATGGGGCATCCCCGCAGCTACCTGACGCCCGACGTGATGGCGGACTTCTCCACCATCCAGCTGCGCGCCGACGGGCCCGACCGCGTCCACGTGAGCGGCGTCCAGGGCCGCCCGCCCACGGATCTGCTGAAGGCGAGCATCGCCTACGCGGACGGCTTCAAGACCAGCGGCACGCTCATCATCTCGGGCCCCGACGCCCGGGCCAAGGCCGAGGTCTTCGCCGAGATCTTCTGGGCCCGCTGCACCAGCGAGCTGGCCCTGGCGGGGCTGCCCGCCCTGACCCACACCTGCACCGAGTACATCGGGGACGACTCGACGCACCGGTCCCTGACGCCGGTGGTCCTGACTAAGGAGATCCTGCTGCGGGTCTCGGCGCACCACGCGGATCGGCGCTCCCTGGAAGTGTTCCGGAAGCTGCTGCCCGCCCAGATCCTGTCCGGGCCTTCGGGTGTGGCTGTCACCGGCGGCGCGCCCATGATCTCGGATGTGGTCAGCTACTGGCCCGCCCTGATCCCCCAGGACTGCGCCCTGCCGCTGGTCCGGGTCCTGGAGGAGCGAGGCAGCGGGAAGCTGGAGCTGGCGGTCGAAGCCGGACCCATGGCCTGGCCCGTCACGAAGGGCACACCGGAGGTGGGTCCCGCCATCTCCAGTGACCCTGCGGTTGCCATGCCAACGGGCGGTGCGAGTCTGCGGCTGCCCCTCATGCGCATCGCCCACGCCCGCAGCGGTGACAAGGGCGACACCGCCAACATCGGCATCATCGGCCGCTCGCCGGAGTGCTATGCCTGGCTTCGCGAGCACATCTCAGCAGCCCAGGTGAAGGCGTGGTTCGAAGGCACCTGCCTCGGCCATGTGGAGCGCCACGAGGTGCCCAACCTCTGGGCCCTGAACTTCCTGCTCGAAGAGACGCTGGGCGGCGGCGGCACCATGAGCCTCTTCATCGACGCCCAGGGCAAGACGCTGTCCCAGGCGCTGCTTCGTTGCGTGGTGGAGGTCCCGGCGGGCCTGCTGGGCACCATCAGCGCCGAGAACGCGCCCTGTGCGGGCGAGCTGGTTCCCGGCGGGGAGGCGTGATGACAAGGCTGGACGGAGGCCTGCGATGACGGGTCGCCTGCTCATCGCCAACCGGGGCGAGATCGCCCGGCGCGTGCTGCGTGCAGGCCGCGAGCGCGGCCTGGCCGTGGCCGTGATCAGCACGCCGGAGGACGTGGACGCCTGCATCCGCAAGGAAGCGGACGCGGTATTAGAAGTGTCGAGCTTCCTCGCGGGAGCGGAGATCGTCGCTGCGGCAGTGGCCTGGGGCGCGACCCTGGTGCACCCAGGCTACGGGTTCCTGTCTGAGAACGCCGAGTTTGCCGAGGCCGTGGAGGCCGCGGGCATCGCCTTCCTGGGGCCCCGGCCCGAGACCATGCGCGCTCTGGGCGCCAAGGAAGCCGCCAAGCGGCTGGCCCAGCAGTGCGGTGTGCCCACGCTGCCGGCCCTGCTTTCCCACGAGCTGGCGGCGGTGCCATCCTCGGCCTGGGGGCCGGAGCTGGAGGCCCGTGGGCTGAAAGCGCCCTTCCTGGTCAAGGCCAGCGGCGGCGGCGGCGGCCGGGGCATGCGCGTCGTGCCCGATCTGGCGGGGTTGCCCGAAGCCATCAAGCAGGCCTCCAGCGAGGCCCTGGCGGGCTTCGGGGACGGCACCGTCTTCGTGGAACGCTACCTCGCCGCGCCCCGGCATATCGAGGTGCAGGTCTTCGGCGATGGGGAGGGCGGCGGCGTCTTCCTCGGCGAGCGCGAGTGCAGCCTGCAGCGGCGCCACCAGAAGGTCATCGAGGAGGCCCCCAGCGCCGTAGTGGATCTGGCCCTGCGCGAGGCCCTGGGGCGGGCCGCCATGGCCCTGGTCCGGGAGACCCGGTACCGCGGGGCGGGCACCGTCGAGTTCCTGATGGATGCCGAGGGGCAGTTCCACTTCCTGGAGGTGAACACGCGCCTGCAGGTGGAGCACCCCGTCACCGAGGCGGTCTACGGCGTGGACCTGGTCCAGGCCCAGTTGGAGCTGGCCGAGGGCCGCTGGCCTAAGGCCCTGGGCGACCCCGGCACCTTCCGGGTGCCCGAGCCCCAGGGCGTGGCCCTGGAGGCCCGCATCCTGGCCGAGGATCCGCGCCACGGCTTCCTGCCGACGCCCGGCAACCTCAGCCGCTACCGCGAACCGAGCGGCCAGGGCGTGCGCGTGGACTCCGGCGTGATCGAGGGCGGGCGCGTCAATGACCGCTTCGACTCCATGATCGCCAAGCTCATCGTGTGGGGCCCGGACCGGCGCGAAGCGGTGGACCGCCTGGCCCAGGCGCTCTCCGAGTTTGTGATCCTGGGCTGCGTGACCAACCTGCCCTTCCTGCTGGCCCTGAGCCGCCATCCGGACTTCCTGCACGGTCGGGTCTCCACGGACTGGATCGCGGCGAACCTGCCCGCGCTGAACGCCCCGCTGCTGCCCGAGGCCCTGGCCCGGCTGGTGGAGGGCGAGGCCTTCCGGTCCCAGCTGAGCGAGACCCTGCAAGGCCTCGGGGCTCCCATCTCACCGGTGGCCGCGCGCTTCGCCGCGCAAGCCCACCCGGAGCTGAAGGTGGGCAGCCGGGACGAGAAGCCCTTCCTCCGCATCGAACACGCCAGCAGCCCGGCCCGCTTCACCCTGCGGTGGGACGGACCGGAAGTCAGCTTCCACGCCCTGCGCCGGGGCCACCACCTGGACCTGCGCATCCAGGGAGAGAGCCTGCTGGTGGAGGATCCCCTCTCGCAGCCGGCCGTGAAGAAGGGAGCCTCCTCCTCCGGCGTGCTGTGCGCGCCCATGGCGGGCAAGATCCTGGAGTGCCGGGTGGTCGTGGACGACATCGTAGAGGAGGGCCAGGTGCTGTTCATCCTGGAGTCCATGAAGATGCAGATGGAAGTCTGCACCTCCACCGCGGGCCGCGTGGCTGCCCTCTTCGCCACCGCCGGCCAGGTGATGGAAGGCCCCGACCCCCTCGCCGAGGTCGTCGCCGTCACGGCCTGAAAAGGCAAACGGCAAAGGCCCTTTTAACCACCGATGAACACCGATAAAAGCTGATTAACACCGATAAGGC
>Ga0194054_10001554_pt1 | contig 10903 bp, 10 predicted proteins | sample SepL2210m_MetaG_FD_163628 | JGI IMG/M metagenome (GOLD analysis project Ga0194054, IMG submission 163628) | Anoxic zone freshwater microbial communities from boreal shield lake in IISD Experimental Lakes Area, Ontario, Canada - Sep2016-L227-10m | ecosystem: Environmental > Aquatic > Freshwater... | reverse complement strand
ACATACCGCCCCCCTTCTTTCTATTTCAGCGATCCCATGGCGACAAAATCCAAAATTTCCCGCAAGGCACCGGCCTCGAAAGCAAAAGCTTCGAAAGCAAAACCAGCTCCTAAAAAGGCTGTAAAAAAAATGCCTGCTCATTCTGCCAAGAAGCCCGCTCCCAAGAAAGCGGCGCAGAAACCTGCTCCCAAGAAAGCGGCGAAGAAGCCGGCTCCCAAGAAAGCGGCGAAGAAGCCGGCTCCCAAGAAAGCGGCGAAGAAGCCGGCTCCCAAGAAAGCGGTGAAGAAACCCGCCCCAAAAAAAGTGGCGCAGAAGCCCGCTCCCAAAAAAGCGGTGAAGAGAATTCCCCCGACAATAAAGCTCCCGCCTATTATTGTTCGGCCCCCGAAAAAGCCCGTCGTTTTGACAGGGTTTCTCGCCAAGCAGCGCGGACGGCTTCTCGTCTTGAAGGACACGCTTCTGGACTCGATGAACGGCGTGGCGAAGGACAGCTTGCGTTCCCGCGCCGATGGCAGTGAGGCCTCGGCGTTCGGGATGCACCAGGCCGATGCCGGAAGCGACGCCTACGACCGCGACTTCGCCCTCAGCCTCCTGTCCCAGGAGCAGGATTCCCTTTATGAAATCGACGAGGCTCTGAAGCGGTGCGAATCCGGCGCCTACGGAATTTGCGAGGCCTCCGGGAAACCCATCCCTCACAACCGGCTTGAAGCCCTTCCCTTTACCCGCTACACCGTCGAATGTCAGGCGGATATCGAAAAACGCGCCCGCCACAGCCGGACCCGCCAGCCAATCACCTCGCTTTTCGGCCTCGGCGAGGACGAGAGCGCAGAAAGCGAAGACGACGATTCATCCACCGACAGCAAAGAATAGAGATCATGGCACAGGAAAATATCACACTCGAATGCACCGAGGCGCGCGCCGAGGGCAAACCGCCTTCGCGCTACATCACCACGCGGAATAAAAAAAGCCCGCGCACACCGAACCGCCTCGAAAAGAAAAAATACAACCCGTTCCTGAAGCGCCACACGCTCCACCGCGAAATCAAATAATCTGCCATGCAGCCGAAAACTCCGCAACGCCGCTCCAATTTCCGCAAAGCCAATCGCACGATGCCGCGCCGCCGCGTGGATCTCAACATCGAAGCGATCGATTACAAAAACCCCGACCTCCTCAAACGCTTCGTCACGGAGAGCGGGAAAATCCTTCCCCGCAGGGTCACCGGCATGTCCGCACGCCTGCACCGCAAGATCACTCGCGAGGTCAAGCGCGCCCGCGCGGTGCTCCTGATGAAGTAATTTTTGCCTGCCTCCCCCCGCAGCATTCTGGTCGTCCGCGGAGGCGCGATCGGAGATTTCCTGCTGACGCTTCCGGCACTGCGGCTCCTGCGTGAGGGGTTCCCCGATTGCCGGATCGAGATCGTCGGCTACCGGCATATCTGCCGCGTCGCCGAAGGCAGGTATTATGCGGACGCCGTGCGCTCGATCGAGTATGCCCCGATGGCCGGGTTCTTCAACCCGCGCTCGGATCTCGATCCCGCGCTCGCGGATTACTTCGCGGGCTTCGGACAGGTGGTTTCCTACCTCTTCGATCCGGACGGGTTCTTCGAGGGAAACCTGCGGCGCTGCGGCGTCAAAAACCTCATTTCCGGAGATCCCCGGATCACCGGTGGCCAACATGCCGCCCGCCAGCTGGCGCGCCCGCTGGAGGCGCTCGCGCTCTTCCTCGATGACGAGGCCGCGCGGATCTTCCCTTCGGACGATGACCGCGCGGCGGCGGATCATGTTCTCCGCGGGCTTCCCGCCCCGCTCGTCGTAATCCACCCCGGCAGCGGATCGGAAAAAAAGAACTGGCCGCTCCCGTCCTGGAAAAATCTGGTCGCGGCGCTCGCGCGTTCGGACGCCACCCTTCTCGTGGTGGCCGGAGAAAGCGATTCCGGACGCGTGGCGGAGTTGAAAAAAGAATTTGCCGGCCGGCTGGTTTTCCTCGAGGGCCTGCCGCTGAGCACGCTGGGAGCTGTCCTGACGCGCTGCGCGTTCTTCATTGGCCACGACAGCGGGATTTCGCACCTCGCGGCGGCCGCCGGTGCCGAATGCCTCCTGCTCTTCGGTCCGACCGACCCCGCCGTCTGGGCACCGCGGAATCCCGGAGCGAATGTCTTGCGCTCCCCCGGCGGAATCATGCAAAACCTCCCTGTCGGGGATGTCCTCGGCCGACTCCCGGAATTTTTGAAACCCCGATGAAAGAAACAATCCTTGCGGTGGATCCCTCGTTGCGCGGCACCGGATATGCGGTGCTCGAACGGGAAGGAGGAAAATCCCGCTGCCTGCATTTCGGGGTCGTCAAAAATTCCCCCAAGCTCACGGTTTCCGGTTGCCTCGTCGCAATCCATGAACAGCTCGGCGACGTGATCGGAAAATTTTCTCCGGAGGTGATGGCGATCGAGAGCGTGATTTATGTGCAGAGTTTCCCGACGGCGATCACGCTGGGCTCCGCCCGCGGAGCGGCTCTGCTGGCTGCCGCGCAGCGCGGTCTCGCGATCTACGAGTATGCGCCGCGCCGGGTGAAACAGGCGGTCGTCGGACGCGGCGGTGCCCAGAAATCCCAGGTCGCCTTCATGATCCGCGCGCTCCTCGGCCTCACCGTCACCCCTCCGCCGGATGCCGCGGACGCCATGGCGATCGGGCTCACCCACTTCCAATCCGCCGACGCCGCCTCGCGCCGACGCGTCCCCCTCGCACGCATATGAATGCCGCCTGCGCCCAACCCCATGGCCTTTGCTGCCCATCTCCCTTCCCCCGGCGCGGCGGGAAAAATGCAAGAATATGCACACTGGCACCCCAGTTTCCGGGTTGCAAGAATCCGTAGGACGTTCAAATTCCCACCAGCATGAGCGAGATTCACCCAAATTTTCAGGCCGTCAAAACCGGCCTCGTCGAGGTCGCTCCGCAGGAGCGGATGAAGCTGGACAAGGACGGGCTCGACGTCATTCACGATATTTACCGCTACGCGAAGCTCGGCTTCGGGGCGATCTCCGAGGACGATTTTGACCGGATGAAGTGGTATGGGGTCTACCGGCAGAAGCCGAAGGACTCCGGGTATTTCCTGATGCGCACGAAGGTGCCCGGCGGGCGGATCACCGGCGACCAGGCGATCGTCCTCTCGTCGCTGGCGGACCAATACGCCCACGGGTTCAGCGACATCACGACCCGGCAGACGATCCAGTTCCACTGGCTCCGGATCCAGGACATCCCGGATATTTTCGACCAACTCGACCGGGTGGGGATGACGACGATCGGGGCGTGCGGCGACGTCACGCGGAACGTCGTCGGCTGCCCGGTGTCCGGGCTGAACCCGGACGAGATCCTTGACGCGACCCCGCAGCTCCTCGAGATCAACCGGAACCTGACGAACGACCGCGAGTTCACCAACCTCCCCAGAAAATTCAAAATTGCGATCAGCGGGTGCCCGATCCACTGCCACCAGCCGGACATCAACTGCGTCGGGTTTTTCGGATTGAAGGGAGCGCACGGCACCGGGTACGGGGTGAAGGTCGGGGGCGGGCTCTCGAGCGCGCCGCATCTCGCTCAGGTGCTTCCCGCCTGGATCGCGCCGGATCTTGTGTGGCCGGTGACGAAGGCGCTCTGCGAGATCTTCCGCGACGAGGGATACCGGGCGAAACGGAACCACGCGCGGTTCAAATTTCTGGTCGCCGACTGGGGGGCGAAAAAAATCCTTGAGGCGGTCGAGTCGCGCCTCGGGCGCAAGCTCCCCCCGCACGCAGATTTTATTTTTCCGCGCGACCAGGAGACCGACCACGCCGGGATCTGCGCGCAGAAACAGTCCGGGTTCTCGTGGGTGGGCGTCAGCTTTGCCGGCGGACGGCTCCGCGACGGCGTGCTGGCGAAAGTTGGCGCGCTCGCGAAGAAGTATTGCGCCGAAGGGATGGATGCGATCCGGCTCACGAACAAGCAGAACTTGATCATTCCGTTCGTCCCGGACGCGAGCCTGCCCGCGATGAAGGCCGAGATGGATGCCGTCGGGCTCGTCTATGAGCCGTCGAATTTCCGCAGGGGATGCGTCTCATGCACCGGCATCGAATTCTGCAACCTCGCGGTCGCAGAGACGAAGAACCGGATGGTCGCCCTTGTCGGGCAGCTTGAGGCGCGCAGCGGATGGTATCGGGACAAAATTCGCATCCACTTCAGCGGTTGCCCGTCATCGTGCGGCCAGCACCAGATCGCGGACATCGGGTTCCGCGGCGCGCGCACGAAGGTGGACGGGAAAACCGTGGAGGCTTTCGACCTCTTCACCGGCGGACGGCTCGGCCGGAACCGCCGGTTCAACGAGCTGCTCAAAGGCAAAATCCTCGCCGGCGATCTGGACGCCGTCATTGATGCGCTGCTCAAGAGCTTCGACGCGAACCGCCAGAGCGACGAGACGTTCAGCGAGTTCTGCGAACGCACGCCCAAGCCCCTCCTTCTCGCGGCCCTGCCGGAGCGATACCGGGAGTAAATTTTCATGAGAATCCTCTACCTCGATTGCTTCTCCGGAATCAGCGGCGACATGGCGGTCGGCGCACTGCGGGATCTCGGCGTGGAGGAAAAAGTTTTCCGCGACGCCCTCGCCTCGCTCGGGCTCGGCGACGAGATCCACGCGCACTTCTCGCGGGGCTCGAAACAGAATATCTCCGGAGAGAAGTTCGATGTGCATGCCCATCCGGAGCGCACGCATCCTGCGTGTAGGACATCCGGCATCCTGCCGGATGCCCCCTCCCACGCCCACGCTCCCGATCACGTCCACGGGCGCAACTACCGCGAGATCCGCACGCTGCTGGAAAGCTCTTCGCTGGTGCCGGAGGTGAAGTCCCGCGCGCTGGCGGTCTTTCACCGGATCGCCGTGGCGGAGGGGAAGATCCACGGGATTTCTGTGGAGGACGTCGGGTTCCACGAGGTGGGGGCGGCGGATTCGATTGCGGACATTGTGGCGGCCTGTGCGGGGATCCATGCGCTCGGGGCGCTGAGGGTCGAGGCCTCGGTGCCGGTCGAGGGCACGGGCTGGATCGATTGTGCGCACGGGCGGTTCCCGATTCCCTCGCCTGCGACGCTCGAGATTCTGTCAGGGATCCCGCTTCGCCAGGTGCCCGAGGAAAACGAATTCATCACCCCGACCGGTGCCGCGCTCCTCGCGGAGTTTTGCGAACGGTTCGGACCGATGGGAGAAATGACAATCGCAAAGACCGGCTACGGGCTCGGCACGCGCGACACGCCGCCGCGCCCGAACGTCCTGCGCGCGATCCTCGGCGAGACCGGCGGCCCGGAAACCTGCGAGGCCGACGAGATTTCCCAGATTGAGACGAACCTCGACGACATCACGCCCGAGTTGGCGGCCGCGGCGATGCAGCAGCTCTTCCGTGCCGGCGCTCTCGATGTCTTCTTTACCTCCGCCCAGATGAAGAAGAACCGCCCGGGCTTCGTCCTCACCGTGCTTTGCCATCCGGACAAGACCGATGTCCTGGCGCAGATCCTGTTCACCGAGACGAGCGCGTTCGGCGTGAGGATCCATGCGCTCCGGCGCCGCAAGCTCCGGCGCGAGTTCCGCAGCGTCGAGACGCCCTACGGCCCGGTGCGGATCAAGCTCGGATTTCTTGGCGGTGACCTCGTGCAGTCGGCGCCGGAATTTGAATCCTGCCGCTCGGTGGCCGAGGCGGCAGAGGTCAGCGTGCGGGACGTCCATCTTGCCGCATTGACCGCCATGCCTCCGAGGCCGGTCGCGTAAAGGATCGCCCGATGAGGTTCCCTCTCGCCCTGACCATCCGAATCGCGGGCCACATGATCGGGAAGAAGATCCGGCGCACGGAGAAGTTCGCAACGGTTCTACAGCTCGAGCCGCTCCACACATGCAATCTGGCATGCACCGGCTGCGGGAGAATCCGCGAGTATTCGACGTCGCTCCAGGACGCTATGCCGCTGGCGGACTGCCTGGCCGCTGCGAAGGAGTGCGGGGCTCCGATGGTTTCCCTCTGCGGAGGAGAGCCGCTCATCTACCCGCACATCGAGGCCCTCGTGGCCGGACTGCTCGCGCAGAAACGGATCGTGTACATCTGCACGAACGGGCTGCTCATGAGAAAAAAGCTGAGGGATTTTCTCGCGGCGGACTTTTTGAAAAACCCGGGTCCCGCCGCGCGAAAGATCGAGGCGCTGGTTTCCGAGGAGCTTCTCACGCCCGCGCAGGCCGGGGAAATCCGCAACCAAAAAATCAAAAATTCAAAATCAAAAATCCCGATCGCTCCCTCGCGCCGGTTGTATTGGAATGTCCACCTCGACGGACTCGAGCGCACGCACGATCTCATGGTCGAGCGCGAGGGGGTCTTCAAGGAATGCCTCGCGGCGATCCGGATGGCAAAGATCCTCGGCTTCCAGGTCGCGACGAACACGACGGTTTACAGGGAGACCGACATGGACGAGCTCGCCCGGATGTTCGACCACCTGTCGTGGCTCGGGGTCGACGGGCATACGATCTCGCCCGGATACGACTTCGACGCCGCGAAGGAGGATATGCGGAAACGCCTGAACCTCCCGCCGGAAAACTTTTTTCTCACCCGCACGATGACGAAGGAGAAGTTTCAGAACATCCGGGCCTGGGGCGAGCGATACACCTTGTTCGGAACGCCGATCTATCTGGATTTTCTGGCCGGCCGCCGCGAGCTCACGTGTTCGGCCTGGGCGATCCCGACGCGCAACGTGCGCGGCTGGAAGGGCCCCTGCTATCTGATGACCGACGCCCACCACGCCAGCTACCGCGACCTGCTCGAGAAGACGCCCTGGGAAAACTACGGTGTCGTCGGCGGAATGGCCCGCGATCCGCGCTGCAAAAATTGCATGGTCCACTGCGGCCACGAGCCCACCGCAACCCTCGGCCGCGATGCGCAGCCGGGCGACACCTGGGCGAACATCGCATTCAACTTCGCCAAAAAACCCGCCCGCCGAGCCGAAGGGGCTTCCGTGAATCCGTTCACGGCATCGCAGCCGGGACCCGCCACGAGGAGTAGGTGATCCGGAAACGCTTTTTGGATTGAGAAAATTTTCTCTCTCGTGGCCTCATCGCAACGGGTGGGCGAGAAGCCCGGGGAGGGCATCGGCATAGGAGGGGAATGCCGGCTGCCATCCGGTTGCGCGGAGCTTGGCGTTGCTCACGCGCTTGTTGGCTTGTCCACGTTTGCCGTTGGGATCCGGCGGCCCTTCGGGAGGGAGCGGCTTCAACAGCGCTCCGGCGATCCAGGAATAAACATCGCGGCGGGTTGCGGGCGCGTTGTCGCAGACGTTGTAGATCCCCCGAGGCACGGCCCGCCCGGCCAACTTGACGAGCGAGCGCGCCGCATCGTCACGATGAATTTGGTTGATCCATCGCGCGCCGCCGAACTCCATCGCCGCGGTGCCCTCAAGAAATTTGCGGAGTAACACCGAGCGCCCTGGCCCGTAAATCCCGCCGAGCCGAGCCACGACCCCCTCCACTTGTTGGAGCGCGATCATTTCCGCCTCCAGCAGAACGGCTCCGGTTTCATGGCCGGGCCGGGCCGGAGAGCCTTCGTCCACCCAGGAGCCATCGGCCTGCGCATAAACCGACGTGCTGCCGGTAAAGATCACGCGCTCCGGATGGAAAAAAGCGATCGCGTTCTCCAGCCCGTCGCGATAGATCCTGCGATAGGCGTCCGCCCCGCCGCCGCCCGAACTCGCGCAGTGGATCAATACCTCCGGCCTGAGCCAGCAATCCGGAATCCCGGAAAGATCGCCCGCGATATCAGCCGCCAGAATCTCGAACGGCTGGTCTGCCAGCCGGGCGGCGGACTCCGCCGTGGCGCACAGCGCGCGGACTTCCCAGCCAGCCCCGCAAAAAAAAACGGCTGCGGCTTCGCCAAGGAAGCCGCAGCCGGCAATGACCACCCGGGGTTTGTCCAAGGTCAGGACACCGGATTGAAATTGAAGCGGATTTTCATCTTCGCGCGCTTGGCATTGTTTTTTGCTTTGCGGCGCGATCGCTGGGTCGGGGTCTCGAAGGCGCGCAGTCGGCGCACCTCGTCCATGAGCCCCTCGGCATCAAGCTTCGACTTCAGGCGCTTCAACGCGCGATCGATCGGCTCACCTTTTCTTACGATAATTTCCGGCATAAATTTCACCTACTTTCTTAAAAAACTGGACAGACACCATAGCGCGTACCCTCGGCGAGTCAACCGGGAACTTGCAGCAGAAAAAAAGGAGGTGTGCCCCCAAGGAGCTCCTCCCGGTTTACGCCGACCCGTAATCCGGGACAAACATTCTTTCCGTAATGTCTTCCGCGATGTCGTCCGGCCTGGCGGCCTGGGCCAGCCCGCTGGCATGGGCCTCTTCTGCGACGGCGATGGCGATCTTCCGGGAAACCTCCCGGATCCTTCCCAGCGTCGGATAAACGCTGCCGCGGGCAAAATCCTTGTCCGAGACCTCGCTGGCAAGCGTCCGCGCCGCAGCCAGGAACATCGGCTCGGTCACCCTGCTCGACGCGCAGGCCAGCGCCCCAAGCCCGACTCCCGGGAAGATGTAGACGTTGTTGCCCTGGCCGGGATGATATTTCCGCCCTTCGAACTCCACGGGCTGGAACGGGCTTCCGCTTGCGAAAACCGCCCGGCCGGCGGTGTGCCGGTAGGCCTCCTCCGCCGTGCATTCCGCTTTGGATGTCGGATTCGACAGGGCAAAAATGACCGGCCTTTCGTTGAGGGACGCCATGGTGCCGAGAATTTCCGGCGTGAACGTCCGTCCCATACCGGCCACTCCGATCAGCGCGGTCGGGCGGATTCGCTCGACGGCTTCGGCCAGAGAGGCGCACGTCGGGGCCGCATGCGCGAACGGGATTTTGTGCTTCGGCATTTTGTCTCCGCGGTCTTTTACGAGAAGCCCCTTCGAGTCCACGAACCAGCACTGAAGGCGGGCCTCCTCTTCGGAAACCCCCTCTTCGCGCAGGGCGCTCACAAAAAGTTCGCCGATTCCGGTGCCGGCCTCGCCGGCGCCCAAAAAGAGAAGCTTCTGCCCGCGCAGTGGCGTGCCCGTGAGGCGGGCGGACGCGATCAGCCCCGCCAGCGCAACCGCCGCCGTCCCCTGGATGTCATCGTTGAAGCAGCAAATCCGATCCCGCCACTTGGCGAGCTGCTCGAACGCGTTGTGATTTCCGAAATCCTCGAACTGCACCAGCACTCCCGGGAAGACCTTCTGGGTCGCCAGGACGAACTCGTTCACGAAATCCTCGTATTCCTGCCCGCTCACCCGCGCCTGGGGCAGCCCGAAATAAAAGGGATCCTCCAACAGCTTGGTGTTGTTTGTTCCGACATCCAGCGTGATCGGCAGGCAGTAATACGGGTTCAACCCCGCGCAAGCCGTGTAGAGAGCCAACTTCCCGACGGGAATCCCCATGCCGAGCGCGCCCAAATCCCCCAGCCCGAGGATCCTCTCGCCGTCGGTCACCACGATCAATTTCACCCCCTTGTTCGGCCAGTTTCTCAGAACGCTCTCCACCTTGCCCCGATCCCGGATGCTGATCCAGAGCCCCCTCGGGCTGCGGAAAATTCCCCCGTATTCCAGGCAGGCCTGCCCAACGGTCGGGGTGTAAATGATCGGCATCGTCTCCTCCAGATGATCGAGCAGGAGCCGAAAAAAAAGCGTCTCGTTCCGCTGCTGCAGCGAGGTCAGGAAAATGTATTTCTCCAGATCCGATTCCTTCCTCCGAAGCTGCCCCAGAGCCCGCTCCACCTGCTGGCTCATGTGAAAAACCCGGGGGGGCAGCAGCCCGCGCAGCCCCAATGTGTCCCGCTCCTCCTCGGTGAATGCTGTCCCCTTGTTCCGCAGAGAGTCCTTCAGCAGGGAGATCCCCGCCGGAAGGTTGAACCCGCCGCCCGCCCGAATTTCGCTGTCGTTGCTTCTCATCCGCCTGATGAAACCAGCCTGCCCGCACGGAGTAAACAGAATTCCCGGCAAAAAAATTCCCGCGAAAAAAAACGCCGCCCCGCCGCCGTTTCCGGAAAATAAAAAACCCCGGAAAGAACGGCGGACGTGGAAATTTTCTCCTGCCAGAAAAAATATTTTCGTTTTTTTTAAATGATGTTTTTTCTGTTGACGTCCAGAAACCCAATGCCAGAGCCGATGCGCGGGGATGCATCTCCCGGGTGGAACCGCTCGCCCCGCCTGTTTAAAAAAAATTCCAAAAACCCCTTGACGAATTTCCGTGTCGGGATATGTTCATCCTCCCGTCAGCGAAAAGGCTGTCGGGAAATTGATCTCCCGAGGGTGGCCTCGACACGCCGAAGGCAGCGAACAAATGTTCCTGCGGAGGCGCGCCGCCAAGCGGGTTTGCTTTTTTGAAAATCTGATTCGAATTTCTGTCGTTTATCGGCAAAATTCAGAACGCAAACAAACAAATAGACAATCAGCAATATGCTGAATTGTGCGTTTCCGTCGGTTTTGTAATTTTAATTTGACGGCCCAAATAGTGGCCGGGTCTCACCCGGCAATATATGGATAGTCAGGAAATTTCCGCCAGCAATGGCGGGCAAACTTTTCACGGAGAGTTTGATTCTGGCTCAGAACGAACGCTGGCGGCGTGGATAAGACATGCAAGTCGAACGGGATTACGTTTGTAGCAATACAAATGTGGTCCAGTGGCAAACGGGTGCGTAACACGTGAGCAATCTGCCGGGAAGTGGGGGACAGCTCGCCGAAAGGCGAATTAATACCGCATATGGCCAGGGAGGACATCCTCCCGCAGCCAAAGTCGCAAGACGCTTCCTGATGAGCTCGCGGCCTATCAGCTAGTTGGTGAGGTAACGGCTCACCAAGGCTATGACGGGTAGCTGGTCTGAGAGGACGACCAGTCACACTGGAAC
>Ga0194054_10001551_pt1 | contig 10930 bp, 14 predicted proteins | sample SepL2210m_MetaG_FD_163628 | JGI IMG/M metagenome (GOLD analysis project Ga0194054, IMG submission 163628) | Anoxic zone freshwater microbial communities from boreal shield lake in IISD Experimental Lakes Area, Ontario, Canada - Sep2016-L227-10m | ecosystem: Environmental > Aquatic > Freshwater... | reverse complement strand
GGTCGGTATCTTGCATCGGCGTTCCCTCCTGGGTGAAACTCCCTACCAGAAACCGACCGCCTACTCAACACCACGAAAAACGATGTTACCCACAGACAATAGCGAAGAGCCAAAATATTCCTCAGCGGCAAATCGAAGTTGTTTTATCGGAATGCGAAAACATAAAATACGAAAAAATAAATAATCGTAGAGTTCTTGGATCAATGAATAATCAAAAAACTCAACTTGAATATTTCATTTCGGCTGAGGGAGGTCTGGCAAGAACAGATATTTACGAATTAAACCACAAACTGAATCGAGTCATTTCACGTGCCGTAGGTTACAAATATCCCATTGAAATGTTAAAAGAAAAATTGCAAGAAATCACATAACAAGGCGCTTCACTTTGTTAACAGAAGGGGGTCCGAGCGTTATGGTTCTGCGATAGAATCACTCGGTTCTTTTTCACCAGTCCCATCCTCCACCTCAGCAGCCTTCAACGCAACACGACGTATCCAACTAGGTAATACTAGACCAGCCCTCTCTGCTGCTTTTTCCAAGCGCTTTCGCTCATCATCGGTCACATACAAATTGATTGTGCTTTGTTTTTCCATGGTTCACTCCTCAAATTCAGTAGGAAATCAGGTACACCCTTTGTTGACGACTTTATCAAATGCTTCTTTGTCCCTTCTTCGTGCCCCTTTCGACCATGTCCCTCGTGTCCTGGACGCGCGCCCTTAGGCTTTTGTTCCTTTTTTTCAGTGGATTTCTTAAAAGGTTTTTTCGACGAGGGTGTAGATGAACCGAAGAACCCGTCCTCCATCTTGCGCTGTTCCCTACCCAAAGCCGCTCGAAGACCAATAATCTCGTCTTCAAGTTCATCTATTCTGCGCTGCTTGTTCATACATAGAGGACAGTTGTTTACGACCATCGCCCCAGACCCCATACCCGTTAGGGACCATCAAGATGACTCAATCTCTAATCCATCTCTCCACAAATCGCGAGATAAAAATGAACCCCAGCAGATCTGCCCCCCTTAACTGAGGATTTACAAAAGGACGATATGAAAAGTTGACAATCCCCCCCTAATTGTCTAGGCTGAAGCGACGTGAGGCAATATGAACAGAGAGGTAGCTATATGGCAGGAAGAGTGGCTCGAGTCTCGGAGGTCATAGCAGGTTCCCCCAAGAGCTTTGACGACGCAGTCAAGATAGCTTTTGATAGAGCCAATAAGACGCTGAGGAACCTCACCGGCATGAAAATCGTAGATATGAGTATCAATTGCGCTGATGGCAAAATACTTGAATACCGCGTTAAGATGGAGGTTATTTTCATTCTTGAATAATTTCTAAACATGACTCATATTCCCATTGCCTCACTTCTCCCCGGTCTGTTTTGGCCTGATGCACCTATTCAGTATACTTGGCCTCTTTTCTAACCCGGTTCCGGTTAATAGTAGGAACAACCAATCTTATCAGTTCGGTTCGCAGAACTTCCACCGCAAAATACAGAGAAGGAAGCTACTTCATCAAATCGCAGCTATGTTTCCGATGGGCCTCTTTCGTCGGCAAGAGTTTCGCGTCGCCGCCTCATGGATCACCCCGACCCAGGTGGAGGGGCCTGTCACATCAATAATTCCGTTTGAAATTTCTCACGCTTTGTGCTCAGCTAAACAGATTAAAGACAGAACCAATCATCGGGTATCACTCAGCCACGTATACGTGTGGGCCGACCACCAGGAGGAATGTCATGAAAAAGTCTATAGGAGCGAAAACCCTTCTCTACCCTACCCCAGTTTTGATCGTGGGTACATACGACAAGACTGGTAAGCCCAACGTCATGACCGTCGCTTGGGGCGGAATTTGCTGCTCTGCTCCGCCCTGCGTCTCCATATCAGTTCGCGAGGCCACCTACACTTACGGCAATCTCATGGAGCAGAAAGCCTTTACGATAAGTATTCCCTCGGAGGATTACGTGAAGCAGGCTGATTTCATCGGTATAGCCTCCGGAAAGGATACCGACAAATTTAATGCAACTGGACTAACTCCGGTGAAAAGCGACGTGGTGTACGCTCCATATGTTTCCGAATTTCCATTGGTGCTGGAGTGTAAGGTAATCCAAACCCACAAGATTGGCATCCACACACAATTCATAGGTGAAATTCTGGACATAAAAGCAGACGAGGCGGTTGTGGGACAAAATGGCCCTGAGATCGAGAAGATCAAGCCGTTCATGTGGGCGCCTGACTCTTCCCGAGGTTATTACGGCGTCGGTCAGCATCTTGGTAAAGCGTTCTCGATAGGGAGGAACCTGAAATAGCCTTCCCATGTTAGCGGGGGGCTCAAGCAAAATCCGATTCGTCATCCTGGGGATCCTGTAGACTTCCTTATAGGTACATATCTAATAATTTACTTGTTCTTCGAAGCGTCTTATGATTTAAGGGTCCTGAAATGGAAGGCACAAACAGTAGGAGCCTCGAATGGAAAATAGAATTGAAGAAGCCCAAAGAGAATTTGATAAGATTCTAGAAGACGTTAAAAATATAGCAGCAGGTGGCGATATTCAAAAAATAGAGGAAGAAATTTTCAGCAGGCTAGGACGAGTATTAATGGAACTCTCCACCACAAAGACCTCTAAAGTGTGCAAAATTGTGGACTGATCTATCAGGGTCTCTACCTCGAGGTCTTTTTGCTCCAAATCTTAGACCAGTTTCTTATTTCAGCGCCTGTTAATAAGCTTTCCGCTACAACTAGAATACACGTTCCTTTGGTTAATTTCCCCTTTTGAAAGAAAATATCGTGCCAACCCGACCTCTTCTTGTGCGGCTCCGTCCAACGCTTCGTTTGTGAGAATGTGCTCTGCAACTCTCACAAACGCTTATTTGTTAGAAGATGCCAGAATCACTTATTTTGACGTGGACTGTGGTAATTTTCTGACGTTCACAATCAGGCCATACGGCCGCCTGATCTCCCATTTCCCGGTTCTTGTATGACATCGTCCTATCAGTTTTTCGCCAATGAAGAGTTGGTAGCGCCAAAGAACGTGTTCGGGATACACTACTAAACGGGGCTGAAACCGACGAGGCAACAAGCGCTGTGCGAGAGGCGAGCAGATGCGGCAAATACGAGAATAGGAACCAGCTAACAATCGTCCAGCTATCATGAAAACGTAGATCCTGCCGAGCAGTAGCCATGATATGATTCGGCCGCGATTTCCACCATGAATGATCCGCCTCCTGTTTCCATTCCACGCTGCCACTGCGAGCCCAATAATATCGTCCGCAGTGACAGCATAGGCATCAACGTGGCGGTTGTTGTCGCCCCTCGTTCGGAAGCCTTCATTTATGATATTGACCACCCTATGCACTATGTCGGTGGCATCCTCAGGGTGGTGAAAGGCTATTACGTCTCCTTTTCTAATTTCATTTGCCTGAGTAGCCATGACCTCGATGAGTGCAGGCTCCATGAGCGTCGGATTCATGCTCCTCCCCGAATACACAACACAAAAACTTCGGTTATGGTCATTCGCCAGTGTGGATTCAGACATACTCTTCGGCTCTAGAACAGACGTTCTTGTCGCAGCTGGCATGGAGAACGGCGAACGTCAACGTGGTGATCATTCTAGTCAACCATCGACATCGCCTGCACCTGAAATGACGTGGTCAAGATTTTTCCAGAATTCCCCGTCCAAGGAAAGGCACAGCCGATACATGGGCACTTTGGCAGCGACATCCGCCAGGTTCTCGAACCACCGCGTGTTAATCTGTCTCTTTTGTTCTACGTCCGACACCATTGTCGTGGCAAGAGAGCTGACCTGTGAAGAGGACTTCAGGAGTCTTATCAGTCCGTCATTTCTCCCAAGAGTCTCCACTGATTCTGTTTCAGAGCGGACCAGAAAAAAGACAGCCTCAAGAGGAACAGAAACTGATGGGTCCCAACGGCCTCCCGTGCCGCCGTCCAAGAAAGTGCTCCACGTGGGCCATGGGTGGGCAAACCACTTTCCCGTATTGTCGCGAGCGAGAAACGTCGTGTCGTCGCAAAGGGAGTTCCACGACGAGGGGAGTCGCCGACTTGCGGTGCTTTTACCAGTGCCGCCTGGAGCAGCAAGGATGATGCCCCTGCCAGTTCGTTCGGCAAGAGCCGCATGTACCAGTATCGCTCCGGCTTCGTGAGCGTCAGCGGTGATGGCGGCTGAAATATTCGTGAAATGGGAAAAGTCTCCCCCCTGACCCGTAGGGTCATTCCGAGGTAGGACGCAGAGCGAATGCGCCTTTTCTGGCGACCGTTCCAATCTCAGGGTGTCGGAGACCTCCACGGAGACTTTTCGAACTGTCGTACGAGGAGGACGATCAGTCACGAGCCTGAGCATCAAGGAGTGGGCCCATCTGGAAACAATGCCTTCTGATTCTACGTCCCCAGCCGCAATACGCCACTCGACGCCATTGCGTAGAAGCAACGAATAGCCGGAGGAACGATTGCACGTGTCAGGCATGGACAGACCCTTCATAAACACGTGATTGGGGGAAGAGTCCTGCAGCTGCGGCCTCTTCACAATACCAGTAATTGGCCATTAGATCTCCCATGCGGTAATAATTTTGAGCAATGCAGTTTCCTAGGCAGATTTTTTTCATGAGGCAGCTTCCACAGACCCCACCGAGTTCTGCGGGAAGGCCTTGCCTTATTCTGGTGAGGACGGGGTCGCACTCCCAGATGGTCCTAAGGGAATCTGTAGCAACGTGACCGAATGTCAGTTCTTCAATGTGTTCACCTATGCCGCAAAGGGCATAAGTACCGGATGCCAGGACGCCCAAGATTCCCTTCACCCCGCATACACCGCAACCCTGGTCAGCGGCGATCCTTTCCAACGGCTTGAACACAGCCGGATGACTGTAATCAATTCTCAGTGACGTCCGGGCAGAAACCACCGTCTCCACAAACCTGCCAAGTGACACCAGCTCTTCAATAGTCAGCGTCTCTTCTTTATTATGAAGGTTTTCGCCCCGTGCAATGGGCTGGACAATGTTGTACTTGACCGAACCCGCACCGAGGCACTCAGCCAGCCGGACTATGGATTCTACTTGGCCCCGGTTGCTCTTCATAACCGTGAAGATGAGCTGCGGTTTCAATCCTGCGTCCACAAGATAGCCTATGCCTCTGACCGTTGCAGCAAATGCGCCCAGCATACCACGTATTTGGTCGTGAGTCCCTGCGTCTACCCCGTCGAGACTCACTGATACGAATGATCTTTCACTCGTGGCTTGAATAGCCGCTGCATGTTCCGGTGTGCAGAGCGTGCCATTCGTTTCGACGGTCAAACCTAATCCTTCTCTATGAATGACCTCTAGCATCAACAAGAAGTCCGGGTTCAGCAAAGGCTCACCGCCCGTCAATTTGACCGCGCGGAGACCAAGAATTTTGGCCTCGTGAATAATCTTCTCGAACAGGGAAATTGGAAGCGTAGGGTACCGGGTACCTTCCGGGTCGTATCGAGGCCCGAGCCAGCAGTGACGGCATGCGAGATTGCATCCTTCTGTTAGATAGAAATAGATCTGATTGAGAGGAAATGGACGATCAGACAATACGTCCTCCCTTTTGGAGGTACCGCCGCAGACAAGCGCCCGGATTCGGGTGGAGGATAGTGCCCACGAGTTGATAGGCCCCAGACGGGCAATTCCCCGTGCAATATGGGATGTAGTCACAATCTCTGCAGAAATCGAAACTGTCAAGATGGATCTGGTCCCTTTTTCTTAGCGCAATCATTTCTGGATGATTCAGCCAAATCTCAGAAAAGGAGTCCCGATTGATCCTTCCCATCTTGATATGTACGAGTTGAGAGCATGGCATTATGGTTCCATCGGCGTCTACGGCCAGCTTGTATCCGGCACTGCCGCAGGATGTCAGCCTACCCCCGTTGGGAAAGGCTGGCGCTCCGTCCAGTCTGGCAGCCTCCATTTCACGCCAGGCCCTGCCTTCTGCAAGTGGACCAGCGGCTGCCTTGATGCGATCATTGCTCTGCTCGGCAAGTTCGAGGATGTTCTCCATGGCATGTTGACGCTCACTTACGGTTAGAAGAACATCATCTGTATGCAGCCGGCACCTCCCTGCATAGCCCGCCGCATTAGTTCCAAAATCGGGAAGCCCAAGATCGTCCAGGATGAACTCGGCTGTCTTTTTAATATTACGGTAATTGTGACGGTGAATGGTCATACGCACCGTGACATTGACTCCGTTTTTTTTCAGAATACGGATACCCCTCACAGCGCCGTCCCATGAACCTTCACCACGGCAGGCGTCGTGTTCACCGCGAATTGACGAATCCAGCGATATCTGAACTCCATTGCACCGACCCGATGCTGCAAGAAAAGCGGCGATGTCATCCGTGACAAGTCCACCGTTTGAAAGAATCGTAAAACGCATTCTGTTTTTTGCAATGCCATTGACCAGTTCTTTCAAGTCGGCGCGAAAAAAAGGCTCGCCACCTGCCAGGCAGAGGTCCATGACCGCCAGGGAGCCTAGCTCTTCAAAAAATCTTAGCCATTCTTCAGTGGGGAGGTCCCTGTGCCTTGCAGGAGGATTACCATAAAAATAACAGTAGTTGCATTGCAGGTTGCATTTGCAGGTAATACTAATATCAACACTGCGCGGGGAGCGCATCACAAGGTTCAAGAGGTTTCAGCTCCAACAAAACCACGACCACTAAGCTCCAGGATGAAGCTTACCACATCCTCCTCGGCAGTGGCAGGGAGCCCAGAGAAATGTTCCGCAAGTGACGCGGCAATATCAGACACCGTACGTTGGCCGTCCATGAGCTTCCAAATCCGAACACCCACTGGGCTAATACCTATTACATCGGCGGTATCTGGATTAAAAAGCACCGCCCAGTTGTCGAACTCTTCCCTGAGCACGGCGATGGGATTAGCTATCGGCTTTTCAGGAAAAGACATTTTTCTAGAACCCACATCCTGTGAACGAGTCGATTCATGCTCTCGAGTTTCGGCCAGCGCAGAGGCTGATTTCCGATGCAGTGCGCAAACCCAAAGAGGCAATTCATTGGGCAGACCGAAAATGCCCCCCGGGTTTCAGATTACGGACTTCAAATTCCGTCAGGCTAAACGGGCTGCCCTACGCTGGAGCCGGTAGTACAACCTGGCGCCCCTTTCACTTCAGGCAACTCTCCAAGATCGATCACGACTGGTTTCTCATACTGGGGCTTTTCATGCCCTAGCTTGGCCTCATCGAGTTTTTTGTCCTCTTTCATGGTGGTTCCCCTTATCCTGTATGTATGCCGAGGTCTACTGACGATTTGTTCCGCATAACGGACACAAATCCAACATGGCAATGAATCTACACAAGTTCCCGAAGACAGTCAACCTAGTTTACTGCAACACTGGAGCCAGTAGAGCAAACTGGACCGTTGCCATTCACTTCAGGCAACTCTCCAAGATCGATCACGACTGGTTTCTCATACTGGGGCTTTTCATGCCCTAGCTTGGCCTCATCGAGTTTTTTGTCCTCTTTCATAGTGGTTTCCCTTATCCTGATGTATGCTGAGGTCTACTGACGATTTGCTCCGTATAGCGTCCACACAACGAATATGGTAAAGAATATAAGTAAATTCCTGAGGCGGGTCAAACAAAAATTAAGGGGATCTACTTTATGGATTGGGATTGGATCGAAGCTCCCAAACGAACTACCATGATGTCTCAAAGATTTTGCATGGTGCTTCTAACGGACACAGAACGTCTCGGGACCGGTAATGAGGGACTGAACAGGATGCTGGTATAGAGGGAAAACTTATCTCGAATAAACCTCGGTGAACAGACATGACCGATAACAATGAATTGCTACTGCGCTGTCTCAGGCGTGAATCGCCTGAGACAAAGCAGATCAGTCTGCGGAGTTTTCAGGATTCCCACTGGGACGCGATTCTCTGTGCATCGAATCGTGACAACACAACGCCTCTTTTGTATTACACGTTGAACTCGTTTTTTTCAGTGGTTAATGTTCCCGATCAGATCCGAAAACAACTCAGGGAGGCATATCTTTGGTCCTCCGCCAGAAATATTCGGGCATATCAGCAACTCCTGAACCTTGTTCGCGCATTCGCCCACGAGCGCGTCTCTGTGATATTGTTGAAGGGCGCTCATCTTGCTGAATTAGTGTACGGAAACAGTGCGCTCAGGCCAATGGAGGATCTGGATCTTCTCGTCAGAGTGATGGATTTGAAGCAGGTCAGCGAACTGCTTGACAAAATGGGTTATAGAGCCTCTCATGAAGACTCAGGTCGTGCTCTGCAGCACTTGCCCAGATTTACGAAAGAAAATTCTCTTGATATTGAGGTCCATTTCAACATCGTCGATCCGCCCTTTTCCGGAAGATTTGATGTTTCCGAACTTTGGGAACGAGCACGGCTCGACTCAATACAGGGAGCTGAGGTCCTCACATTATGCCCCGAGGATTTGCTTCTGCATCTTTGTCTTCATACGTCCGGCCACCACTGTTTTGATAATGGGATAATTCCGTTTGTAGATGTATCTCGGGCGCTGGAGCGCTACGAAAATCAAATCGACTGGAACAAGGCAGTGGCAACTGCCACAAAATGGGGCGCAGTCAGATGCATGTATTTGATGCTGGCCTTGACTGAAAAAATGGTCGGCTTGAAGGTCCCCCAACAGGTAAAAGAACAAATTGATCAAGGTCCCGCTGGTCTTGCCGCTGTAGCTTCCGCTCAAGATTTGGTATTTGAAAAAGCCGCTCCGATTGCCCCAAATATAGCCAGATTATTTGGCGCCGGTAGTCGGTCCGACAAATTGAGGATTCTTGTGAGCAGAGTCTTTCCTCCATCCGAAGTGATGCCCGCATTGGAAGGAAGGGAAATAGGTGAATTTGCGGCATTCCGAACGTATTTGTACAGGATCCGGGGAGTTTGGAAAAGGCACAGCAAAACGGTGTGGCGGGCACTATTGGGCCACCAGGCCACTATGGAATCTGTGGGGATTGAAAATACTCGAAACCACTTGAGAGATTGGGTTTCCCAACTGTAAATGGACTGCCCCCTTTGCAGAGTCAGGGGAGACAGGCCGCGGGTCCTTGAAGTGGCGCATTCTGGCAGACCGCCGTGTTTCCCTTGAAGATATTCATCCCGCATCGAAGGCGTTTGCCATGGACCCGTTCGAGGATTTACCTCAACTCACGCGAGAGATTGCCAGGTGGAGTCCTCAGCCCTACTGAAGCTGAACTTGTTCGGACAAAGTTGAAATTGGATCTCGAGTCTTTCGAGAATTGGGAACACCTAGGCTGCACACCGATGAACAGCCTGCAGCCCTAGTCTTCTCCACGACATCATACATGAGAGCTTGCACCGCTTCCAATGGAGTTTCCAGATCTACGAGGAATTCCATGATTAGGGCCCTCTTGGTGGATTGTAGCACATGGTAAACCGCCAGAGCCTGAGGCGACCCAAGTTCACCATAAATGGCGCATTCGTATTTTCTGAAAGGATGTTCCCTGTAGCGCCAACTCAACCAATGACCATCTATGGCAAGACAAAACTCTATGGGTTCGAAAAGTTCTTGGACCTGCAATCCTTCCAAGTCCGAAACGTGTTGAATCTTAGATACGCAGGTTTTCTTTCTTGGACTTAGACTTGAAATTGATTTCGTCAAGAAGCCAAGAAATTTTCCGACGTTGGGGAAGCCATTTTGTGCAGCGAATATCCCGAGATCGATCTATCGGACCAACAGCAATGGTTTACCGAGATCTGAGAAGCCATTCTTTTCAGTAAACAAACCATGGCTCATTGCATTTGGCAAAGTGAAGAGAAATTTGTGAAGAGAAATTTGATGCCTAATTCCTCTGCCTTGGCATATATTGCTGCAGCGACCTGGTTCGAGAGTCCCTTTCGCCGGTAATCTGGATGCGTGGCCACGTTCACTGAGATTCCGGCCAAAGTTGGCTCGGCGGCAACAAGAGCGGGCAAGGGGATCACCTTGTGGGTGGACACAACCCGACCTGAATCCGCTCGAACGATGTAAGTGATCCCCGACCTGTTGGGTATTTGAGACACCACTGGAAGTATTCACGGGTCGCTTCTTCAGCAGAGCCCCATACGAGCTGTTGCAACTCAATAATCGAACCTTCATCGGCGTCCGTAGCAATTTGTGGAGTTAATAATGAACTCAAGTGCGGTGATTCCTTGCCCAAACCACTATTTTCAGCATTTTTTTACTGGCCGGAATAGACAACTTGTAACGACAATTTGCATTAGTCCACCGCTCTGGCTGTAGCCATTCTACGGAAACTGGGACTTTGTTCCATGAGTTCATCATAAGTTCCCTGGGCGGCAACTCTACCAGATTGAAGTTCGACGATCTGGTCGCAATTTTGAATGGTAGTGATGCGATGGGCAATTACAAGAAGGGTTAATTCTCTGTCGAGATTCGCGATAGAATGCATGACAGCCTCTTCAGTCACATTGTCAAGTGCACTGGTAGCTTCGTCGAAAACCAGGATGGAAGCCTTCTTATACAGGGCCCGAGCTATACCGATCCTCTGACGCTGTCCACCCGAGAGCATGACGCCTCTTTCACCGACAAATGCGTCATAACCTTCGGGACGACTCTCAATGAAATCAGCTATTTTAGCTCGCCTTGCCGCTTGTTTGACACGTTCCATATCGATGGCGTTTCGTGGAGATCCTAATGCGATGTTTTCCGCAAGGGTCGAATCAGCCAAAAAAATACTCTGCGGCACATGGGCAATGGCCTGCTGCCATGAACGGAGGTTCTTCGAGCTAATTTGCATAGCATCCACCAATATCCTGCCCCTGGTAGGTTCCAGAAGGCCCATGAGCAAATCCAACGTAGTACTCTTTCCGCTGCCTGTGCTTCCCACAAAGCCCATCCTGGAACCCCTAGGGATAGTTAGGTTGAGGTCTTTGAGCACCCATGGTT
>Ga0194054_10001550_pt1 | contig 10931 bp, 12 predicted proteins | sample SepL2210m_MetaG_FD_163628 | JGI IMG/M metagenome (GOLD analysis project Ga0194054, IMG submission 163628) | Anoxic zone freshwater microbial communities from boreal shield lake in IISD Experimental Lakes Area, Ontario, Canada - Sep2016-L227-10m | ecosystem: Environmental > Aquatic > Freshwater... | reverse complement strand
TAATCGGACTATTCATATGACCAGCCTGTTGAAGTTTGGTTCCCGGCAGGGAAAAGAACGGAGCCTTCTCGCTCTCTATATCCTGCACTCCCTGGGCAAGAGCCCGAAGTCCGGCTATGATCTTCTTACAGAGATCAAAGAGAAGACAGGCGGGCTCTGGGTGCCGAGCAAGGGGACGCTGTACCCGGTGCTCAACCAGCTCGAGGGCGAAAATCTCATTGTGGTAATCGAAACAGGAAAGAGAGCGAAGACCACGTTTGAGGTAACAGAAATCGGGAGAGAGGCCCTGCAGACAGTAAAAGAGCAGGGAAAAGAGCACCATAGGAAAATGGCCCTCTACAAGAACCTGATCCTCGACATTTTCGGCGGATCCAAGGTCAATGCAAAGGGACTGCTGTTCGAGATAAAGACCGTGCTCGATGAACTGCCGCCTGGTAACGAGAACCATGCAGTGCTGGTGCTGGAACAGTGCCTGGACGACCTGAAAAGGATAGGTAACGAATGACAGTTGCAATACACGTGAATCACCTGACCAGGAAATTTAACGAACTGGTCGCGGTGAACGATATCTCGTTTGAGATAGAACAGGGAGAGATATTCGGCCTGCTCGGCCCGAACGGGGCCGGGAAGACCACGACCCTTGCCATGCTCTCGACCATGCTAAAGCCCACCTCGGGCTCCGCCACGGTAAACGGGATGGACATTGAACATAACGAGGACGGGGTCAGGAAGTCTATCGGGATAGTCTTCCAGGACCAGAGCCTTGATGAGGAACTCACCGCGTGGGAGAACATGGACTTCCACGCGAGGTTGTACCGTATTCCAGGCGAGTTCCGGGAGCAGCGGATAAACGAGCTCCTGGACCTTGTTGAACTCAAGGACCGGAAAAACGATATCGTCAAGACGTTTTCCGGCGGAATGCGGCGAAGACTCGAGATTGCCAGGGGGTTGCTCCATCGACCGGCCGTTCTCTTTCTTGATGAACCAACACTCGGCCTCGACCCACAGACCCGGAACCATCTCTGGCAGTATATCGCAACCCTGAACAAAGAGCACGGGATCACGATCATCCTCACCACGCATTACATGGAGGAAGCAGACCGGCTCTGTAACCGGATCGCGATCATCGACCACGGGAAGATCATTGCACTCGATACCCCTGCGAACCTCAAGGACGGGATTGGTGGTGATGTTGTCACGATAAAATCATCTGACCCGGCGGCTATTGTATCGGCCCTGAACGAACCATGGGTCTCACGGATCGAACAGCATAACGGGCAGGTGACCATCAGCCTGCAGAATGCCGAGCTGCATGTGAGTACCATTGTAACGCTCCTGAACAGGAAGGAGATCGCAATCGAGTCAATTTCCATCCATAAGCCAACGCTCGAGGACGTCTTTCTCTCCTTTACCGGAAAAACCATCCGGGAAGAGGAAGCGAGCGGGAAGGAAAACATGCGGATGTACCAGAAAATGATGAGGCGGTAACCATGGATATCATCTATACTATCTGGCTCCGGAACATGAAGCGGTATCTCCGCTCGAAGAGCCGCATTATCGGTAGCATCAGCATGCCGCTCTTCTTCCTGTTATTCCTTGGTTTCGGGCTGAACTCCGTCGTGCAAATCCCAGGAATGGGTGGGGATTATATTGTGTTCCTGATACCGGGCATGATAGCGATGAGCGTTCTCTTTACTTCAGTCTTCTCAGGCATCCAGATTATCTGGGACAAGCAGTTCGGATTTTTAAAAGAGACCCTGGTTGCCCCGGTTTCACGCCTGGAGATCATGCTGGGGCAGACCTCCGGCGGTGCAACGACGGCATTTATCCAGGGCGTGATCATTCTCGTTATTTCTGTGTTTATCGGGCTGAATAACCAGAGCATCGCGGGATTTCTCATCGCGTTCGGTTTCATGGCCCTGATTGGGATTGCCTTCACCGCGTTCGGCATCGCGATTGCGTCGAGGATGGAAGACATGACCGGGTTCCAGCTGATTATGAATTTTGTCGTCTTTCCGATCTTCGGCCTCTCGGGAGCGCTCTTCCCCATCAGCAGCCTCCCACCGGTACTAATCCCGATAACATTACTCGACCCGCTCACCTACGGCGTTGAGGGGATCAGGTACGGCCTGACCGGAGTCTCGCAGATCAATCCACTCCTGTGCCTCGCTGTGCTCGGGGGGTTCACCGTTGCTATGACCGTAATCGGTGCATACCTGTTCCGGACGATCAAGTCCTGAACGGAATAACAATACCGGGCAGTTCCGCTTCAATTTAGACCAGGAAAATATACTTCCCGGTAACCACAAGGGCGAACCCATGCCCGGGAAAAGGGGCCAGAGCCCATGGGTGATGGGGTATCACAGGTCCCCTCCACCCTTTTTACCCTTTTACATCCTACTACGGATCTAGGATGCCCCCTTTCGAATACCATGCTGCAGGCAGGCAGGAGATCTAACTGGTCCGTCCACTTTGGGTTCAGCTGAACGAATATCACCACGCAAAGGCGAAGACCTTCCGGCAGCACTACAGACAGGTAACCTTCGAGGACAGGAAGGCCTATTTTGAAAAACTTGCAACAGCAGGTCCGCTGCGGGTGGACCTTGTTTTTAATATGGTAACCCGCAGGTGTGTGGGGTACTGCGTCAGTTCCCTCTCGGCTGAAAAAACCGGTGAGATCGAGTCGATCTTCATTGAGGAGAAATACCGTTCACAGGGGATCGGTTCCTCGTTAGTAACCCGTGCACTGGAGTGGCTTGATACGAAGGGTTCGGTCAGGAACAGGGTCTCGGTCGGCGACGGCAACGAAGAGGCATGGGGGTTTTATGCAAAATTCGGGTTCTATCCCCGCATGACCGTGCTTGAGCAGAAGAAGTAAGGACCAGTGGCATTCCACCAGCATTACGTGTTCTAAATCCTGCCAGCTTCGATTTATTCCAGTTATTTTACCTGGAGGGGATTACCGGATTGGGAACTGTTTCGATCTTTTAACCTGGGTTTCTACGAGAGCGAATCACCAGTTTCCCTAAGTTGGCATTTTTAAAGACCGCCCAGCATCCAGCAGGCAGGGGTAAGAGAAGGCCTTCATGCCGGACAACTGGAAACATTATAGACCAAAAAGATCCAACGATGTAAAGTATATTTTACACCACCTTACAGGGATGCCCGGATTATTCAGGGGGAAAGCCGGATCTTATGGTAAGAAATGAAACCACGGAGGGCGTAACAGGCCCTGCGAAAAAGGGAATCGAATACAAGTGGATCGTCCTCTCGATCACGACCATCGAGATGTTCATGGTATCCGTGAACGGGAGCATCACCCTGATTTCGCTTCCGGCTATCTTCAACGGCATCAATATCGATCCTCTTACCTCGTTCCAGTACCTGATCTGGGTACTGATGGGGTACAGCCTCGTCACCGCAACACTCCTCCTCAGTTTTGGCCGGCTGTCTGACATGTATGGGAGAGTGAAGCTTTACAATATCGGGTTCGCCATCTTCACCCTCGGGTCCATCCTGCTCTTTCTCACGCCGGGAAAAGGAGACGCAGGGGCCATAGAATTGATCGTGTTTCGTATCGTCCAGGCCGTGGGTGCATCGTTCACATTCTCCAACAGTGCCGCAATCCTCACCGATGCATTCCCTCCCAATGAACGGGGCAAGGCACTGGGACTGAACATGATGGCGTTCCTCTCGGGCCAGTTCATCGGCCTCATCCTCGGTGGAATCCTTGCATACTACAACTGGCGGTACGTGTTTCTCGTCAGTGTACCGGTCGGGGTCCTGGGGACCATCTGGGCATTCATGAAACTTAAAGAGAGCCCGTTACCGAAACGGGCCCGGAAAATCGATGTGTGGGGCAATATCACCTTTGTCGGCGGGCTGACCATCTTTTTAGTCGGCATCACCTATGCACTACTTCCCTACGGCCAGGACCCGATGGGATGGGGGAACCCGTGGGTCCAGGCATCGATACTCATCGGTATTCTCCTCCTGATCGCATTCCCGGTCATTGAAAGCCGGGTCGAGGACCCGATGTTCCGGCTGGGCCTTTTTAAAATCCGCGTATTTTCCCTTGCAAACACCGCCGGGTTCCTGGGTGCACTCGCCCGGGGTGGCATGATGTTCCTCCTGATCATGTTATTGCAGGGCATCTGGCTGCCGCTCCACGGTTACAGCTACGATTCTACGCCATTCTGGGCGGGGATATTCATGCTGCCGCTTACAGCCGGGTTTGTTATCATGGGCCCCCTTTCGGGGTGGCTTTCTGACAAGTACGGTTCCCGGTGGTTTGCCACCTTCGGGATGCTGCTTATCACCCTCTCATTCCTGATACTGGCAATGCTCCCTTACAACTTTGAATACCCGGTCTTTGCCATTGCACTCCTGATCATGGGCCTCGGGAACGGCATGTTCGGTGCACCGAATATCGCGGCCATCATGAATTCAGTACCGCCGGAAGACAGGGGGGTCGCATCGGGCATGAGGTCGATGCTGCAGAACAGCGGGATGGTCGTCTCCATGGCCCTGTTTTTCACGATCGTCATCGTCAGCCTGACGCACATGTTTCCTCCTGTCCTCGCGACATCGCTTACCGTGGCCGGGGCCCCTGAACTTATCGTACCGATGAGTACAATCCCACCAACGGGGGCATTATTTGCGGCGTTCCTGGGATACAACCCGGTACAGGCGATCCTTGTTACCGTACCCGCATCGATTGTAGCTGCAATCAGCCCGGCCACCATAACGATACTGACCGGGACGACCTGGTTCCCGACAACCCTTGCACTGGCCTTCATGCCATCACTCCGGATCTCCTTCTACATAGGTGCCCTGCTCTCCATCATCGCCGCGACATTATCCGCGATGGGCGGTACACGGTTCGCTCATGAGATCCAGGTCCGGCCAAAGGAAAAAACCGGGGTACCACCCGGACCCGTGGATGATCCCGGCTGGGAAATCGTCGAATAAGTACGGGTTACCCTACGTATACAAATCCCATAAGGAAGGACAGGGTAAGCGGAATTAGCAGAATAGAATGAGAAAAAGAGTTATTTCTTCTCTTCCGGTTTTTCATCGTGGTGGATCAGCCGGCACATATTGACACACTCCCAGTTCTCCGGGAGGAACTTCCCGTCAGGCCCGGGCTTCATTGTTGTATGGTATTTCTCCCCGCAGACGAGGCACTCCATCAGTCCTGACTTTTCATCGACCAGTTTTGTCGTATGTTCTTTCTTCGTCATCATCCGATATGTCCGGCGGGCTGGCAGATATAGATACGGATCGGGGAACATCGTGTCAACAGAGATCGACCGGGACCGGTAGGTTTCCGGTACCTGAATACCGAGAGTATACAATACAGTCCAAACCTTAAAAAGGCGATGAAATCGTGTATTATCTGAGGAAACTGGACAGGTTATAACGAGAATACAAACTGACGTTTCCCGGTCTGGGGCGCAAATATTTTTGACTGCTGGCTAACATACGGGTTTTTCGCAGCAACAATTGAAAGGTCAACGGGTGCCGGGATAAGCCCGAATCCCGGGCAGTATACATCATTATTCTGATATTGGCCTGGATTTTTCACCCACCGGGAAAAATCGGTGCAGTCGGGTTGCACAAATCCATGATTCATGGGAGAATTATTGTGAAGAAGGTAATATGGCGCCTGAATAGCGAATACAAGGAACAACAGGAATACCGTAGAAAAAGCAAAATTACGTTTAAGGTTTCCCATCCGTACACCAGTGATCTTAGTATAGATCATCAGGGTTATTAAAAAATGTGAATTGTTCGCGGGGATACACAGGTATGAGATGGCAAGGGTCAATCGGGGAACCGGAGGTTATCCGTGAAATTTGTATCTTCATTTCGCATCGAATTCCAGGGCCTGCCTGATGTAGTACCGTAATGCATCTTTGTCTATATCCTGGATATTCGAGATTTTGACGTGTTTTGATATTTTTCCTTTGCCCTTTAGCAAGCTGTATTTATCTTCGAATTCCGCTCCATGGGAAAAGGCAAAGGTGATACCTTTCTTTGTCGGGCTGATAACAGCGAGAGGTTTCCGGCCCGTATACGCGGGGATGCCATACATTATTCCTTCTTTTACATCAGGGGCGGCCTCACGCATCAGCTTGCGGAGCATCACCACAACGGGTTGAAATTCCGGCAGGACCCTGGTCTCTACAAATTCATCAACAGTCATGGCTTTTTTATCCTGAAGTCCGGTTAACTCATCCAACAATAGAGCGAATTTATCGAGAGACTGGTTCCAGCCCACCTCTGCCAAATCACTCATATGGCCCTGCGGGAACCCTTCATGCAGGAGGGTGAACTTTGTCCGGCCTTTTTGTTCACTGAATGTTACCGTTACCTTCAACTCCGGGGACCGATCTCCGATAATGCCATAGTACACAGAGGGAACGATGTTCCCCTTCTCATCTGCAAAGTTATCGGTAGCGACGATCCGCTCTGATGGAATGATCTCGCGATACACACCGGTACTCCAGTAGTCCCTGCCGTCAGGAGAACGCATACAAAAAAGGTAGGTTCCACCTACGCTGAGGTCGATTTTTACGACAGGCGCTGTGAAACCTTCCGGCCCCCACCAGCGCATAACGTACTCAGGTTCTGTCCATACCTTCCATACGAGCGCACGTGGTGCGTCGAACAGACGGGTGATAGTCAGTGGTTTTCCCAATTTATTATGACCTGTCTGTGACACATTCAGGCCAGAAATAACCCTTATCATGATTCGTCCATGTAACCGTTATCCATGATATGCTTTTGCCCGTTGTCCAGAATTTCTATGCCCGCAAAATTACCCTCATAATCCCTGAACCGGGCGTGAGGGGGACCACCGGTGAACCCCGGCCGGTTTAGTCCTTTCGCATAGAGCAGAACTTTTCGTCCGAACCAGGCACGGGCATCACCCTGACCACCTGGAAACCCCAGTGCTCGTACTTGCGGACATTCTCCATGCTCTGGGTGATCAGGGTGCAGGGAATCCCCTCGCTGGCAGCCCGGGCCAGCATGGGTCTGACCAGGAGCGAGGCGAATCCACGGTCAATGAACTGCGGACGAACCGCCACCAGGTGGAGGTACCACTGTGGCTCCTCACCAAGGTGCCTGGTCAGCGCATCGATAACATCGTTTACGGCCTGCATCCTTTCCATCGTATTAGGGTCAGAGAAATCCGTTTCAGTGAAGGGTTCCGGGTCTACGTCCTCTGAGTGGTCTACCCCTGGTGGAAACCAGATACTAACCGCCTCCAGTCCGGGGGATATCCCCTGGGTTATCGCCTTGGGGGGGCAGGTGGTCACAAGGGAACGATAGAACCGTCTCTTCAGCACGAGATGATCCGGCTCGTTCCGGAACATAAAAATCCCGATTGGGTCAGAGGCACCGATGAACGCATCAGCGGTTGCATCGGCTGCTTCTTTAGTCCTGTCCCCTGGCACATCGTACAGCATTATTACACTCCATCTCTGTCAATATCCAGCAGGAAATCCTTTACCACGACGGCAAAAAGGACTAGTCATCCGGGAGGCTCCGGGTATGACGCCTGCGGAATTATGCCTATATGGGCAGATATTCATGACATGCACTTAAATGTGTCGTTTGCCGGGTTATGAAAAAATCTTCAAGAGCCATTCGGGTATGCCGGTGTTTTGGTGGCCTGACATGACATGAATCAGTGATTTCATCTAATTGGGAGGTTTTCTGTCGGAGTCCGCAAAATCACCAGGATTAATGATGCTCAATTCGCCTCTATCAACGAATTCTTTAGGAGAAATGGGTTGCACCAGACTTCCACTTCACCATCATAATGGGGGGAAAGGTCTTCGTATGAGGCTACGTACCCGAACTCCCCGAGGATATGCTGCATGATGACCGAGGGTTTTACAATTCGCACATCATACCCTTCGGATATCCATCGCCTGATAAGGTTCTGGGTATTCCCCTCATTTTTTACACGGGATATAATATAATGGAGATAGAGGCGGGTATCAAGGTAGAGCTCCAGCCAGCCCGAGAACAATTCCCCGGTAAAACCAAGACGGTCTCCTTCAGAAGTCCCGGTTTCAATGCGTTCAGGTATCGTTGGATCATTATTCAGATGTAACACGGTAGTATCCACATGCAGGACAGATGAAAATAGGTATCGATGTGAACATTCGATCGAAACGATACAGAAAGATCCTTTTGCCGGTATTACCAGGTCTGCTCAATTCAGCCTCCCTTTCTTTTCATTCTCTTCTCCTCACCCGGTGTCCTCCGGGTTGAGAGGATCATATTTATCATATCCCTTACCGATTCAGCAATATCGGACAATCAGAGGAGAGACCAGGCATGTTGAAATGGTTTGCATGGAGTGCAGTAGCAGCGCTTATTGGGATTTCAGTGTTCGTGCTCCCTGCAGGCGCGTCGCTTTATACAATTCCTCAGGGTGGCACGGCATTTATTGGCGAACAGGGCCTTGATATCAGCCAGACAGGGGTGATCAGGTATGCCAAGATCGGCTGGTTCGGAGTTGGTAACAATGGGACTACCGGCGAGCCCGTGGCAACAACTTCGGTTGATGACACGAATAATTTCTTTATTGCTCCCTCAACCTTCACTGGCAGGACTGGCCCCTGGTATACCCTTCCCGATAAAAAACTTGCATTTTACGTGGAAGACCCCTCATTGGCATTCACGATCTTCGACGAGACCTCGAAGTACGAACTGACTGAGAATTTCATCTATGTACCGAAAGGCGATCATGTGGGGTTCGGGATTGAAACCAACCTCGTTGCAATCGCGAGCAGGCCCGGGATCTCTACCGTGCCTGTAACAATTCATGTCCAGCAGCCCAACGGGAACGAACTTGCCGAGGTTTCAGGGTACAAGCTGATTGACATCGGGATCAGTACCTCACCATTTTCGACCGGACCGATCTGGGATACCACGATATATCCTTCAGGTACCTACGCAGTCTGGGCCGACTGTAACGTGAACCACATGAAAGACAACTACCCGGTTGTTGGTAAAACGGAGACCCCAAGGCAGGGAAATCTCCAGATCCTGGCTCCGGATCAGCTCGCCACCACACCCGTCACACCGGTGCCGACGGTCATCACAAGGACGGTGCCTCATGTCACGGTTGCAACGATCGAAAGTGTACCTGCTGCCGCATCTGCAGTTTCGACGACTGTATCACCCACAACTGCCCGGACACCCGTCGGTTCCACGGAAGTACCTACAATACCACCCACTACAACAACAAAGGCCCCCGGACCGGATAGTATCTTAATCGTTGGAGTACTTGGGGTAACAGCAGCCCTGTTTACGAGGGGAAAGGGTTCCGGGTAAGGTTACCGGAATGAAGCCTTAAAATGGTGCATCACCTGATATTGAAAGAATTGTACCTGCATTACATCCCCTGCCGGAAGAATGGATCCCGGAATCATCCCAGTGAACACCAGGGTCGCCCCCATATCCCTTTCCCCGGTCTTCAGTATTGTGTATATTTCCAGGAGAGAGCCTTCGGGGCTCCCATACAGGGAAATTGTCATCGTCTCCAATGGTATTGGGGTAAATAACACCATTTTCAGTCCATTCGACAGTACCATCAATCCCTGATCCCGAGCTGATTGTATGGTTTACCAACGAGACAGACACCAGGAGGTGCGGCGGAGGGGTGGATCCGGAAACACCTGTGGGTATACCTGCCATGAGGACAATAGCAATTAGCAGAATGGGAGCAATTCTCGCAGAATAATTCTTGCCCAGGATATCGACTCTACGAATCGATCACCCCATGGTACCAACTCCCGGAATTCTCTGCCAGCCGTCTGGTAATGGTAATTATTCCCGGTCTCCGTCACATGTTTATAGTGATTTTCGATCAACAGGACAGGTCGTTCCCGGGGTTCAGGTCTCCCGCAAGCCGGGCATACTTCTCCGGTTCTTCCTCGAATATTCGCTGGCAGAACCCGGTGCAAAAGTAATACTCCCTGCCTTTATGGGTAGTCCTGAATTTTGTACCCTCGTCAACCTGGGTATAGCATACAGGGTCATTTGGCATTGATGTCACACACCTGAATAATTTCCATTCATTCGGGCTACCTATAAGAATATTTCCGGGCTGGCGTATGGCATTAAAAAAATCCAGGGGGAACGGGCACCATATTTTTGCGCCTACCATAAGAATGAGACACCCTTAAAATCAAGGCTAAAACTGGGGTTTTATGGCCAGTATAGTCGTATCTCCTATATTCCTGTCGGGAAAAAATCAGATCCCCTTTGGAACAAACGTGGAACTATACGGAGTCCTCTGGTATACCAGCGTATTCCCGGATTTATCCATGATCGTCAATTCCTGGTTCACATTCACCGTGTAGGCTTTTGCTGCCTGCAGGATCTGCAGATATGTTGTTTCTGTCCCGGTCATAGTTGCACAATACATCGTGCTTGATGCAATGGGTCCGATAGAGATTCCCTTACCATCAGTGAGGACCTGGCCGGTCAACGTATACTGCCCATTGTAATTATTGCAACCTGAAAATCCGAGGATGTTAGATTGGTTCGTGAAAACCGCGGTAATTTGTGGGCTCATGGTATCAACCAGCGCCGTTCCACCCTGCTCTGCCATCATTTTGAGGTACCATGTCCCAGCCAGGGATGGATCCATCAGGGGAGCGGGCGTTGGAGTGGGGGCAATTGTTGCAGGCACTGTGGATGTTACCGGAGTACCGGGTCCCGGTGTTGGAAAGCTGGTACACCCTGCCATGAGAATGAGAAGGAATGTACTGGTGACAATGCATGCAGTTAATAATTTCATGAATTGAAATACACCGGTCTCTGTATATATGTTTAGAATACTCGTTCGAATCCGCTACAGGATCCGTTGGGGCATTATTTTAGTTCCCAAAATCCACGCGATT
>Ga0194054_10001547_pt1 | contig 10934 bp, 10 predicted proteins | sample SepL2210m_MetaG_FD_163628 | JGI IMG/M metagenome (GOLD analysis project Ga0194054, IMG submission 163628) | Anoxic zone freshwater microbial communities from boreal shield lake in IISD Experimental Lakes Area, Ontario, Canada - Sep2016-L227-10m | ecosystem: Environmental > Aquatic > Freshwater... | reverse complement strand
GATTGAAGCATCCTGTTTAACCATGGCCTTCCTGTCAGGTAAATGACTCTTGAAGATCAGGTAAATGACCAGTGAAATGATCATTGCAATGGCTGCAACCCCGAAGGCATAATTGTACCCGGTAGAAAAAACCTGGACATACTCATTTGCAAAAGAGGTCAGGTCTGCAACCGGAGTGCCGGACGTTGTGGCCTTGTTTGCCAGTTCCTGAAGTTTGGAAGTATCGGTTAATGTACCACCCATCATACGGTGACAAAGTGCAGGCAGGTCAGGATCATAATTAAAGCCATGAGAGTGAAGCCACCAGCTTCTTACTCCACTGGCAGCGCTGGGTGCAAAAAACGCCCCGATGTTGATCCCCATGTAAAATACACTGTATGCTGAATCCCTTAGCTTACCGTATTTTTCATTATCATACATCTGTCCGACCAATGCCTGCAGGTTCCCTTTGAACAAACCATTTCCCAATGCAATTGTTAAAAGACCAACCAGCGTGAATGGTAGACCCATCCCGGGAACAGCCATTAAAATATACCCCATGAACATTACGACCTGTCCGACCATGATCGTCCCTCTGTAATTTTGCAACCGGTCGGCAAGAAAACCACCCAATAATGCCATCGCATAAATTGAAAAATAAAATATAGCATAAATGTAACCGGCATTTTCAGCCGTCAGATTAAACTTAGCCTGGAGGAAAAGTACCAGGATTGCCATCATGGTGTAGAAGCCGAACCGTTCCCCCATGTTGGCGAAAAAAGCTACATAAAGTCCTTTAGGATGTCCTTTAAACATAATGTGTAAATTGTTGGTGAATAATGGTTGGATTATTGTGGATGACTATTGCAAAAATAGTCAAATTTGCATACGGTACAAATTCATCGCCTTCAAATAGAGGTTTTTATATTTTTTTGAAATTGTGTAATGTTTTTATCCTGACATCGTCTCCTTTCCCATATGGATCTCCAGGAATATAAAATAAAGATTTACCCGCTGAAAAACAAGCTCTTTCGCTTTGCCAAGCGTATGCTGGACCATACTGAAGAGGCTGAGGATATTGTTCAGGAGGTATTTATTAAACTATGGAACCGTCGCGATAAGCTTGATGAATACCGGAGTGTGGAAGCACTGGCTATGATCACAACCAAAAATCTATGCCTCGACAGGATTAAGGCAAGGCGCTATCCCGTGGAGAATATGGAAAATCACCGCCGGTTCATTGAAAACATGCCGGAAGAACTGAACGCAGATCATAGTGATCTGATTTATGGCATTCATCAGGCGATTAAATTACTGCCGGAACAACAGCAGATGATCATCCACCTGCGAGATATCGAAGGATTGGAATTCGGGGAGATTGCGGAGATTGTGGAGATGAACGAGAATGCAATCCGTGTGGCATTGTCACGCGCACGGAAACGGATCCGTGAATTGCTTACAAAAACAACAGCATATGACTACCAGGGAAATTGAAGCTTTGCTTGAAAAATATTTTGAAGGGAATACCACCCTTCAGGAGGAAAATATCCTCAGGGTGTTTTTCCGTAGTTCGGATGTTCCCGACCATCTGAAATCATACCAGGAGATGTTTGGCTATTTAGCTGAACAGCGTGTGGAACAATTAAATAATCCTGTTTTTGAACAAAAACTCTCAAAAATCCTGGTTGATGAACCAGCGAAAACCCTTGAAATATCAACGCTATCACACAGGAACAGGTTTGTTTACATCACCGGCATTGCAGCAACCATATTGCTGATGATGGGTCTCTTTTTTACCTATAACCAGGATGTATTTAAAGGTGAAAAATCAAATCATCTGAATGCAAATCAGGAACTGGCCTATGCCGAAGCCAGCGAAGCACTGATGATTGTATCTGCAAACCTGAATGCCGGGTTAAAACAGGCCGACCGTTTACAGATGGTTGATAAAGCAATGAAAAATGTACAACTCCTCAACAGATTTTATCAATATCAATCCATAATTATTAACCCGGACGAAATCCAACAAAAGTCCATTAATTCCAAGTAGCCATGAAAAAGTTAATGTTATTTCTAGTTTTTGCGACATTCCTGATGATCCCTGCCATCACGAATGCCCAGAGTCCACTCGACAAGGTTTTTGACAAATACTCCGGCCAGGATGGTTTTACTACTGTAAATATCTCCAAGGAACTCTTCCAGATGATGATGCAGATTGGGCAGGGTGATGTAAAGGATACCAACATGGTGGAGATCAAAAAAATGATGGAACAGCTTACAGGCCTTAAAGTGCTGACCTTCTCCTTCGATTCAACCAAACTTGTTAAAGCGGTGTCAGTTTATAATGAATTTGCAGGTGTCTTCCCGGCAAGTCAGTACAAAGAGCTGATGACAGTCAATGAAGGTCGCCAGAATATCAAATTTATGACCAAACAGGATGCAGGCGGCAAAATCACAGAAATGGTGATGCTGATGAAAGATAAAAACGAAGTTGCGGTGCTAAGCCTGACCGGAAATATCGATCTTTCAACTGTTTCAAAACTTTCCAAGGGTATGAATATCAAGGGGATGGAAGGCCTTAATAAATTGAACAAACATAAGCATTGAGACCTTCTGCAGGGAAATCAAAGGATGCCGGGGAAATCTGATCATTTCCCCGGCATCCTTTTTTTTAACTTATAGTTTCAGAAGTAATTGCCCTGTCAGTTCACACCGTGTGTTTCCGTCTGTCTGGTCAAGACCGGTCCCTATTGACGACCGGTCGGTGTAAAAACTTAATCCTCCTTTCACCCACAGATCAATCTTCGCAGCGATACCGAATTTTAATACCAAACAGCCTCTGATGCCTTTTCCCTGGTAAGCAGGAACAGAGAACCCGTAAAGAACCTCCGGCTCATAAACATAGATTCGCGATGCATAATCAGGAATATCAAATAAAGCAAAACGAAGCGTGATGTTCTCCATCCATTTGAACGATTTAACACTGGCCTCCTGGTAAACGAGATATCCAAACCGGTGCGCCAGGGCATATTCACCCGCCTCCTTTACCTCGATCCGGGTCTTCAGCGAAAGCCTGGAATCAATGAGCCAATCAATATTGAAACGGTAGCTACGGGTGATGAGATCTGTTAACTTGCTTGTGAGCTGATCCTCAGTTTCAGGACCATTTCCCCGGACGTTTTTTTGGTAATACCGGATGCCGATCATTACATTGCCGGCGGCCTGCCAGGTGGCCATGGCTCCGAATTCCTGGCCCTGGCTGGGAGAATCAACCCGGTATTTCAGCCAGGGAAACGTAAAGAGATCAAGATAGGCCGATAGGTTAAATTTTGGATGGATCGCCGCACTGACGGCGGCATAGATTCCACGTTCGTTGGCATTCAGGCTGTTCTGCCCAAAAGCATTCGAGAACATGTTCTGATAGGAGGGCTGGTAATTTCTGTATATCAAGGTAATGCAAATCCTGGGATCAGGCGTGATGGTTCCCCCCGAAAGCCATGCTATGCCTCGATTCAGGCTGCGGCTCACCTCACCGAACAGGTAGAATCTCTTGTACCTCAGCTGAAAATCCAATCCCAGGTTGAGGTTTTCATATCCTCGAAAACCAAACTGGTTGTAAGGATATGTTTTTGGCGTTATGGATGATGAAAACCGGCTGTAGATCCCGGTAATTCCTGTTTTAAAGCCAAGTTGCTGGCTCAATGCCATGGAGACGCTGACATTTCCTCCGCAAATAAATTCAGTAAGGGCGTTCCTTTTTGCCAGCTCCGCGGCATTGCGGTGGTAACCTGTTGTGACAAATGAGCTGATCTCGTCCATTGTGGATGAATTGGTATCCCATACGACGATGGTTGCGTCGCGTGGATGGTAAGATGCAAATCCGCTGATTTCAACTTTCTTTATTTTCAATGTTGCTGCGAGTCCGCGCAGATAGGATCCCTCATTCATTCCAAGTCCCGGACGTATTCCTGCTGCCATGGGGATGTTCATCTGGAAACCCGGGACTGATCCCAGTGAAAGACCGGAGCCAAAGGTGAGTCCCTGGCCCCAGGAAACACGGTAGTTGCCTATGACAAGATTTTTCAGGATCCCCAGGTTAGTTAAGCTCAGATATGCTGCATAAAAGTCCATCCCCGATGCCTGGGCACCAAGAAAGAACTGTTCTCCCGGATCTTTCTCCCCGGCGATCCCGATCTTTATTTTATCAAACCAGTTGTAAGTGTACCTGAAATAATATCGCTGCGGACTTCCCAGGTAACAGGCATCAGGATTATTCGCCTTGACTGAGTCATCGGCAAGAAAACCCCGGGATCTTGGAAATACCTGCTCATAACGCAACAGCAGGTCGTGATGCCCGAACCTGACCAGGTTATTGGGTGTTGGCTTTGGAATTTTCGACGGGGAGGAAATAGAGATGAATGGCTGGATTTTTTTTATTAAAACCGAGTCAAATCCCGGAATCGATTGAAGTTCGTAAATGGACAGAACCTCCCCGTAGGTCTTAAGAAAATCAAGCAACCCTTTGCGCTGAGGCACCGACAGGTATGGAATCGTATTGACAGACTCTTCATCTGTCTTATTAATATTGACCGGGTTTCTGCTTAATTCCATCAGATCATCAAATATCTCGGTATAATCCTGGTCTGTTTCCAGAAATTCAGCTGATTTCTCGATCTGTTCACCAAGCTTATCCTCCTGCGCTGTTGATTCGGATGAGATAACAGTCAGAAATACCAGGAAAAGAAATTTAGTCTGATTGAAAAACATCTGCGGATTATTTTGTTTTTATCGAATAAATGATGGAAACCGACGGGCTGAAACCCAATGCCTGATGATATTCAGAAGCCAGGTCCGCTTTTATTTTTCCAAACTCAAGTCCGAATCCAAAGGTGAATGACATCGGGTTGGACGCGATGCCAAGCCGGGCATAGATGGATTTGGCAAAGCGATACTCGGTTCCTGCCCGGAACAACAATTTATGCTCAAGATCCTTCTCCGCTTCCAGGGTTGCAATGAACATTTCTGAAAACCGGTAGGAGAGGCCCACAAGCACAATAATGGGTAGCTGTTCAGCAGGATGATCGGTGATTTTAACCGGGATAGGATTGAGGAGATGGACTCCGATTGCCAGGTGATTCGCCGACTGGTACATCAGGCCGATTTCGCAAGAGAGCAGATTCCTGGTCCCGTAATCTTCTGCTACGTTAATCCGGAGATAATTCATTTGAACGCCTACTGAAAAGCACTTTCCAAATTTTCGGGCATAACTCAAACCTGCCTTAATTTCATTGTACCGGTTGTCTCCAAAACGGTTTACAATCAAGCCGAACGTTCCTGCCCTGATGCCAAGGCAAACGCCAACCTGCTCGAACATCAGCTCTTTTAGCAGAAAACTATTTTCAGCATAAAGCCCGGCACTGATCCCCTTTAACCATGCACCTCCGGCCTGATTGTTACTGATTGACCAGAAATCGGAAATCGCTACGGAACACCCGCCCATGGCCATGGCCCGTCCACCTGCAGGCATGTGCTCCCCGATGGCGAATCCTTCGGCCATTGTGAAAAGGAAAAGCAGGTAAAGTGAGTCCTTGAGTTTCATAATTCCGTTTAATGCTTAATCGGGAAAAATGAAAAAGGTGACCGGGTTTGGAGATGTTTGTTAATAACAAAATGTCATGTACATTTGCTGGAAAGAACAAAAAAATGAAAAAACAGGTGCTTGAATTCCTTGCCCATCTGGAGGGAAATAACAACCGCGAATGGTTTCAGGCAAATAAAAAACTTTATGAAGAGGCCAAAAATGAAGTTGAGCTTTCTGTCAACGCAATCATCCCGAAAATTGCCAAATTTGATGATTCTATAAAATTCGTCGAAGCAAAGGATTGCCTTTTCCGGATCTTCAGGGATGTACGTTTTGCGAAAGATAAGTCTCCCTATAAGATCAACATGGGGGCCTGGATTTCAAGGGCCGGGCGGAAAAGCTCCGGGCCGGGTTATTACCTGCATTTTCAGCCGGGTGGTTCCTTCCTTTCAGCAGGAGTTTATATGCCTGAACAGATCAGCTAAAAAAGATCAGGCAGGAGATCTATTACAATGTAACGGAATTTAAGGCGATCCTGAATGATAAAACCCTTAAAAAGTACAGCAACGGCCTGGCGGATATGGATAAAGCGAAGCTGGCCCCCAAGGATTTTCCCAAAGATTTCTCCGACATCGATCTGCTAAAGAACAGGCACTACATTCTTTCTTATCCGGTTAGGGATGAAATGATCGAAGCCGATCACTTTATCGAACTGGCGGGAATTGCTTTTAAGGCGATGTATCCGTTGAATGTGTTTCTTAAACGGGCACTCGAGGAATAAAACTCTTTTAACTGAGGTGGCCGATGATGGTTCGCTTTCCGATCACCTTTTGATTCAGGGAAACTTCAAGTTTCGTGTCGACAGGTAGGAGCAGATCAACACGTGAACCGAATTTGATAAATCCGAGTTCCTCTCCCTGCAATACGGGTTCCCCGACTTTTGGATAGCATTTGATCCTGCGGGCCATTGCCCCGGCAATCTGGCGAACCAGAATTTTGCGATGATCCATGGTTTGGATGACGGTGGTTGCCCGCTCATTCTCAAGAGAGGCTTTTGGATTGAAGGCCACCATGTGTTTGCCAGGGTGATAGTAGTAATAGATGATCTCACCGGCAACTGGAAACCAATTCACATGCACGTTGGTAGCAGACATGAAGATGGAAACCTGGATCCGTTCGTCCTTGAAATATTCCGGTTCAATCGTGCGTTCAATGACAACAATTTTGCCGTCTGCAGGGCAAAGGATTACCTTTTCTCCACCGTTGGTCTCCCGTTTTGGTGACCGGAAGAAACGAACGATCATGATGAAAAACCACAGGCCAAGTACATACAGGGCGAAATGGAACCATGTTTGACTGGTCAGGATATCATTAAACGCCAAAAGAACGGCGGCAACGAATAAAAATGCGATGATGATGGTCTTATACCCCTCTTTGTGGATGGTCATGGATCTTAAATAATGTGTCTGAAAAAGAAATACAAAAATACAAAAGGCGCTGAAATAAGCATGGTGTCGAAACGATCAAGTATACCGCCATGTCCGGGAAGGATGTTCCCGGAATCCTTAATGTTCAGACTTCGTTTGATGAGAGATTCAACGAGATCCCCGTTTGTGCCGAAGAACAGAACGATGCATGCCAGTGCAAGCCAGTCAAAAAGGGGAAGAACGCTGATTAAAAAATGAAGACCGGTGGCAGCAATTAAAGTGACAATTATTCCTGAAATGGTACCTTCCCAGGTTTTTTTCGGTGAAATCCGTTCGAAAAACATATGCTTTCCAAACTGTTTGCCGAACAGGTAGGCGGCGGTGTCGTCAAGCCAGGTTAAAAGAAAATAACCCACAAGAATGACCGGCATACCCCAAAAATGAAGTACGTCAGGTTTGTTAAAATAGAGCAGGAGGGAAAATGGGAATGCCACATAGTAAAAGCCAAGTGTGGTCATGGCGATGTTGATCAGCGGGTATGGTTTCTTCCTGTATATTTCAATAATGAATGATAAGAAGAAGAGTGGCACAGGAAGGATGAAAGGAATAAGCCTGAACCAGATTTGATCTGTGTTAGTTGTAGGAAAAAGAATGGTAACGGCAGTAACCACATATAACAAAATGCCGGCTGCAGTTCCATAATACCGCTGTGGATGACACTGGGCACTGGCTATAAGACCATAGAATTCCCAAAGCCCGAGTATGGTGATAACCAGGAAAATAAGCATGAAAAACCAGCCGCTGAACCAGAGCGCTGCAAGCAGGATGAAAACCATTGACAAACCGGTTATGGTCCGGGCCCAGAAATTGCTCATCCTAGGTCTGTTTAGTTTGAGGGTATAGAGTCATCAATCAAAAAAACAAAGAGCTCCTTTGGCCCGTGAGCTCCCATCACCAGCGTCTTTTCAATGTCGGCAGTTCGGCTTGGCCCGCTTACCAGCGAAACCATTGAAGGGAAATCACCCCTGTATTTTTTCTTCAAATTGGTCAAGGCCTGTTCTAAATCCGGAACAAGTTGTGAAGTAAATCCAAGAACAACGTGAATTTCAGGATAAACTGTAATTTTTCGGCCAGGGCTCAGTCGTGATGAAACCATCACGCTGCCTAACCTTGCAATGAGATATTCGCAGCGGGTCAACCCAATCCGCGCATCAAGGATATGGTCGGTATGGGATTCATATGGAATCCCGCCTGATTTGAGCAGAAGATGAAGTTTTGGATCCTGGCAAAAAAGCACGCCCCAGTCTTTTTCAACGATAAAGGATTGGAGGATCGAAACAAATTCATCTTCGCTTTCGCAATAAACAAATTTTCCTCCTATCCGTACAAGTTCTTCTGCAAAGGCGACATCAAGGGGTTCAGTTAACTCACGGTAAACTGATGATTCCTGATCAATGATGGGGTAGGGTGGTTCTGTCTTCTCAATCAGGGCATCCCTGACTTTTTTCAGAATCTTTTCTCTTGCTGTACTCTCTTCCATAGACTGATCGGGATGAGGTTAGGTTAACAGGGTTGGTAAAGGCAATTTTTCCTCTTCTTTATCCCATGGGCGTTTGCCAAAAATCTCTTCAAGATCTTCTCTGAAAATGACTTCGCGTTCAAGTAACAGCGATGCCAGTTTTTCAAGTTTTTCCCTGTTTTCGCTCAGGAGTTGTTTAGCCCTTTCATAGGCCGACTCAACAATTTTCCGCACCTCCTGATCAATGGTTTCCGCCGTTTTTTCGCTATATGGTTTCTGAAAGGAATATTCACTTTGTCCGCTTGAATCATAAAAACTTATATTCCCGATCTCCTTGTTCAAACCGAAGTAAACCACCATTGCGTAAGCCTGTTTTGAGACCTTTTCCAGGTCATTCAATGCTCCGGTTGAAACCTTTCCGAAAATGATCTCCTCAGAAGCACGTCCTCCCATGGCTGAGGTTATTTCATCAAACATCTGTTCATAGGTGGTGATTTGCCTTTCCTCGGGCAGATACCATGCAGCACCCAGTGCTTTTCCGCGGGGCACAATGGTCACCTTGACCAGCGGATGAGCATATTCAAGCAGCCAGCTGGTTGTAGCGTGACCGGATTCATGGTAGGCAATAACCTTTTTCTCGTGAACTGAGATGATCTTGTTACGCTTCTCCAATCCTCCGATGATGCGGTCAATGGCATCCAGGAAATCCTGTTTTTCGATGATTGTTTTATTCTTTCGGGCAGCAATCAGAGCTGACTCATTGCAAACGTTGGCAATATCGGCTCCTGAAAATCCCGGCGTCTGTTTGGCAAGAAAATCGACATCAAGACCAGGATCAAGCTTCAATGGTTTCAAATGGACTTTGAAAATAGCTTTCCGTTCTTCAAGATCAGGAAGCTCAACATTGATCTGGCGATCGAATCGACCGGCCCGCATAAGGGCACGGTCAAGAATGTCTGCCCGGTTGGTTGCGGCAAGAATGATTACACCGGCATTGGTGCCGAAACCATCCATTTCGGTGAGTAACTGGTTCAGGGTGTTTTCACGTTCGTCGTTGGCTCCGGTAATGGCGTTACGGCCACGGGCACGTCCAATGGCATCAATTTCATCAATGAAAATAATACAGGGAGCCTTTTCCTTGGCCTGGCGGAAGAGGTCACGCACACGTGAAGCTCCCACTCCAACGAACATTTCAACGAAATCAGATCCCGAGATGGAGAAAAATGGCACCTTGGCTTCACCGGCAACTGCTTTTGCCAGGAGCGTTTTACCGGTTCCCGGAGGACCAACAAGTAAAGCTCCCTTAGGTATTTTTCCGCCCAGATTGGTGTATTTTGATGGATTTTTTAGAAAATCCACGATCTCCATGATCTCAACTTTGGCCTCTTCCAGACCGGCAACATCATTAAAGGTAATGCTCACGCTGGTATCTTTGTCGAAAAGCTGGGCCTTTGACTTCCCGATGTTGAAGATCTGCCCGCCGCCGCCGCCGCCGCCTTTGCTCATGAAGCGCATGATCAGGAACCAAGCACCTACCAAAAGAAGAATCGGAAGAAGGTACCCGAAAATATCTCCGAAAATATCCTTTCTTGTATCAGTGGAAGGAGGATAGGGATACTGTTTCTGAAATTCAGAGATCTGAGCGATCGGGATACTGTCCCTTCTCATCTTGGAAACAACGCTGTCGCGTGTATCTTTCAGCAGTCCATGAAAGATTTCCTCCGTGCCAACCTGGTAGGTGTATTCCGGACCGGTTGAAGAGGAACTTCCAAAACTGCGTTTGAGAAAATCCTTGTATGCGGTATCCGATTTAAGCTTTTCCTTCTTAATGTAGATCTCAGCCTTTTCCTTGTTTACGATTACAATTTTATCGATATCCTGCTGCCTCAGCATCTCGTCCAGCTTTGACCAGGTTACCTCTTTAACTGGATTTGAATAATTGAAGTACTGTATGGCAATAAACACAATTGCCAGGATTGCATAAATCCAGTAAAAACTAAATTTCGGCCTTTTTCCTTTGGGAGGTATGAAACTCTTTCCTTTTTCTGCCATTCTGTCTGATTCCAATAATTATGTACGTCTTATTCTGGTTTTGTGTCGACCCTGGTAACAACAGCATCGGCCCACAATTGTTCTATGTTGTAGAACCTGCGCCGCTCTTCCTGAAATACATGGATGACAACATCACCATAATCAATCAATATCCATTCCGCATTTTCAAACCCCTCCTTGTGCCAGGGGTTTTCCCCTGTGTGTTTTTTGACCTCCCCGATCACATGATCGGCGATGGCCTCGGTTTGGGTCCGTGAATTTCCATGACAAATGACGAAGGCATCACAAACGGTACCCTTCATGGCGGTAAAATCCATGATGACCGGGTTCCTGGCTATTTTGTCTGTCATCGCCTTCACCACGGTCTCAATGAGAA
>Ga0194054_10001543_pt1 | contig 10938 bp, 6 predicted proteins | sample SepL2210m_MetaG_FD_163628 | JGI IMG/M metagenome (GOLD analysis project Ga0194054, IMG submission 163628) | Anoxic zone freshwater microbial communities from boreal shield lake in IISD Experimental Lakes Area, Ontario, Canada - Sep2016-L227-10m | ecosystem: Environmental > Aquatic > Freshwater >... | reverse complement strand
CGAGTTCAACAGCGACGGACAACTGCGGAGAGCCTTTGACAAGGAGCACGGTTTCGAGTTCATACCGGGAGGTTTAGCGGGCAATGTGATCAGCCTTTACCATGATCATCCGACCAACTGGGATGCATGGGATATCGACCTGACGTATGAGGCCCAACACCTCCAGGATGCGGCGTCTTCGGAACAGCCACGCCTGATAGCCGGCGCCGTTCAGCAGGAACTTCATTTCGCCCTGCAGATCGGCCATTCCACGCTCGCTCAGCGGATCACGTTGGGCCAGGGCCGGCGGCTTGACTTTCACACCTCCGTCAGCTGGCGCGAGGAGCACCGGATGCTGCGCGTGAAATTCCCGGTCAACGTCCATGCCCGGGAAGCCACCTTTGATATCCAATACGGGTTCATCAAGCGGCCGACCGTGCGGAATACGAGCTGGGATATGGCGCGCTACGAGGTGGTGGCGCACCGGTATGCCGACCTGTCAGATTCCACCTGCGGCGCGGCGCTGCTTAATGACTGCAAGTATGGCTACAAAGTCCATGGCGACGTGCTCGATCTGAATCTGCTGCGCTCTCCCAAATACCCGGACTATCAAGCCGATCAGGGCGACCACCACTTCACCTACAGCTTCCTGCCGCATTGGGGCAGGCTCGAAGAGTCGGACGTGTTCGAGCAGGCGGACCATTTGAACCAGCCTCCGCTTTCATTCCCCGGCTATTCAGCGGGCCGGCTCGAGCTGCCGTGCCATGTGGAAGGCGGCTCGATATCCCTGGAGGCGCTCAAGCAGGGCGAAAGCGGCGAGGGGCTTGTGGCACGCCTGGTCGAAACACGCGGGCGGCGGTCGAAAGGTAAACTGGTTTTTTCCAATCCTCCGGGCCGGGTCGAGTTTACCAATATGCTGGAACAACCCGTGGGCCCCACGGCGGTGGGCTCCGGGAATATCCTCGAGCTTGAGCTGAAGCCGTTTGAGATCCGGACGGTCAGGTTTTCTTCGAACCCTTAAGCATGCAACACCAGACATTAAACCAGGAGCGGAATGGCGCTAAGTTAAGCGGGATTTGGGATGTGGGGCGGCCGTCCCGGCTGCCTGCTTGTAGAGAGAATAGCAGGCGGGACGCCTGCTCCACGCCGCTTAACTTAGCGCCCTTAACCCCGGAGGGCGCTCGCACATGAACGCCATGACAAACCGCCTGATCAGCGGAACATTTTTTGAGATCGATCACTTTAGCGACACGGAAGGAGCCCGATACCAGGCGGACATCCGGAAGCTCGATGAAAGCCAGTGGGTGCAGGTGGTGCACGACATGCATGCCATCGGGATTGACACGCTGGTCTATCAGCAGTGCGTGGATTGCCGGCATGGCTGGGACAACACCTTCTCCTACTACAAAAGCCAGTCCCGGCCGATGCTCCCCTGGATCCAAGGCGATCCCATGTCGGCGATCGCCGATGCCTGCGACGAGCTGGGGATGAAAATCATCTATGGCATCGGCACCATGCATACCATGGATCCTTATACCCATTGTGACGAGGTGCTGGAGCACGCCAGGATCACGGCGTCCGAACTGCTGGGCCTCTACGGTAGCAGGCCCTCCTTTGCCGGGTGGTATTGGACATTTGAGTATCCCCCCAGCTCGGTGGCGGGGCTGCAGAGCTTGAAGAAGATCGTGCCGGCCATCCGGCAGCTCAGCCCCTGCGACTTCATGATCGCCCCGAACATCGACAGGCTCATGGTCCCGTATATCCTCCAGGAGATCGACGTCGATATTGTGGCGTATCAGGATAACGTCGGGGTCGGCGTTGAGCCGGATGTCTTCGGGCGCCACTCCCGGGCCAACCGGTTCGAGTCGTTGGAACAGCTCCAATGCCTGTATAAATTTGTGAAGTTCGCCCACGATGGATGGCAGGAGGCCGACCAGGAAAATATCGACCACTGGAACTGCTACTTCCGCGACCGCGGCAGAACGGCGCTTTGGAACGACTTGGAAATCTGGGAATTCGATCACCGCGAAGCCCTGCATCCCACCGAGCTCTCCCGGGTGGTCGCCCAGCTTGAGCGGACGGCCCCGTTTGTCGACAAGCAGATCATCTACCAATATCCCGGGCTCATGCACCACCCCGACCATCCGGTGCATGTCGGAGGCGAGCGCGCGTCGACGCTTTATGAAGGCTACGCGTTATACCGGGATGCCGTGCTCAACGGCAAAAGATGAATGAATTGATAAGTAAATATAACAAAAAACTAAATGACACATATTATGACAAAAGGCTTTTTCGACAGGAGGTTAACGGCGTTATTGGATGCAGCCCTTTCAGGGCAGCGCTTCTCATTTTCCAAGACCCAGGGCGGCGCGGACGCTTGCCCTGGGCTATTGGATGTTGCCCCTTCGGGGCTTAACTTAGCGGCATTAATGGCTGCAGGGATCCTGCTAACAGGTTCGATGGGGCATGCGGCAGAGCCAGCGGCAGCGCCCGAGAAAGCCGTGTCCACTCCCATATCCGGCCGTCCGCAGGTGCCGCTGGCCGGCGAGTGGAAGGTCCAGTATGTCCAGGAGCCCGGCGCAGCACCGGGGGAGACGTGGGAAGCCAAGCCGGTGGTGATGCCCAAAACCATCGCCATGCCCGGCACGCTGGATCCGCAAAAACCCACTGATTACAAGTATGGCACCTGGCTCGAACGCGCCATTGAGATTCCGGCCGATTGGCAGGGTCGCCGCACCGTCCTGAAAGTCGGGCGCTGCTTGTATGGCGTTGGGGTCTATGTGGATGGCCGCAAGGCTGGCGAGATTCCCGGCTATGGCGGGGAGCTGGATGTGACTTCGCTGGTGACGCCGGGCAAGGCTGCCACGCTGCGCCTGTATTGCGGCCGCCTCGGCAAGGGGCTGGAAACAATGGACCTGCTGGCCAAATGCGCCGCCGATTATAACTATCAGAAAGATCCGGGCGGCTCCTATTTGTGTGGACCTGTAGGGGTGTTTGGGCTGCCCGAGGAGTTTTGCATGGAAAGCCACGCGCCGGATATTTGCGTTCAGGACGTGTGGTATCAGACGGTCGTCCGCGGGGGTGCCCGGATTGACCCGATCATCCAGCTCTGGTCGGCCACCGACCGGGACGGCCTCTCCTGCCGGGTCCGCATCTACGAGCCCAACTCCGACAAGCCGGTGCTGGAGAAGACGGTTCCCCTCGGCCACCTTCCGGCCGGCGCGAGCAAGCAGCACCTGGTTCTGCCGGCGGGAACGCTCAAGCTCTGGGGGATTCTGCAGCCCAACCTCTATTTCGGACAAGCCGAGATCCTCGACGCCGACGGGAAGCAACTCGACCGCACCGATCCTGTTCGCTTTGGCATCCGCGAGTTCTGGGCGCAGGGGCGTCAGATGTGGCTCAACGACCGGCCCGTCTATCCCGTCCCGGGGTTTGCCTACCAGCCCAAGGATCTGGATCCGCTGGTCGCTGAGGGCGTCACCATGGTTCAGCGCGAGTTCCCTTACTGGTTCAAATTCTTCAATGAGGATTTCCGGGGATTGGCGGCCGCCTGCGACGAGCGGGGCATCCTGCTGATGGCCTCGGGCATGACCCATATGGAACTTCCCCTGGGTGACCCGGACGTCCTGGGCGACTACAGGGTCTGGGCGGAGCGCTACTACGGCCGCTATGAAAATCATCCGTCCATTGTGATGTATGGCCTCGGGATCAACGCCCCGGGAAATTTTAACGATTTCTCGCCGACCAAGTTCGGGCGCACCAGCAACATGGACTGGTCGCAAACCGGGACCACCCGCAGCTACCTGATCAGCCGCGAGATCGATCCCACGCGCCTCTATTATTTTCACGGCGGCCCCCGCGGCGGGGACGTGGGCTCGGCGAATTTCTATCCCAACCACATGCCGGTTCAGGAAGTGGAGGACTGGATGCTCGAGTGGTCGGAGAAAGGGGACCGTCCCTTTATGACCTTCGAAGGGCTGCTGGGGACGTTAGAAGTGGACTATGAAAAACCGGCCTGGAGCTTTGGCAGCGTCTATGTGACCGAGTATGCTGCACGCTTGATTGGCGACGGGGCCTACGCCGCAGAGAACGACGACTACCGGACCTACAGCACCTACAAATACTCCCGGGCGACTGAGGCTATGAATGGGTTTTGGTCTCTCGATCCCAACCACCATCCCGCGATCGATTCTCTGCGGGGAACGGCCCTGATGCGAGGTGGCCGGGCGTGGCGCTATCTCGGTATTCCGTTCAACCATTGGGCTGGCATCATTGGAACCGGTGGCGGCGGCGCTCCGGTTAAGACGGCCTTTCAGCGGGCGGGCCAGGACCTGCGCAAACCAGTCATGGCCTGGATCGGTGGCACCGAAAAAGAATTCTCGCTGAAAGACCATAACTTTTATTCCGGCCAGACGGTCGAGAAAACCCTGCTCGGCATCTACGACCGGCAGGACGTCGCGACGTGGGCGGCGCAATGGGAGCTCAAGGATCGGAAATCCGGCGCGACCGTCGCCAGCGGCCAGATTTCGCAGAAGATGAGTCCGTTTACCCGCGCGAAAATCCCTTTCAGCTTCAAGCTGCCGGAGGTTAAGGAAATGACGGACTTCGATTTGACGTTGGCGGTGCAGGACGCCGCCACGAATGAGCCTGTGGCGACGGACTCATTTGCGCTGAGCGTTTATCCCCGGCCTGCCGCTGAACCTGCAGCCAAGTCGGAGGTGCCGTTTTACACGTTTGATCCCGAGGGCGAGACGGCGGCGTGGTTGAAATCGCTGGGCGTGACCAGCGAGTCGTGGAAGCCGGGCTCGCCCGTTGCCGGCCGCGTCCTGGTGATCGGGCGTCGGGCGTTGCGCGGGCTTAAGGAGCTGCCCTACACCCTAAAAGATGTCGAGGGCGGCCTACGAGTCGTGATCTTCGAGCAGAAGTGTGCGGAGCTGGATAAGATCGGCTTCCGGCACGAGGACCGCAGCCCTCGCCAGATGTTCATCCGGCAGGCGGAGCACCCGCTGGCTGCCAATCTGACGGCGGAAGCGCTGCGCGACTGGCAGGGGCACGCGACATTGATTTCCGAAGGGCCCGAGGGGGACCGCCTGGCGGTCAGCACCCGCTCCTTTCGCACGAGCAATCGCGGGAGCGTGGCTTCGGACGTCATCGAGACCCCGCACTTCGGCCCTTTCATGACCGTTGTGGACGGCGAGTTCGACCTCTCGTATACGCCGCTGATGAGCTGGCGCCACGGCCAGGGCGAGATCGTATTCTGCCAGCTCGACCTGGTCGGCCGGGTCGGAAAAGAACCCGGAGCTGATCTGGTTGCGGCCAATCTGGTCAAATATCTCAAGTCCCCTTTGCCGGGCCGGACAGAGAAGATCGCGGTCTGCCTGGATGAGGCGACGGTGAAAACTGTGGAAGGGTTCGGGTTCGAGGCCAAAGTCAGCTCCGGCAAGCTCTCGCCGAAAGACCAGGTCCTGGTGATCACCGGCGCCCAGGCTCCGCTTCTGGAAGCCAAGCGCGAAGCGGTGGCGGCGTTCCTGAAGGACGGCGGGGAGGTGCTGGCGCTTTACGCCAACGAGCAGCTGCTGGCCGATCCGATCTTCGGCGGACGCCTGAAGGCGGAGCCGGTGCGGGTCAACACGAATCTGGTCGCGATGCAAGCGCATCCGCTGCTCAAGGGCGCGGGCCCGCAGAACCTGCACTGGCGGGTGCCGGTCGACCTCGTGAAGGTGACTTCAGAGGACAAGGATTACGTGCCGCTTCTCGACGGCCTGGCCGGGGTGCTCCCGGTCGGCAAGGGCCGGATCGTCCTGTTCCAAGCGGATCCCAAACTGATGGCGGATGCCACGGCCGAGAATGAGCTCGATCCGATGGTGAAAGAGATCGATCCTAAAACAAAGCTGGCCAAGTATAAGCCGCTCACCGAACGCGCGATCAAGCGGGACCGGACCCGGACGAAGTGGCAGGTCAACCGGCTGCACAGCCTGGTGCTGGCCAACCTGGGTCTGCGGAGCTCCGGGGCGCTGGCCCAGCGGCTCTTCGAGGTCAAGCCGACGATGCAGACCGTGCCGGTGAACGAGTGGATGCTGATGGGGCCGCTCCCGCCCATTGGCAATCCGGACCGCGATGGTCTTGATCCCCTGGAGCGGAAGGATCTCGCTGAGTTTGCCGCGCAGCGCGATCCCGCATTCGTGGGGACAACCGCGCAGGGGGCCAAGGTCAAATGGATCACCCCCAGCGACTGCAACAACGGAATGGGGCTCGATGGCAAGACCGAGCTGAGCAAGATCATGGGCGTCAAAATCGGGCAGGCCGCGATTGCCGTGAACTACATCTGGAGCACGCGGGCCCGCGAAGCGGTCATTGGGATCGGGGCGGATTGGTGGCTGCAGGTGAACATCAACGGCCAAAAGGTGTTCCGGACGACCGACAAGGTGGGCGGCGGATTTGACACGAACTTTGGAAGGAAGGTTAAAGTCTCCCTGAAAGCCGGCTGGAACGAGGTCGTCTGCTATGTGTGCGCCGGCAGCGGCTCGCACATCTTCTGGTTCGAGATCACGAACCCCGGCGATGTGGTGGTGGCCCAGCAACTGACGGCCCCGACGGCACCGCCCGCAGGCCTGCCTCCAGCCGAGGACCTGCTCCCCGACAACGTAGCCCCGGGCTTTTCGCTCTACACCGAGCCCATGTCCACCGAGATGGATCCTTACTCATACATACCGTGGTAAACGCACGCGCTAAAAACTTATGAAAAAAATCAGCCCGGCCGGAATCTCCCTGTGCACAGCAATATGCTTGTGCGTGACATCAATCTCCTCATGGGCAGCGGATCAGGCCGCCTCGCCGCCCGCTCAGAAACGGCTTGTCTCCCCGACGGTGTCGGTGGTCACCGACCGTTCCAGCGCACTGTATACGTGCGGGGACAAAGCCATTTTTACCGTGGCGGTGACATCCGGCGGCAAGTTGGCGGACGCCGGGATCTGCACGGTCAAGCTCACGGAAGGTGCCGGCACGCTGATCAAAGAGGTGAAGCACGATCTGGCCGAAAAGAATCCCTTCACGATTGAGGCCGGCCTGGATAAGCCGGGGTTCGTGAGGTGCGTCTTCCTCGGGGCAACGAGCTATTCCGACGAGCTGATCGCCCGGGCCTCCGCAGGATTTGACGTGGAGAAGATCCGGCAGGGAATGCCCGAGCCGCCGGATTTTAACCAGTATTGGGCGCAGCTGCTGAAGCGGCAGGCGGCGATCCCCAACCCGGTGACATGCGAGCCGCTGCCGGACACCGTCGGCAAGCCCGGATATAAGTATTTCAAACTGTCGGTCAAGACGATCGATGAGGGGATGGTTTATGCGTTTCTAGGAGTTCCCGCGTCCAAGCCCGGGCCATTTCCGGCACTGGTTCTGATCTGCGGCGCCGGCTCCGGCTATGATGGTCCGGACACGACATTCATCCGCCCGGACATGATGACGCTCGCGATCAACATCCACCCGATTGATCCCGGCTTGCCGCAGGCAGAATTCCAGAAGCGCTACAAGGAGCTGATCGCGCAGAAAGACTACTGGCTGCAGGGCGCGCCGGACCGTGACAAATACTATTTCAGAAACGCCATCCTGGGAGCCAACGCAGCCGTCGAGTGGCTTGTTGCCAATCCGCAGTTCAACCAGAAAGACCTGTTTTATCTGGGGGCCAGCCAGGGCGGAGGGTTCGGGCTGATCCTGGAGGGGCTGAGCCAGAAGTTTTCCACAATTGCCATCAGCGTGCCGGCTTTATGTGACCATGGCGGCATCGCAGCAGGGCGCGCCTCAGGGTGGCCGCAGCTGGCAAAAAGCCTGGCCCCTAATGATGAGGGCCTGCAGAAACAAGTTCTTGAGATGGCCGGATATTACGATGCGGTGAATTTTGCGAAACGCATCAAATGCCCGGCCATCTTCACGGTGGGATTCAATGACTCGACCTGCAGCCCCAGCTCGGTCTACGCCGCCTACAACGCTGTGAAATCCACCAAGTCCATCATGACCGCCCCCCTGGCGGACCATGCGGTTCCCTGGGCGCATCTGAATGGGATCTGGCAGTGGACCCAGAACAGCCTCGATGACAAAAACAGAAATTACCGGGCGTATTTTGATTGGTAGAAAAGGCGGCCAAGACACGGACATGCAACAAACAAAACCATGAAAGAGATAAAAATCGGAGTGATCGGAGTCGGGGGTCGCGGCGGGCTGGCCAGATGCGCGCACCTCCCGGAGGACGGCTGCAGAATCGTTGCGGGCGCCGACGTCAACGAAGAGAGCCTGAATCAATTGAAAGCGTTTGCGGGCGGCGAGGTGTTCGTCTCAAAGGATTACAAGGAGCTTCTCGCCATCAAGGAGATCGACGCGGTTTTTATCACGTCCCCTGATTTCCTGCACGAGGAGCATGCGCTTGCCGCGCTGCTGGCGGGAAAGGCGGTCTATCTGGAAAAGCCGATGGCCATTAGCATTGAAGGGTGCGACAGGATCCTGAAGGCCGCCTACAAGACCGGATCGAAGCTCTTCCTTGGCCATAACATGAGGCATTTCCCCGTCATTCTGAAAATGAAGGAGATCATCGATTCCGGGCTGATCGGGGACGTCCAGGCCGGGTGGTGCCGCCACTTCATCAATTACGGGGGGGACGCCTATTTCAGGGACTGGCATTCCGAGCAGAAGAACACCTGCGGGCTGCTATTGCAGAAGGGGGCGCACGACATCGACGTGATGCACTGGCTGATGGGAAGCTACACAAAAACGGTCGTCGGAATGGGCATGCTGTCGGTGTATGACAAATGCAAGCGCCGCAATCCCAAGGCTCCCGGCAATGTGAAATGGGACAACGCCCAGTATCCTCCACGCGCGCAGTCGGGATTTTCCCCCGTCATCGACGTGGAGGATCACAACATGGTGATGATGCAGCTGGCAAACGGCTCCCAGGCTTGCTACATGCAATGCCACTATACCCCGGATGCGGAGCGGAATTATACGTTCATAGGAACCCAAGGCCGGATCGAGAATATCGGGGATGACGGGCATTGCGAAGTCCACGCCTGGACACAGCGGGGGCCGAGGTCGGCTCCAGACATCGTTTACAAGCTCAAGCCGCTTGAAGGCACGCATGGCGGATCCGATCCGGCCATCGTCCGGGAATTCCTAAGCTTCGTGCGCGACGGGGTGAAGACGAACACGTCCCCGATCGCCGCCCGGAACTCGGTGGCGGTCGGAGTGCAGGGCCACAAGTCCATGCGGTCGGGCTGCAACGCCGAGAAGATCCCCCAGCTCCCGAAAGACGTGGTCGCCTATTTTGAAAACGGGCAGGTGCGAAAGTAGATGTCCCCTCTCCGCAAAAACCGCCCGACCTCGCGCGATGTGGCCCGGCTTGCAGGAGTCAGCCACATGACGGTTTCGCGTGTGGTGAGGGGGCTGCATTGCGTGGATCCGGAAACCTCCGCCCGTGTGCTGGATGCCATCGATAAGCTGGGATACCAGCCCGACCCGGCGCTTTCCGCGCTTGCCGCCTACCGGGCAAGTGAAGGGGAGCGCCCCCATGGCGGCGTCCTGGCCCTGCTCGATTGCGACGGGATCGCGTATAGCCAAATCGTATTCCAAGGGGTTTGGAGCGAGGCGAAACGCCTCGGTTATCAGGTGGAATACATCCGGCTGGCCCCGGGGATCCAATCCCAGAAAAAAGTCAGCCAGCGCCTGTTCAACTGTGGCATCCACGGGCTATTATTCGGGCCGGCCGAGAACGAATGGGAATTCTCCGGTTGGGATTGGTCGCGGTTTGCCCCGGTTTCTCTTTCCGCCTTGCCGCATAAACCCGACATGCCATCGGTGGCAATGGATTATTTTCACGGCGCGATGACCGCCTGCCACCTCCTGCAAAAACAGGGATGCAAACGGATCGGCCTGGCTGTCTCCAGCGATAAGCAGGCCAGAACAGGGCAGCGCTGGCTCGGCGGATACTTCGCCGGATTGGGCGGAAAATCCAGACCGCGCATCCATGCGCTCGAAAATGCCAGGGATCTGAAAATATGGGCTCTCCAGGAAAAGTTGGACGGCGTCCTGACCGCCAATGAGTCTGCTTGCTCCACCTTGCAGCCTTTAGGCATCCGGCTGGCTTATCTCAACAGCTACTGTCCTGATCCCGAGATTCCGCGCCTGGAATTTGACCCGGCCTGGATCGGCATCGAAGGGGTCCGGTTCGTGCACCACCTCTTGCTCAGCCACGAATTCGGGCTCTGCCAAAGATCGCAGATGCTGTCGGTGCAGGGCCGTTGGATGGTCGGCTCAGGAAGCGCGTCCCGCCCGGTCGATTTCTGAACTGCAGCGGCAAAAGTCGGGCATCTACGGCGAGATGCCCCTACCGGGCGCTCCCGCGCCGCTTGCTCCGGTGGGGACGCATCGCCGCAGGCGTCCCTCTATCGCTCTCGATTCAACCCAGGGCATCCCGCGCGATGAAGACATGCGGCCACTGCTCCGGCTCGGCGGCGAGCCCGGCGCGCACCGGGTTCATCAAAATGTAATCCGCCTTGTCATGGGCGGATTCCTCGCGGCGGAGCCGATGGTCGAAAAAATCCCGCTGCCACATGAACCCGCCCGAGCGGCCGGTCCATCGCTTGAAGTCCGCAATCGTCCGCCGCATCGAGTGTGCCGGATCCGGAAAACGGAGCAGCGCGTGCGCGTGGTCAGGCATCAGAAGGAAGACCCGGCAATACCATGTCCCGGACTCGTGCCGGTGGCGCACGGCATCGAGGATCGTGTCCGCGTGACGCGTGATGACATCCGACCCGCGCGGCTCCACGCAGATCGTGACAAAAAATGTCGCCGCCTCGACAGGCACCCCGACAGGAGTGTCGTGAGGAAGTTGTTTCCGCCCGCTATCCATGCGCTTGGTCATAGCACAAGCAGCGCCGGGAGAAGGTAAAATTATGTCGGGCGACTGCGGAGATGCCG
>Ga0194054_10001536_pt1 | contig 10959 bp, 5 predicted proteins | sample SepL2210m_MetaG_FD_163628 | JGI IMG/M metagenome (GOLD analysis project Ga0194054, IMG submission 163628) | Anoxic zone freshwater microbial communities from boreal shield lake in IISD Experimental Lakes Area, Ontario, Canada - Sep2016-L227-10m | ecosystem: Environmental > Aquatic > Freshwater >... | reverse complement strand
AATTGATACTTAGCAATATATTGATAAGATAAGGTTATAATAACAAGACTATCGCTTAAGGTCACTTCGACAAGTGACAGGTCGCTTGTCGAAGCGACTCAATGAGGAACGTCGGGGACAACACTCCGTACAAGAAAAATAGGTTTTGCAATAGCCTGTAAAGAAGAGGTTATAGAATGAACATGGAAACTGATGTTCTTATTAATGGTGATTCAATTCAACTTCTTTCTACAATAGAGTCAGATTCAATTCATTTAATTCTTAGTGATATCCCTTATGGTATTGGTGCAGAGGAATGGGATGTTTTACATGATAATACCGCGGATTTGATCGCATAGTTTTTAAGGGTAGCATTCGTCCGATATCTTTCGCGGTTGGAATGCAAAACTTTTTATATTTTCGCAATGTTCTCAGTATTTTGCGCAAGGCAACAAGTTTCTACATATTGATGATTATGCGACTGCACAATGTCTGCTTGACCGTCAGTTAGACACCCGCTGGGAAGATTTGCTGACAAGTTTTCTGCCACAGATATTCCCGACTATGCATCAGACATTAGGCGATGAACTTTCATATTACTGGACTCTTTACCCGGTTGTTGAGCTTTTTTGATACACACACGGGTACAGGCACGAATACTGTGTTTATATTTAACAGTAAGTTTATCTTTAATTACAGTATTCAAGCCAGTCCCCTTCATTCTCATTCTTCATATTCTTCACATCAATTAAAAAAATCTACCTTTTTATAAAACATTGTGGTAAAATTATTGAAATATTTCTGTAAATCATGGAACATTCGCAGTTTCTTTGCAGTCTTTATTACAGTAAGTAAAAAATCGTGTCAGTTGGAGGTTGTCTGATGGTTAGATTTCTTCTGTTTTTGGCTGTTTCGCTGAGTATTGTTGGCGGAACAATCTTTTTCAGTAATCGTCCCCTGGTGGGGCAGGTTGTTGATTCGCGCGTGAAGGCGCAGGCCGCTTTGAAAAATGGCAACTATAAAGATGCCTATGCCGATTTTTCGGCACTCGCGTTGAATGCTGCCGATGATGCCGGACAGGTTAGCGATGATTATAAAAATGCTTTAACCTGTTTGCAAAATTTGGGCACAGTTGACGAGATAGATGACTTTCGCGAGAAAGTTATTACCGCTCATGGTAAAAACTGGCGATTATTATTCACCGCAGCGAAAAGCTACCTTGATATCGAACATAACGGTTATTTAATTGTCGGCAAGTTCAGCCGTGGTTATCACCGTGGCGGCGGCAAATACGTTAATTCGTATGAACGCGACCGCGTTCGCGCCATGCAGTTAATGACATCAGCCTCTGAATTGATGACCAATGCGAAAGGCAAAGAAGCTGGTGATTTTTACCTGTTTTATGCCGACACCCTGATGAATGGCCGCAACGGTATGGATGCATGGCTGTTCCAATCGCTGACCGATATCACCACATTGCCGGATTACGATGAAGGATATTACTACAGATATTATCGCGGCGGCAATGGAGACCGTGGCGCCCCGGTTGATGAAGCCGGCAATCCTGTTGTATATAAAACACCAGGAAATTGGGACGGTTCGAAAAATGATGGCGAACGCTGGCGCTGGCTTTTGAAAGCAGCCGCCGATTCCGACGCTGTATCTGCCCACGCAGCACTATTTAAATTCGCCTCCTTCGCTTACTCCCAGTTTGACGTCCGCACCATGGCGTCGTATAGTTGGTTCACCCGCATGGGCGACGACGAAAATACCACTACCAAGAGCAAATACAGCCTGGTAACCCTGACTGATAATGAAACGATAGCGAAACTCGCCACCGGGGTGAAGAAATTCAACCTGCCGGATGAATACAATTATATTAAACTATTCAACAGCCTGGCAGACAGCAACGGCGAATACAAAGATAATGCTCTCAGAATGCTTGCCAATATCTACATGGATCGCCGACAGTTTGACCGCGCAATTCCATTTTATAAAAAATTAGGCGATGATAAAGCTATCAAGCAAATCACCGGCAACTGGGGAGCGTTGGAACCCGCCGGTACCCAGCCATACGCAAAGAATGCCGAAGTCGACTTCAGATTCCGCAATGGCAACCTGGTTCACCTTACTGCCAACGCTATCAATGTCCAGCAGCTTCTGACTGATGTTAAAGCATACATAAAAACCAAACCAGCACAACTGGATTGGAATAAAATGCAGATTGATAATATTGGCTACCAGTTGGTAAATAGAAATCTTTCACAATATGTAGGCGCCGCTGTCGCGAATTGGGATATGAACCTGACCCCGCGCGCCGGACATTTTGACCGCAGAATTACTATCAAAACCCCGCTAAACAAAGCTGGCGCATATTTATTAACCGCAAATATGGCAGACGGCAGCACCAGCCGTATCATTATCTGGGTGGCTGATACCGCGATAGTTACCAAGCAGATGGAAAACAGCACCTACCTGTTTGTTGCCGACGCGGCAGACGGCAAAGCTGTACCAAATGCTACAGTTTCATATTTCGGTTATTACAACCGCTGGATTAATGAGCCAAAAACTGGTGCTGGGCGAACCGAAACCCTGGTACAGGAGAAAGAGTTCACCACCGATGAAAACGGACAGTTGATTGTTCCCGCCGGCGAACTTGAAAATAATTACACATGGATAACAACCGCTCGCAAAGATGACCGATTCGCCTACATGGGGTTCCGTGGTTACTGGTGGGGTGGCAGACAGTACGACCAGCAGTATGAACAGGTAAAAGCGTTCTTTATCACCGACCGTCCAGTATATCGACCGGAAGGATCTGTGAAATTTAAAGTATGGGTAAACACCGCGAAGTATGACCAGCAAGGCAACAGCCCGTTTGCCGGTCAAAATATGAATATCCGTATCTGGAACCCGCGCAACGAAAAGGTACTGGATAAAAACTTCACCGCAGACAATTATGGCGGCATCGCCGGCGAAATGCCACTAACCGCTGACGCTGTACTGGGGACATACCGCATCTCTGTAAATGAGGACAAGGGAGTCTGGTATAACCAGGGAACCTTCCGCATTGAAGAATATAAGAAGCCGGAGTTTGAAGTTACTGTAGAATCGCCAAAAGATCCTATAATGCTGGGTGAAACTGCCACCGCAAAGATTAAGGCAAAATATTACTTTGGCGCACCAGTAACCGAAGCAAAGGTTAAATATAAAGTTACCCGCAGCGATTACAATAAATCATGGTATCCGGTTTATTATTGGGACTGGATGTATGGCAATGGCTACTGCTGGTACTCCTATGATTATTACTGGTATCCGGGCTGGCGCGACTGGGGTTGCAAACGTCCGATATACTCATGGTGGCAAGGCTGGCGTCCGCAGCCGCAGCCGGAAATAGTGGCAGAGGCAGAAGTGCCAATCGGCCCGGATGGTACTGTAGATGTAACTATCGACACCGCACTGGCAAAAGAAATGCAGGGCGATACCGACCATAAATACGAAATTTCCGCGGAAGTCACCGACCAGTCGCGCCGTACTATTACCGGCGGCGGACAAGTGCTGGCAACCCGCAAACCATTCAAAGTTTACGCCTGGGTTGACCGTGGTTATTACCGCGTCGGCGACCCGATTATGGCAGACTTCAGCGCGCAGACACTGGACAACAAACCTGTTAAAGGTGCCGGCGTAGTGAAAGTAATGAAAGTATCATACAAAGCCGGAACCCCGATAGAGACACCGATATTCACCCAGGCATTGGATACCAATGACGAAGGGAAATCGACCGTCCAGTTGAAGGCGGGTGTCGGCGGGCAATACCGCATATCATACACCGTTACCGACGGCAAGGGACGCAGCATTGAAGGCGGTTATCTCTTCACAGTTCGCGGCGAAGGCGCATCACCGGCTGGTTTCCGCTTTAACGATGTTGAACTGATACCTGACAAACGAGAATACAACCCGGGTGAAAACGTTAACCTGATGATTAACGCAGACATCCCGGATACCAATGTAATGCTGTTCATACGGCCTACAAATGGCGTTTACAAGCAACCGCAAATGATTAAGATGGTTGGCAAAACTTCGATACAGTCAGTTGCTGTGGCACAAAAAGATATGCCGAACTTCTTCGTTGAAGTTGTAACTGTCGGCCGCGGCAAGGTATTCACCGAAGTCCGCGAAATTGCAGTTCCGCCGGTGAAGAAATCTCTTGATGTGCAGGTACTGCCATCCGCAGAGAAATACAAGCCAGGCGAATCCGCCACCGTAAAACTGAAAGTGACTGACCCGAACGGCAAACCGGTACAGGGACAGGCAGTTGTCAGCGTATACGACAAAGCGGTTGAATATATCAGCGGCGGCAGCAACGTGCCGGACATCCGCGAGTTCTTCTGGAAATGGCGTCGTTACCACAGTGCCCAGACCGGCGATAGCCTGTCGCATTTTGAATACGCGCTATATAAAGATTACCAGGAACAGATGCAGCAGTTGGGCATATTTGGAAATACTGCTGATGAAGAAGATGAATCAAAAAGTGATGGAGACATGCTGTCTGCAAAAACAGAAACTAGTCAAATGCGTGGAGTGAATAGAAAAGAAGCATCATTTGGAGCAGCTAATGGCATGCCTATGGCAGCGGCACCTGGAGTAGCTATGGATAGCATAATGGAAAAAGGCGCAATGGCAGACGGAAAAGATAAGAAAGCTATCGGCGGTGGCGGCGGGAATGCACCCGCGCCAGGTGCCGGTAATGGCGGTGATGTAGAACCCACCGTCCGTACCGAATTTGCCGATACCGCATTCTGGACCGGCGCAGTTGAAACCGGTGCAGATGGTACTGCGCAGGTAACCTTTAAAATGCCGGAAAACCTGACCGGATGGAAAATGAAGAGCTGGGTAATGGGTGCTGGTACCGCTGTCGGCGAAGGTGAAGCCGCGGCCGTAACAGTTAAAAACCTGCTCCTTAGAATGCAGGCTCCGCGCTTCTTCACTCAGAAAGATGAAGTTGTACTGTCCGCCAATATCCATAACTACCTGACCACCACCAAGAAGGTCAAGGCAGTGCTGGAACTGGACGGCCCGACACTGGTTCCGTTGGATCCGAAAACCGGAAAGGTTGTAACCGGCATCAGCGGCAAGAAAACAGTTATTGATTATATTGAAATACCTGCCAATGGCGAAAAACGCGTAGATTTCCGCGTACTCGCTGTTCAGCCAGGGCAGGCAATAGTTCGCATGAAAGCGATTACTGATGAAGAATCTGACGCGATGGAAATGAAATTCCCGGTACAGATTCACGGAATGTTGAAGACGGAAAGCTACAGCGGCGTTATTCGTCCGAATGCAAAGGAAGGCGCGATTACCGTTACTGTTCCCGCAGAAAGACTGCCGGAACAGAGCCGACTGGAAGTGCGCTGGTCGCCAACACTGGCAGGCGCAATGGTTGACGCGCTGCCATACATGGCTGATTACCCGTATGGTTGTACCGAACAGACACTAAACAAGTTCCTGCCGACATTGACCACCCAGAAAATCCTGAAAGGGATGGGCCTGAATCTGAAGGATATCGAAGCAAAACGCACTAACCTGAATGCCCAGGAAATCGGCAACGATGTAGAACGGGCAAAAGGCTGGAAACGCTTTGACACTAACCCGGTATTCGACGAAGCAGAAGTCGCAAATATGGTAACTGCTGGCATCAATAGACTGGCATCAATGCAATGCAGCGACGGCGGCTGGGGCTGGTTCAGCGGTTACGGCGAACAGAGCTACGCCCACACCACCGCTGTTGTAGTTCACGGATTGCAGCGCGCCAAGGCAATCGGTACTAACTTGCCGGCAAACATGCTGGAACGCGGCGTAACCCGCCTGCAGCAATTCCAGAATGAAGAGTTGGGACGCTTGAAACTGTGGCGCGCCGGAACCCATGAATGGCCGGCGAAAGAAAAAGCCGACGCCATGGACGCCTTCATTTACATGGTGCTGGCAGACGCAACTCTTGATAACAGAGAAATGCGCCAATACCTGTATGAAGACAGACTGAGCCTGCCGGTTTATGCCAAGTGCATGTTCGGCATCGCCCTGCATACCGTTGGCGATATCGAAAAACGCGATATGCTGATTAAAAATATCGACCAGTATCTGGTTGAAGATAACGAAAATCAGACTGCATATCTGAAACTGCCAAACGACAATTACTGGTGGTACTGGTACGGCAGCGAATACGAGGCGCAGGCTTACTACCTGAAACTGCTGACTCTTACCGACCCGAAAGGGACGAAGGCATCCGGCATGGTTAAGTACCTGCTGAACAACCGCAAGCATGCGACCTACTGGAACTCCACCCGCGACACTTCTTATGTCGTCGAAGCATTTGCCGACTATATGAAGGCCAGCGGCGAAGATAAGCCGGATATGAACCTGCAGGTATTCATCGACAATCGTCTGGTAAAAACCGTGCAGATAAATGCCGGCAATCTGTTCACCTTTGATAACAAACTTGTTCTGGAAGGCGCGGACCTTACTACCGGCGCTCACGAAGTGAAGATGGTAAAGACTGGCACCGGCCCATTGTATTTCAATGCCTACATGACTAACTTTACCTTGGAAGATAACATCACCAAGGCCGGGTTGGAAATCAAGGTAAACCGAAAATACTACAAACTGTTACGCGTAGACAAGACCGTAGCCGGTCAGGGCAGCCGCGGTCAGGTACTTGGCCAAAAAGTTGAGAAATACGAGCGCGTATTAATCGATAGCGGCGCGAGCCTGAAGAGTGGCGATCTGGTTGAAGTAGAGTTGGAAATTGATTCCAAGAACGACTACGAATACATCCTGTTCGAAGACATGAAACCAGCCGGCTTCGAAACTGTTGAAGTCCGTAGCGGCTACACCGGCAACGAAATGGGAGCCTACGTAGAGTTCCGTGATAACCGCGTAGCATTATTCGTACGTTCGTTAGCGAGAGGCAAACACAGCATGAGCTACCGAGTAAGAGCTGAAATCCCCGGCAAGTTCAGTGCACTGCCAACAATGGCAAGCGCCATGTACGCGCCGGAGTTGAAGGCTAACAGCGATGAATGGAAGATTGGGATTAAGGATTAAATTAGTTGACAGTGGACAGTGGAAAGTTGATAGCGAAGGCGGACAGGGATGTCTGCCTTGGTGGGAGTTTTTGGGAGGAATGGGAATTATGGGAGGAATGGGAAGAATGATTGATTTAGAGAAGTTACGATAAATCATTCCTCCCATTTCTCCCATTCCTCCCATACTTCCCATCAATCTTTAATCTTTAACCCTCAATCACCTTCTCAACCTGATAACCGGCATTCTCTGCTTTTTGCAGCAAGTCGGTTATAGCATCGCCGGCATCTGCGCCATTCAGTTTTGCGGTCAGGGTCAGCCAATCGCAGAGTTCAATGAATGATTCGCGGTTGAAATATAAGACGTTGTGGTGGCGATTTACTCCGAGTAGTTTTTGTACGTCAAGGTTTTTAAATAACGTTATCGCCAGGTTTTCAATGGGCAATTGCACTTCCGTTAATACCTTCACCAGCATGGTGTTGTATTCCGCTGCCCCGGCGTCTAAACCGATGGTGGTGAAGGAACGTGCGATGGCGCGTCCCAGGTGCAGGTCATCGATTAACGCGCGCGAGGTGGTAATGGTCGGATACAACTGTGCCAGATCATGCACAGTCAGCCAGGCGGATAAAATAGCGCGCCAGTTAAGGTCAGCCATCTCATTATTTTTAATTATTTCTCCTAAACTGTCTGCAACGGTAGCTTCGGATAAATTAGTAATATGCACCTTTGCTATTTCACGGGCTATCAGCCACTTGTCGCGCATATTATCGGCAAATGCTATTTTGGCGGTGTCCGCTGACGGTATTACAGACAATAGGCCGTCTGCGATATTCAATGTTGAAACGTGAATTAAATCCGGCTGGTCGACGGCCATTTTCGCGGGATTCAGCCACCAGTTTGCGCCGTCTTCTATCATGCTGCAAACCGGAGTAACGGCAGGCATCATCATCATTTCGTGCATAGCTTCATTCAATCCCGGCACGCCGCGGCCATCCAGAGTATCGGCCAATTGCGAATACGGCCCCCATCCTTCCTCGACGATTATCTCGAAATCAACAAATACCATGCATTGATAAGCGTTCAGTTCTACTGTCAGTCCATTGTTTTTTATATCACAGCATTTCCACAGGTATTCCAGGTTGCTGAACAACTCGCGACAGCGTACCAGCGTATGCGGGTCATCCGGCAGATTCATTCCCTGCCAGATATCTTTTTGCCAAATCTGTTTATCATCTTTGTTCAGATAACCGGCGGATTTATTGATAGTTCCCCGGGTATAGCCAAATTTATTGTGGTACAGTACCAATCCGCGCTCATTGCCCAGCATATTTGAATACGCGAATACATTTTCGTCTACATTGCCATGGGGAGTATAAAAATCGTATAGGTAAAAATTATCCACACCTGCAAATATGCGACGTTGATGCAGAATGGGGAATATAACTTGCTTGTGATGTTCAGCAAACCCGGTATCTTCTATTTCATCCCACTGGGCGCGGCGATATTCCATGCCGTATTTCTCGGTCATGCCTTCTACCTGTCCATGCCCAAACATTGGCAGGCCCGGCAAGGTAGACATCACCGCGCAAATGCCAAAATATTTATCACTCTTGCCAAACTGCTCCACCGCTGTTTTTTCATCGGGGTTATTCAGGAAGTTCACATATCTTTTCAGAATCTCCGGGTCAAACTCCAGGGTGTTTTTGATAGCTATCCGATATTTCGCGTTCTCTTCATCGCGCATCATATTCATAAACGCGCTGTTATATACCCGGTGCATCCCCAGCGACCGCACAAAATAACCTTCCATCATCCAGAATGCCTCTGCCAGCAACAGGGTATCCGGGGCTTCAACCGCCACGCGGTCTACTACCTCGCGCCAGAATTCTATCGGTATTGCCTTGTCAAAATCGGCGCGGGTCATGCTGTGTTCCGCGCGGGTGGCTATCGCGCCGCCGTGGCCAGGTTCAGGGAACCACAGGCGCTGGACGTGCTTTTTCGCCAGTGTCATTGCCGCGTCAAAACGTATGACCGGGAAATTGCGGGCAACGTGCAGGATGGTCTGAATAATTGCTTCCCGTACTTCGGCATTCAGGAAGTTCAACTGCGCGGTGTCATTCCACGGCATGTTTGTGCCATCATTTCCGTGATAGATATATTTCTCGCTGCCGGTATATTTATCCAGCCGTTTGAATACTACGGCGGCGTCGGAACGGGAATAATAATGGTCTTCCAGGTAGATACCTACCCGTTCATCGGCGGACAAATCCGCGCCATTGAATGAATACGCCGGAAACGGGCTGTAATCAAGCGACAGGAACCAGTCCGGGTGTTCAATCACCCATTTACTGTCTATCCCCATGTGATTGGGAACCATGTCGGATGCCAGTCGGACGCCATATTTCCAGGCTTTATCGCGCATTTTTTCCAGTGCCGGCCAGCCGCCCAGATCTTCGGCAATTTCATATTCCAGCAATGAATACGCGCTGGCGACAGCATCCGGGTTGCCGCACAAATGCTTGATGCGCTGCGAGGCAAGGCTGCGTTCCCATAGGCCAATCAGCCATAATCCGGTGAAGCCGCGCTCCGCCATCAGCTTAAATTCTTCTTCAGGAATCATATCCAGCGATGATATATTTCGCTGATATTTTTTACTCAATTGGTCAAGCCAGACATAACTATTTTTCGCGATCAATATCAATCGCGGCATCCAATCCAAGTCCTGGCTGTATGCTTCCGGTTCTTCCATATCGACTGATGTGAACTCGATAACTTTGCTGGGTCCGGGGCCAAAAAATACCGGCTTTTCTTCTTCCTGCAGGTAATCCATACCGCCAAGAATACGATAAATATAGCCGCCCAGCCGCTTTCCCCAACGTTTTAAAATATAATCCAACTGACCATTCAACGAATGCGGGTTTGCCAATGCCGGCGCACGCAGCAAATCTATAAGCGTTTCTTCGCCATCAATCTCTGGCGACTGTTTGAAAAATAAATGGAGTTCGTCGATTACAGATTTATATTGCGTCTCTGCGCCTAATTTGCTGTCGTCAATTAATTCAACAAACGGGGTCAGCGCGGGGTTTTGATTTTCAATCCATAACAGCAGCATCTCTTCCAGCGCGATTTGACGATTGGGTATCCCTTGGCTTTCACCATCTATATACTCATCCACAGATATTTCGCCGCGATAAACGGCGACGGGGGGGAACTCATCAATAAAACGCCGCAACACACCTTCCAAATTTTCTATTTTAATCTTCTGTTCAAGCCAATCCAATGCACTACCGCTAAACTCCGGGTCATGGTCTTCACGATATTTTTCTATCGTCAAATGAAACAACTCATCCATCAATCCGATAGCGTTTATCTGTCCGGCCTTTACTGCCATCTCGGGGTAACGCGCAAGGTCGCGCTTCTCATTTATTTGCTGACAAAATAGCCGCGCCGCCTGAATATTAGCTAAAATCACCGCACCTGATGAAGAAAAAAGCGAATCTTTAAAATTATATTTGTCGCGAGACCGTCGCGAAATATGAAACTCGTAGGGTAAATTACTGTTTGGCAAAGACATTAGTTCCTCTTTCACAGTTTGTTGCATCTCAATTATACACAATTTATGTTATTAATTACGAATTATTAATTACGAATTACGAATGCTCTTGCAAAACCTGTGTAACCAAAAGTATCGCAAGCATCCTGCTTGCGGTTCACGAGCTGGAAGCTTGTGATACATTATGCATAATCCTCTAATGTGGGCTTTGCCCACAACTCATAATTATTCACCACAAAAGATCACAAAAGAAGAATTTATTAAAACTCTTTGTGTTCTTGTATCTTTGATTCGACACTCTACCTACAAAGGCATACTGTAGTGTCAGAGGTCGAATCCCGGGGAGG
>Ga0194054_10001535_pt1 | contig 10960 bp, 17 predicted proteins | sample SepL2210m_MetaG_FD_163628 | JGI IMG/M metagenome (GOLD analysis project Ga0194054, IMG submission 163628) | Anoxic zone freshwater microbial communities from boreal shield lake in IISD Experimental Lakes Area, Ontario, Canada - Sep2016-L227-10m | ecosystem: Environmental > Aquatic > Freshwater... | reverse complement strand
CCCGACACCCTGGGCTTCCGGGCTCGCCTCTCGCTCCTCGACGGCGAGGGCAAGCTCCTGGGCGGCGAACTGCCACCCGACGGGCTCTCGGCCCGCCGCCCCATCCGTCACCGCGGGGCGACGGTGGGCTGGCTCGTGCTCCGGTCGCCCCCCACCGGCGAGGCCCTCGACCTGGCCTTCCTGGACACCCAGGCGCGCGGCCTGTGGATGTCCGGGCTCGCCGCGCTGGTCCTCTCCCTGGTCGCGGCCTGGCTCATCGCGCGTCAGCTCCTGGGCCCGATCCGCGATCTCACCCAGGGTGCACGCCACATCGCCCAGGGACGGTTCTCGGAACGGATCCCGGTGCGGGGGAGCGACGAGCTCGGCGAGCTGGCCGCCGACTTCAACGCCATGGCGGCGATGCTGGCCCGGGAGGAGGAGTCGAGGCGTCAGTGGATCGCCGACAGCTCCCACGAGCTGCGCACCCCCATCGCCGTGCTGCGCGCCGAGATCGAGGCCCTCCAGGACGCCGTCCGCACCGCCGACGAGCCCACGCTCGCGCGCCTGCACCGCAACGTCATGCAGCTGGGCAAGCTCGTGGACGACCTGCGACAGACCCTCGACCGGGACGACGCGCAACCCGACCTCGAGCTCGCCTCGATCGACCCGGTGCCCATCCTGCGCGAGGCGGCGGAAGGCTTCCGGGAACGGCTCCAGGGCGCCGGGATCGCGCTCGACCTGACCCGCCTGGCTGCAACGGGACCGGGCCGGCGCGTCCGGGGCGACGGCGATCGCCTCGCCCAGGTCTTCGGGAACCTGCTCGAGAACACGCTCCGTTACACCGACCCGGACGGCCGCCTGGAAGTCGCCGCGACGGCGCGCGGCGGGACGCTCCTGGTCACCTTCGACGACACCGCACCCGCACCGCCGGAGAAGGCCATGCAGCGCCTCTTCGAGCGGTTCTTCCGGGCCGAGCCGTCCCGCAGCCGGCAGCACGGCGGGTCCGGCCTGGGGCTCGCCATCTGCAGGCGCATCGTCCAGCGGCACGGCGGGACGATCACCGCCGCCCCGTCCCCCCTGGGCGGCCTCTCCGTCCGCATCGAGCTGCCCCTGGAGCCCTGACATGAAGAAGACCCGGATCCTGCTGGTCGAGGACGAGCCGGACCTGGCGCAGGTCCTCGCCGACTACCTCGTTCGCGACGGGTACGAGGCCTCGGTGGAGGGAAACGGGGCAAGGGCGCTCGAGCGGATCCGGCGGGAGCCGCCCGACCTCCTGCTCCTCGACCTCATGCTCCCCGACCTCGACGGCCTCACCATCCTCCGCGAGGTGCGCCGGACATCCCGGCTTCCCATCATCCTCGTCACCGCGCGGGTGGAGGAGATCGACCGGCTCCTCGGCCTCGACCTGGGCGCCGACGACTACGTCTGCAAGCCCTACTCGCCCCGCGAGGTGCTGGCGCGGGTGAAGGCCGTCCTGCGCCGCTCGTCCGGCCCGGAGCCGGCGGGCGCGGGGGCCCCCGTCACGCCTCCGCTCGTCGAGATCGACGCCGAGAACTGGATCGCCCGGGTCTCGGGGCAGCGGCTCGACCTCACGCCCAAGGAGCTCCGGCTCCTTCAGGCCCTGTCGTCCCGCCCCGGGCGCGTCCTCTCCCGCGCCCAGCTCCTCGACCTCGTCTACAAGGACGACCTCGACGTGAGCGAGCGGGCCGTGGACAGCCACATGAAGAACCTGCGCCGGAAGCTCTCGCAGGCGCTGCCGGAGCGGGAGCTCATCCGCTCGGTGTACGGCGTGGGCTTCGCCTACGAGCCTTGAGCAGGCAACTCCACCCGGAAGGTCGAGCCCTTGCCTTCCTCGCTCTCGACGGTGATGGAACCGCCGTGGGCTGTGATGATGGCGTGGCAGATGGGAAGTCCGAGGCCGGTGCCCTCTCCCGCGGGGCGCGTCGTGAAGAACGGGTCGAAGATCCGCTCCATCACGTCGGGGGACATGCCCACTCCTTGGTCGCTCACCTCGATGCGAGACATGCCCGGGCCACCCGGCCCGAGTCGGATGATGACGTCACCCTTCCTGCCCCGGGGCATGGCCTTGGCGGCGTTCGTGACCAGGTTCACGAGTACCTGCCCGATCTGGCCCGGCGACGCCAGGATGTCGGGCGCTCCGCCATTCTCCACCCGGAGGGTCACTACCGACCCCACGGATACGGGTAGCCATTGCATGGCCCGGTCCATGACCTCGATGACCCGCACCCGGGTCCGCTCCGGGTCGGGGCGTGCGAAGAGCGAGAGGTCCTTGACGATCTGCGCGATGCGCTGCGCTCCGTGCTGGGCGTCCCGGAGGGACTCCTCGATGCCGTGAAGGAGTCGGGCCAGTTCGCTGCGACCCTCGGCAGTGCCCTCGGTGAAGAGACGGCGTGCCTCCTGGATCTCCTCGATGGCGAGCCCATTCTCCGCGAGGACACCGGAGAGAGGATTGTTGATCTCGTGGGACACGCCCGCCACCAGGGTCCCGATGGCCGCCAGGTGGGCCGACTGCGTCAACTGGGCCCGGAGCGCCCGCTGCTCGGAGACGTCCTGGAAGGCGCCGATCAGCTTCACCACCTTCCCGTTCTCCACGACGGCTTCGCCCTGGGTCCGCGTCCAGATGCGCCTCCCCTTGCCCGTGACAATCGGCACCTCCAGGTCCCAGGGCGTCTGGTCTTCCATCGCGGCCTGCACGGCTTCGAGGAACGAGGGCCGGTACGCGGGGGCGATGCGATCCAGCGCCTCCTCCAGCGAGAGCCGCTCCTGCGGGTCCACTTCGTTGATCCGGGCGGCCTCGGGCGAGAAGGTCAGGTGCTGCGTCGCGACGTCGAGTTCCCACCCCCCGAGGTGGGCCATCTCGCCGGCCCTCTTGAGCAGCGAACTCGCGGCGCCCCGCGCTCGATCCGCCTCCACCCGGTCGGTGACGTCCTCGAAGGTCGTGAAGACCGACTCGGCGGAGCCGGTATTCGAGTCAACCTTCGGCACCGCGTTGACGTTGACCCATGTGTAACTCCCACGCGCTGGATTGAAGACGCCCATCAACTTGTCGCGAACCTCCGCTCCCGAACGGAGCGCAACCATCGCGGGGTGCTCGTGTCCTGGGAAGTCCGATCCGTCGTCGTGGACCGCCTTCCAGGGCGGGTCAACGGAGGTGCGCCCCTGCATCTGGTCGAGGGACAGGCCCAGGATTCGCTCGGCCGCCGGATTGGCCGAGGTGATCCGTCCGTGCGCGTCCTGATAGACGACACCCACGGGCATGGTCTCGAACAGGTTCCGGAAGCGGGTCTCGCTGACCCGGAGCAATCGCTCGATCTCCTTGCGCTCCTGGATGTCGTTGAGGATGGCGACGAAGTAGTCGACGCTCCGGTCACCCCGCCGCACGCAACTCACCGAGAGGAGGGTCCAGACGACTCTTCCGTCCTTCCGGACGAACCGCTTGTCGATGGAGTACCGCTCGATCTCGCCGGCAAGCACGCGGTTGAACTGCCCGACCTCCAGCGCGACGTCGTCAGGGTGTGTCAAGTCCTGCCAGGTCAGCCGCGCAAGCTCCTCCCGGGGATATCCCAGGATGTCACAGAGCCGGTCATTGACCTCGATCCATCCCTTCTCGGGGCTGGTGACGGCGATCCCGACCGCAGGTGAATCGAAGTAGGCCCGGAGTCGGGCCTCCCGCTCGCGGAGCAACTCCTCTCTCCGCCTCTGCTCCGTGAGGTCCTTGTGGACGACCAGCGCCCGGGCGCATCCCCGCTCCAGGAACCGAGTGACCTGCGCCAGGAACCAGCGCTCGGTCGTCGGGGAGTGGCAGGGGTACTCCACGCTGAAGCTCTCGATCTCGCCGGCCAGCAATGCTCGCAACCGCTGCCCGAATCGTCGCCCCTCCTCCGCGTCCGAACCGCTCGCCCGCTCGCACGCGCCAATGTAGCTGACGCCTTCCGCCGTCCGGTCGAGCGCACCCTGGTTGCCCGCCGAGAAGGACCGCCAGGAAGCGTTGGTACGGAGGATCACGCCCTTGTCGTCGATGACGCAGACATGCTCGGGCATCGCATCGAGCGTCAAGGCCGCGACCTTCCATGCGGCCAGGGCCTCCTCCTCGCTCCGCTTCCGCTCGCCGATGTCGGTCAGGACGATCCGTACGGGAGAACTGGAATCGTCGTGCGTGACCAGGAAGCATTCGAGGTGTGCCTGGAGGAGGGAGCCGTCACGGCGCCGCAGCACCTGGTCCCATGACGCCCGACCGTCGCGCCTGACCGGAGCCTGGCAACCGGAGCGCCAGCTCACGGCGTCCTCGCCTCGTATCCAGCTCTCGAATCGCTGGCCCCTGAGCTTGGCGCGTTCGACGCCCAGCATCGCCGCGGCCGTCAGGTTCGCCTCCTGGATTCGCCAGTCGCCGGAGAGCGCGAGGTAGCCTACCGGGGCGAAGTCGTAGAGATCGACCAGGCGCTCGTGCAGAAGACCAGCAGGGGATTGGCTGGGCCTCGCAGCCGGGGGGGCGCAAGCCAACCGCGCCTCCGCCTCCGCCCGCAACTTCGGGCGGTCATCGGTCGTGAGCTTTCGGGCCATACCTTCTCCTGTGAGTCGTTCATATTCCTACTTTTCGGTGTGCATTCCCAGCAAACGAACAGGGCGCCCGAAGGGCCGAATGCCGATCCGCACGGCGTGGCAGCCGGTCACCTGGGGTCGTATCCCGGTTGCGACGCCGTTTGGTGCATTGGCGTGCATGACGCGGCGGGTCGTCTGCTGACCGTTCGTGAGGTGGCCGCCCGGCTCCGGGTCCGAAAGCTGCCCTGGCCCCACCCCCTCTGCTTCTCCCTCGGCCTCGCAACAGCGCCGACACCTTGGGCTGGTCCACGCCGAGGATCTCGCCTGCGGCAGCCTGGGTGAGCTTCCTGCTGGCGATGATCCCGGCGATCCGGGCAGCGAGCTCGGCCTTCGTCAGCGCCTCGTCCGCCGAAGGCACGTCGAGCTCCCTGAACACGTTTCCGCCGCTCACCTTGTAGTCAGTCCTCTTCTTCATGTGACGCTCCTCTGGCCTTGACCATCGCCGCGTGGATCTCCTCCGCGCGCTTGAGCCGTCGTCGCACGAGCTCGATCTCCTGCTGGGGCGTCTCCCTCCCCTTCCTCGACTTCTTCTGAAAGGCATGAAGGGCGAAGACAACCCCTTGCAGCTTGACCGTGTAGACCGCCGGTACGTGTCCCCTCTTGAGGATTTCGAACTCCATGACGAGGCCACGGACCCGGTGGCGCGTCGGTTCGAGCCGGCACCTCAGCCCTGCGCGTCCAGCTCCGCCAGGAAGGCGGCGGGCCCGACGATCCGGAGCCCGGCATAGCCGTCCAGCCTGGTCAGGTGCCTGGTGTTCCCGGTGACCACCCAGCGGGCACCGCCGGCCAGGGCCGTCGCAAGGTAGACGTTGTCGGACGGGCCGGCTTTGACGACGTCGATCGCCGGAAGCAGGTCCGTCGCCACCATGTGGGCGCTCGCCATGGCCCGCTCGACGAGGACCCGTGGATCGGTCCTGAACTTCCCGGTGAACTTGGGGTACTCGATGACCCGGAGACACTCGGCAACGATGGGCGGTGACCAGACCAGGTCGAACCCGTCGCGCTGCCGGGCTCGGGATAGCAACTGGGAGCATTTCCCGGCAGAGAGCGCCGCGGTGATCACGACGTTGCAGTCGAGGACCGCTCGGATCACCCTGCCCTCGCGGCCCGCTTCGCCTGGTTGACGAGGCTCATGGCCTCGTCCTCGGTCAGGCTGCCCGGCTTCGCCGCCTGGAGCTGTTCGCGGAGCTGTATCGCGGCGAGGTCGCGCCGCACCTCGATCTCGATGATGCTGCGCCCCCATTCGGAAGCGTCCTCGCCCCTGGCGGCGGCCACCCGCTTGATGGCGGCCAGCGTCCTCTTGGGAACCCGCATCCGGAAAACGGCGTCCTTGCGCATTCCAATGTAGCTACAACAGGGCTACGGGTAAACCGACCGCCTCGAGGAGCCAGTGCTTGCCCGTCTTCTCGATCTGTCCTGGGAGTCGCACCGCGCCTTCCCTTCTCGGTCCGCGATCGGCCGCTTCCCTTCTTCCATGGTGGGCACCGCAACCCCCACAAGGTCGAGGTAACTGCCGCGGCTCGGGGGTTCCTCGGCCCGGTGCTCGGCGCGCCCTCCACCGACGCGAGATGGGATCCCGGCACGGGGACGTGGATCGCCAAGTAGCGCGCGCCCCGCCACTTGCCCTCCATGCCCATCCACCCTCCTTGCGCTCGGCGCCTGCCGTCAGCGCCTCCGCTTCGGCTTGCGGACCTCGATGACCGGCTCCTCGTGCACGGAGTCCTCCGGAACGAACACGACGCGCATTCCCCAACCCGCGTACATCCGGAGCATCTGGCCGAATTCGCGCAGCGTGTACTCCTCGTCGTCGATGTAGATCGCTACCGGGTCCTCCTCGTCGGCGGCGCAGTCGGTGAGGCGGCAGCGCAGAACGTCACCGCGAGGCAAGATGTTCCCGGTCCTGCGATCGCGCTTCACCTGCGGGGTGCCAGGAGGGACCTCCAGCGCGACCCACTCGTAGGTGTCCCGGGACGCCTGCTGCGCGTCGATGCAGCGATTGTGGATCTCGAGGATCTGCTCATCGGTGAGCGCCGCCTGCTCCCCGGGGCTCATCACGAGGTGCACACCGGACACGTTCTCCTCGGCGTACTCGATCTCCGGGCCGTTCGGACCACGGGTGATGCGCACCTGGTCCGGACTCGCGCGATACGGCTTCTTGGGCCGAACATCTCGTCGTCTCGCCATGGCGTGTGTCCCAGTCTATCCCAGGCGCGGTTCGGTTCCGAAGGGCCGAATGCCGATCCGCACGGCGTGGTACCGGATCACCTGGCTTCGTATCCCGTGGACAACGCTGGGGTCGATGGTGGCGCGGGATCGCATACCTTGGCACCGCTTCCACCGGTTGCGACGCCGTTTGGTGCATTCGTGGTGCGGGACACCGCGGGGCCGCTGCTGACCGTCCGTGAGGTTGCCGACCGGCTCCGGGTGTCCCGAGCGACGGTGTACCGCCTGGTCCAGGCCGGGGCGTTGCCCACTTTGAGGGTCTCGAACTCCATCCGGATTCCGGCGACGGCCCTGGCGCAGGGAGCGCTACCCGAACAGATCGCTATGCGAGCCGAGGCGGACGAGCTGGAGGGTCGCCGGGTTCGGCTTCCGGTATTGGTGGTCCTGTTTGGAGGTGGGGAGAGGGCGGTCCTCCACCAGCAGCGCAGCTACGGCCTGAAGCAGGCCGCTCGCCCGCTTGCCGTGGACTCCGGAGCTGACCTTCTTCCAATCCCGGTGGAACGCCTTGGTCCGCTCAATCGTCCGCATTGAGGTCGGCCATGAGGTCGCCAACGGAGGCGAACCGCTTGAGCCCGCCTCGACGCGCCTCCGCCATGGCCGCCCGGGTCTTGGCGTTGGGCACCTTGACTTCGAAAGGGAGCGCCTGTTCCGCGGCGACGCGGGTGAGGAGGACCCGGACGGCATCGGAGACGGTGAGGCCCATGGCGCCGAGGGCCTTCTCGGCACGCGCCTTGACCTTCTCGTTCAACCGGACATGAACCATGGTGGTGGTGGCGGCCATGAGAGACAATGTATCTCGGTCGCCCTGGGGCGCGCAACCATTTGCGCCCCTCGTTGGCCGGGGAGACTCTGGCGCTACAGTCGATGGTGACGTCGGGGTCCCCCGAGAACCTTTCGATGGCTCCGTTTGGCCGGAGCGGCGCCAATGTAACTTCTAAATTGCTCGTCCCGCAGGTGAAGGGTGACGTAATGGCCGCCCATCCGTCCACCGGGCGCTCACTCTGGGGGAGGAAGCATGACCGCGGTGGTGCTGCGCATCGCCGAGGCAGTACGCCGTCTGCTGGCGCCCGGGGGAGTGATCGCTGCTTCGCGGGTTCTCGTGATCCTCTCCACAAATGATGAGGCCGAATTTGCTTCAAGGACAGACCCTTCAACATCCCGTGCTTGCAGCGAAAACGACAACCCCCGACCCCTTGGCTCCGGCATATGTTGTCGTGGGTTCTCTCCATGGGGACAACTCGCGAAACCCAATGTTCAAGCGGCTTTTCGAATGGGCTCGGTCCGGCAGCGACGGGCGATCCCGCGATGGTTTGGTGCATTAGTGGTGCGGACTGCATCCCGTCCGAAGAAGAGAAGGCGGGGTTTATGGGGGGTCGTCTGTCCTGAAAGGGAGTCGTCGTCGTACTCGGGCTGCGATTGGCTCTTTGAGTCATGAAGGGCAAGAATCGGGTCCGGGTCGAGGAGGTGCGCTTCGAGCGGCGGAAAGCCGAGAAGCAGCGGTCGCGTGACGAGGATCGGCTGGCATTCGAGTCGGGGCAGGTGATTCCGTTGTCAGGAGTTCCTGAAGGGGCCCTCTTGTACCCACCCACTCGGCAGGCTGCCCCGCCTGGTGGTATCTTCCAGCCATGGCGCGCGACCCGCGAGACTTGAAGCGCTTGGCCGAGGAACTGGCGTCCCTGTCGCCCGAGGACCGGGCGCGGGTGATGGCCGAGATCCGCCACCGCCACGCCGCTCGACCCCTCCCGAAAAGCTTCCGCCCGCCGCTCCTGAAGGCCAGCGGCGGCCGCTGGATCGGCGGCGACCTCCGTCGTGAGAGTCTCTACGGCGACGATGGCCGCTGACCGCGTCTTCATCGACACCAACGTCCTTGTGGCCGCCTCGGTCGAGGCCCACCCCAGCCACGCCGTCGCGACCGCTTTCCTGGAGCGACTCGCACGTGACGGTGCCAACGCGGCATTTCCACCCAGGTGTGCCGCGAATTCCTCGCGGTGCTCACCCGTGGCCCCGTCGAGGGAAGGACGTTCGACGTCGAGGAAGCGTTGGCGGCCCTCGGCGCCTGGACGTCCGCTTGCGAACTCCTGGACGATGGCGAACCCGTCTTTCCGGAACTGCTCGACCTGATCCGTCGCTTCGCGGTTCGGGGCAAGCAGGTGCACGACGCCAACATCGTCGCCACGATGCGGGCGCATGGCGTCACAATTCTCGCCACGCTCAACGGGAGCGATTTCCGTCGCTTCGACGAGCTGATCTCGCTCGCGCCCCTCGTCTCCTGAGCCTCGGCTGTCCCCTCGGAATCCTGGAACGCTTGCGCCAGGGTGATGCGTATACTATACGTATGTCATGAGGACTCGTTATGGCATCCCGTAAGAAGCTACGGATCGACGGCCCCTTCTCCACGACGGAGAAGCTGATGCAGACCATCCGCATGCCTCGTGAGCTCGTCACCTTTCTCCGCGGCGAGGCGGACGCCCGCGGCGTGGACCTCACGGCTCACGTCGTCCGTCACCTCGACGGGCTCCGGACCTGGTTCGGCCTGCCAGTCGCCGCCGTGGCGCTCCTGGAGGCGGATCGCGGGGCGCTCGGGATGGGGCGGTACGAGTACCTGCTCCACCTGCTCTTCCAGCGCGCCCTCGTGCTCCGCGAAGAGGAGCCGGGCTTCGACGGCCCCAACTCGAATCCAGGGAGGAAGCGGTAGCGACCCCAACGGGGCCGCGCCGCCCGGAGGCGCGCCATGCCGAACGTCAAGGGAGCCGTCCTCACCGATCGCGATCGCGCCCTCCTCGCCTACGTCGGCATCGCCCGGTACGCATCGGCCGACCAGGTCCACCGGCTCATCGCGCCCGACCGCAGCAAGAAGCTCGTCTACCGCCGCCTCGCGAAGCTCTGCCTGCCCAGTGGCCGCCCGGGTGAGGGGGCCTGCCTGCGCCGCCTGCACTACCGACGCTACGAGGGCACGAGTGTCCCGGTCTGGGCGCTCACGCCCTACGGCCGCAGCCTCGTCACCCCGGGCCTCCCCTGGCTCCCGGCCCCGGCGAGCGACGTCGGCGCCCGGTTCCTGGAGCACACGCTGCTCCTCAACGACGTCCTCCTCGAGCTCGTCGTCTCGCTCAGGCGGTCCGAGACGGCGCTGCTCGAGGAGCTTCCGTTCCGCTGGCGCGCCGAGAACGACGAGGTCCTCCAGTTCCGCGCCTTCGGCCACCACCTCGGGGAGTCCCACCAGGCCGTCCTCAAGCCCGACGCCATCCTGGAGGTCCCGGGCCGGGGCCGCCGTCTCGAAGGTGCGGCGATACCGGCAGTACTTCGACGTCCTCTCCGACGACCGCAAGGCCAGCTGGTACGTCCGCGCCTTCCCGGACGGGTTCGTTCCGCGCCTCGTCTTCGTCGTCCATTCCCTCGATCGCAGGCAGCGGGTGGAGCATGCGGTGAAGGCATGCCTCGACGGCACGAGCTTCCCGGAGGTCAGGGCCCGAATGGAGCATCGAGCGTTCGAGGTCATCGTCCTCACCTTCGCCGAGGCCGCTCGTAGGCTCCTCGGGTACTTCCCGGACCGACTGGCCTCCACCGTCGCGGCCAGTCGGCCTCCTGCTCCTGCGCCGTCCCCCTCGAAGCCGCCGACGGCGGCGGCCACGGCGCCGTCCCCTCCCCCGCCCAGGTTCGCGCTGGCCGTGGACGAGCACGAGCTGCGCCTCCTGCGCGACTCCCTTCAGCGCGTGGACGAGTCGCTCTCGGACGCCTACGAGGCCATCGCCCTTCACCAGCGCGCCGGCCACTGCAGATTCGACCTCGACGCTCTCCCCAGGACCGACCTCGATTACCTGCGAAAGCTCATCCTGCGCGACCGGCCGGCGCCGGCTCAGGTGCCCGGAAGGGTGGTGGGACCGTGAGCTTTCCCAAGGTCGCCATGGACGCACCGACCGCTTCGCCGCGAGTCGCCGACGCACTCTGGACTGCCGAGGACGTGGCCGCCTTTCTCCGGGTCTCGCTGTCGATGGTCTACAAGCTCCGCCGGCAGGGGTCGCTTCCCGCCGTCCGCGTCGGGGCGCTCTTCCGTTTTAGACCCGACGCAGTCCGGGATTTCGCGCGGGACGATGGGATGGCCGGGGATCCAGGCCGTCGATAGGAGGTCCGCATGGGCTCG
>Ga0194054_10001530_pt1 | contig 10967 bp, 6 predicted proteins | sample SepL2210m_MetaG_FD_163628 | JGI IMG/M metagenome (GOLD analysis project Ga0194054, IMG submission 163628) | Anoxic zone freshwater microbial communities from boreal shield lake in IISD Experimental Lakes Area, Ontario, Canada - Sep2016-L227-10m | ecosystem: Environmental > Aquatic > Freshwater >... | reverse complement strand
GCGAAGGGATCGGGACGGGGCAGGTCCGCAAGCATGCCGTCCCCTGCGCGGCGTGCGCGCAGACGGGCGCAGCCGGAATTTTCTACTGCCTGCCGTGCAAGGGCCAGGGCTTGGTGTAAGTTCCAGCGCAAGACAATGGAAGTAAGCTGTCCCGAAAACCCGCGGAGCGTCAATAAATACCAAGCGGGCGCGACAAAGTATGCGTGCATGAGATCCATTGCATTCCTAATTGTGGCATTGCTGAGCGTCAGTTGCACCGCCCTCCGCCACAATGCAGTCGATGGTTTTGTCCCTCTCTTCGATGGTCGGACGCTGTCTGGCTGGCAAGGGCAGGACCAATCTTTCTGGTCCGTTGAGAATGGCGCGATTACGGGAACGATTTCACCCCAGCACTCCCCGAAGCTGAATCAGTATCTCATCTGGCAAGGGGGAATGCTCGATGACTTTGAACTCAAGGTCACTTTCCGCATGATTAGCACCAACTCCCCTATGGTCAACAGTGGTTTTCAATTCCGAAGCCGCCGGTTGCCTAATGGAGATGTGGGCGGCTACCAGGTCGATAACAATTACTGCCAGCCTTGGAAGGCACGGCTCTACGATGAATTCGGCCGGCACGACCTCGCACTGCAGGGAGAAAGAACCGTGTTCGATGCCGTTGGGACCAAACGCACCGAAAAACTGGCGATTGAACCCGCCGCGGATGATTTCCGCCTTGATCAGTGGCATGAGTATCACTTGATCGCGCAGGGGCGACACCTCTTGCTCCGCGTCAACGGCAAACTCATCGCCGAGGTCACAGACAACGACGATGACAATTTTGACGCGATGGGTCTCCTGGCGATGCAACTCCACACCGGGCCGCCCATGAAGGTCCAGTTCAAGGACATTCGGCTCAAGCGTCTCACTCCCGCCCATAAGCCGACCGCCCGGGAGGCCTTAATCGCCGAGGCCTCGCTGGGCTGGCAATTCGGCCATCGTCTGAACGGGCATCAACCGCCACTGAAGGCGGCAGGCAATATAACGCCCGGCATGCCAGCAGAAGGACTTGGGGCGCACACCGGCTCGAAGGTCGCCAAGTTCGACCACGCCTATTTTGATTTGCAACGTGATTTGAACCAGCCGAAACTTTGGAGCATTCCCGGCATGGCGCTGACCGTTTACTTGCGTGCCCGGGTTCCGGATGGCTCCTGGAATTCTGCTCTGATCGCCAAAAGAGGCAACCATGACATTCTTAATTTCTGCATGTTTAGCGGAGACCTGCCGGAAACACCCGGGCCGGATATTGGCTTCGAGGTGCATACCAGCCAGGGCTTTGTAATGGTAAGTTTTCCCGTTTCCCAGGTGGACGCCTCCGGTTGGCTGGATTTGGTGGGGTGCTACGATGGCAACACCATTACGCTGAGGTGTAACGGCCGCGTAATGGCCCAGAAGCCCTGGTCCGGAGCGCTGACTGCAAACAACGAGCCGATCTTCATTGGCGCGGCCTCTTTCGATGGGGAGTCGAGGCTCTTCTTCACCGGGGAAATGGAGGAGGCGGCCATTTGGTCTCGCGTGCTCAACGACGAAGAACTGGGTGAGTTGGCGCACGGTCCATGAACTTAACGGACGCTCAGGGCGAGCGCGGTGGCAAATTCTTTTTAAGCTGAGCCAGATTTCTTACCATAGAGATAAGTGTTGGTGACATCATAAATCAAAAGCCTGTTGTCTCAATCTCTCCAGGCGAACTCGCCTTTGTCCACGCTCCAATCGTTGCCAAAATAACCCGTCACGCGCACCCCATTGTTGCCTCTGGCCAGGGTTTCAGTTCCGAAAACCGTGCAGTCAGGGTAGGCAACACCCGCCGTAAAGTATGGCACACGATTCGTGAGTTTCAGTCCGGTGACACCCGAGCCGCTGATCACCGCGACCGAGGCGCGATTGCTTCCCGGTCGAGGCCGGCAGAAAAGACAGGCCAGGTCTTCGCCCCGCTGTTCGCGCTCGCCGATCTTGACGACTCCGCGCCGCGCCTGCACGGGGCTTTGCGCCAGCAGCGCGGGCCATGCCGAGTTATTGTCAGCATTTCCATAAAGAACAACGCCACGGTCTCGATCTTTCGCTGCGTCAAACTCAGCGTCAGGAACAACATCCACTGAGCCATTGCCACGATACCACCAGGTTTCAGAATCGAAACGTGCCTTGGCATAGGCCCAGGCGTTCTCCTCCGCCGTGCCTTGGGTGGCATAGACAAAAATCATCTGATTGCCGAAAGCCTCCTTGAACGGGCCGCAGCGATGCGGCCCCTTTTGCGAAAGCGATGCCGCGGGCCTTGTAGCCCATTTATTGTCAGCAAGCTCGAACCAGATCGTTTGTTCCTGCTCCAAGCGGGAGATGTTTTCACATTTCTGCCCATCGAGCTCGACGGCGACCTTGCTGCCGGGTTTCACGTGATTGAGCCTCAAGGCAAGCCGCGCCACGTTTTCCGTCGTCCCCGTGAACCGCCGCTGCTGAGAATCGTAATGGATGACCACGACGCTCTTGGCGAGTGCATGTTGCTGTGTCTCGATGGAAACCCAGTGCGAGGAAGACGAAATGCCAGGGTTCGCAGTGGAGAAATTGATGTCGGAAATGCTTTCGTCGCAGGGGATTTTATGACGCGCAAAGATGTCGAAGATGGGCGCCCAATCCATGCACTGATTGCCCCACCAATGGCCCGCACCGGGTTGTTCATGGTACACGAAGTCGCGATGGAATTTGGCCAGATGATCCCGCATCGTGCGCGCTTCGGTTACCGGCACATTGTCGTCGGCATCGCCGTGCAGAATATAAATGCCTTGATGCAGATAGTTGCTGGAAAGGGCGAGCGTATCGCCGGGAGTGGCGGCGCGCTCGAGGAGTCGTTGCACTGCATCGGTGCTGTTTTCGTGATCGGCCCCGGCGTAGGACCAGAAGCTGATCCAACCCGCGCTCGGCGCAATCGCGGCAAAACGATCTGGAAAGGTCACGCCCAATTGCCACGCGCCATGTCCGCCCATCGAGTGCCCGGTCAGATAGGTCTGATGCACATCACTCTTGAACTTCGCCTGCGCGAGCGCCAGAACTTCCATTGCATCATGCCGGCCCCAATCCTCCCAATCAAAACCATAGGGTCGCCGGTTTGTCGGCGCGACCACCGTGCCCCAGGTCTTGGGGACATAACAAGCCGCCTGTCCCATGGCTTCCACCGAAGCGCCATGTGTCGAAAGAAACAACGCCCGTGCCGGGCGGTCTTTGGAAAGCGGCTGCGCCGGCGCAATCGCGAAATACTGAATGCTGCCATCGATGTCGCTGCGAAAGGTCTGCTTGTAGTGCTCATCCGGACGGCGCAAACGCAAAGCCGTGATCTGCGAATCGAGCAGTTCCGACCGGCGGGATTGGTTTCGCGCCAAATCGAGCTTCAGTGATACGACATTGGTGTCGGCGATTTCACAGGGCTGTATGCGAAAGCCAACTTTGCGCGAACTAAGTGGCGGAATCGCGGGGAGTAATGTCTGCGCCGATCCGCGGCCGCCGCACGAAGCGCGCAGGGAAATGCCTTTGAGGAAGTTGGTGGTGCAGTTCACGACCACCACCGCTCCCCAAGTGGCGGTCTTATCTCCGTGGATCACATCGGGCAAAGTCATGTCCCGCATGTTGAGCATGGCGGGCGATTTGGGTGTCACGAGCCTGGCCCGAACGTTCCCGCGGGAGTATTGGAACAGGAAATCATTGGTGCCGGCGTGAAGCTCGACGGGCAATTCAAGAATGCCATTCTCGTAGGGGTCGCCGACGCGCGGCTCGCCGTTCACATAGAGCGCATCGTGTCCGGTGGCCTCCAGAATCTTGATGCCGCCAGCCGACGCCTTGACGGGGATATACAAATAGGCCCCTCGGCCCCGCGCGCGGTTGGTCGAGCTGGCAATGGCCGAATTCGTGAACGCTCCCTCGGCATTGGCGATGGCAACTTCCCATGTCCGATCTGTCCCGTCCGACCCGGTGACGGCATCCCCGGCCAGGGGTGGCGTCCATTGCGTTTTTACGATGAGGGCTTCGATGGGGTCAATGTGAAATGGGTTGCGGCCATACCTGCCAACGGAGTTGATGACCAGGCCTTGGCGAAAAACGATGTCCTTCGTTAGTTCGCCGGGCGCTGCCTTTGTTGAACCGGGCTGAGCTATCCAAAACAAAATCGCCAGGGAGCAGCAAACAAAACGAACCAGCGACTGTGCTATGGTTCTGTTCTCTTTCCCGCTCTGAAATGTCCGCATCATGAAAAAAGCATGGACTAAACACCGATGCACCTCAACCCTCGTCAGATGAAGGGAGCGCACAGCAATCGGCGTGCCCACCTCCCTTCCGGGTTGAAAAATATAAATGATTTGATGTGTTGCAAACTTGACCGGGTTGTGAAACATATTGTTTGCTGTCGCAACCACAGGTGATCAGCATCGGTTTAACAATGCTTTTGCTCGATGGGATCATCCGGCTCGTGCGATTGGAAGCTTGGCTGAGAATAAGAAAACAAACAAACAAAACAAAACCATTATGATTAACAAACTCACAAATTCACCGTGGCGCCTGCTCGCCACCGGGTTGGTGGCCGCAAGTTGCCTCACTGGCAGGGCCCAACCCATCACTCCCGTCTGGGAATATACGCTCAAGAACCTCCCCGCCCCAATCCCGATCCTTACCAACTACGTCGCCTGGACAACCGACTCGGAAAGCGGTGACGGCATGTCACTCATGGACTGCATCGGACCGATGCGGCGATATGATGCCAATCGTCTTCTACTGGGTATTCGGGAGAACGGCATTGATGAAACCGTTGCACACAACACGAACCTGGCGCTCGCGTATCCCGACCGGTCATTGATCTGGATCAACCCGACGAATGGCGCACCGATGGGTATTGCGCTTAATATGGGCCTGTTCCCGGTGCCGCTCGATACCAACATCGTGGCGGCAGGCGGAACCCCGGGCCAGTATTACTGGAGCTTTGACGTGTCCGATGATCGATACATCTATTCCGGATACAAAAACCAGATCATTCGTTACGCGCCCAATGGGTCGGGCGGCATCTCGTCCGTGCCGACGGTGGTGTTCACGCTGGACCACGATACCGCAATCAATAACGGGATAACAGAAGCTCAGTGGACGGGACATTATTGGCAGACCATTAGGGTGCGCGGGTCGGGAACCACCACAAAGCTTTTGGTGGGCAGCGGCGGCGGGCGTGGCGTTTGGCTGTTAACCACAACGGACGGCCACACCTTCACCCCGGGCGCATGGAAATCGGGCGGATTCGGCAACGCCGGCAACAATATCAGCGGTTTTGTTCCGAGCAAGGATCCGGCAGCACCGGATGACGTCTGGTTTTACGGCGGTTGCTATCCGAACAGCAGCAGTGGCGCGGACAGCAAGTTTTACCGCGCAAAGGCATCGCCGCCGTTTGACAGTCCGCTGAACCGGTTCATCGGGGATTCTTCATTCAATGCAGCCGCGGATCCCAACACGAATGCGCTCTACCGCTATAACGCCATTTTCTCCGGCAGTTGCGATGTGCATCCGGACCTGGATTTCGTCGTGCATTACAGCACGCCGCCCTATAACTCACCCGCCAGCGCCCCCCACCAACCCGGTTGGCTGGCCATCCACGACGCCACCAACGGCGCCTTTATCGCCTCGTATGAACTGCCCGCAACCGACCTGGACGAATATCTGACGGGGGACGGCAGCATGCTTTGGATGGGCTGCCTTGGGAGCGTGTCCATGTCCCCGCTGGCGGACGGCACAGCAGAGGTTCTCTGGACGAGCGAGGTCTTCGGCTATGCCCGGTACATCGTTGGCACCCCGCGCTACACGAAAGCCTACGCGATGAAGAAGGTCATTCAGCCGCTGTGGGAACAGTTGCAGGGACAGCCGAATTCGTTGCCGATCATTAATACCAACGTGAACGCCAACCCGGTGCCGAGCGACGGGAAGTCCATCATGCAAGTTTTCACGGGATTCAAGAAGTACAATGCGACCCGGATGCTGCTGGGCATCCGCGACAACGGCATCAATGAAACTGTGGCGCACAACACCAACCTCGCCAATGCTTATCCCGACCGCTCGTTGCAATGGATTGATGCCGAAACGGGCAACCCGCTCGGCACCGCGCTGGTCATCAACTACGCGTCCGGCACGGTGGGCGACGACAGCAACCTCAACATGGCTTTCGGCGTCTCCGAGGATGGTGTCCTGTACGTCGGCGTCGGGAACTCCATCCGGCGTTACGCGCCCAACGGTGGCGGGTTTGCCGCGCCAACTGCGGCATTCAGCGCCTCCACTGGCCTGGGCTCCTACCCGGATAAGCTCCAGTTCTCGGAATTTCGGGTCAGCGGCAGCGGGGCCGGCACCGTCATCGTAATCGGCCATCGAAACTGGTACGGCAGCACCGATCGCATTCTGACAACCACGGACGGGTTGACATTCACCGAAGCCTCGGCCATGCCCACCGGCGCCGGCATCAGCAGCGTCGTGTCGGATCCGTCCGGGACCGGCGACAACGTGATCTTCAAGACCGGCTATCCCGCGACCAGCAACGGCATTGACTCGACGATGAACCGCCGTCGCCAGAGTGGCGGCACTGGCGATTTTCTCGCTGATTCCTGCCCGGTCGAACAGGTGGATAGGAGCACCATCAGCAACAGCGTGGATCAGGTTTACCGGACGTACTTCCTCACGGACGTGCAGGCGCTCTCCGGCCAGGGTTGGGTGCTCGCCTACAGCACCCCCAGCTTCCGCACGTTCGATAACCCCACCGTCCAGGATTATCTGAAGGGCAATTCCCCTGATCCCATGCCCTACCAACCCGGCTGGCTAGCCGTCCACGACCAGCTTTCCGGCGAGGTCCGCGGCCTGCGCAAGCTCAATGTCACCGAAGCGCTGAACGTGCTCCCCGGCACGCAGGCTCCGCCAATCGACTTCTACGCCGGCTGGTACTGCTATGCCATCCCGCAGGGCGGCGTGGAGTTGTACCCGGTGCTAAACGCCGCGAGTGAAGTTGCGGGAGTCGAAATCCTCTGGTGGAGCACCACGTATGGGTTTGGCCGTTATTGCATTGATACGCCGCCCGCCGCGAGCCATTTGCGCTATGCCAAGGTCAGCAACGGTCTCAAGTTCGAATGGAACGGCGCCGGTGTGCTGCAAAGCGCCAGCATTGTCAACGGCCCCTATGCCGATGTCATCGGGGCTCGCTCAGGATACGTTAATACTGGGTCGGCTCAGCAGTTCTTCCGCTTGCGCTTGCAGTAGGAGTTGCTTGAGCTGGTTTTATTGAAGACTCGCACAAAGCCGCTTGGTGGACCGTCATGGCCACCAAGCGGCTTCTTGCTGCGCGGTTCATCAGCCGCCAAGGCATGTATCTGAATTCGGACGTGACGGGTTTTCAAAATGAGCTGACAAATTGCATTTTACTAGTTACCCATTACCGATTACTTACCCATTATGAATCGACGCTCTTTCTTCACTGCGACGGCCTGTCTGGGAGCCGCCGCCGCCCTTGGCGCTGAAACCCCGGTGCGCCAACCCGCCAATGGAGTTGGCAAGAAACGCATCAAGCTCGGGCTGTGTAGCTACTCCTATTGGCACTTTCGCGACCCGAAAGTATCCGTGGAGACCGTCATAGAGAAAGCCGCCGAGTTTGGCGTCAGCGGCGTCGATATTCTCCATCGCCAGATGGACATTCCGGAAAAAGAGCCTTTGACGGCCGGGCACCGCGGCTACCTGCAAAAGCTCAAACGCCATGCCTTTCGCAACGGCATCGATCTCGTCTGCCTTTCCATCCACCAGAATTTCGTCCAGCAGGATCCCGCTGAACGCAGGAAGCAAGTCGAGCATACCCACAAATGCATCGAGATTGCCTATGAGCTTGGCATCCCTTGCGTCCGGCTCAACTCCGGCCGCTGGAACACCATCAAGGACTTCGACGACCTGATGAAGGCCCGTGGCCTTGAGCCGATCCTGCCCGGTTGCACCGAGGATGACGGCTTCAAATGGTGCATCGAATGCATCGAAAAATGCCTTCCCAAAGCCGAGCAATGCGGTGTGGTCTTGGCGCTGGAAAACCACTGGGGCCTGAGCCGCACGCCCGAAGGCCAGCTCCGGCTCATCAACGCCATTCCCTCTCGCTGGCTCGGTGCCCTCATGGACACCGGGAACTTCATGGAAGAGCCATACGATAAGCTCAAACAGATCGCGCCCAAGACTGTTTACGTCCAAGCCAAGACTTATTACGGCGGCGGCGAATGGTACACGCTCGATTTGGATTACGGGCGCATCGCCAAAATCCTCTTCGACGCCGGTTACACCGGCTACTGTTGTCTCGAATTCGAGGGCAAAGAAAACCCCGATACTGCCGTGGCCAGGAGTTTCGAGGTGCTGCGCCAAACCATTGGAGCCTGATTGGCGGGCGTTTGTTGTCGTGAAAGCCTCTATTGTGCGTGGCAAGGTTTTGAAATCAGCGGACATCGGTCCAAGTCTGTTCCGGGGCGGTGGCGGCGCTTCCCCAGGGTTCACGCTTATCGAGCTGCTGGTCGTCATTGCCATCATCGCCATTCTCGCCGCGCTGCTGTTGCCGGCGCTGGCCAAGGCCAAACAAAAGGGGCAAGGGGTCGCCTGCGTTAACAACTTGCATCAGATGTCCATCGCCAGCCAGTTGTATGCTGATGACTTTAACGGAAGGTATTGCCTGACTTTCCAGGTGACGGGCGACAATTCTTCGACTATCAGAGGTGGTCGGAGGGCTTGGTTTAATTTCCTCATGCCCTACCAAAAGACAACGAACCTTCTCCTTTGTCCTGTCCGCAGCAAAATCTTCAATGAGTTCATCAATGAGTACCCCACGGGCCCCGATGATATGGGAGTCTCGAACTACGGCATGAACTTCCGCGTTGGCGGCTGCGATTTTGCCCCCTGGCCTTACTCGCAGTGGCCGGGCGTGCGCGGGGTTCTTCCCAAACCCGCCGGCCTGGCTTACCTAACCGATTCCGGCACCAAACCGAAGAATACCACGAATCCGCTCCTGTGTGTCACTGAAGCCACCCCGGAAAAACCTGGCTGCTGGATACTCCACGACCCGGGCGACGATGCCCCGGACACCGGCGGCGTCGCTGGGGACGACCCAAACTGGGGTGGCCCGAGGCCGCGCCACAACGGGCGCAGCGCCATTGCTTTTCTGGATGGGCACACAGAGAGCCTGAAACCGTCGATGTGGTATTGGAGCCTCACGCCTTGGCTGCAGCCGAAAAAGGGGGGATCGTGATGAGCCATGAAAACGAACTCCCCAATCCTACCATAAGCATGTTCGATACCACAAGCGAAGTGGGCGGCCGCAAGGAAAACACAGCGCGCAAACTCGACCGCATGAACAAGGCGCTGCGCCACCAGGAACCTGACCGCGTGCCGATCGGCGATTTCTTCTGGGGCAGTTTCATCGAGCGCTGGCGGCAGGAGCTGGGCCTGCCCGGCGATGCCAACCCTTATTACTATTACGACCTGGACTGGATCGTCACGGTGCCGAACATGGATCCGTGGATTCGTCCGTTCGAGACGCTCAGCGAAACGCCCGAGGAAGTGGTGGTGAAGACGGGCTTCGGCGCGATCCTGCACAAGCATTTCGAGTTTCCGATGCCGGAGATGCGGGGCTGGGAGACCGACACGTTCGAGAAGTTGGAGCAGGCGCGCTTCGATGACCCGCGTGACCGGCGGCGTTTCTTCGCCGCGGGCGACAACCAAATCGCGGGAGTGGGCGACGGGTTCCAGCGGAACTCGGCCGCGTGGATTGAAACCGTAAAATCGCTGCGGCCGGACTTTCCAGTGTATGGGAGCATGATCGAAGTGAGCGAGTGCCTCACGCGGCTCATTGGCCAGCAGAACACCTTGATGTGGATGGCGGAATACCCCGAGCGGATGGGCGCGATCATCAACCGCATCGGCGCGTTCTATCTCGAGATGGCCAAAGCCGAGATCAAGGCAGGCGCGAGCCTGCTCGACGGGTTTGTGATCTGGGGCGATGTCGCCTACAAGAAATGCACTTTCATGTCGCCGCGTTACTGGCGAGCGTTTTTCAAACCGTGGGTCGCCCAGATTGCCACCCACGCCCAGGCGCATGGCCTGCCGGTCATCTACCACGGCTGCGGCAATGTGAAGGCGATTTTCGCCGATTACATCGAGATGGGCATCGATGCTTACAACCCGCTCGAAGTGAAAGCCGGCATGGATGTCTTGGAGTTGCGCAGGCAATATGGCCATCGCATCGGGTTTTGCGGCAACAGCGATATTCAAGTTTGGGAAAGCGGTGACCGTGCCGCCATCCGCCGCGAGGTGCTGCGCAAGCTTAACGCGGCCAAAGGGGGCGGGTTCATCTTCCAAAGCGATCACTCGGTCAGCAGCGCTGTATCCGGACATACCTACGACTACATTGTGAAGTTGGTGCGCGAACACGGAACCTATCCGGTTCAACTTGGCGAATTTGAGGAACAACCTTGAGAGCGATTTTGCCATTCATCCTTTCCATTCTGCCCGGGTTGGCGGCCTCTGCGGCGGTCGCAGCATCTCGCGACGCCTCCAATGTGGCATGGAATTCACCCAGCGCGAATCACCACGGCTCGCTGCCTCTCGGCGACGGCGACATCGCCATTAACCCGTCGCTGACCAGGGATGGCGAGCTGTCCTGCTGCATCAGCAAGACCGACTCGCGGAACGTCAAATGAATCCCATTGTCCCCAATCCCATTCTCGGGGTTCTCCTGCACGGGGTTGGGGCCTGTTTCGCCGCGATATGCTACACCCCGCAGAAGCAAGTCAAGCGATGGTCTTGGCAGACCTACTGGCTCACTCAGGCTGTCTTCTGCTGGTTCCTCCTCCCCATAATCGGCGCGCTGCTAACGGTCACGGACCTGGCTGCAGTCCTGCGCGAGGCCCCTCGCGGGG
>Ga0194054_10001522_pt1 | contig 10985 bp, 10 predicted proteins | sample SepL2210m_MetaG_FD_163628 | JGI IMG/M metagenome (GOLD analysis project Ga0194054, IMG submission 163628) | Anoxic zone freshwater microbial communities from boreal shield lake in IISD Experimental Lakes Area, Ontario, Canada - Sep2016-L227-10m | ecosystem: Environmental > Aquatic > Freshwater... | reverse complement strand
CAGCGCCGATAGTTCCGCGGCGGTGGCCGGGTCGGGGTCCTCGGACAGCCAGGCCCGTGCGGTCTCGAGCAGCGTCATCACTCAGTACCCGCCGGCTCCAGCATCGCCACCGCTGATGATGGCGATTGATGCCGAGGCGCCGATCCGGTCGGCGCCGGCATGCAGCACCTTCTCGGCGTCGCGATGGTTGCGGACCGCACCGGATGCCTTGACACCCAATCGATCTCCGACCATGTGCCGCATCAGCGCGATGTCCTCGGGTGTGGCGCCGCCGCCACCGAAGCCGGTGGACGTCTTGACATAGGCGGCGCCGGTGCGTGCCGCGATCAGACAGGCGATGGCCTTCTGCCCGTCGGTGAGCATGCTGGTCTCCAGGATCACCTTCACCGGCACCGGCCGGGCCGCGCCGACCACTCCGAGGATGTCGTCGTACACCGCAGCGAGATCACCGGAGAGTAGGCCTCCTATGTCGAGGACCATGTCGACTTCGTCGGCGCCCTCGGCCACCGTGATGCGGGCCTCCTCCGCTTTGGCCAGCCGGGTCATCGCACCGAGGGGGAACCCGACCACGGTGCACACCATGACTCCGGATCCGGACAGGCGCTCTTTGGCTGTCGGCACCCAGCGGGTGTTGACGCAGACGGAGGCGAAGTGGTGTTCCCGGGCCTCGTCGCACAGCGTTTCAACTGCCGCCAGGGTGGCATCGGGCTTGAGCAGGGTGTGGTCGATACGTCCGGCAAGGGTCTTCGATGTGCGTAACACCTGGGGAATATCCACGGTATCGGGGGCGGGGCCGAGCGAATCGGTGACCGCTGTGTTGGCGCGAGTGAACAGTTCGGCGTGATTGGTCACGTCTGATTCCTCCTGGATGGTCGCGCGGGGTCAGGCGCCGAGCAGGCTGGCGGCGAGGTAGTTGAACAGTGCCACACCGGAGTCCTCGCTGAATTTGTGCAGCTGCTCGACAGTGGCGGTGACCTGATCACCCTCCAGCCTGTTGAGCAGGGTGCAGCAGATCATCGCGAAACTCGGGAAGCCCCAGTGGTTGAGGTAGCCCGCGATCATGGCGCCTTCCATCTCGATGTTGGCGACTGCGTTCTCGTGCAGCCAGCGCAGCCAGTCCATCTTCGATTCCGGTGTCTCCAGGCAGATGGCGCCGTCGAGGCGGAATTGCTCGAGGAAGAACTCGTTGCCGGCGACCGTCTTTCCGGTGACGATCGGGAAATCGGTGTACTTGTTGGCCGCCAGGATGGTCTCTGCTGTCGCGGCGGGGAATTTCCCGTCGAACCAGTACTCCCCCGCTCCGCCATTGAGCAGACGGTAGGGACGCAGATCGGCCATCAGTCCCTCGGAGGAGACCACCACCGTGCCGCCGGGCAGCCCGACGCCCCCGCTGGTGCCGACCCGGCACCAGAACACCTCATCGAGAGACTGCAGATCACCACGCTTGAGAAAGAACACCATGCGCATGAGTTCCTGCAACGCGATCGATGCGCTGGGCATCCCCATACCGTGTGAGGCGAACAGCACTCGCCCGGTGTATCGGGTGACGAAGCGGTCCTCTTTGGGGAACGCCAGGACCTCCGATCCGGAGTTGAGTTGGCTCCACCGTTCGGCGAACTCCTTGACACGGCCACCGGAGCCGGCCATCACGACCGCCCGCACGTCGCGCAGCTTCTCCAGGATCGGGTCCGATGACGCGACACCGAAGTGGTAGTACACGTCCTCGTGGCTGCCGTCGATCACGCCGTCGAGGAATGCGTGGTTGATGTTCCCCGTCTTCACCAGGCGAAATCTACGTGAGCCGCCGAGATCGAGAGAGCGAATCCGTTAAGGCTTTGCAGAGAAGAAGATGAAGGTGGCCAACACGACCAGATGTAAGAAACCCTGCAGTGGCACCGCCCGGCCCTGCGCCAGGGTCAGGATGGAGACGAGCACCGACAGGGTCAGCAGCACGATCTGCATGGGCTCCAGACCCAGCGTCAGCGGTCCGGGAAGCCAGATCATCGCGATTGCGACGGCCGGGATGGTGAAGCCGATGGAGGCCATGGCTGAGCCGTAGGCCAGGTTGAGGCTGGTCTGAACCCGGTCGCGGTTGGCGTTGTTCAACGCCGCGATGCTCTCCGGGGCGAGGACGAGAAGCGCGATCACAACACCGACCATCGGGTACGGCAGTCCCAGTCCGGCGACGGCACTCTCGATGCTTGGGGACAGCAGCTTGGCCAGTCCGATCACCGCCACCAGCGCGATCATCAACAGCGCCAGGCTTTGGCGACTCTCGCGTCGCGACGGCGGATCGGGGTGGCCGTCGCCGTCGGCATCGAGCAACCCGGTGACGCGGCCGTGCTGGTCACTGGCCACCGGGACGAAGAAGTCGCGATGCCGAACAGTCTGGGTGAACACGAAGAACAGGTAGAGCACCAGTGACGCGACGGCGGCGAACGCCAGTTGTGGCGGGGAATACTCCAGACCCACCTCGCTGACCGTGAATCCCGGCAGCACCAGGCATACCCCGGCCAGGGTCACCACCGTGGCCAGGGCCGATCCCGATCCGGAGGCGTTGAACGCCACCAGGCGGTGGCGCAGCGCCCCGGCGAGCAGACTGAGGCCGACGATTCCGTTGAGCGTGATCATCACCGCGGCGAACACCGTGTCTCGGGCATAGGTTGCGGCTTGCGGCCCACCGCCGGCCATCAGCATCACGATCAGGCCCACTTCGATCACGGTGACGGCGACGGCCAGGACCAGCGAGCCGAACGGCTCGCCGAGACGTAGCGCCACTACTTCCGCATGGTGCACCGCGGCGAAGATGGCACCCACGAGCAGAATGCCGATCACCAGCAGCAGTCCCGGTTGCTCGTGATGACTCCAGGTCGCGATCAGCGTGGCCAGTGCCGCTATCGGGACCAGCAGAGTCCACTGCAACGGGCCTCGAGGCGCGCTCGAATCAGCGGTCATGCACGAACCGTAGACAATCCGCCGTCGAGTCCGATCACCTGCCCGGTGATCCAACCGCTCTCGGCCGAGAGCAGAAACCGCGCTGCGGCGGCGGCGTCGGACGGTGTGCCGACCCGCTTGAGCGGATAGCGCGCGTCCATCGCCGCCCGCTTCTCGGGGGTGGACAGCATGCGTTCCACCAGTGGCGTGTCCACCAGGGCCGGCGCGACGGCGTTCACCCGGACCTTCGGCGCCCATTCGGCCGCCAGCGAGCGGACCAGTCCCTCGACAGCACCCTTGGCCGCGGCGACCGAGGAGTGCATGGCCATGCCCTGGCCCACGGCCACGGTGCTGAAGAGCACGACACTGGCCGGCGAGCCGTCCACTCCGCTCAAGCGGGGTGCGACCACCTTGAGAAACCGGACGGCGCCGAGCAGGTTGACCTCCCAATCGTGGCGGAAGTCGTCCTCGGACATGGCCCGAAAGCTCTTCAGGTTGACCGTTCCCGGGCAGTAGACCGCCCCGGCGATGGACTCCGGCGGCTCGGGAATGCTTGCCGGATCGGTGAAGTCGCACGGGATGTGGCGCACCGGCCCGCCGGGCGCCAGGGCGTCCGGCGATCGCGACCAGACCTCGATCGCGGAGGCCGTGATCCCGGCGTTGGGGCCGGCGAGCAGGCCGACCAACTCCAGACCTATCCCCCGACTGCCCCCGGCGATCACGTAGGTGCCCACCAGCACGATGTTAGGGCGCGGGGATGCCCGGATCGGTGGTTACTGACCTGACGTCATATCCAGGATATGAAGGGGGACCACCCGGGATGCGACTGATCGACTTCAAAGCCAAGACGCCCCTGATCGGGATGTTCATGGTCTTCCTCGCGATGGGAATCGTGGCGGTGACCGCTTATCAGCGGGCCGGGTGGTATTCCGCCATCGGCTACGGGATCGTGCCGGAGAGGGCGTTCGAGATAGTCCTCAATGTCGCCTCGCTCGGCATTCTGTCCTCGTGGGCGACCATCGTCATCTGTCAGGTTCAGCTGTACCGGTGGTCGCCAATCCCCCGCCGCCGCGTTCGGGGGCCTGACGCGGAGTTCTACCGCCGAGGGCGCTAGTCCGTGGCGAACGCCGCCTCCGCGTCACGGTTGAGGTCGATGTACGCCTTCGAGCTGACGTCGAAGGCGACACCCTGGATGGTGCCGCCGGTGAATTTACCCGGGTTCTTGTACTGCTCGGAGACATTGTCGCCGCTGTCGTAACCCACACACAGACCGTCACCGGCGAGGGTGAACTTGCCGATCTGAGCCCGCATCGGACCTTCCGCCACCGGCTTGCCGTCGACGTAGAGGATGGTTTTCCCAATCGACTCCCCGTGCTCGCCGGCCTTCTCCCGCTTGAACTCCATACCCACCGAGTGCTTGCCAGGCGGCAGCGGATCGGAGACGAAGTCCTGCTCCGGCTTGATTCCCAGGAAGTTGTAGACGTAGTGCAGCCGACCGTCGGAGATGAACATGGTGTGGCCGCCGAAGCGGGAGCCGTGCGCGAAGATCACCCCCTGGGCATCCGGTGCCAGATCGACATTGGAGACGATCTTGTAATCGCGTCCGCGGATGCTCACCGCGACACCCTCGGGCACCGGGGCGGTGTCGGGGTAGTAGATGTAGCGGTCCCGCGGGGGCTCGGACTGCGGCCGCGGGGTGCCGGCTTGCTCCACCGCGGAGCGGTCGTCGAGCGGGAGCACGAAGTTGTTCTTGGCCTCCTCGTCCCAGGCCGCGATCAGCTCCTTGAGTTTGTCCGGATATTGATCGGCGACGTTGGTGGATTCCGAACGGTCCTCGGCGACGTGGTAGAGCTCCCAGCGGTCGGAGTCGAAGTTGCCCTTGTTGCTCAGCGGCGCGTGCAGCGCGGCAGCTTTCCAGCCGTCCTGCCAGATGCCCCGGGTGCCGAGCATCGCGTAGTACTGGCGCTTGCGGGTGGTCGCCGCTCCGGCGTCGTCGAAGCTGTAGCGCATCGACACCCCGTTGAGCGGGTACTGCTTGATGCCCTTGTACTCATCCGGCATCTGGAGTCCGGCGACATCGAGAACGGTCGCCGCGACATCGGTGGCGTGGTGATACTGCTCGCGCACCTGACCGCGGGCCTTAATGCCTTTTGGCCAGGAGATCACCATCGGATCGCAGGTGCCGCCGGCGAACTGTGCATAGCGCTTGAACATCTGGAACGGGGTGGAGAAAGCAACCGCCCAGCCGGTCGGATAGTGGTTATAGGTGTCCGGACTACCCAGGGTGTTCAGGTATTTCATGTTCTCCGACAGCTCATCGGGATAGCCGTTGAAGAACTTGTTCTCGTTCACCGAGCCGTTGGGCGAACCCTCACCGGAGGCCCCGTTGTCGGCGCAGTAGAAGATGATGGTGTTCTCCAACTGCCCGGTCTGCTCCAGATAGTCGACGATCCTGCCCACCTGGGCGTCGGTGTACTCCGAGAATCCCGCGTACACCTCCGCCATCCGAGCGAACAGCTTCTTCTCGTCGTCATTGAGCGAATTCCACGGCCGCACCGCGTCATTGGCTGCGGCGACGTCGGCAGGCAGCGGGTTGATGGGGGTCAGCTTGGTGTCCTTGGGCAGCACGCCCTTGGCGATCATCCGCGGCAGCACCCATTCGCGATAGGCCTCGTAGCCGTCGTCGAACTTGCCCTTGTACTTGTCGATGTACTCCTGCGGTGCCTGGTGCGGGGCGTGGTTCGCACCAGGACAGAACCACATGTACCAGGGCTTCGACGGGTTGGACGATTTCTGGTCCCGCAGCATCCGGATCGCGTTGTCGGTGAGGTCCTTGGAGAGGTGGTAGCCCTCTTCCGGGAGGTAGGGCTGTTCGACGAAGCGGTTATCCTCGACCAGATCGGGGAACCACTGGTTGGTCTCGCCGCCGAGGAAGCCGTAGAAGCGGTCGAAGCCCTTTTGCAAGGGCCACTCCGACTTGCTGCCACCACTGGAGACGTCCTCCTCGGGCACGTTGTGGTTCTTGCCGATCCAGAATGTGCTGTAGCCGTTGTCCTGCAGCACCTGCCCGATCGTCGCGCACTGCGCAGGCAGCCGTGCGGCCATGCCTGGAAAACCGTTGGAGCCCTCGGTGATCGAACCTGACCGGTTGACATGCTGGCTGCGGCCGGTGAGAAAACACGAACGGGTCGGAGAACACAGCGCCGTCGTATGCCACTGGGAGTACATGACCCCGTTGTCGGCGAGCTTCTGCATGACCGGCATATCGATGCGTCCGCCATAAGGCGACCAGGCGGCCAGACCGGTGTCGTCGTAGAGCACGACCAGGATGTTCGGCGCACCCTCCGGCGCCTTCTTCAACTCGAACGGTTTCCAGTCCGGTACCGAGTCGCGGACGTCGAGCTCGATCTTGCCGTCGAAACCCTCGTTGATGCCGGTGCCATAACCGGGCGGGCCTGCCTCGCCGTCGCCGCCGCCCTTGCTGCTGCATCCCGAGATCAGCGAGGGAGCGGCTGCCGCGCCGAGACCGGCCGCAGCGATTCCGCCGAGGACTTTGCGCCGCGACAGCTTGCCGCCGGAGGTCTCGTCGCTCTCGCCGGTGCCGGGAGGTGTTTGTGCCATCGCTGCTTCGCTCCTTGTCGATGAGGGTCTCGCGGCAGTCTAGAGCAGTGCCCGTTCATTGTGGCAACGATCAGCGAGGTGTCACATAGTCCGTTTTGCAGCATGAACGCCACTACAAGTGCCGGACAGCTAAAGCTGCTGCGGTTCTGCGGTGATACACCGGTGCGGCGACCTCAGGTTTGACATGCTGAACTGGTGCCTCGCCTGCCCCGCCGGATCGCCTCTGAAGTCAACGAGAGGCTGCGCAGTCCGCAGACCGCGGCACTGGTCGCCGGCATCGAGAGCAGGCTCACCCGACGCCGCCGCGAACAGAAGATGCAGTCCGGCGCGTTTAGAGGGCTGCACCTTGTCGCCTACACCGGCTTCGTGGGCGCCGACAACGTCGCGAAAGTCCGTGTCCGGGTCACCGAGGTCCCCGAACTCCCCGGCGACAGCCGCATTCCCTACTGGGAGACCGCCCAGGCGAACCTTCGCCGCCACGCCGCACTGGCCCTGGTTGGAGTCGAGGTGGAGTTGCGGATCGGTGCTCACTGTGTCACCGACGTCACCGACGACCACGGATTCGCCAACTTCTCGCTCCCGGTCCCAAAGCTTCGGGCCGGCTGGCATGAGGCCAATGCCATCACGACACCCATCGAGGACGGCGAATCAGTCTCGGGAACCGGCCGGGTGTTCAAGCCCGCGGCCACGGCGCCGTTCCTGGTGATCTCCGATATCGACGACACCATCCTGCTCACGGGGCTGACCGAGGGTGTCGCGATGGTGGCGCGCACGGTGTTCCGTGACGCCGAGGAGCGCAAGGCGATTCCGGGGATGTCGGCGCTGTATCGCGGTTTGGTGCGCGGCGTCCCCAGCCGCGCGGGGAAACGCAGGGCCGAACCGGGTTTCTTCTACGTGTCCACCGGCAGCTGGTCGTTCTTCCCGCTGCTGGAGAAATTCATCGACCTCCGCGGGTTTCCCCGGGGGCCGATGTTCCTCACCGACTGGGGCCCGACCGAGCGTTACCTGCGCCGCAGCGGCGCCGAACACAAACGCACCGCGATCCGCCGGCTTTTCGAGGCATATCCCGATCAGGAGTTCGTGCTGATCGGTGACAGCGGTCAGCGCGATCCGCTGACGTATGCGGAGATGGCACGCGAGTTCTCCGGCCGGGTCCGATTGATCCTCATCCGGCAGGTCGGCGGCGATGATGAGGAGCGCAATATCGACGTCGCAGCCCACGCCGCGAGGTCGCGGGAGGAGGGCATCCCCCTTCATTTGGTGGCCGATGCCGCTGACGCCGCGGTGATCGCACGTGACCTGGCGTTGTGCGACGACGACACTGTGGCCGAGGTGCGGCAGGAGATGAGCGGCCGCTAGGCGGGCGCGGCGGCTCGGGCCGCCCGATCCGCGGCCAGCGCAGGCGGCACGATCAGGGGGACGGCCACCAGGGCCAGCAGACCGAACACCACTGCACCCAGCGTGGTGTCGTCGCCGCCGAGCAGCGGTCCGGCCAGGCTCGGCCCGATGGCAAGTCCCACCGAGGACATCCCGAGCATGAACGCCACCAGTCGTCCGCTGCTGCGGTCCAGATCCGCCGCAACCGACAGTCCCAACGGCAGCGTTACCCAGTAACCGAGATTGATCGCCAGGTTGCCGGCGATGTAGGCGGTCGGTGTGTGCACCAGAGTGACGGCGATGATTCCCACGGCCACCAACAGGAAGCCCGCCGCGCCGAGTGCGGCCCGGCCCACCCGACGGCCGAGCAGCCACGGCGCCACGGTGCCGAGCAGTCCGATCAGTTGGGAGAATCCGAGAAAGCCGGCGGTCGCCTCCGAGGACAGGCCCGCGGTCTTGCCGAGTCCCTGTGCGAAGGTCCACAGGCCCGCCAGCGCGAGCTGCGACAGCGTGACCGACAGCCCGAGCAACAGCGGCAGCGGGCTGAGCAACTTCAGATCCCGCGGTGCTGCCGTACCGGGTTCGACTCGCGCGAGGGTGTCGGGTTGGCCGCCCAGCGCGCGGGTGTCAGGAAGCTTCCACCAGATCAGTGCCAGGCACACAAGTTGAACCGCGACCATGGCCGCATAGGGCAGAACGATCGGATAGATCTGGCGTAGATAGGGATTCGTGCTCAGCATCACGAACACGAAGATCATGTACCAGAAGGTCAGCATGCCGAAGGCGCGTTCGCTGTTGTTCGCGTACGACAATGCGGCGTTACCGGCCACGAAGGCCAGACCGCATCCGAGGCCGAGGCCGAGCATGCCGGCGAACAACGACCAGAAACCGCTGTCGCTGACGTTGCTGATGTAGATCAGCGACGCCGCCGAAATCGCGATGCCATACGTGGCGACGAGTTTGAGGTTACGTCTGCCGATCGAGTCCGCCAGTCCGAACTCCGCGACGGCCATCATGCCCAGCGCCGCGGTGACCAGGAATCCGGCCTCGGTGTTGCTCAGGCCGAATCCCTTGTGGAACGACGTCGCGTAGATCGGGCTGAGCAGGTCCGCCATCACCCCGGCCACCCCGGCGGCGATCCCCCCGACGAGCAGCCCCTTCGGCTCGGCGAGCTTCGGAGTCGGCATTCCGATGACGCTATCGCTTCTCCCAGTCCGCCGATCGGTGGACATGGGTATCCCCCGCTACCGCCTCCGATCGGCCGACGCGGTGTGCCCTGGACCGATGCGAGAGTCGGAGACACACGGCACACCACAACCACCAAGGAGACCGACATGACAATTGGCATGAACCTGCGGAGCCTGGCCGCCGACGTCGCAGCACCCGCTGTCGCCGCCGGGATTCTCATCGCCGGCATCGTCGCCGGCGGTTCGGCCATCGCGACCGCGCAGCCGATGGACGGCCAATGCAGCACGATGACCATGACCAGCGGTGCGAATGTCCCGGCGCCGAGCGGACTGACCCGGGCCGGACAGGTCGGTGCGGCAGCCGGGCCAAGCGCCTCGGACGGCAGCATGGCCGCGCCCTGCCAGCCCGCAGGCCACAGCTGATCCCCGCAGACGAAACCCGACCTGCTGCCTATTTAGGATTCGACGGTGAGCCCCGCACTGCTGATCTCGCTGCCCCTGGTGTTTCTCATCGGCATCGCGATCCAGCGCGGCAACACCTGCACCGTGGTCGCTTTCGACGACATCGTCCACCGTGGATCCTGGGACCGGTTCCTGTCGATCGTCTACACCTGGCTCTGGGTCGCCGGCGGATTGGCACTGCTGGCCGTCGCAACCGGTTTCATACCCGCGACTCACGTCTTCCCCGTCACCGCCTGGTCGGTCATCGGCGGCCTGATCCTCGGCATCGGGGCCGTCGTCAACGGAGCGTGCACGACCGGCACGATCGCTCGGATCGGCTCCGGTGAGTACGCGTATCTGGTGACCATCGCCGGGTTCTTTCTCGGCTGCATGCTGGCCCCGTGGGTATTCGGCGCCGGCGCCACCACACATGTCGCGTCGGTTCCGGCGAACACCTCGGTCGACCATCCGGCGCCGGCGCTGATCGGGCTGACACTGGTTGCACTACTCACTGCACGGCGACTGATCTCGGGACCGCACGAGAGCATCCGGGACTTCCTCCGCAGCGCCTGGGATCCGCGCACCGCGGTGCTGATCATCGCAATCCTCTTCGTTGCGATGGTGCAGATCTACGCGGCCTGGGCCTACACCGAACTCCTCGGCGATCTCGCCCACGGCGACACCCGCGAGTCGATCCACCAACTCGTCCTGCTGGGTGCGCTGGTGGCCGGCGCGGTGCTGGCCGGCCGCACCATGCGGGGCGCACGGCTGATCGGCCCCTTGGCGCCGCGAATACTGCGCTGCGGTCTCGGCGGAGCCGTCATGGGTCTCGGATTCTCCGTGGGGCCGGGCGCCTTCGATGCGCTCACGCTCTACGGGCAGCCGCTGCTGCTGCCGTTCGCCTGGGTGGTGATGGTCGCCTCGTACGTCTCAATCCTGCTCGGTGTGCTGTATCTGCGATCCAAGTTGGGATCGTGGATTACGGCACTGCGTGGCTGATCGGAGCCGTGGCAGCCCGATTCACAGCGAGAACTGGTCGTCGACGATGCCCAGCCACACCTGGGCGGCGTCCATGGCCACCTTCTCACTGATGAACGCGTGCTGGGTGCCGGTGTAGATATCGCGGAACGCCCGCTCGAGGCGGGAGCCCTCGCGAATCGAGGTGGTCCCGGCGGCGAGGTGCGCCCACTGCGCGATTTCGCGCGCCACGTCGGTCGCGTACACCGCGGCAGCGCGCAGGTCCGCCCGGTTGACCGGAGTGAGTCCCCCGGCGGCGGCCGCGGCCTCGGCGTCTCCGAACACGTCGAGGAGCAGCAGTCTGGCCGCCCGCCATGCGCTGGCATGGTGGGCGAGATCCTTCTGGAACGTCGGCCGGCTAGCCAGCGACGCCATGTCGCTCATCCGGAACTTGGTGGCCGCGAGTTC
>Ga0194054_10001514_pt1 | contig 11006 bp, 9 predicted proteins | sample SepL2210m_MetaG_FD_163628 | JGI IMG/M metagenome (GOLD analysis project Ga0194054, IMG submission 163628) | Anoxic zone freshwater microbial communities from boreal shield lake in IISD Experimental Lakes Area, Ontario, Canada - Sep2016-L227-10m | ecosystem: Environmental > Aquatic > Freshwater >... | reverse complement strand
CGCCTCCGGCTGGGTGAGGTTGTTTCCACGGAAAAGAAACGCGCCGCCGATCAGGGAAAGCGCAACGGCGAAGAGGACGAGCCCGCGCCAGTTCATCTGGGGATCATTCCCCCCGCCCGGGCGGGGAAGGTTGTCTTGTGGCGGCTTCGGATTTTCTTCTGACATTCAGGCTACTTTCCTCTATCACAGGCTCTTGGCAAATGGAAAAATCGCGTGAGAACAAAGAAGTTGTCCGGGCGTTGGTGGTCTCGGTCCACGATGTGAGCCCGCTGACGTGGCGGCGGACGCGTGAAATCCTCGGTGATCTGGAGGCCGTTGGCATCGCAAGGGTTTCCCTGCTGGTGATCCCGGACCACCACCGGCGCGGGCTCATTTCCGGAGATTCGGAGTTTGCGGAGTGGCTGCGGATCGAGTGCGCAAAAGGCCGCGAGGCCGTGCTGCACGGGTATTGCCACCTGCGCGAAAATCGCGGCAACGACGGACTCTGGAAGCGCCTCGTCACCCGCTCCTACACGGCGGGGGAGGGAGAGTTTTTTGATTTGGAAAAACCCGCCGCCCTTGACCTGCTCCACCGCGGACGGGCCGCCTTCGCTTCCTGTGGAGTCTCCTGCACCGGATTCATCGCGCCGGCCTGGCTGCTGGGCGCGGCGGCTGAGGAGGCCGTCCGGGAGGCGGGGTTCGAATACACGACGCGCATCGCGACGGTGAGCGATTTTCTCGCCGGCCGCGTCCACCGTGCGCGGAGCCAGGTCTGGAGCGTCCGGTCCCCCTGGAGGCGCGCGTGCAGCCTCGCATGGAACGCTGTCCTCTTCCGGGCCACCTCGGAGTCTCCGCTCGTGCGGATCGGAATCCACCCGCCCGACTGGGACCACGCACGAATCCGCCGCCAGATTTTGGAATTTGCAGGAAAGGCGCTTGCCGTGCGCGAGGCGATGACCTATGAGGGCTGGCTGACCCGCGTCCGCGGCAAGCCCCGGAGTTATTGAATCGCTGTCAGAAGATCTTTTCTTGAGACACCCAGCGAAAACAGTGAGCGGAACATGAGGTCGAGAGAAACGGAAGCATCTCCCGCCTCCATCTTTGCAAACCGGGCCTGGCTGGTGTGCAATTTTGAGGCGGCAACCTGCCCGGTCAAATTCACAAGGAAATCGATCCGGCTCACCGCCTGCACCGAAAGGATTTTATGATTTTTTTGGAAAGAAGCGAGTCCAGTCCCGTGCGGCATGGAGGACTCGGACGACGGCAATTGTCTCTTAGAATGGCATGTAAAAGAGGAGGTAGCTTCGGAATCGCGGAAGCACAAACCACCTGATCATTTCGTGCCGCCGGGCGGACATGGGATCGTTCGCGGCAATGCGATCAAAAACCTATGGCTTGAACCGGGTTCAGATGCGCCGGATGGCCGAGGCCCACTCGAAACTTCGGATATCGCGTCAGTTCCTCGAACCGACGGGATTCAAAATAAAAGTGCGTGGGCATGGCCTGGTCAACGAGGATCTGGAAAAACCTCCGGGGAGCATACGCGCCCCGGCGCGTGGTGTCCGGCGCCCTCGCCGGACTTTGTGCATTTCCCTTCGCTGATCTGAGCGCTCAAGAATTGTCAGATTTTTTGACTTCAATGCTGGTGTGCTGCCAGGGCGAGACGCGCAAATGTCAAAGAACAAGAACCCTTTTCCCGGCTCCGTCCGAGCCGTGATTCATTGGGGCTCACACGGAGGTTCTCCCTCCCATTGTTGGCGCTGCTTGCGGATGTCGGCTTGCGGAGTGCTGGGCGATGCCCTATGAGAGTTGGCTGCCGGCAGTCAGCAACCATCCATGAACCCGACGACATCCCGTGCCGACCTGCACATCCACTCCCGCCACAGCGACCGTGCGGCGGACTGGGTCCTGCGGAGGCTCGATTTTCCCGCGAGCTATTCGGAGCCGCTTCAAACATACCACCACCTTCGCGCGGCCGGGATGGATTTTGTCACCCTCACCGATCACGACACGATCGGCGGATGCCTCGAAATCGCGCACCTGCCGGGGGTGATCGTCGGCGAGGAAGTCACGGTTTATTTTCCGGAGGACGAGTGCAAAGTCCACCTTCTCGTCTGGGGGATCACCGAGGCGCAGCACCGGCTGATCCAAGGCGCGCGCGAGAGCATCTATGACATGCAGGCCCTGCTCTTCGAGCAGAACATCGCGCACGCGGTCGCCCATCCGTTTCAGAGCGTCAACGAAAAGCTCACGCCGCTTCACCTGCAAAAACTCGCGCTCCTCTTCCGCCACTTCGAAGGGATCAACGGGCGCTACAGCGGGATCGTCAGCGAGCTGGCCACGACGGTCCTCGGCTCGCTGACCGCACGGCAGATCGAGATTTTCCATTCCCGTACCGGACTCGAACCGACCCACCCGGAACCGTGGAAAAAAGTTTTTGTCGGTGGCTCGGACGATCACGGCGGCACCTGTCCGGCGCGGGCGTTCACCGAGGTGCCGCACTGCGCGGATGCCGCCGCATTCCTCACGCACCTCCGCGCCGGTGAGTGTTCACCGGGCGGCGAGGCGGGCACTCCCCTCGCTCTTGCCCACGGGACCTACAGCACGGCATTCCAATACGCGAAGGCGCGGCTCGCCCTCAAACCCGGGAACCCCACGACCGGGCTCATGGAGAAAATTTTTTCCCGTTTCATGGAGGGTCAGGATCCGACCGAGTTCTCGCTCGGCGACAAGCTCGGGTTCCTCGCCCAGGGGATCGCCACGGGGAAAATTTTCGAGATGGCGAAAGCCGGCACGAGCCCGGCGTGGAAAGACCTCGCCGCGTGCTTCAGCAAGCCGGAGATGAAGGCCGCGCTCGCCCGCGAGACGGCCGGCGTGGCCGCGCCGGAACGCCGCGCGTTCCTCATGGCGAACCTCATCGCCAGCCAGCTCGGCTACCGGTTCATCACGCAGTTCATCCAGCAGCTCTCGACCGGAAAATTCCTCGAGGCCATCCAGACGATCATCCCGCTGGCGCCGGTCGTCGCGATGCTCAGCCCGTATCTCCACGCCTACCGGCTCCCGCGCCGCGAGTGGCTGCGCGAGACCGCCCGCACACTCACGGGCGACGTGCCGGAGGCCCTGAAAAACCGGAAGCGCGCGTGGTTCACCGACACGCTGGAAGATGTCAACGGCGTGGCCACGACGATCCGCAAGATGACCGCCGCCGGCGTGGCCGCAGGACATGACATCACGGTCGTCACCTGCCGGTCGGAGGTCGCCAACCACGGGATCCCGATCAAAAATTTCCAGCCGATCGGGGAGTTCGAGCTTCCGGAATACGAGCTCCAGCGGCTGAGCTTTCCGCCGGTTCTTCAAATTTTCGACTACCTCGAGTGCGGGAAGTTTTCCGAAATCATCATCAGCACGCCGGGGCCGACCGGGCTCAGCGCGCTCGCGGCCGCCAAGGTGCTCGGGCTCCGGGCGATCGGGATCTACCACACCGACTTCCCGCAATACGTGCGCATCCTCACCGACGACTCGTTCATGGAGACGCTCACATGGAATTTCATGCACTGGTTTTACAGCCAGCTCGACGTGATCTACGTGAATTCCGAGGACTACCGGACCTGCTGGGCGGACCGCGGCATCGCGCGCGAAAAACTCCGCATCCTCCCGCGCGGGCTCGACTCCCGGCTCTTCCACCCCTCGCGCCGCGACCCGGATTTTTGGAGATCCCGCGGGCTTCGCGAGGGCGAGGCAGCCATGCTCTTCGTCGGCCGGATCTCGAAGGAAAAAAACCTGGATGTCCTGGTCTCCGCGACCCGGAAGCTGGCGGAGTCGAAAACGCCCGCCCGCCCGATCCTCGTCGGCGACGGACCGTATATGGCGGAAATGAAACGTCTCCTCCCGGATGCCATTTTTACCGGATACCTCATCGGAGAAGATCTCGCCACCGCCTACGCTTCCGCCGACTTGTTCGTGTTTCCGAGCACGACCGACACCTTTGGCAACGTCATCCTGGAGGCCCAGGCGTGCGGCCTTCCGGTCATCGTCTCCGATGTCGGCGGGCCCCGCGATCTTGTCCACCACGGCAAAGAGGGCTTCGTCACCAAAGCCCTCGACCCGATCGAGCTTGCCGGTGCCATTCGCCGCCTCGTCGAAGATCCCTCCCTCCGGAACAGCATGGGAACCGCCGGCCGCGGCCGCGTCGAATCCCGCGACTGGACGGAAGCCTTCAACAAATTCTGGCACGAATCCCCCGAGTAGACGCCCGGTCACGGCCGGGTTTCCTGATGATCCGCGCCCTGCTGCGCGGCAACCCATGGGAACAGGTCAAAAGCAAAGAAACTTTCCGGAACAGCGGGGGTTACAACTTTAATGAAAACACAACTCCATCGAATCGTTCCCCTCATAATATCCTTGACCGTGCTCGGCATTCCGCTGTCGGCAATGGCCCAGCAAAAACCGGCCGATCCAAATCCTCCCGGCGACCAGTGCCCCGGCGGGGGATGCTCCCAGCACAAGCACCACAAGGGCGGACCAAATGGCCTGGGGCCAAGCGGACACGGGCCTGAAAAGGGACCGGGAAGCGGAACAAACAACCCTGCGCCGACAAATCCGCCGGCCGCCAAACAAGCCGGACAATGAACTCCGGCAACGTGAAGCCAGCCTGATTCCGGGGGATCATGCTGGCTGGATGTTTCTGTGAAGTGTGGGATAATGTTATCTATCAAGACACGCCACCAAACGCATTCTTAGAAAATATTTTTCTTTCGCTTTCTCCCGCTCCTTCTTGGCGGGCGAGCTTTCACGACCACCTTGCTCTCGCGGCTGAAGAAGACGTGTTTTTAACTTGTGCCGCGCCGGCTTGACTGCTAACCTGAACCTCCGATCACAAGTCAATGATTGAGAGAGGTTTTGCCGGCATAGCTCAGTGGTAGAGCAGCGGTTTTGTAAACCGCTGGTCGTCGGTTCGAATCCGACTGCCGGCTCCCCCTCAAATCACGAGGGAAAGCCCAGGAATCATGGGCTGCCGGTGAACAAGCCGGCAACAGGCGCAATAAAACCAGGCGGCCTCTTTATTTTGAACCGCAGGAGCCGCCTGATTTCCCCTCATTGCAGCAGGAGCCGCCCACGCCGACTTTCCTGAGGATAATCTCCAGCGGGCAAAAATTTGTGAAAGAAGACTGGAGCAGGTTGAAGCCCACGAACGCCGCAACCCAAAGCCAGTACGGGCTGTGGTAATGGGCGAGGACAAGGCTGACGAGGATGAATGTTCCGGCGAACCGACGAATGATGCGTTCCATAGATATTTCTTTTTTTCCTAAGCGACTGCAAAATCCACCTGCTGTTTGAACATGTCCACCTTGGCCACCGCCACGTCAATCTGGTCGCCCACCCGATAAACTTTTTTCGTGGCGCGTCCGACAAGGCGACCCCTTGCAAGATCCGGCACGAAGAAGTCCCCCCCGAGGGAAGAGATGTGGACGAGGCCGCTGAGCAGGAATTCCGGAAGCTCGACGAACATCCCGAAATTCCGCACATCCATGATCGTGGCGCGAAATGTCTGCCCCGTCCGTTTCCCAACCTGGAGCTGGAAAAACTCGAGTTTTTTCAAGCGCACCGATTCCCGTTCGGCATCGGATGCCGTGCGTTCGGTGGCCGAGATATGCTCGCAGACCGCGAGGAGGGAGCGGGAGTCCGGGGCGGATTTTATGAGGTCGAGAAGGCTTTCGAGCGCGCGGTGGACGACGAGGTCGCTGTAGCGGCGGATCGGGCTCGTAAAGTGGGTGTAGTCGGCTTTGGCGAGCCCGTAGTGGCCGATCGGATCCGGAGCGTAGCGCGCCCGCTTGAGGCTCTTGAGCAAAGCGACCTTGACGGCGGATTCGTGCGGCTGACCGCGCAGGCCGGCCAGCAGCGATTGCAATTCCGCCCGGTTCGTGAGATCCCCTGCGCGCACTCCCTGCCCCGACGCGAACTCCCGGAATTCGATCAGCTTTTCCGCATCCGGCTTTTCGTGGATCCGGTAGATGGCAGGCTGGCGCTTGAGCTTCAGCTCGCGGCCGACAAGCTCGTTGGCCAGAAGCATCATCTCTTCGATGAGCTGGTGCGAAATGTCGTTCTCCACCCGCTCGAGCCGGACCGGTTTTCCGGCGGAATCCAGCCAGACTTTGAGCTCGGGAAAATCCAGATCGAGCGATCCGGCGGAGAAGCGCTTTTTGCGGAGGAGCGACGCCACCTCCCAGGCGGTGTGCACGCGTTCGGCGAGCGTGTCGCCGCGTGGAGGCAGGTTCAAAATCTCGAACGCCTGTTTGTAGGTCAGCCGCACGGCACTCCGGATCACGGTCTTGGCAAACCGGACGGAATGAATTTTCCCCTGCCGGTTCACTTCGCAAAAAACCGAGAACGCGAGGCGGTCCACGCCCGGCTTGAGGCTGCAGATCCCGTTGCTGAGCGCCTCCGGGAGCATCGGGATCACGCGATCCACAAGATAAACGCTGTTCCCCCGCACCTGCGCCTCGCGGTCGAGCGCGGATTTCGGCTTCACGTAGTGCGAGACATCGGCGATGTGGATCCCGAGCTTCCAGCCGTCCGCCGTCGCCTCGACATCAATCGCATCGTCGAAATCCTTCGCGTCGTCGGGATCAATCGTGAAAATGAATTTGTGGCGCAGGTCTTCGCGACGGGCGGCCTCGCGGGGCTCGACCTCGGGCAACACGCTCCCCGCATCGCGCAGGACCGCCGCCGGAAACTCAACCGGCAGATTGTGCTTGCGGATGATCGAGAGCATGTCCACCCCGGGAGTCCCGACCTTGCCGAGCACCTCGATGATATGGCCCTCGGGATTAACGTGCCGCGATGGCCAGGAGTCGAGATGCGCGACCACCTTGTCGCCGACATCCGCCGCCAGCGGCGGAGCCGGCGGCTGCAAATAAAGGTTGTGGACGAACCTCGGATCGTCGGCGACCAGGTAAAAAAAGTTTTTCGATTTCTGGACCGTGCCGACGATCGTCTCGTTCGTGCGGGTCAGGATCCGGATCACCCGTCCTTCGCGGCGGGGGGTTGTTGCCGGACGCCAGGCCGGCACGCGTTCGGTGGCCACACGTGCCACGACCCGGTCCCCCTGCATGGCGGTGAACGTGTTCTCCGCGCTGATGTAGAGGTCCGGCTCGCCGGCGGTTTCGTTGAGCACATGCGCCGCCCCGCTGGCATGGAATTGAATGATCCCGGTAAAGAGGTCCGCCTCCTTCGGGATGATGTAGCGGTCTTTTCGGATCCGCGCGATCTCGCCGGCAATCTCCATGTCCCGCAGGAGCCCCAGCAGTTTCGTGCGGTGCGCGGATTCCAGCTTCAGGGCTTCCGCAATCTCCGCCTTGTCCAACGGACGCTTCGCCAGCGCCCGCAGGATGTCCGGCTTCAGAGATGCACCTTTCGCAGATGCGGTGGCCTTCCCGGCACCAGTGGCTTTCCCATTCCGCTTTCCGCCATGACTTGCCGCAGCGGGGACAGGTCCCTTCGCAAGCGCCTTCTCCGGCCCCTGTTCCTGATTGGCAGAGGCTCTCCTGCGGTTCCGCCTCCGCGTTGAATGACGACTTGTTCCGGAACCCGACTTTGCAGACTGCCCCCCTGATTGTTTCCCGCCACGAGGGCTCTGGTTGTTCACAGCCCCACCCATCGCCTCTCCGCGGCCTTTTGGCAAGAAAATGCTTGCCGCTCCCTCCCTCCCGGGCCATGTTTTCACCCTGACGATCGGCCAACATTTTTTTCAGCCACCCATGCGCAAATCCTCCGCTTTCACCCTCATCGAGCTTCTGATCGTCATCGCCATCATCGGCATTCTCATGTCGCTCCTATTCCCGGCCGTCAACGGTGCCATCGACGCCGCCCGCAAAGCCCAGGCCAAGAACGACGTCACCCAGATCGCCACGGCCGTCATCGCCTACGAAACCGAGTATGGGAAGCTGCCCACTTCTCCGACCAGCGATGCGACAATGGATGCAAAAGCAGCCGCTGCAGGAGACATTATTTCCATCTTGGCGAACATGAATTCGCCAACAAATGACAACCCCCGCAGAATCGTATTTCTTGAGGTGCAGACCGCCAAAAAGGGGAAAAGTGGGATTGGCACCAACGGATCGTTTGTCGATCCTTGGGGCGGCACGTATCAAATACGTCTGGACGGCGACTACGACAACACCTTCAGCAACGTTTCAGTTCCCAGCCTGACGTCCGACGGCGGCAGTGATTCTGTTACTGTCCGAAAAAAGGTCATGCTCTGGAACACCAACTCCAGTTATCGCAAACGCGTCCGATCTTGGGAATAAATCCACGCGGGTGTAGTTCAATGGTAGAACGGCAGCTTCCCAAGCTGCATACGAGGGTTCGATTCCCTTCACCCGCTCCCTTTATTTCCGATACCTTTCAAAAAGGCTCGCGTGCCGATCGCATCCTGCGAAAATGATCGGGTGCTTCCCAACATTGTTCTGATCGGCTTCATGGGCTGCGGCAAATCGTCCGTCGGCCGCCGCCTCGCCGCGCTGACCGGCCACCGGTTTGTTGATACCGATGAGATGGTCGCGCAGTCGGAAGGGTGCAGCGTTCCCGAGATTTTCGCCCTCGGCGGAGAGGAGGCGTTTCGAAATGTGGAAGAAAAAGTATTGGCCGACCTCGTCGGTGTGGCGGGTGTCGTGCTTGCGACCGGCGGCGGGGCGATCCTCCGCGAGGCGAATCGCTCGGCCATGAAAAGCATCGGGACGGTGGCCTGGCTGGATGCCGACCCGGACGCGCTTTTCGAGCGGGCTTCCAGGAGCCAACGCCGGCCGTTGTTGCAGACCGAAGACCCCCGCAAAACCTTCGACGACCTCCTGGACTCGCGCCGCGAAATCTACGAAGCCGCCGCGGATTTCCGCATCGATTCCACCGGCCTCGGCCATGAGCAGGTCGCCCAGGGCATCCTCGACCGGACGATGCGTCTCCGCGCCGGTTCCTGAACGTCGCGCGCCGCCGTCCGCTCTTTGCACGGACCCGGGCTACCCGCGCGGATGAAATTTTTTGAGGACGGCCCGGAGTCCGCTTTTTTCGACGTGCGTGTAGATCTGTGTGGTGGAAATATCGGAATGTCCGAGAAGTTCCTGGATGATGCGCAGGTCGGCTCCGCCGCCGAGCAGGTGGGTTGCGAAGCTGTGCCGCATCAGGTGCGGATAGACGTTCGTTTCGATGCCGGCGCGGGCGGCATATTGCTTGATGAGCTGCCAGATCCGCTGGGAAGTCAGCTTTTTCCCGCGGACAGACAAAAAAATTTCCGCGCCGGTCCATCGTCGGACGAGCGGCGGGCGGGCGGATCCGAGGTATTGTCGAATCGCGGAGGCGGCGGGCGCGCCGACCGGGACAAGCCGCGTCCTTGCGCCTTTGCCCGTAACCCGGATGAACCCGGCATCGAGGTCGAGATTTTCGAGACGGGCCGCGCAGAGCTCCGAGACCCGGAGCCCGCTGGAGTAGAGCAACTCGATCATCGCCCGGTCGCGCAGGCCCTGTGGATCTCCCGGCAAAATGCTTTCGATCAGGCGGCGGACCTGCTCGACGTTGAGCGTCTCCGGCAGGTGCTTTTCCGGGCGTGGAAGCGACATCGTCTCCGCGGGGTTCTCCGGCCAGCCCTGCCTCGCAACTAGGAAGCGAAAAAAGATCCGGATCGCAACGGCGTCCAAACGGACCGATGCGGCCTGGAGTCCGGAGCGTTTGCGGAAGGCCAGGAAGTCGGTGATCCGCGCCGGGGAGATGGATCTCCACCCCGACACCGGACCGTTGGCGGCAGCCCACCCCGCAAACATTTCGAGGCTCCGCAGGATCGAGAGTTGGTAGGTCGCCGACAGCCCGCGCTCGGTGGCCAGATACATCAGAAACTGCTCGATCTCGGCGGTCATGGAAAAAATGTTCGTGGCATCGGCTTCCAGCCGATGAGTGTCATGGGCTGGAAGCCCATGCTACAGCGAATGACGTGGCACTGCGGGACGCGACGTTCCCCCCCTTTCAAAAAAAACAACGTCTTCGCGCGCCTACCAGTTTTTGATCCAGGCGTTCGTGTTGGGGGTGGCGGCGCGCGACCAAAGGTCGTAGAAACCGACTCCATTCATGACGCCGGATGGCGAGTTGGTCGAGGACGCGTTCGTTTGATAATAATAGCCGTATTGCTCGCCGAAGGGGTCCACGATGTTGCCGCCGTTCGTCATTCTTTTGTTGAATCCGAAATAAACTTTTCCGATTGGCGGCATCAGGTTGGTCAGGAGGAAAGCATTCCCGTTTGTCGGGGCTGCCGTGTTTGTCGGAGATCCGTCCGTCCCCACCGGATAATCCCCCATGTCCGCCTTGTAGCTTTCGAGCGCTGCCGAGAGGGCCGCGACCTCGGCCTCGGCGCGCGAGGTGGCGCCTTTTCTCTGGACGTAGCCCGCCGTGCTGAGGATCAGCGAGGCGAGGATCGCGATGATCGCGATGACGACGAGAAGCTCGATCAAGGTGAAGCCGGAGGAAAAGGAGGAAGGAGCGCACGCATCCTGCGTGCAAAGTGCGGCATCCTGCCGCGCAATCTTCCCTTTTGGCATCCGGCAGGGATGCCGGATGTCCAGCACGCAGGATGCGTGCGCTCCCTTGTCCAGCACGCAGGATGCGTGCGCTCCAGCTCCGCATTTCGCATTCCGCATTTTCCCAATCATGTCTGCGCCTGCATGCCGGTGATGATGCTGATGAGCGGGAGGAAGAGGGCGATGACGATCGTGCCGACGACCACAGCGAGGAAGACGATCATGATCGGCTCCATGAGCGAGGTGAGACCGGCGACCGCGTTGTCCACCTCGTCGTCATAGACCTCGGCGACTTTGAGAAGCATTTCCGGGAGCTGGCCGGTCTCCTCGCCGACGTCGATCATGCTGATGACCATGGGAGGGAAGACACCGCTGGCCTCGAGCGGTTGGACGATGGATTCCCCCTCCTTGACACTGTCGTGGACCTGGGAGATGGCATCGGCAATGATGACGTTGCCGATGCCATCTCCC
>Ga0194054_10001512_pt1 | contig 11011 bp, 10 predicted proteins | sample SepL2210m_MetaG_FD_163628 | JGI IMG/M metagenome (GOLD analysis project Ga0194054, IMG submission 163628) | Anoxic zone freshwater microbial communities from boreal shield lake in IISD Experimental Lakes Area, Ontario, Canada - Sep2016-L227-10m | ecosystem: Environmental > Aquatic > Freshwater... | reverse complement strand
CTATTCCGCTTTGGTCGCGCGGTGGCGGGGGTGGGGGCAGCGCTATGCCACGGCACCTGCCGGCCTCCTTATGGCGGGCGCGGTCGGTGTCGTCGCGTGCATCCTCACGGGGGAATGGCACCCGCTCGACATGCGAACCTTTTTGGCGATCCTCTACGTGGGTTTGGTACCGAATGCGGCCGGCTATATGCTCTGGGAATTGGCGCTCCACCGTGCGCCAGCCACCACGCTCGGGCTCATGGCGTCGGCCACGCCCGTGCTGTCCACGTTGTGCTTGCTGGGGCTTTTCGCCCTTGCCGGACAATCGCTGCCCGCTTACTGGGCAAACTTGCTCGCGGGTGCCACGCTGGTTGCCGGGGCCGTCTTGCTCGTTTCGATCAATTCCGCGACCGGGCGGCCCCGGGAGTTCCCGCAGGAAACAAACAGGCAATCAAGGACACAGCATGAAGACGTTTGAATTTCAACCCGGTACCATCGCCTCGGAGATTTGTTGCCCGCATGAACACGCCATTTGATTCACCCATGCTTGTGACAAATCCGCCGGCCGGCAAGGCCTACCATTGCGGGACCTTGACCTATACAAAAGTGGGGCTTTTTGCGCTCTTTGCATGGCTGCTGTGGGGGGATTTCTGCTACACGATGATGGAGACGGTGGTGCCGAGCATCCTGCCGCTGAAGTTGAAATCCCTCGGGTGTTCCAACTGGCTGATGGGGCTGATCCTGACGACCGCGCCGGGGATTCTGAACATGACCGTCTGCCCGTATGTCAGCTTTAAGAGCGACCGCTACCGGAGCAAATGGGGCCGCCGGATCCCGTTCATCCTCTGGACCATGCCCTTTCTTTGCGGCAGCCTGGCACTCATCGGTCTGAGCGACGATCTTTGCGGGATCCTGCAGAGGAACTCGGAGTTTTTGAGGCAGTTCACCCCCGCCACCACGACGATTGCCCTGATCGCGGTTTTCCTCATCATGTTCCAGTTCTTCAACATGTTTGTCGGCTCGGTATTCACTTACCTGCTGAACGATGTGGTTCCGGTGGCGTTCATGGCCCGATTTATTGGGGTGTTCAGGATTGTCGCCGCGGGCGCCGCTGCGATCTACAACTTTTTCATTTTTGGCCTGGCAGAATCGCACATGCGGGAAATCCTTGTGGGTGTCGCGTTGCTCTATTTCATCGGATTCGGCGCTGTCTGTCTGATGGTCAAGGAAGGCGAGTATCCGCCGATCAAAGGGGAAGACGAAAGTTCCCAAAAAGGTTGGGAGGGCCTTAAGACTTTTTTCCGGGAATCCTTTTCGGCCAGGCTCTACTGGTTCCGCTTTATTGCGACCTCGTTCGGCGCCTTTGGCGGGGCCGTGGGGATGTTCAATATTTTCTTCAATCTGGAAATGGGGCTGACGCTGGATCAGGTCGGAAAAATTGCCGCGATCGGATCCGTCGTGGCGATGGCGGCGATGTATTTCATGGCGATTTTTGTGGACCGGTGGCACCCGCTGCGCATCACCGTTTATGGAGCGATATTCGGGATGGTCAGCCAGGCGATGCTGGTGGTCTGGATTTTTGTAACCCTCCCCGGGAATTATTTTTTCTGGCTGAATCTGGCGATCGTCCTGATCGGCACGTTCCTTACCGCATTAATCAACGTTGCCGGATTGCCTGCGGAAATGCGGATTTTCCCGCAGTCGAGATTCGGCCAGTTTTGTTCGGCGCAAGCGATGCTTCGGTCCGCCTTTACCGTGGTTGCCGGCGGCCTGGGCGGGCTGTTCATTGACCTGGTCAGGAATCTTTGCCACGGATCCGATTACGCGTATCGCTTCACTTTCCTGTGGTCGTTCTTTTTCGGACTCATCAGCACGACGTTCATGGTGATGGTTTATCGCGAATGGAACCGGCTGGGCGGCGACAAGCATTTCCATCCGCCCGCACCATGGAGCCCGGAAGGTTTCGAGGAGATGCCGGCCGTGCCGATCGTCGGGCCAAGGACCAAATGGCTGAACATCTCGTTCCTGTTCTATGACGCGATCATGGGGTTGTCGGTGCTGAGCCTTCCCGTCCTGATGTGGTGGATGTATGCGAACCAGCAGATGTTCGCATTCCAATGGTATGGCCTGGCGGTCCTGCCGTTGGGGGTGGTCGCCTGGCTCTGCTGGCAGGTGCTAAAACAAAAGATCCGCCGTGACATGGCGGCGGCGCAAAACGGTTCGCCGCTGCGCAACGGCATCCCGCATCATGGCATGCTGATTATCCTCGGCGCCAAATTCCTTCTCGCCGTCGGCGTCTGGGTCTGCCAGGTGCTGGTGACGATCTCTCTGGCCATGGAAACCGGCTCGATCGTCTTCGGGATTGCCAACGGGCTCACAAACTTCCTGCTGATCGGAGGCTTGTACCTAATGTGCCGGATCGAGCGCGGGTATTCCGTCACGGTTGACGAAGCCGTCCCCGCGCAATAAACAGAGACGACACATCATTGAGCATCCATTCCGTGCGAATCAAATTGAACAAGACGAAACAGACATCATGCCATTTCTTTTTGCGGAAACTGTGAACGAATTTCGGATTGCCTAAAACAATCGAACGAACAACTCGCATGACCCTCAAAGATCGTATTTTAGCAGTATACCGGGGAGAGGCACCGGACCGGGCGCCATTTATGTTGGACCTGTCTCATTGGTTTTATCACAAGAACCAGCTGCCGTGGGATCTCAGCATCTCGTACGAAAAACCGGAAAGCGAACTGATCCAGTATCACCGGAAGATGGGGGTCGGTTTCTATCTGCCCAATCTGGGTTCGTTCTTCAGCGTGGATTATGGTTCCGGGGTTCAAGTGGAAACCCGCAAGGACGGCGGTCAGATCACATGGCGCCTGACCACTTCTTCGGGCAGCATTGAGCGCACCCGGGTGTGGGAAGAGGCCTCCTACTCGTGGGCGATCCGGGATTGGGGCGTCCAAACCGAAAACGATCTGCGGATTTTGGGTGAGGCGCTTGGCGGCCGCACGTTTTCCCCGCATTGGGATCGTTACGACGCCTGGATGAAGGAGGTCGGCGATACCGGCGTGGTCTATCTGAACACCGGCTACAGCGGCATGGGATATTTGCTTAGCCTCTGGATGGGAATTGAGGGGGGCACGTTTGCCATTGCGGATTACCCCGGCACGGTTCGCAAAGCGGTGGACCAGATCAATGCAAGCAATCTGCAGCTGGTGGACTTGTTCGCTCAATCACCGGCCGAGGTCGTCATCATGGGAGATAACTTCTCCGGCGATGTCCAGCCTCCTCATTTTTTCAAGGAATGGTCGCATGCGTATTACACGGAGGCCATCCGGCGATTACACGCGGCCGGCAAACGTGTGGCGGTTCACATCGATGGACGTCTTCGCGGCGCCATCCGCATGATCCGGGAAACCGGGGCGGATTGCGCGGACGCCGTGACTCCCCGGCCGATGGGTGACCTTTCCCCGGCAGAGTGCCGGGAGGAGGCTGGCGACCGGTTCATTCTCTCCGGCGGGGTTTCGCCGAACCTCTGGCTTCCGGAGGTGGACACGGAAACCTTCAAGAAGGCGGTCCTGGCGTGGCTTGATTTGAAAAAGAAGGGGCCGCGTCTGATTGCCAACGCCGGCGACCAGGTGCCGCCCAACGCGGTCGAGGAGCGCATCGAGATCATGAGGGATCTAGTGGAAAAGCACGGGAGATTTTGAACTTATGAATCACCCCGTGGTTGCTATTCTCGAACGAAGCATCGTTTATGACGCGGAACGCCAGCCCGCCAATCTGCGGGTCAGCTTTTTTACCAGCCTCATGCGGACTTGCAGCGGGGAAGTTTTCTGCGCGTTTCAGGTTGGCCCGGTCAAAAATGCGGCGGATTCCACGATCGGTATTTATTCGTCGGTTGACGGCGGAAAATGTTGGATCGAGCGACCCTTTCCATTTGAAACCCATTATCGGGGCGTTACGGGTTCGCTCGGGTGTGCTGAGATGGTGGAGGATGGACGGGGACGGCTGTTGCTATTTGCCACCTGGTGGGATCGGAGCGATCCGCAAAGGCCGCTTTTCGATCCGGACACGCAGGGGATTCTGCATAGTCGAATCCTATGGTGCGTCTCGACGGACGGCGGAAAGTCCTGGGACGGCTGGCGAGAGGTCCCGCTTGACGGTATGAAAGGCTGTAGCCTGACCGGACCGGTATTGCGATGGCCGGACGGGTCGCTGGCTATCCCGTTTGAAAGCTACAAGGAATATGATGAAACAGATCCCCATCCGCATGCGGCCTGGCTGGTGATGTTTGATCCGAATGGCGATTGTTTCTCCAAGCCTTCGATGGTGGCCCGTCATCCAGAAGATCGGGTTTGCTACTGGGACCAGCGATTGAGTGCGGGCAGAAAAAACGGAGAATACACGGCTTTTTTTTGGGCGCATGATCTGACGGCGAAACGGGATCTGGCGGTTTGCATGAAACGGGGTTCGATTCCTTCATCCGAAAAACCGTGGGATTCCATTCGGGAAACACCGATTCGCGGGCAGATCGCGGCCCCCTGCTGGCTGGAGGACGGGCGGCTGTTAGTTTTTGTTGTGGACCGTAACCCGCCTGCGGCGATGAAACTTTGGGTTTCGCCCGATGGCGGTATGACGTGGCCGGAAACGGAATCCCTGGTGGTTTACCATCATGAGGAAAAGGCGTCGGTGACCCAGGGTGCCACGGATGTGGATTTTCGCCAATATTGGGAAGACATGGGGAAATGGAGCTTTGGGCATCCGGCCATCCAACCGCTTGGCAACGATGAAATTCTTGTGGCCTATTACGCGGGACGTCCGGATTGCATGAGCATTCATTCCGCGCGAATTCAATTGAACACGACGAAACACACATTATGAACGAGCAATCAAAACCGCTGGTGAAAAGTGAGCCCATCCGTCTGGCCATGCTGGGCATGGTGGATGGCAACGGGCATCCGTATTCCTGGAGCGCCATCTTCAACGGCTATGACCCCGGTGAGATGGCGAAATGCCCGTTCGCCGGGATTCCCGCCTATCTGAACAAGGAGCCGAAAGAGACCCTGCAGATTTCCGGCGCGCGCGTGACGCATGTCTGGACCGATGATCCCGCCGATGCCCCCAAGGTGGCGCGGGCCTCGCTGATTCCTCATGTCGTAAAACGTCCCGAGGATGTGATCGGCCAGGTGGACGCGGTGATCGTTGCCACCGACAAGGGGCACGAGCATGTGGAGCGCTGCCGGCCCTTTGTAGAGGCGGGTTTGCCGGTATTTGTGGACAAGCCGCTGGTGGACAACGAAGCCGACCTGAAGGTGTTTGCGGACTGGGTGGACGGCGGCGCGCCGATCCTGTCGTCGAGCTGCATGCGATACTGCAAGGAGTTCTTGCCCTACCGCCTTTCCACTCACGAGCTGGGGGCGATCCGCTTCGCCAGCATCACGACCCCGAAAAGCTGGGAGCGCTACGGCATCCATGCCCTCGAGTCCGTGTATCCGATTCTGGGGCCGGGGTTTATTTCCGCCCGCAACACCGGCACGCTGGAGCGCAACATCGTCCACTTGAAACACCAATGCGGAGCCGATGTGGCGGTCGTGGCCATTGACGACATGTATGGCTCGTTCGGAGTCCTTCAGCTTTGTGGAACCATCGGCCACGCGAGCGCCTCGCAGGCGGATTCCTTCTTTTTATTCAAAGCCCAGCTCGATGCGTTCGTTCAGTATTTGCGCACCGGCATCAGGCCCTTTCCTTTTGCGGAAACTGTGGAGCTCATGAAACTGGTGATTGCCGGAATCCGCAGCCGGGAACAGAACGGACAGGAAATCTTTCTGAAGGACATACTATGAGAAACATGACGCCCAGCCGCGTATTAAAGAAGCTGCGACAAGGAGATGTCGTCACCTGCAGCAAGGTCAATCTGGAATCCAGCCGCGCCGTGGAGATCATGGCGATGGCGGGCTACGACTGCCTTTGGTTGGACATGGAGCATGTGCCCAACGACTGGCTGAACCTGGAGAAGCAGATCCTGGCAGCCAAGGCCCAGGGGACCGATGTGATGGTGCGCGTGTCGCGCGGGAGCTACAGCGACCATATCAAGCCCCTGGAACTCGATGCGTCGGGCATCATGGTGCCGCATGTCATGGGCCTCGAGGACGCCAAGGCGGTCGCCCGCATGACCCGTTTCCACCCGGTGGGCAGAAGAGCGGTGGATGGCGGCAACGCGGATGGTGCCTACTGCCAGGTGGATTTTTTAGATTACCTGAAACAAGCGAACGAACAGCGCTTTGTCGTGGTGCAGATCGAGGATCCTGAGCCGCTTGCCGAGATCGAGGCGATCGCCCAGGTGCCCGGCATCGACATGCTGTTTTTCGGGCCGGGAGATTTCAGCCAGGGGATCGGCGCTCCGGGACAATGGGATCATCCCGAGATTGCCCGCACCCGGCAGCGGGTGGCCGAGGTCTGCCGCACGCATGGCAAATTCGCGGGCACGGTGGGCAGCCCCGCCCAGGCCGGCGACCTGGTGGCCATGGGCTACCAATTCATCAGCATCGGAGCGGACGTGGTTCATCTTTTCAACGGATCCCGGGAATTGCTCAATCAATTCCGCGAAAAGGTTCCCGCCGCCCAAACCGACACGTTGGAGGAAAAAACCAAAGGCACTTATGAATAATCCCCTTCCCGCGTTTCGTCTCGATGGCAAAGTCGCTTTGGTGGCCGGCGGGGCCGGGTATCTGGGCGGTCCGGTTTGCTCTTTGCTGGCCGCTCAAGGCGCCCGGGTCATCGTGGCGGATCTTTCCCGCGAGCGCGGCGAGGTGTTGGCGACGGACATTTGCGCCGCCACCCGATCTGCCGCCGCCTGTTTTATGGATCTGGATATCGGGTCGGAGTCCTCCATTCAGCAGGCCATTCAAACCACGGTTGAGCAAGAGGGGCGACTCGACATCCTGGTCAACGCCACCTGCTCTTCCACCGACAAGCGACTGGAAGAACTCACTGCCGATGACTTCGACCGCATCCTGCACCTCAATTTGACCGGCAGCTTTCTGTTGGCCCGAGCCGCTGCCGCCCGGATGCAGGCGGGAGCGAGCCAGGTGTTTTTTTCGTCGATGTATGGCGAGGTGTCTCCCGACCCCCGCATCTATGCCGCGCCCATGAATCCCAATCCCATTGAATACGGAGTGGCGAAAGCAGGCATCTGCCAGATGGTGAGGTATCTTTCCGTTCATTGGGCACCCAGGGGGATCCGCGTCAATGCTGTCGCGCCGGGGCCGTTCCCCAATCCAACGGTCCAGCGGGAGCACCCGGATTTTGTAGGAACACTGATGAAAAAAGTGCCCATGGGCCGGATTGGCCGGCAGGACGAACTCAGCGGCGCCGTGGTCTGGCTGGCCTCGGAACAATCCTCTTACGTGACGGGACAGATCATCCGGGTTGACGGTGGTTGGACCGCATGGTGACCGGCTGTCCCCAAACTCATTCTCAGAAAAAATATGAACATCCTAAATCAATTCTCACTCAAAGGAAAAACCGCCCTCATGACCGGCGGCGCGGGGCTGTATGGCCGCCAGATTGTGGGCGCATTGGCGGAAGCCGGCGCGCGCACCATGATTGCCTCGCGCGATGTGGCCGCCTTGGAGAAGGTGGCTGCAGAACACCGCGCGCTGGGTCAGGACGTCACCGCCCTCAAGCTCGATCAGGGGGATGAAGCCTCCATCATTGCCTTGCGCGACGAGGTTCAAATGCGCTGCGGAGGCCTCGATATCCTCGTCAACAACGCCGTGCTCCGCCCCATGAAAAAGGCCTACCAGGACGCCGCAGTCACTTTTGCCGAAAGCATGCAGGTCAACGCTACGGGGCTCTTTCTCATCACGCGGGCCTTCGGCGATCTGATGGCCGAACGAAAACAGGGCTCGATCATCAACATCGGCTCCATGCATGGGATGATCGCCCCCGACCCGGCGATCTACAAAGGCACCGACATGAGCGGGTGGTATCCGGATTATTTTTTCCACAAGGGCGGGATGATCAACTTCACCCGCTTCATCGGAAGCTACTATGGAGGAAGCGGGGTCCGTTGCAACTGCGTCAGCCCGGGCGGATTTTTCAACAACCAGCCGGAGACGTTTGTCCGCCAGTATAACGAGAGGACTTTTTTGGGGCGCATGGCGGGAGATGAGGATCTCAAGGGGATCGTTGTGTTTCTCGCGTCCGACGCCTCGGCCTACATCACCGGGACCAATATTCCCGTGGATGGCGGATACACCGCCAAATAAGGAAGCCCCACCTGAGCCGTTTGCGAATGTTATTATGAAAACCTGCATCCAACTCACCGACGCCGACCTTGTCCTCGCCCGCTCGCTGGGGGATTTTGTCCCTGCGGAAATCTACGACATCCACACCCACCCATGGAACGCGGCCCACAGCCCGGGGGCGGGCTACGCATGGTTGGAAGGCCACCCGCTTCTCGGCTGCAACGATCACCGGGAGGCTATTGGACGGATCGTGCCGGGGCGCAAGATCCACGGCCTCTATTTTGGTTATCCCGAACCGAAAGCGGATCGCGCTGCCACCAACGCGTGGGTGGCCGATGAGGTTCGCCGCAACGGAACCCCCATCAGTCGTGCGCTCGCCCTTGTTTCCCCACAAGAGAACCCGGCAACCACGCTCGCACTCCTCCGGCGCGAAAGGTTCGCGGGGATCAAGGTTTACCACCTTTACGCCGAGCGGGAAGACACCTTCAACGCCGGGTTGGAAGAATACGCTCCCGAGTGGATGTGGGAGGCCTGCCATGAGATTGGAGGGATCCTCATGCTTCACATCGTCCGCGACCGCGCGATCGCAGACGAGGGGAACCTCGCGGCGATTCGCCGCCTCTGCCTCAAGTATCCGAAGTGCCGACTTGTTCTCGCGCATGTCGCGCGTTCATTCAACTACCGCAACGGCTACGAGGCGCTCCGCCACCTTGCCGACCTGGACAACGTCGCGCTCGACATGTCGGGCGTCACCGAGGCCGATGCCATGCGCGAGGCCTTCCGTGCGCTCGGGCCGCGCCGCGTGCTTTATGGCTCGGACTATGCGGTGAGCGAACTCCGCGGCCAAGGTTCTGATGATCCGCAAGATGCTGGCCTGCGGCTACCTGATGTCCGGGCAGCTCTACGTGATGCTCGCCCACTCCCGCGAGAAGGTGGATGCGATGATATCCTGCATGGATCAAGCGCTGGGGGAGATCGCGGCCCTAAACGATTCTCAACGACTGGAAACCGAAGCCGGCCCCCTGGCTCCCAGCGGAGGCTTTGCCCGGCTGGCGCTATCCCCCAAGATTGCGCCGCATCAATGAGAAAGATTACTGCCGTTCAAACCCAACTGCTAGCCAGACATTGCAAGCCTCCATTATTGAATGCGGCTTGGATGGTTGGCGATCGCAGACTCTGAGCCCGCACCACTTATGATCATCGACCACATTCGCAACGCAAAGCCGCTTCATGCCTTGGGGATCGGCGTCCGCGCCGGCCTTGAGTTTCTTGCCCGTCCCGACCTGCACACCCTCGAAAAAGGACGCTATGACCTGCCCGATTCCGGCGGGAGTTATGCCCTGATCCAGGAGCATGAGACCAAGCTCCGGACAGAGGCAAAATGGGAAGCGCACCGGAAAATGATCGATCTTCAATTCATGGTTCGCGGCCAGGAACTGATGGGATACGCGGATATCACCCGGCTCAAAATGGGGGAATACCGCCAGGACGACGACTATTGTCTCGGCGAAGGGGATGGCGACTGGCTCCGGTTGGACGAGCAGTATTTCCTGATCCTTTTTCCGCAGGACGGACACATGCCATCGATAGCGGTCAACGAACCGGAAACAGTCAGGAAAGTGGTCGTCAAAATCCCGGTGGAAACCTTGCCTGTTTTATCTGAATCATGACGAAATCTGAAACTCCGAAACCCGGAGGGCTCTCCCGCCTCGTGCTGGGGACGGTGCAGTTCGGCCTGCCCTACGGCGTGGCCAACCGCTCAGGCCAACCCTCGTATGAAACCGCCCGCGACATCCTCGCCTGCGCAATCGAGGGAGGAGTGACCGGCCTCGACACAGCCGCTGGTTACGGCGAGAGCGAGACCGTCCTTGGCCGGGCACTGGCCGAGCTTGGGGCCTCAGATCGCGTTACCGTCGTGACCAAGGTTGCCTTCCTCGCCGAAGACCTTTCCCCCGCACGAGCAGACGCGGCCGTCGAGGAGTCGGTGACAAACTCCCTGCGGCATCTCCGGCTCGAACGCCTCCCTTTCTGCTTCTTCCACCGCGAGCAGGATTTCCGATACGCGGATTCCCTGCTGAAACTCCGCGAGCGCGGCCTCGTGGAGCGCATCGGCTGCTCGACGACAACCACGCCCGCTGCCACCAAAGCGATCATCGGTTCTGGACTCGCGGAGGCTGTCCAGTTTCCCGCCAGCGTTCTCGACCGCCGTTTCACCGGGGCAGATGTCGCGGGGGCCGCCCGCGCTGGCGGGATGGCGGTCTTCGCCCGCAGCGTCTATCTTCAAGGGCTGGTTTTCCTTCCCGACGAGAAAACGCCTGAATATCTCAGCGGGGTCATCCCCGCCCGTCGCCGGCTCGCGGAACTCGCCCGCGGCGCCGGGATCCCGCTCGCGGAACTCGCGTTGCGCTACGTCCTCGGCCTCGGCGATCTGACCTCGATTCTCGTCGGGGTCGAGTCGCTGGATCAGATGCGGGAGAATATCGAACTTTTCGCAAAGGGGCCGCTCCCGCCGGACCTCATGCAGGCCGTGGTCGCTGCCGTTCCCTCCCTCTCAGACGCGATCCTCGACCCGTGGCGCTGGGCGCAAAGAATGCCCGCCTCGAATCCGAAGGCCTGATCTCCGTAACCGCAGGCATCTTTAAATCTTATCTCGGAACGAAATCTCTCAGGCAGATATATAAATCTTATGAAAATCGATTGTCACACTCACATTGGGATTGAGACGTTTTTTTATCTCAAGCGAGGGTTTCCTTATGCGCTCGATCTCCTGGGAC
>Ga0194054_10001510_pt1 | contig 11024 bp, 5 predicted proteins | sample SepL2210m_MetaG_FD_163628 | JGI IMG/M metagenome (GOLD analysis project Ga0194054, IMG submission 163628) | Anoxic zone freshwater microbial communities from boreal shield lake in IISD Experimental Lakes Area, Ontario, Canada - Sep2016-L227-10m | ecosystem: Environmental > Aquatic > Freshwater >... | reverse complement strand
CTTTTGAGCGTTCATCCGTTTGAAAAGACACCTCTCCATCAACTACTTACAGATCCAGACTTCAGAGATTTGGATCCCTTATCTTCTAACCAGTTGATGTTGTGGTAGTTAAAACCGGACACTTGTGATAGAGCCTTAAAAATAGACATTGCAATTTGCAATACCATTCGCGTAGCCTCACGGTGCCCTGGCGGCCACTTGAAAAAACAACTATCTAGCACTGAAAAATGAAAAAAAACCGTTATGCACTTTGCGGATTAAGCCTCCGCTCTATCTATCACTTTGTCCTTCCTCTTTTGGGGCAGAGTCGCGTTGGAGGGCCTAGTTTTAAGGAGCGGGCTGATCTGGTTGGTATTTTAGATCTGGATCAAGGGCGAGTTGAGACATTTCTAGAAAAGATTGCTGTTTCCATCCCCTTTTATCCAGTCGAAGCGGTTGAGCGGATGATCCAGGAAACCGAGCCTGATACATTGATTGTCGCCGGGCCGGATGTGACCCATTTCGGCTATATTCTGGCGGGTTTGAATGCAGGGTGTGATGTCATTGTTGAGAAGCCGATGGTTATTAATTGCGAGCAGGTTCGGCAGGTTCAAGAGGCTGAGAGAAGAAGCGGACATTGTGTGCGGGTTGCTCACAATTATCGGTATACACCGGCTCACCAGCGGTTGAAAAAAATGATTCAAGGGGGCGAGCTTGGGAAGATTGTAAATATCGAGTTCACCTACAATCTGGATACTTTTCACGGATCGAGTTATTTCTGCCGTTGGAATCGTCTCAGGGAGATGTCAGGTGGGCTTAGCATCCATAAAGGATCGCACCATTTTGATCTGATCAATTGGTGGCTTGGAGATACCCCTGTGGAGGTTTTCGCTTTTGGTGGCCTTAACTATTATGGATCGAATGGGGCCATCCGCCCGAGAGATGCTGATGGAAACCCGCTGTCGTCCGAGGATGAAAAGCGCCAGTGCCCAGTTTTTAAAAAGCACCATACGGCATCTGATCCAGCTAGCAACGAGCTCGCGCCCGTCTGGGTGGAGGAATTTCATTTGCCGTATGATCAGCAGTATCCGGCGGATCAACCCCGATATATTTACGACGAGGCAATCAATATCGAGGATACTTACAGCGTGGTCGTGCGTTATCGCCGTGGTGCCACAATGTCCTATTCGTGCAACTTCTGCACTCCGTGGGAGGGATATGTGCTCGGGATTAACGGGACGAAAGGCCGGGTGGAAATCGTCCATCGCTCGGATCCTGACCCCACAGGCAAAACGAACCCCGCCGCCCCGATTGAGCTGATAACTTTTTACCCGTTGTTTGGTGGCAAACAGGTCATTGAGATCCCGCCTGTAAGCGGGGGCCACGGCGGAGCGGATTTTTCCATCCAGGAAGAGCTCTTCGGTGAGCGCTCCAAGGAATCTGAGGATCTGGAGTTGGTCGCAGGCAGCCAGGCTGGGGCTTATGCTATCGCCGTAGGGGAAGCTGTATGGCGTTCGGTCGCAAGTGGTCACCCGGTGAATATCGAGGAATTGCTAACCAACGAACCAATTGCACAAAAATGAAACAAACAACGTCTTATAGTTTACGTCGTCCGCTCTGCTTATGGCAAGCCGACAGGGAACTCAGCGAAATCGGTGACTACTGCAAAAAAAACCGAATCGATGATGTGATGTGGTTTGTTAGTGCGGGAATCACCCACAAAGGTTTGCAATCGACCGCTGAAACCGAAGCTTATGTCCCGGTTCTAAAAAAGGCGAAGCAAGTGCTGGAACGTGTCGGGGTCACATGCTCCATCAATGTTTTTACAACCTATGGAGGGCACAGTCCACGCAGTCGGGAACCGCAGGCAGTATTGCGCACGTTTGAACCTCGGGTTGATTGGAGGGGAATGGTTTCCAAGAAATGGCCGTGTCCATTGTCGCCGGTATTTCAGGAGTGGATGGCCGACCAATACTCCACTTTCGCGGCTGCCGCCCCCCACTCCATTTGGGTTGATGATGACTTCAGGCATTTGGCCGGGGGCGATACGACTTATATATGCTACTGCCCGATCCATCTCAAGCGCTTTTCGGAAGTCGTTGGGGAACCGAATGTAAGCCGCGAACGCTTGATCGAATGCATATTGGCCACAGGCATTCCGCATCCGTGGCGGGCAAAATGGCTGGAGACGTTGAATCAAGGCATGGTCGAAACGGCTCATGTCATTGAGCACGCCGTCCATGCTGTATCGCCCGATACCCGTGTAGCGCAGATGACCAGTGCCTACTTTCTTCATGAAATGGAAGGACGCGATTATTCCCAGGTCGTAAAGACATTGGGGGGATCTCATACGCCAACCGTCCGAATTAGTGCGTCTGGATATTGGGAAGGGGATTTGCGAACGTTCTACGCCCAGGACGAGAATTACAGGCACTCTGTGATGCATGTGCCTGGCGATGCGGAACGTTGCAGTGAGATTGATAACTGCCCCAATTCACTCTATAGAAAAAGTGCCACATGGATGCGGGCGCAAATGCTTCACAGCTGTTTATTGAATATCCCGCATCAGACGCTAGCGGTTCATGATCATACAGGAACCGCAGTGGACTGTGAGCCTGAAGTGGGAGCCATGTTAAGGCAGGCTAAACCGCAGTTGGAAACCATTGCTCGAATGTTCTGCGGCAACGGACAGTTTCATGGCGTCAAGATGTTGAGTCATCCAAAAATCGCACAATTGATTCCACTTGAATCTCCCACCCCCGATGGGTTCGCGTCAATGGGAACCGGTTGGGCCGACGCGTTGCGTGGGTTTGGATTTCCAATTGTTTTTAATGGAAATGATCCGGTGATTGCCATCACAGGTCGAGTCTTGTGGGCTTACCGCGATCAGCTGGATGAGATTTTTTCTCGTGGGGTGTTGCTTGATTATAGCGCCTTGGAGACATTGAAGGAACTCGGACGTGAAGACCTGGCAGGAGTTTCGCCTGTGCGCCGGTACCAGCAGAATGAGGGCGAGCTGCCGGTTAGCGCTGAGCAGCTAACCGATCCGCAATTTGGGGGGGGCGAGCAATGCTATAACTGGCTGCCCGGTCCCGTGGCTGTCATGCAACCGCATCCCGGCACCCGGGTGATTTCGGAATTTATCAACTGCGACGTGCAAGCTGTCTTCCCTGGGGTGACCGTATATCAGAATAAGTTGGGGGGACGGTGCTGCGTCTATGGATACGATTTTTCAGGTAAAAACCCGCCGGACATGTTCAGTAAAGGAACCGGTCCTGATTTTTTTAATCAGGGTCGCCACAAGCAGTTGAGCCGTGTGATTAGTTGGTTAGGAAAAGAGATGGTTCCTCTCCAGGTAACAGCTACAGGGTGGGTGTTGCCGCATCGGGTGGATTTCCAGGATAGGATCATGCTGGCCGCGATGAATCTGAACCTGGATGCCTGGGAAAAAGTCGAGTTCAACGCAGCAACCAGTCAACCTATTCGGCGGGTCCTGTTGCTGACCGCAGAGGATACATTTGTCCCTGTTGAAGCTCAATCCTGGAAACATCATTCAGGTATTTTTCAAATGACCGTTACCAGCCCTATTTCAATGCTGGAGGTCGTTGCCGTGGCGCTTGAGTTGCAGGTTGAATGAATCTGAGGTTCTCAGATCTCCGGAAGGTCCAACCTTCCTGTAATCAGTATAAATGTCGGCTCAATTAATCCTCCGTTAACCTTCGTGCTGATCAATGTTTCGAAACCCTCACCCTCAATATTAATTTATTGTATATTATGAATGCAACTCGATCTCTTAAAATCGCAGGCATTGGAACCGAGGGGATATCGAACCTCAAATATATTATGATTGCATTCCATAAAACCAAACGTCGCTTGGCCCTTCTTGCGTTGGTGGTTGTGGCTTTTTCGGGTTGTCAGCGCACCCCAGTCGTTTCGAAGGCAAGCGCTTGGAAGCCGTATAGCGTGGCTGATTTCGGAGCGAAAGGCGACGGCCGCACGGATGATACGGATGCGATCCAGCGATGCATCACCACCGTGGAACAGTCCCAGGCGTTTTACTCTCATGGTGAGACGGCCTACCCAGAAATCCTCTTTCCAGCAGGCAATTATGTGATCTCCCGAACGATTGTCGTCGCGGCGACGGAGAAATGCTTCAACTTGGCTCTCCGGGGCGTAGGAAAGGTGACGCTTAACCAGAAAAACCCCGACCAGGATATTCTGTATTTTCATCACGGCTATCGCCAATCCATTGAAAATCTCGGATTCTCCGGGGGCCAGGTTCAAATCAAATTCTTTTCCCGGAATAAGAACCGGGCGCAATTGCTGGTGAGAAACTGTCGGTTTGCCGATTCCGGGAGCTATGCGATCGACGACTCTCTCAAGGGGGTCCATCACTTAAAGATTGTGGACCCCTACACGCTCGCATGGAAAGAGGGAGTGCCCTATGCGACGCGAGTCGATGTGGAGGCCTTGCCAGATATCTTCTTCACCTCCAGCATTTTGCATATCGACCAGTGCGAGTTCATCCGCTGCAAGAATGTGGCCCGGCTGTTTGCCGACTGGGGGACGATTAGCGGAAGCCGGATCGTCACGCATCCGGAGATGGCCGGAGCCGCGATTTACTCGCGGGGCGTTTTGAAGATCAGCGACACTCATGTCCAGGCTGAAACCCGTGCAGGCCGATCTCAACGGTTTGTCGATAATATCAATGCGGGCGTCATCCTTTACCGAGTCACGATCGAGGCCGAGGGGGCTGGCATGTGCGCCATCTACAACCGCTGCATTTACGACAATGGCGGCCTTTATAATAACTATGCGGTGATCGATGACTGCCGGATCAAAGCCGCAGGTTCGGAGGAGAATTGCTGGGTCTATTGCGAGGAGGTGCCCAACCTCATTCGAATCACCAATTCCACCGAGCTCTCCGGCAAAGCGATCCCGGCGATCGGCTTTCGCCAGCCCATCACCAAGGAATATCTCCGGCATGTTTCGTATCCTGATCTTGTGAAACGGCTTCCTGAACTGGCTCAGATCTATGGGCATCTGGTCGCCATGCCGCGCGTTTACGATATTTCTGATGAAAAGATGCAGTGCAATTTCTCGTTTTCGCTTTACGGCAACACGAACCTGACCGACACCCTGCCTGAACCGATGCGACAGTTTGTGAAAAACCCGTTGCCGGCGCGGATCCTGGCCGAGTTTTCGTCCCTGGCGAACCGAGCCTCCTTGCAGCTTCCTGAGGCGAAACGGCAGTTAAACGCGGCCGATTTTGGGGCAGATGGCAAAAGGAACCAGGATGATACCCTGGCCATAAAGGCTGCGGTGGCGGCGGCGAGCGACACGGGTTCCGAGCTGCTCTTTCCGGGCGGGGTTTACCGGATATCGCAGACCATCGAGCTGCCAGAGAGCCTCACGATCCGCGGATTGGGTCTGGCTGTTTTTAAGGGCGATCAGAAAGTCCTGTTCCGCGGGCGGAATTTCCGCCGCATCTCGTTTGTGAACTCAGGCTTCGACCTGTCCGGTGTCGAGTCGGGCGTCGCGGTGGATCTCGCTACAACGGCGGATATGAAAGCGGCCGCCCTGTTTGACCATTGCACTTTTTTGGAGATTTCAGGGACGGCCATTCAATGCTTCGCCAGCAATGGCAAACCCGGGGTGAAAAACCTAACCAACCTCCGCGTCACCGATTCCATGTTCGGAGCTCAGGGGCGCGCGATGGTGACCGATGCTGACGACGCGCTTTTCGATTACAACTGGCTGTCGCTCGTCAACAAACCGGTTCCTGGAGCATTGGTCAACTACGGAACCCTGCGCGTTCTGGATTGCCTTGGCGTGCCCGATCCCAGCGTGCCTGCCCGTTGGATTGAAAACAGCGGCACTCTGTTCATCGACAACATGCGTTTTGGCAGCGAAGGCGAGATTCCAAAGGACCCGGTGACGAACAACCATTCGGAGGGGCGGATCTTCATCCGCTATTCATGGCTCTCAGGCCATGGCGGATCGATCATCGTTTGCAATAAATCGCCGAAACTGCTCGCGCTGACAGGCAACCTGGGGATGCCTGTCAAGCATACACAGACCATGGTGGCTTTGGGGCCAGAGGTAACCGCCGACGTTAAAGTGTTCCTGTTTGAAACAGGTAACATTCCGCCCACGAATTTCAAAACCCTGAAAGACACGCCCCGAGGTGCACCTTGACGAGGAATTAGCAGCTTTACGAAGAGGCACATCTGATGACACGGAAGAAACCTGAACATGAATAAAATGAACAACCAACTTGCCCGGCAGCCGCTTTATCGACAGGTCGAAGACGCCATCCGGAACGATATTTTATCAGGAAAAAAGCCGGGGGATACCCTGCCTCCGGAACCGGAATTGGCGAGAGCGTTTTCCGTATCGCTGGTGACCATCCGGCAGGCCCTGGCCGAGCTGGCCAAGGCGAAGCTGATTGTGAGGCAACGGGGGCGCAGGACATGCGTCGCGGAGCCTCCTCTTTCCCGCAAGCATGTTGGTGTTCTGCTGGAAACGGATATCTCCACGCACGGACTTTCCCCCTATTATTTGCGGTTTCCCAAGGAGCTGAGGCTGGCGCTGGATCAAGTGGGCCTGCGAAATCGGCCCTACCTCGGATTTCGCCCGCAGGATATTGCCAGGCGGGGCTTGGATTGTCGGGATTTGATCGATGATCTGGGCCTCAACCGGATCAGCGGCATCGTCCGGGTGGGGGCGGAAAATTGCGAGGCGACCCGGAAAATGTATGCGGACCGCGGAATCCCTTATTTGGATGAACGGTTTCTAGACGATGGACGGACGGACTCCGCTTCCACGATTCTCATTCGAAATGCCTTGCGCTACTTCCAGGAACGCAACCGAACGCGCTTGGCCATTCTGGCGTGGCAGGATCCCTCCAACTCCAAGGGGTCCTCGTTCTCGAATCTCGTGAAAAAGGAGGCGGCCGCATTCGGATTCGAACTGGATCCGCGCTGGATGGACTTCCAGGCGAATGCCACGATGAAAGGGATGGGATGGGAGAGGTTTCGGGATTTGTGGCTGGCGAACCAAGCCAAGCCTGATGCCTTGATCGTGTGGGACGACATGCTCTTCCCGGACTGCCAGACCGCCATGGTCAACATGGGCCTCCAGGTTCCAAGGGATTTGGACGTGGTTGCATTTCGCAGCGATGCCGTGGAAATCGCCCCGGCCTATCCCGTCTATGTGGGCTGCATGGTTCTCTCCGAATTGGCCCTGCGTTATGCGCGGAAAATGAAGCAGCTCCTCGAAGGGGGCGAATGCGATTCCCATTGGGCGCTGCCGATCACTTGGAAAATGGAAGGCGAGCTACCCTTTGGCTTGTCTGATATGGACGATTTCGAGGAGCCCCTCATCCTTTCCAAACAGCAGGCAACCTGAGATCGAAAAAGAGACGGAAAAAGTCATTGCAATTTAGAATTTATAACGCTAGGATCAAAAAATTATGAGCTCCATCAAACTTCCCCCCATCATTAGTGCTCTTTTTAGGGGCTTTGCTTCCGCATTTGTGCTGGGTGCCGCATGGCTCCTTGCGGCATCCGCATCCGCAGCGACGGATACTTGGATTGGCAATACGGACGCTAAGTGGACCACCGCTGCCAACTGGTCGGGTGGCACCGCCCCGGCTTCGGGCGACACGCTTGTCTTCGGTGTGACCGGAACTTCCGGCTTGGCCTTGTATCCCAACAGCGCGTTTACCCTCGGCGGCAATGGCACCGATGGAATGGATATCACGGCCAGCGCCCCTCTCAACCTCGTCTTCACCGGGACCTCCCCCGGTGTTACCATCACATTTAACAGCAGCAACGGAGGTCTCGCCATCCGCGATCTCTCATCATACAATATAACCTCCACCTATAGTAACAATATTTACAGATTCGCCAGCGCGCAGACCATCCAAGTCGGCGCGACGACCGGGGCAATGTTCAGCTCCATATTGTATCTTAACATTCCCGTCCAAGGCGGGCAGCGGCTGACGAAGACGGGCAATGACATCCTCTCATTGTCGAACCCCAATAACGCGCTCGGCGGGCTGACGGTGAGTGGGGGCACGGTTGTCGTCAATTCGGACACCGCCCTCAGTGCAACGGCCCCGGCTTCACCAACGGCCGACTGGATCGTTCTGGATGGCGGCGTGCTCCGCACCTTAAATGGGGGCACTGCGTTGACCATCAATGCGAACCGCGGCATCTCGCTGGGTGATGCTGCGGCTGGCACGGGAGGAACGCTCTACAACGACAGTGGCGGGGCAACCACCTATAACGGCATCATAGCCAATAACGGTGGCACCAACAGCCTGACAAAAGGCGGAGTCGGCATCATCTCTCTTGGAGGGGCTAATACCTACACGGGCGCGACCATAATCCACCAGGGGCAATTGAAGCTGGACTTCACCGCCGCAGGAGCTCCGGCCAGCAACATTGTCAATGCCGGCAGCGCTTTGGTGATGGGATGGAATGTGACGACTTACGGGCCCATCTCAAATTTTGGGGCCGGGTATCTTGATACCGGCGGCAATGCCCTCTTCGTGCAGGGCAGCGGCACGGCCAGCAGCACCCAGACATTTAACGCCCTGACCGTGGCACCCGGCTATGCCAACCTCGTTGCGCGCGGCAACGGCGCCTACAACGCCACGGTGGCTCTCGGCGCGCTCTCCCACAACGCTGGCGGCACCGCCAGCTTCAGCCTTCTCACGAGCGGTTCCACCGGGCAGGGGATCTTCACCACGACCACGGCCAACAACGCCAGCGGCATTCTTGGCGGCTGGGCAACCACCGCAGCCGCAGCGGCCAGCGGCACGGCTGCCCTCGCCGCCACCGACTGGGCGGCCAATGACGGAAGCGGCAATATCGTCGCCTACACCGGCTATACTATTCCGGCCGGCGCATCCCCTGTGCTGACGAGCAATGCGACTTCCAATATCCGGCTCAGCAGCGCTTCAACCGGCACCGCCACCCTCTCCGCCGTCGGCATCAACGACCTGAGCACGATCCAGACGACGGATGCGGCAGCCCGCACCATCGGCATAGGATCAGGAAACACCCTCCGCCTCGGAGCCGCCGGCGGCGTGTGGAATACAACTGCGGGGCTCCTGACAATCGGTGTTACCACCGGCGCTGCCGGTGGCACCCTGACCGCCGGGGGCGCAACGGATACCGCCGGCGAGATCGTATTCAATGCCAGCAGCGGGTCCGACAATGCGATCACCGTAAATTCCGTCATCGCCAACAATGGCTCGGGGGCGGTGAGCGTTGTCAAGACCGGCTCGGCGTGGTTGACCCTCAACGGAGCGAACACCTACTCGGGTGGCACCTACATCAACCAGGGTCAGGTAAATACCGGCAACGCCGCAGCTTTAGGCACGGGTGACGTGACCGTTATCCCTGGCGGGTTGCTTCAGCTGAGCGCAAACACCTTCACCAACAACTTCAATATTGCCGGCCTCTCTTTTGTGCTCTTTAACTCTGTGGTGAACGGCAAAGTGACGTTGATGGGGAATGCCGTCTTCGGGACGACCGGCTCACAAGGAGGCACGATCAACGGACAAATAACCGGCAACTACAGCATTGCGTTCTGGGAGAGGTCAACCGCCGGCGGTTCAACCTATGTCCTTTCTAATTCCACCAACAACTACACAGGGGATACGTCCCTCGGCGCTGCGCCCGGCGACCAGACAGCCTCTGCCTCCGCCACAATGAATGTGTATCTCCAGCTGGGCGCTAACGAGGTGATAACAAGTGGCGCAGGCAAGGGAAACCTCATCTTAGCGAGCGCCGATGCGACCCATGTCAGCTCCCTGGATCTCAATGGGAAAACACAAACCGTCAACGGCCTCATCTCGGCTGACGCCTGGAGTAGCATCTACAATACCGCCAACGGGACGACGTCGTCCCTGACCCTCGGCGGCAACGACGTTTCGGCCACCTATGCCGGAAAGGTTCTCCGCGGAGGCGCCGGTGGAGGGACTGGGGACGTTGCAATGACGAAGATCGGAACCGGGACGCAGGTGCTTTCCGGCAACAACACCTACACCGGCGCGACGACGATCAGCGCGGGGACATTGACGGCTGGCGTGGCATCCATTGCGAATGTGAGCGGCGCTTTGGGAAACAACTCGGCCGTCACGATGGCAAACGTTGCAGGCGCGAGGATGGACATCACCGGATTCAACACCCAGATCGGCTCGCTCACGGGAGGCGGGGCGACTGGAGGCAATGTGACCCTCGGCGCGGCGACGCTGACCACCGGCGGAGATAACACCAGCCCGGCCGCTTACGCCGGCGTGATCTCGGGCACCGGCGGCGTCACCAAGGTCGGCACTGGCGCGCAGATCTTCTCGGGCGTCAACACCTACACCGGCGCGACAACAGTCAGCGTCGGCACGCTTATCGTGTCATCAACCGGCTCGCTTGCCAGCGGATCGGTGGTCACCGTCGCGAGCAACGCTGCGATTGGCGGCGACGGGACGATCGGCGACAACTTGACGCTGAGCAACGGGGCCAAAGCCGTCTTCGACTCCAACAACACGCCCTTGTCCGTGACGGGCACATTCGCCCTCAACAACTCGTTTGGGGTGGCATCGCTCGTGAACTCCTCCTTGGTTACCATCGATTGGTCAACGGTCAACACGGGCACTTACCAGCTCCTCGGAACGACCTTCGCATTCGACGCAACGACCATCTCGAACTACGGTCTCGGCAATGCGCTTACCTCCGGAGGAAAGCAGGTTTACTTCACGAGCGGCAGCAACCTCCTGGATGTGGTCGTTGTCCCCGAGCCCGCGACCTGGGCGCTCCTCGCCTTCAGCCTCACGGCCGCCATGGCCCTCCGCCGCCGGTTGGGCTAAGAACTCTATCCGCCTGCGTGTATGGCCTCCGCTTGGATCCTGTCGCCTATCAAGAATAATAGCACCGAGCTATACACAGCGTCATAAATAAATGCGCATGTTACACTTTGCAAAGCCTTCGAAGAACATCGGCTCTATCCGTCCAGTTGCTAAACAAATCTTCGACCGT
>Ga0194054_10001509_pt1 | contig 11029 bp, 9 predicted proteins | sample SepL2210m_MetaG_FD_163628 | JGI IMG/M metagenome (GOLD analysis project Ga0194054, IMG submission 163628) | Anoxic zone freshwater microbial communities from boreal shield lake in IISD Experimental Lakes Area, Ontario, Canada - Sep2016-L227-10m | ecosystem: Environmental > Aquatic > Freshwater >... | reverse complement strand
CGTTGCCACCGTTGTAGAGATCGACTTGTTTCCAATAGTCCATTTTTTTCGGATCTGCCAAAGCTTTGTTGTTTTTTGGATCCATGTAGCGAAGGTAATACCAAGAAGAGCCAGCCCAGTTTGGCATCGTGTCCGTCTCTCTCTTCGCTTTACCACCACACTTTGGACAGGTGATATTTACCCATTCTGAGATTGCTGCGAGAGGGGATTGACCATCATCAGTTGGCTCGTATTTTTCGACATCTGGGAGAGTGAGAGGAAGCTCGTCTTCACTGATCGGTAAAGTCCCACATTTTTCACAGTGAATGATCGGAATAGGCTCACCCCAATAGTGCTGACGAGAAAATATCCAGTCCCTGAGCTTGAAATTCACCGTAAAGTCGCCCTTGCCATCTTTTTTCAATTTCTCAGTGATCGCTTTTTTGCCTTCTTCGCTAGACAAACCGGTGAATTCACCAGAGTTAACAAGAACACCGTAGTCGGTAAAGGCTTCAAAAGCTTCATCAAAATCAAGCTGTTCTGCTTTGATGCCGATCGACAGACCGTATTTCTTGATTTCATCGATAGAATCATCGCTCCAATCGAAAATCTTGTTTTCTGTCTTGCTATGAAATAAGATTGATCGTTCTGGACCTTCGGAGTGAACATACCAGGGCTCACCAATAAAATGTTTTTTAGCTATTTCGAAAATCTTCCGAACATCACTTGTCGCGATGTAAGCCAAACCATCTTTTGAAGTGACTTTGGCTGAGTTGGCAATTTCTTTGTAAAAGGATTCGCTAAGAGATTTCTGGATAACGACTATGCGATTTGTAGCTGGCGCGATCGATTGCTTGATCTCAATGCCGTATTTCTTTGCAAATTCGAAATCACGTTCATCATGAGCTGGAACAGCCATGACTGAGCCAGTACCGTAGGTGGCGAGGACATAATCAGCCACAAAAACTTCAACTTCACGTCCGTTGATCGGGTTAATTGCAGTCACGCCTTCAAGCTTCACGCCGGTTTTGTCTTTCTGGAGCTCTGTACGCTCAAGATCGGACTTTTTCTTTGCAGATGTAACGTATTTGGAAACGTCCTCCCAATTAGAAATATCGGCTCTGAGGGCCTCTACGAGGGGGTTTTCCGGCGCAATCACGACGTAAGTGCATCCGAATAGGGTGTCAGCACGAGTCGTGAAAACTTCAACATTAGTTTTTAGTGGGTAGTTTTTAGTTTTTAGGTCAAACTTGATGTTTGAACCGATTGATTTGCCAATCCAGTTTATTTGCTGTGTTCTGATCTTCTCTTCGTAGTTTACTGTGCTCAAACCATCGATTAGCTTGTCAGCATAAGCAGTAATTCTGAGCATCCACTGAGTTTGCACACGTTTTTCTGACTGAGCGCCACAGCGCTCGCATTTACCAGCGATGACTTCCTCGTTTGCAAGAATAGTCTTGCAAGAAGGGCACCAGTTTACTGGCATTTTCGCTTGAAAGGCCATTCGAGGTGTTACTTTATCATCATCCGCTATCTCGATAAGTTTGCCATCAACAACACCGTGTTTGTAGAATTGTAAGAAGATCCACTGAGTCCATTTGTAAAATTCTGGATCGGTAGTACTGATCTCACGATCCCAGTCAAAGCAGTAGCCCATGGATTTTTGTTGTCTCTTGAACGTTTTGATATTTACCGCAGTTGCATCCTGAGGCTTGATCTTCATTTTGATGGCATAGTTTTCTGTCGGCAGGCCAAAAGCATCCCAACCCATCGGGAAAAGCACGTTGTAGCCCTTCATGCGCATCATGCGGGCATGAGTATCGGCGGCGGAGTACATTAGGCAGTGTCCGACGTGTAAGCCAGCGCCTGATGGATATGGAAATTCCAGGAGAGAATAATATTTTGGTTTGTCAGAAAAATCCTCGGATTTGCCGTATTTTTGCTCTTCCCAGATTTTTGACCATTTTTCTTCTATTTCACCAAAATTGTAATCTTTCATTGAATTCCAATCTTTTATTAGTGCCGTCTTGTAGTATCTAAGCTTAGATTAGCACTTTTTCGAGATAAATTCAATTTGCTTTCTTTACAATCTGCGCTATCTAGGGTAGCTTCTAGATGTGAGGTGAACAAAATGAGCGTACTGATAAATGTTGCATGCGTCGTCCTTATTTTGGATGATGCACCTGAGAAGAGAATACTTCTTGTAAAAAAATTAGATAGCTGGTTCTTGCCAGGTGGTAAGATCGAGGCCGATGAAGAAGAATTAGTCGCTTTGAAAAGAGAGTTGACAGAAGAATTGCCACAGGCGCTGTGCTTGATTGACGACTATTTCCGAGAATACATGGGGACTACTCCCAACACAAAAAGACCTGCAAATGTAAAAGTTTGGCTTGGAACATGGCTCCGTGGCTCGACAACACCAGCCAATGAAATCGAAGATTCGAGATGGGTCACGGCTGCCGAAGCAGCATCGCTAAACGTATCTCAAATATCACGTGATATAATCTACGACCTTCAAAAAGAAGGAAAACTCTAAATTTTGAATCAAATCTAGGCTGGCACAGTGTGTTGGCCTTTTTTATTTACAATTATCTACAGTAATTGGGATGCAGCGAAGACAATCGGATATGCAACGAACGTCTATACCTCATACACGCAATGAACCAATAATGGCTCTGTAATCCCGGGACTAATACTCTCGGGATTTATCTTTTGTCTGTAAGTAAAATCAACAAATTAGATTGATTAATATTATTAATTGGGTCATAGTAAACTATAAAATTTCGATATTCGAGATCAAATTTAGTACAAAATTATAAATGATGTCTTAGACTATTGACAAATATATATGAATCAGCTATATGTATCGATAGATGACGTAGGTAAAAATTACCAGTCATTTTTTCAAAGCTTACGACAAAGTCGTAAGCATCTGGTACCTTGAGGAGGACAGAGATGAAAAAGTTGATCCAATTAGGGTTACTATTATCTTTAATAGTAATCGCCACGGCCATGTCAATCGCGGCCGCGACCTACACCCCAATGCCTGGGGTCCCACAGTCAGTTAATGACTTGGGGAAAGCAATTGCAACAGAACAGACCTCTGTTGTAGTGCCCGGTGGTACAGAATGGGCGCCGAACTACTCTGATGCAGATGAAGCGAAATTCGACAAAGATGGCAAACTTGCCAAAATTGTCGCAAGTGTAACAGCTGCAAAGGTATTTACAGATGGCGTAGCCGCTATACTGCCTTTACCCCAGAAGACTCGTGAAAAAGTATGGACAAAGTTCCTGACCCCGGTTTATCCCACATGGGCGATGAACGGCAAGATCAGCAATGCCGGAACGACCACAGCTGGTTATTCTGTTCAGACCAAGATCGCAACTGCTCTAACTGACGCTACTAAAGCTTCAGTCGCAGTAACCGATTTTGCTCAGCAGATTAAGGCCGCTCAGGTCGAGAACGTGAAGCCCGGTGGCACAGAGTGGGCACCGAATTGCTCGGACGAGGATAAAACTAAGTTCGAAAAGTCGGACAAGCTGAAAAAGATCGTAGAGAAGTTCGTTGGTGCAGACACCTTCGCTGGAAATGTAGCCGCATTTAAGGCTATGCCAGAAAAGGCACAAACTGCAGCATTCGAAAAATACTCGATACCGGTTTATCCCACTTGGGAAACCCTCGGAAAAATATCCAATGCCGGCACAACCGGAGCAGGATACGCAATCCAGGTCGCAATCATCACTGAAATGGTGAAAGCACTCAAAACTGCCCTGAAATAATTTAAACACTGTTAGTGGCTACCCGAGAGGGTAGCCACTTTTATATTTATGTGCCAAATCAAAAGTTTGGTATTTTTTTATAAAAAAATACCCCTCGCAAATTCTTGCGAAGGGTAAATGTAGTTTGTTATTCTTTTGGTTTGATTACTTCTGGTTTGGTCACTTTCGGTTTTACTACTGTCCATTTGAATAAAATTTCTTTTACTCCTGGCTTCATCACACCGTCGTGGTCCCAAAGACCCCAATGTGAAGCAAAATCACCTTCATTTTTTTCTTTCCAGTCTTCGTCTACGGCTACAAACCAATAAACGATAACGTTGTTCTTGATCCGCCACTCGTTTATTGCTTTCAAATGCTTTAGTGCATTTGGAAGGTTGGGAACTGCATCGCCCTTGGGGCTACCGGCAGTAGGCCAGCCAACTTCTCCAACGATAAAGATTTTGTCTGGGTACTTAGTTTTCAACGAGTTGTAGATTTCGAGAAACTTTTTGAAGCCATCTTTCGCATCGGCACGAGCCCAAAATGCGTATGGATTTACCATCACGTATTTATCAAGCTCGGCTACCAACTCTGGATTTGCTAAGAGCGCTTCTGGCGTGTCGTCGATTGATACAGGAATATTTCCGGCTACAGCCTTGATTTCTTTGATGTACTCAGTCAACTTGTCGGCTTTAATGCCTTTCCAGTGTATTGCTTCTGAACTAACGATGATCAGGTTTGGCTGATCAGCTTTTATGACATCCTTTAGCCATCCTAGCTCTTTTTTGTTGTTTTCCAGATTACCGTCGATCCAACAGCCGGCCGCTACCTTGAATCCAATTTTCTTCGCGATACTTGCAATTGTTTCTTTGGAGTTTTTTAGCGGTTTGCAAGTGTAAATCCTTATTTCAGTCACGCCGTCCTTCCACAAAATGTTTAAGTATTTTGTGACTGTTTCAACAGTAGCAACTGCACCTGAGTCTGGCCCGGGCCCTTTTGGAAAGGCACCGAAACACATTCGAACGTCTTTTCTCGTGTTAGTAAATTCATCGGCAGTGTAGCCGAAAGTTACTAATACTGTGATGAGGAGGAGCAGCCATAAGCTGCGCTGTAAGGTGGGTCCCATGCTTGACTCCTTTTGCTTGTATCCAGCTCTATATGTCTCGAATATAGGCTATTCGGAACAAGTTTGCTGGTACAAGAAAACATAGTCGATAAGTTGTCAATTTGCTTATGCGAAAATAGTATCACTTTTGTGAATAATGTCAATAGAGTCTGACGAATGAAAGTTATTTCCTTGTTTGGTTTTGGCTTATGGCAGTGCGAACGAGAGCTTGAAGCGCCTTTTTATCAATATTTTCGTTCTCAAACACGTCGATTGCTCGTCTCTGATTGCCTGTGAGATCAGCGTTAAATATTTTATCGGTGTCAGCGAGCGCTGCACCATTTGCGAAGACTAGCTTCACCTTGTCCTTAAATATATTTCCGACACAAATAATTCCGTTTTTTGACCAGACGGGAGAGCCCATCCACTTCCATTCCTCGATGATTTCTGGATCAGCTTCAAGAATAATCTTGCGTAGCTTCGATAGCATTTCGCCGCGCCAGTCAGGGTTTCGCGCGATTAAGTTGTCAATTTCCTCTCGTGGATTCATATTGGCTCCTTCGCTTAATTAATTTTAGCGTAGCGAAATATTTGTAAATGCACAAGGACTGACAAAATCACATGTGAATTATTTTTCGTGCGGGTCTTACCATAGTTGCAAATTTGTGTTAAGAAGAGTGTATCGATCTTGTGAGAGAAGGAGATGCGGTCATGAAGAAAGAATTGACCAAAAATACTATCCCGATGGCATTGTTCTCGGGAATGATGAACCCTGTTGCTGTTGCTTATCTGATCATCAATTATCTAAAGCAGTTGTATCGCAAAGGTTTTTTGATAGAGCCACGAAATATCGAGCCAGAAAAGTGTGAATCAGTCGCTGACCATTGTTTTGGGCTTGTTGTGCTGATCTCTCTTATCATGACTGCGTATAAGATTGCACTTGATTGGCAAAAAGTCATGCTTATGGCGATAATTCATGAATTTGGCGAAGTTTACGCTGGAGATATGACGCCCGAAGATGGAGTTTCTAAAGAGGACAAATCCGCTTTGGAGCGAGCCAGCGTTCATCTAATCTTGAAGGACTTCCCTGGAGGTGACGAGCTGATTGAAATCTGGGAAGAGTATGAGGCACAGCTTACTCCTGAATCTCGATTTGTGAGGCAGCTCGATAAGCTGGAGATGGGTCTTCAATCATGCATATACCATCGTCAGTATGGCATGCCAAATGAAGACTTCGTCAAAGACGTCGAAGCAAGTTTATCTGATCCTGTTCTTGCGAACATTTTCAGATCGGTGCTTCATCCGGCCTAATCCTGCCGGGAAAATATCCTTACAGACTGTTATTCGCTTAGCAGTCTGTTTTTTTTGTCAAATTCCCAATATCTATATGGCCCTTCGATAAACTCGGGGTTAATAAAAACACATCAATTTCTTGATGTATTTTTATTGGTGCAGTGCTGAGCGCCGCTTTTACCACGCTTAGCGTGGTGGTGTGTTCTCGCTCAAGCTCGAACTATTTTTGAACAAAATGATGAATAATTTTCGAGCGGAATACTTCGCTTGTGCGACCGCTTGGAGGGGTGTGGGGAGGAAAAGCGGTCGCACTGTTTTAGGATAGAGAAATTAAGAAGATTTGAGTTTCCTAGTATTATTTATATTGCAAGCAAACAAAAAGGTGTATCCTGTGTCGTAGCTAGAATCGACGCATAGAATATAATCCGCTTGAATCCTGTTCTCTTTATAAAATAACCCTTTCATCTTAATGTTTTCTACCAGATCAATGACTGGAAAAATTGTTATGATTTCCCCATCTTTATTCTCCATTTTGACACTACAGGAAGATAGGGTTGTTTTGTGTTTCCATCCCTTCCGTTCAAAATAGTCAATAATAAGTGCTCTGTCGCTGATGAAATACTCAGCAATGGTTTGCTCGAAAGGCAATTGCATGTTTCTCCTTTTTCTCAATTAATATTATAAAATAGCCAAAATCCAACGACTTCGGCTGTTTAAAACGCTCTATGAGTCAATACCTATTCTTTATTATACCATACTGGGTAGCTTAATAATAGTTTTTGCAATGGCTATATGAAAATTGGCCAGATAATGATAATATTTAAATGTCGAGGTAACCATGACGAATTGGCTATTTTAGCTAACGAACGATTATGCCTGTAAAAAGGGCAGTCGTTCGACAAGCTAGGCGTAATCCGTCTGGTTGCCTCGACAGCTAGAACGGCTGTCCTTTTTTATTTAATAAACATCTTTAAACAAAGGAGCAAACATGTGGATTATTTATACTTCCATCGCTCTACTCGCAATTGGCTATTTTTCGTTAAGTAACAAATTTAAGAACTTTGAGGAGTCTCGCGGCAAGCAATATTCGATGCAGTTTAGCGTCGATTTCCTTAATTCAGTGATAACAAATAAAATGTTTGGTAAGTTATATGGCATTAAAAGTGCTGAAACTGGTAAAGAATTTAAAGACTGGACAAAGGAAGATAAAGAAAAGTGGCACAAAATATCAAAAGAACTCGCCAATAAGTTGGCTGTAAATGTCTCTTATCTACAAAGCGAGGATGCATATTTTGTAAAAGCAGATCAACAGGCCTATATTTCCTTGCCAGATCTCGGAAATCGTAATATTTACGCAACTACTATACATGAAACCGAGGATGGAGAGTCTTTGGACTGTTTTTTGTGCGAAAGATATCTCAAGAGCGAACAAATATCAGGGAAAGTAATAACTGGTTATTTACGAGAATTTGATGGTGAGTCAAAGAAAAAAATAACTATCCTGTTTGATTTTCCTATTGGCACAATGTCGGACATGAGCGATGATGTTTTTAAGCAGTTGGGGTATTCAGTTGAAAGACACGGCGGCGATGATATTTACGAGAACGATTTTGGCGATAACGAAAGCATCCCAACTATGGTTACTTATTCAAAAAATGGATCAAAGATCAGCTTTGTTTATTAAACGAATAACCACAGTGGTTAAGAAAGGGTATAAATGTTTATTTATAAATACTGCTCAAAATGTAAGAAGAGAAATCACAAAACTAAAAATCATTGTGTTCGTTGTGGCGACGAGCTAATCACTGGTGGACAGTTTGGTAAAAATGTTTTTGCTATAACCCTTAGTATTGTAATACTATTTTCTTCTGCCACTATATTTGCCGCAAAGACGTATTTTAGTAATCGAGCCTACAAGGATAAGCAATTATCTGTAGATGCAAAGCCAGAAGAACAGGTGCAGACACAACCACAACAAGGCGATACAGGACAACAAACACCGACAATAACTAATCAACCAACCACAGCAGTTCCGACTACAGAAAATGCCCCCACAGCAACCATAATTCCTACTACTACAACTGCTACGCCAACAATCACAACAAAACCCACCACACCAGTTCCGACTACAGAAAATGCCCCCACAGCAACCATAATTCCTACTACTACAACTGCTACGCCAACAATCACAACAAAACCCACCACACCAGCGGTTACAAAAGCACCAACACCAAATCCGACACCAATTATTGCTAAATTGGATAATACGACCAAAATTAATCTTTTAACTTCCTATAATCAATGGAATACAATGATTGGCCCATTTAACGGCTCAATCAGCTATTCTCTTGATAATAGGAAATACCTACTCATGGGAGAAAAGTGTTCAGCAAACTATGTCTCATTAAGTAATTCTGCCAACTATATACATTCCAACTTTGATAGCTTTTCGATTAGCGAAGATTTCGCTGATATTGTAGGAGCAAAGGACACTGTTTATTCATCAGTAGGCCATCTACTAAATACTGCCGAACAAATTTGTAATAGCTATACAATTCGTGATAACACCCAGATGGAAAAAGATATAACTCAATATCAGTTATATCTGACCGATTTCAGTAAAGCACAAAGCTCCTACAAGCAAAAGATAGATTACCATTCTTAATTTGCGGTATTAAGAAACGAAAACTCAAATCTTCTTAATTTCTCTATCCTAAAACAGTGCGACCGCTTTTCCTCCCCACACCCCTCCAAGCGGTCGCACAAGCGAAGTATTCCGCTCGAAAATTATTCATCATTTTGTTCAAAAATAGTTCGAGCTTGAGCGAGAACACACCACCAAAGTGAATTTAAATGTTCTGAAGCCGCCTCGCGCGAGCCTTTAGCCCGTGCTTCGGCTGGCAAATTGAGAAGTAAATTGTATTGTTTTGGAAAATTAATATTAAGCTTTCCGTCCAGTAAAATGCGGTTTCTGTGTGAAGCACGGAAAGTATGATTTCATCATACTTCAGAGCCGATGGTTTTATCGCCCTTCGGGCGAATTGGCAAAATTTTAATTGTCGGTGTAATTTCAAAAAGCATTTAATAGACAAAATATAAAGGAGGGGAAATGCAAAAATATTTCATCTATTGTCGAAAGTCATCAGAAGATGAGGAACGACAGATTTTGTCTATTGAGGCCCAGCTCCAAGAACTCCGAGATTATGCTAGACAAAACTCACTTTTTGTAATTAAAGAATTTAGTGAATCTAAAACAGCCAAGGAGCCGGGCCGACCGATATTTAATCAAATGCTTTCTGAAATAGAAAAAGGCAACGCTTCGGGAATTTTAGCATGGAATCCCGACAGATTAGCAAGAAATTCAATAGATGGCGGAAAAGTAATTTATCTTGTCGATACTGCTAAAATTACATCGCTAAAATTCCCAACTTTTTGGTTTGACACAACTCCACAAGGCAAATTTATGCTAAGCGTTGCCTTTGGGCAAGCCAAATATTACACCGACAATTTAAGAGAAAACATTTTGAGGGGTATCAGGCAAAAGTTAAGGCGTGGAGAATTGCCGGCAAAAGCTCCCTTGGGTTATTTCAACGAGCCAAGACTTCGAACTATCCAACCAAACAAAATTACTTTCAGCAAAATGAAAAAAGTATTGGAGCTTTTTGCCGAGAGCAATCACACCTTAACTCAAATAAAAGATAAAATGTTTTCTCTTGGCTTGGTTGGCAGAAACGGAGAACCTTTGCATTTGTCCACAATACAAGGACTTCTAAAAAATCCTTTTTATTACGGAATGTTTATGTATCGAGGAGAACTAATGCAAGGTTCTCATAAACCAATGATTTCCAAAAAACTTTTTGACAAAATTCAAAAAGCAATAATAGATAATGGCAAGCCCCGCAAAAACATAATCAAAAGAACTCCACTTTTTTACAACTTTGCTCGTTGTGGGGATTGCGACTATATGATGACTGCCGAGAAGAAACGCAAACCTTCAGGAAGAGAATATGTTTACTACCGTTGCACCCACAAAAGTAAAGTAAAAAAGTGCAATCAACATAAGTTTTTGCGGGAAGAATATTTGCACGACCAAGTAACAAAGCTTTGTCAAAAAGTTTCTATTCCTGACGAGTGGAAAGAAAAGTATTTGGTAAAAGTTGAAGAATGGGAAAATGAACAAAACGACTCGTCAGGAATTTTCGCTCAAAATCTAAAAGGCAAACTAGCCAAAGTAAAAGAAAGAACAAATCGGCTTATTGATTTACATTTAGACGGAGAAATAGAACTTGACGAGTTTAAACTAAAGAAAAATATTTTGGTTGAACAAAAAGCCGATTTAGAACAAAAACTTAATGATTTTGAGCGAAAAGGAAATCATTGGCTCGAACTTCTAAAATCTTGGATTCTAGAAGCCAACCAAGCTGAAAATCTTGCCAATACAAAAAATTTCTTCGGAATGAAGAATTTTTTGAAAACCGTCGGCTCGAACCGCATTATTCGGGACGGAAAGCTACAAATGAATTTTGAAAAACAATATGAATTACTCTACAATTTGCCAGCCGAAGCGCGAGCCTTTGGCTCGCGCGAGGCGGCTTCCGAACATTTAAATTCACTTTGGTGGACCCAAGCGGATTTGAACCGCTGACCTCTTCGCTGCCAGCGAAGCGTTCTAGCCAACTGAACTATGGGCCCAAATATAAATTGTAATCACAGACTTATAGCCAAAGCCGACGATGCTGTCGGCTCCCCGATTGTAAACGTCGGGGCTGAGCTAAGGGCCCATAAATTGTAATCGCAAGCGCTAGCCAAAGCCGACGATGCTGTCGGCTCCCCGACTGTAAGCGTCGGGGCTGAGCTAAGGGCCCTAAATAAATTATCGAATCGTGAAGTGTG
>Ga0194054_10001505_pt1 | contig 11055 bp, 10 predicted proteins | sample SepL2210m_MetaG_FD_163628 | JGI IMG/M metagenome (GOLD analysis project Ga0194054, IMG submission 163628) | Anoxic zone freshwater microbial communities from boreal shield lake in IISD Experimental Lakes Area, Ontario, Canada - Sep2016-L227-10m | ecosystem: Environmental > Aquatic > Freshwater... | reverse complement strand
GGAATAGGAACAGTGTTCCGCGGAAAATTTCCATCAGAAAACGTTCGGGAGCGCGCTGCGGACGGGCGTGCGCCGGCGGCGCGGAAGGCGGGAAGTTTTTTTCTGGCGCGGAAATTTCCTCGACAGGAGACGTCGGGCGAGGGCTGAATATGCCTCTTAATGAACGAAATCTGGATCAGATCCCTGAGGGTGCAGTCGCTGATCGGGGCCGGAGAAGCCGAGCGGCAGGAGCCGCAGGAGCTTCATGTGGATCTGTGCATCCAGCCGTCCGTCCCTTTTTTGTTCATGAACGACGATGTGATGCGGACGATCGACTACGCGGCAGTGGCCAGCCGGGTGCGGGGGCTCGCCGGGGAGGGGCCGAGGCATCTCATCGAAACCCTTGCCGCCGATATCGCCCGCCTTCTCGTCGACGAATTCCATGCCGTTGTCGTGACCGTCGAGGTGCGGAAATTTATCCTGCCCAATGCGGACCACGTTGCTGTCCGATGCCGACTCGAGCGTTGAACCGGCGTTTCTCGCCTGAGAAATCCCGAGCGGCATCAGCCCACTTATGGCAATGAGACGGTGTCATATTCTTCTGGCGCTCTGCCTGGCGGCGGCCTCCTGCGGGAAACTGCCGGTGAGTGAGGAGCCCGCGCCAGCGGCCCGGAAGCTGGCTGCGCAGCTCGATGGCGATCTTCGCCGGGTGCGGGCGGAAGTCGAGAGGCTCGCGGCCTCCACGGCGGATCTCTATAACCACAAGGAGGAAATCCTGCCCCTCACGGACCGGTCGAAATATGTATTTGCCCCGAACGGCGCATTCCACAAACCTGTGAACGACGGCACCGGGGGGCTTTGGATTTCCGGGGCAGTCCCCATCACCGAGGAGGTCCGCGAGGCCGCCTACCTCACCGAGCCGCTCGACAAGGATCTGATCCGCATCACCCGCGAATTTCCCGAGGTCAACCAGTCCTACTACAACGACCGGAACAGCATGAACCGGATTTATCCGTGGTTCGATGCGATCTCGCAGTATCCGCCGAAGATGAATATTCCCGAATACAATTTTTATTATCTCGCCGACGGGAAGCACAACCCCTCGCGGAAGGGAGTGTGGGTGGATGAGCCTTATGTGGATCCCGCCGGGCGCGGGTGGATGGTGAGCGCGATCGCTCCGGTTTACCAAGGCGGGACGCTCCTCGGCGTAGCGGGGCTGGATGTCACGATCGCCACAATTATCGATCGTTATTTCAAGGCGAGCGGGGTTCCGCTTGTCGTGCTCGCCCGCAACGGGGTGCTTGTCGCGGCCACGGAAAAAGGCATCGAGCTTCTCGAAATGCCCCCGCTGAAAAATCACAAGTATCTCGAAACCGTCAAGCAGGACACCTTCAAGCCCGACGAGTATAACGTCGCGAAAAGCCGGATCCGCGCGCTGCGCGACATGTCCGCCGCCATTCTGGATCGCGGGGTTGGTACGGTAACGGTTCCGTTTGCCGGAAAAACCTACACCGCAGTTGCGGTTCCGATCCCTGAGGCGGGTTGGAAAGTCGTGGAATTTGTCGGCAGATGAGGGACGCCTGAAATCCTTATGAAACCAGGGATCATCAAGTGGCCGTTTCTCCGGCTGCCGCTTATCCTGTCATTTATTGCGGCCTTCGTGCTGCTGATCGGGGGCGTGGTTCTGACATTTCAACTCCGTTCCTCCGAGCTGGAGATCGCCGGCGACGAGGCCCGGCAACTCGCGCGCGGTCAGGCGCAGCAGATTTTGAACGACTTCGACCGTTTTCAGGAAACCTTCACATTTTCTCTGACCCTGCTTCCTTATCAGGCCCTGCTGACGGAGGGGGCCTTCTCCGCAGAAGGCGCGGCAGCGATCCGCAGGTTTCTCTATCTCAACCAGCCGATCCTCTCGGAGATCCGCATCTATGAGGACAAAGGGTATGGCCGGGTGGCGGGGATCGATGGCAACAATTATCTTTCTGTCTCCCCGTTGCGGACGCTTTCCGACTGGACAGCCGTCGGCCCGCAGCAGGTGGCCCTCCAGGGAATAGTCCAGGGGCTCGACGGCCGCACACTCTGCCGCGTGGTGGCTGTTCTGAACCCGGAGGCGCTCGCGAAAGATTACCTGACGAAATTTTGCCTGAGCCACCCCGGGCACTGGGTCGTCCTCTACTCGCGGCAGGGCGAGCCGCTCATGATCCGCTCCGGCTCCCGATCCTACGCCTCGATGCAGATTCCGGAGAAATTCCAGACGGGCATTGTCACGGACATTGCCAGCGCGATCGAGGGGAGATCGTCTCTGTCCGTGAAAATCGGGGAGCATCGCGAACGATGGATCTCCTCCCGAGTGCCTCTCACGCTGGAGGGATGGAAATCGGCTGTCCTGGTCGCCTCGGATGAGAGCAAGATCCTCGGCCCGGTCGTCCGCACGACCTGGATCATCGTCATCGTGGCCGGCCTCTTCGTGGTGCTTCTTGTCGCCGTTTTTGTTCTCCTACTCCGCCAAATTCTTGGCAGCCGGAGCGAAATGGAGGCCGAGCGGCTGCGCACGGTCGCGATTCTGGAAACGATCCAGAGCGGGATCGTTCTTGTGGACGAGTACGACGGGCGGATCGCCGAAGCCAATCCCGCTGCGTGCCGGATTCTCGTGGGCGGGGAGGAGGGGCTCGACGGGCGGCTGTCCGCAGATTTTTTTGCTTCTGACGTGCTGGCCTCCGGCCGGGATTCCTCGGGAATCGAGTCGGTCGTTTCGACGGACGGAGGCGGGAGCTGCCCGGTGCTGATCAACACGGAGGCATTGAATCTTGGCGGACGGCGCTTCCGGCTGTTTTCCGTTGTGGACATCCGGTTGATCAAGGATTCGCAAGACCGTCTGCTGCGGGCACAGTCGCGGCTGCGCGAGGCCAATGCCAGCCTGCAGGCCGCCATCCATCGCGCCGAGGAGGCCGCCCGCATTGCCGAGGCGGCCAACAAAGCCAAGAGCACGTTCCTCGCCATGATGAGCCACGAGATCCGCACTCCTCTGAACGGGGTGGTCGGCTTCACCGGGCTTCTGAGTGAAACCCGTCTCGATGACGAGCAGGCCGGGTTCGTGCAAACGATCCGCACCAGCGCGGACGCGCTTCTCACGCTGATCACCGAGATTCTGGATTTCTCAAAAATCGAGAGCGGGCGGCTCGATTTCGAGCGGCTGCCCATCGAGCTGGCCGCCTGCGTGGGCGATGCCTGCAGCCTGGTGGCTTTTCCGGCCAGGGAGAAAGGCCTCGCGATCCGGGTCTTGATCGCGCCGGATGTTCCCCCGTGGATTTCCGGTGATCCGACGCACCTCCGGCAGATCTTTGTCAACCTCCTGGGCAATGCCGTGAAGTTTACCGAAAAGGGAGCCATCGAAGTGGATCTGCAGCTTGACTCGCCGCAGCTTCTTCATGCGCGGATCCGCGATACGGGAATCGGGATCCCTCAGGACCGGATCGATGTCATCTTCGAGCCGTTCACGCAGGCCGACGCCAGCACGACAAGGACCTACGGGGGCTCGGGCCTCGGCCTTGTCATCAGCCGCCGCCTTGTCGAATTGATGGGCGGCAAGCTCTGGGCGGAAAGCGAAACCGGAAAGGGGAGCACCTTCCATGTCCTGCTGCCTCTCCAGGCGTTGCCCGAGCCCCCCGCGGCCGGAACATCAGATGCCAGCTCACAAGCCCTGAGCCAGCCTGAGACGCCGCACACCGCCCTGCGCGTTTTGATTGCCGAAGACAATCCCGTCAACCAGAAGCTGACCTCCCTTCTCGTTTCCAAGCTGGGATACGAATCTGACATCACGGGCGATGGAATCCGGACGGTTGAGGCCGCCGCCAGCGGACAATATGACATCATCCTCATGGACTGCCAGATGCCCGGGATCGACGGCCCGGAGGCCACGAGGAGGATTCGCATCGCGGAGCGAGCGGATCCCTCGCGGCGCAGGGCATGGATCATCGCGGTGACGGCAAATGCCATGTCGCAAGACCGCAAGCACGCCACCGATGCGGGGATGGACGACTATCTGACCAAGCCCCTGCGCCGGGACGAACTCCTGGCGGCACTCCGCCGGGTGGATTGGCAGGCCCGGCCCTGCTGACACGAAGCCTTTTCGCACGGGCACTCCGTCCGGTTCAATCCTCCACGCGCCGACGAAGAGATTCTCCTTTACGACCTGCAGGCGAAGGCGTGGAATGCACCGGTGAATTTCAAGCTCTATTCCATCACGTATCGCTTCCGCTTTCCGAACGGCAGCCTGAAGGAATTCCGCGTGGATCTCGAGTCGCCCTCCATGAATTTTCACAAGACGGCGCCCCCCGATCCGCTGCCGGTCTGGACCCAGTTGTCGCACCAGAAGTGCGCGAACTGCCAGCTGTCCGAGACCACCCACACGCACTGTCCAGTCGCGGTGAATATGGTGCAGGTGGTCGAAGCGTTCCATGACGTCTATTCCCATGACGAGTCCGATGTCGAGGTGATCACTCCGTTTAGAATGTTTTCGGCGCGGGTGAAGAACACGCAGGCGGTGGGTTCGCTGATCGGCATCTACATGGTCACGAGCGGATGTCCGATCCTGGACAAGCTGCGCCCGATGGTTTTCACGCACCTGCCGTTCGCGACAACGGAGGAGAGCGTTTATCGGGCGATCTCTATGTATTTGATGGCGCAGTATTTCCGCTACAAAAAAGGCCTGGTTCCGGACTGGGATCTCAAGGAGTTAGCGTCGTTCTACGACGAGGTGAAGCTGGTGAACCAGTCCTTCGTGAAGCGCCTGACGACCTTCGTGGAGAAGGACGCCTCGCTGAATGCGCTGGTGCTGCTGAACAGCTTCGCCAACGCGACGCGCAGCATGATCCTCCACGAAAGATTCCACGAGGTCGAGCCGCTGTTCGGCGCCTACTTCGGCGATCCGGACTGAATAGCCTCCGGGCTATGTCCGGCGCATCGACGTGTCGCGGAGAAACTTCGCGTCGTCCCGCTCGAGGTAATCGAGGGTGAAGTGGAGCCCGCGGCTTTCCTTCCGGTTGAGCGCGCAATCGACCACGAGCGAGGCGACGGTGACGAGGTTGCGGAGTTCGAGGAGATCGGTGGTGATTTTGAAATTCCAGTAGAACTCCTGCACTTCCGCGTGGAGGTTGCGGAGGCGCGTGGCCGCGCGCTGGAGGCGTTTGTCCGTCCGGACGATTCCGACATAGTCCCACATGAGGCGGCGGATTTCCTCCCAGTTGTGCGAGATCACGACCATCTCGTCCACGTCGGTGACCTGTCCGGGAAGCCATTCGGGGAGGTCGAATGTGACGCGGGGCGGGCGGATGCGCGTGGCTTTTTCGAATGCGTTGTGGGCGATGACGAGCCCCTCGAGGAGGGAATTGCTGGCGAGGCGGTTGGCTCCGTGGAGGCCGGTGCATGCGACCTCGCCGATGGCGAAAAGCCCTCGGAGCGAGGTCTCGCCGCAGAGGTCGGTCTTGACTCCGCCGCACTGGTAGTGGGCCGCCGGGACAACCGGGATCGGCTGCCGCGTGATATCGATGCCGTTTTTCAGGCAGGTTTCGTAAATGTTCGGGAAGCGGTTTTTGACGAAGTCGGCCGGTTTGTGGGTGATGTCGAGGAAGACGCACTTGCTGCCGCTGCGCTTCATCTCGGCGTCGATCGCGCGGGCGACGATGTCGCGCGGGGCGAGTTCCTTCTGCGGGTTGTGGCTTTCCATGAACCGCTGCCCGCGCGCGTTGAGGAGGAATCCGCCCTCTCCGCGCACGACCTCGGAAATCAGGAACGACTTCACCTCGGGATGGAAAAGGCAGGTCGGGTGGAACTGGATGAACTCCATGTTCGCGATCGTGGCGCCGGCGCGCCACGCCATGGCAACCCCGTCGCCGGTCGCGACATCCGGGTTTGTCGTGTAGAGGTAAACCTTCCCGCATCCGCCGGTGGCGAGCACGTTGACATCGCTGCGGAGGGTCTCGACCTCCCCGGTCGCCTCGTTGAGCACATAGACCCCGACGCAACTGTCCTGCATCGCGTAGCCGAGCTTGCCGGTCGTGAGGAAATCCACGGCCATGTGATTTTCCATGACCTCGATCTCCGGGTGGCCAGCCACCTGATCGAGGAGGGTGCGCTCGATCTCCATGCCGGTGGAATCCTGGTGATGCAAGACGCGGCGCTTCGAGTGCCCGCCTTCCTTGCCGAGATCCATCTCGCTGTCGGCCTTCGCCGTCTCTCGGCGGTCGAAGTGCATCCCCATGGCCGCGAGTTCGGCGATCCGCGCCGGCCCGTCTGTCACGACAGCCCGGACAGCATCCTCGTGGCACAGCCCGGCCCCGGCGGCGAGCGTGTCGCGGATGTGGAGATCAAACGAGTCCTCCGGGCTGGTGACGCACGCGATGCCGCCCTGCGCCCATGCCGTGCTCGAGTCCGCCCGCCCGCGTTTGGTGACCACGGCGACGCGGCCCTTTGCAGCGGCCTTCAGCGCGAAGCTGAGTCCCGCGATGCCGCTGCCAATAACAACAAAATCAAATTCTCGCATGCGTGGCGGGGAGGGGGATGTTGTCAATCAGTCGAGTGCGGCCGAAAAAAACCGCCGCGGCCAGGCGGCCCGACGCCTGGCGGTTTTTCAGCGGGCGGAGGGATTCCGCATCCACGGCCTCGACATAATCGACGCGCGCCAGCGGAATCTTCCCGAGGGATTTTTTTGCGCGCGCCACGATCACGGGTGGGGAAGCGTTTGAGGAGGCGGCCTGCTGGAGCGCGGCATACAGCAGCGGAGCCGCGGCGCGCTCGGCGGGGCTCAGGCAGGCATTCCGCGAACTGGCGGCCAGTCCATCCGGCTCGCGGACGGTGGGATGGCCGAAAACCTCAACCGGAAAATTCAGGTCGCGGACCATCCGGCGGATGATGGCAAGCTGCTGCCAGTCTTTTTCCCCGAAGACCGCGTGGGTCGGCTGGACGACATGGAACAGCTTGGCGACGACCGTGCAGACGCCGCAAAAATGCCCCGGCCGCGAGCGCCCGCAGAGGGAGTCCGACAGGAGCGATTCCCCGACGGTTGTCGAGCGGTCGGGGAAATACATTTCTTCCGCAGCGGGCAGGAAGACCGCGTCGGTGCCGGCCGCCCGGCAGACGGCCAAGTCTTTGCGCCAGGGCCGAGGGTATGCGGCAAAATCTTCCTTCGGGCCGAACTGGGCCGGGTTGACGAACAGGGAAACAACGACCGAGCCGGTGCGCCCGGCCACTGCACGCGCCGATCTGATGAGCTCCGCATGGCCGCGGTGGAGCGCCCCCATCGTCGGCACGAAGACCACGCGTCCGGAGAGGCACTTCCGCCAGACTCGAAATGACGCAACCGTTTTCGCAACCTTCATTTTACGTTTGGTCACAATGCCACACCGCAAAATCTGGAGGGCGCGGCTCCGTCAGCGCCGACTTTTCCGATCCGAAATAGGGGACGGCACGAAGGCCATCCCTCCAAGGAACCACCGGTGGAACGGGCGTCCCACCCGAGCCCCCTCTTTTCTCCGCCGGGAATGGCTGCGCCATATTTTAGCGAGTTTCAGCGAGGGGAGCCCGTCGGCGAGGCCGCTGGAGCGGCTGGCAGAGCGGCGGCGGGAGTGCCGGATGCCGCAGGGCTTGCCTGCGGGATGGGAGCATTGAGCAGACTTTCTTGGATCGCCGTCTTTCCGCCCGCGTTTTTGGCGGTGATGATGGAAAGCAGGAGCGTGATCGCGAAAAACGACACAGCCAGCCAGGACGTGAACTTCACGAGCACGTTCGTGGTCTGCGCACCAAACATGTTTTCCGTCATCCCGCCGCCGAATGCCGCCCCGAGCCCCTCGCTTCGGGGACGCTGCATCAGGACAACCAAAACGATCAGGAGGCAAATCAGGACGTGAGCGGTAATGAGGACGGGCAGTAAGATGAACATGGCAACAAAGTATTCACATTAGCCGCCGGGACGACAACGTCAAGATGGGATCAATGAATTCTGAGGAGCACGTAAACGAATGCGACGGTCAGCAGAAAGGAGAGGGGAAGAACGATAAATATGACGATCCGGTGGCGGCCGAGGCGGCGGCTTTTAAAGAACCCGCGGAACCGGCGGGATCCTTTGGGCTTTTCCAGCGGCTCGCCCGGTCCGTCCGCGACCACCGTCTTCAGCGGATGCGCGAAGGGAACTTTGGGTTCGCTCGGATGGATCCGGCTTCCCGCGCCAGCGGGCGGCTCAGGAGCGACTGTCGTCTCCCAATCGTCCTCTCTGGCCGGCGCGCAGGCGTCCTTGCGGGGGACAATGCGGAGCTTGGTCCCCTTGACCACAGCGGAAGAAACGCCGGACCGGAATGCTTTGTGTGGAATATGCATCGCGGCTTCTCAGGTTGTCTCCGCCTTCCCCGCCGCCTTGTCAAACTCCTCCGGAAATTTTGCGAGGAAGCTTTGCGTCGGCCACGAGCAGGCTTCACCGAACGCGCAGATCGTGCGGCCGGCGATGTTGTCGGCGATGCTCCGGAGGTTTTGGGGATCCTCCGTCCGCCCGCCGCCGGCGAGCATGCGGGTCGTCATCTTGGACATCCAGAGGCTGCCCTCGCGGCAGGGCGTGCACTGGCCGCAGCTCTCGTTGGCGTAAAATTGGTTCAGGTTGTTGAGCGCCCAGACCATGTCGCGCGAGTCGTCCATGACGATGACCCCCGCGCTGCCGACCATCGTTCCGACCGACTGCAGAGTCGAGGCGTCCATCACGATATCGAGCATCGGGAGATCCTTCTCCACCATCGCGCCGTCCGAACCCTTGACGCGGATTTTATAGATTTCGTCCGCCCGCATGACCTTTGCCGAGCTGCCTCCGGGGATGACCGCTTTGAGCGTGCGTCCGGGTTTGAGACCGCCGCAGACGTCGAAGATGAGCTCGCGGAATGTGACCGCGCCGCAGGGGATCTCGAAAATTCCCGGGCGTGCGACGTCGCCGCTGACGCACATCGTGCGGGTGCCGCCGTCTCCGGGCGTGCCCATCCTCGCGTATTCGGCTGCGCCGAGGCGGATGATGTGTTTGACATGGCAGATCGTTTCGACGTTGTTGACGATCGTCGGCTTCATGTAGAGGCCGAGAACGGCGGGGAAGTAGGGAGGTTTGATCCGGGGGTAGGGGCGTTTGCCCTCGAGCGATTCCAGCAGGCTGGTTTCCTCGCCGCAGATGTAGGCCCCCGCGCCCTGGTGGACGTGGACGTCGAGGTCGAACCCGGTGCCGAGGATGCTTTTTCCGAGGAACCCATTTGCGCGGGCCTCGCGGATCGCATTTTCGACGATGCGCGCGGCGTGCGGGAACTCGCAGCGGATGTAGATATAGGCGAGGCGGGTGTTGGTTGCGAACGCGGCGATCGCGAGGCCTTCGAGGAGCTGGTGGGGATCCCGGTGCAGGATGTGGCGGTCCTTGAACGTGCCGGGCTCCGACTCGTCGCCGTTGACGACAATGTAGTGCGGCTTGCCGTCATCCCGGTTGATGAAGCCCCACTTCGTGCCGCATGGGAAACCCGCACCGCCGCGGCCGCGGAGGTTCGCGGCCTTAACGGCATCCACGATCTCCGACGGCTTCATGGTCAGCGCTTGCTTCAGCGACGCGTATCCGCCGTGCGCGAGATAGGTTTCCAGATCCGGCGCGTAGCCCGGCTTGACGAGGTTCTCGAAAATGATGCGCCGCTCTTTCGGATGGGGCGGGGAAAGGAATGGGGTCATGGCGATTTGAGTTTTTCGACGATCGATGCGACGTCGGAAGGTTTGATGTTTTCCACGAGGTCGTCGTTGATGAGCGCGACCGGGGCGCTGCCGCAGCTCGCGAGGCACTCGACAAATTCCACGCTGAACTTCCCGTCCGCACTCGTGGGGGGCGCGCATCCGTATCCGTGGTGCCCGGCGTGCGGATCCACGCCGGCCGCCTCGCAGAATTTTTCCTTCACATCGTGGCTGCCGGCCATCGCGCAGGCCAGCGTCCGGCAGACACGGATCACCGTCCTGCCGGCGGACTCGCGTCGGAACCAAGGATAGAACGTCACCAGCTCGAGGATGTTGACCGGAGTGAGGTCCAGCCTGGCCGCGATCCACTCGATCCCGGTGTCGTCCACGGATCCGAAATGGTTCTGCCAAAGATGGAGAAGAGGAAGCGAGGCGCTGCGCCGGGAAACCGGATAGCGGCTCACAATTTCATCAGCCTCCGCCAAAAAGGCGGGCGTCACATGGTCTGCCTGGCGCGGTGTGGATTCGCTCATCATGTGATTTCTCCGTTTTTCTTGCGCGCTCATCAAGCAAAACGATTTCGAGAAAACGATTCAAGCCGATTCGGGCGGCGATTTCCCTGTTGCTTTTGTCGGCCATCGGGAGCAAATATCCACAACAGACACCGCTTTTTGATGAACCAACCAGCCAGCACTCTCGAGCAGCTCAAGTCATTTACAACCGTTGTTGCGGACACGGGCGATTTCGAATCGATCCGGAAATACACGCCGCAGGACGCCACCACGAACCCGACGCTGATCTACAAGGCGGTTCAACGCCCGGAGTATCGGCATCTTCTCGACAAGGTGCTCGCGGAAAACCGCCGTGCTTCACTAACCGGCAACGCGCTCCTGAGAAAAATCATCGACGATCTTCTGATCGCGTTCGGGCGGGAAATCCTGGCGATCGTTCCCGGGCGGGTCAGCACCGAGGTGGATGCCAGGCTCTCCTTCGATACCGCAGCCACCGTCGAGAAGGCGCGGTATTTGATCGGGCTCTACGAAAAATCCGGCACGCCACGGGAACGCATCCTCATCAAAATCGCCTCGACCTGGGAGGGCGCGAGGGCTGCGGAAATCTGCGAGAAGGAAGGCATCCGCTGCAATCTCACCCTCCTATTTTCCCTGCCCCAGGCGATCGCCTGCGCCGAGGCCGGGGCACGGTTGATCTCGCCATTTGTGGGGAGGATTTACGACTATTACAAAGCCGCAAACGGCAGGGATTATGCCGGGGCGGAGGATCCGGGCGTCCAGTCGGTCGGCCGCATTTACACCTACTATAAGAAGTTCGGCTATGCGACCCAGG
>Ga0194054_10001503_pt1 | contig 11056 bp, 2 predicted proteins | sample SepL2210m_MetaG_FD_163628 | JGI IMG/M metagenome (GOLD analysis project Ga0194054, IMG submission 163628) | Anoxic zone freshwater microbial communities from boreal shield lake in IISD Experimental Lakes Area, Ontario, Canada - Sep2016-L227-10m | ecosystem: Environmental > Aquatic > Freshwater >... | reverse complement strand
CCGTTAATGGTCTTTTATGTCCTCTTAAGTGTCATGGTTTTTGAAAATTCCTTCAATAAAACTCGAGGGCAAATAAACTTTTTAGTAAATTATAACAGAAGTTGCATTTCGAGTATCAAACAAGGTCCAAAAAAGTTATTTTCAACACTGGAAAATTCCTGTTCTAGTGAATCGGAGATCATTATGGATATAAAATCTTTGTTGTACGATGACACCGCAGCGTATTTAAAACGGATAAAGGGTATTCGAATTACGTTCGAACCCGGAGTTTACCCGGGTTGTCCGGGATGCTTTGCAATCGAAGGTTTTCTGACAGAAAAAAAAGCCGATATCCGGGTTTTATCAGGAACACGGGATGCCTATTGTGAAGGGGATCTTTATACCCTTCCGAAAAAATTGAACAAGGAAGTATGGGGGGAGCCGTTTCATGATTCTTTGGATAAAAAGGACCTGAGGTGTACTTATTCCATCCCTTTTTGGACTACCAGGGAATGTAAAAGAATCTTCGCCGGGGTATTGACCCTCGATCTTTCCCTGCATTTTATTGATGAAAGTTTTAAATGGGAATACGAGGACTGTTCTCCCGAAAACGATCGAAAATATATCGTTTTACTAACATCTGATGGATATATCATCCAGGCATCTGATTCTATCCTGCGAAACAGAAGGGTAGAAAGTATCAAAGATGATTTTAAGGCAAGAGATTTAAAATCATTAACTGCACTGATTAACAGCGGTATAGTGTGGATTAACAAGCCGATTGATTCATATAGCGAATGGGAGATTTTTAACATTAAACCACGGAGCCATCGCAGTCATTGTGAGAGAATCGGTGATCCGGAGCCAGGTTGGTATATCGTGTCTGTTTTTCCGGCGAATGACCCGGAACTATTCTGGTATAAAATCATGCTTATCCTGGTTTATGGCATATCCCTTCTGATTCTGTTCCCGGCTTTTATATACAGGATCAGGAAGATCGCCATTCCGATCGAGCGGTTGGCGGAAGTATCAAAAAGGCTGGGTGAGCGCGATTTCAGTGTTAAATTTCCGAAAAGGAAGCAGAATGACGAGATCACCCAACTCACTACCAACATGGCCTTCATGCGGGATGAACTAAAAAATTACATCGAAAATCTGCGGGTGACCACGGCAGCTAAAGAGCGCATCGAAAGTGAAATGAAGGTGGCCCATATGATCCAGATGGGGATGCTTCCCTGTGAATTTACCATGCCTGACAACTGGGATCTGTTTGCCATGCTTGACCCGGCACGTGCCGTTGGCGGGGACCTCTATGATTTCTTTTACCTGGATCCCGATCACCTTTGCATTGCCATCGGCGATGTGGCTGGGAAAGGGGTGCCGGGTTCCCTCTTCATGATGGTCGCCCGAACGCTGCTCCGGTCGACGGCAAAACTGAGACTGCCAGTGAATGAAATGGTCGGATACATTAACCAGGAATTGTGCAGGGAGAATCCCAGCCAGATGTTTGTCACCTTTTTTGCCGGTATCGTAAACCTGAAAACCGGCGATATGGAGTTTTGCAATGCCGGACATAACTATCCTTACATACTGCATCCGGCCGGCCGGTTGGAGCAAATCAGGATCAGGAGCGGCATTCCTATGGGGATATTCCCGGAAACCATATATAGCAGGGAGTATTACACCTTCAACCCAAAGGAGGTACTCATCCTGGTCACCGACGGAATTGCCGAAGCACAGAATATTTCAGATGAATTCTTCGGGGAAGATCATCTTGCTGCCACCCTCATCAGCCTGGTCAGCAAGAATGCCCGGGACCTCACGGAATTGCTTATCTTAGAACTGAAAAGGTTTGCGGAGGGTGCGGAGCAGTCGGACGACATCACCATTCTTTCGCTCCGTTATGAAGGCAAGAAAACGACTCCCAAGGTGGATGGATAAGGAAAAGATGAGCAAACGCATAACACCCGTCCCGGAAACCGCCTTAGAAGAGGTTTTAACAAACTCCTATAAAGCGGGTATGATTTTTTATATGGCTAATCATCCGGAAGATTTTGAGGAGGCCATTCAATTGGCTATTTCCGATAAACAACCCTATTCCTGGCGGGCAGCCTGGTTGTTGTGGAGCATCATGGAAGTAAATGACCCGCGGATACAAGGATATATTAAAGACATGACTGGGACGCTTGCGAACAGGAATGATGACCACCAGCGGGAATTACTAAAAATTTTTCAACTGATGGAATTAAATGAAGAATCCGAGGGCTTATTATTTACTCTTTGCGCGACTGTTTGGGAAAAAATAAAGAAAAAACCATCCGTGCGACTTACTGCCTTTAAAATAATGGTTAAAATAGCAAAAAACCATCCTGATTTATCCCGTGAAATTATCTTTTTAACACAGGACCAGTATATGGATTCGTTGTCTCCTGCGGCAAAAAAATCTATTATTAAGATGATTTCTTCCAACTTCTTTCGCTGTATTTGAGTCCCGTTGTCCTGGCCAACAAAAAACGGGGCCACCTCATTGATTTGAGGCGGCCCCGGAAAGCAGGAAATATAGAGAGGGAGGGTGTGTAGTCTATCGGGTCAGGATCAGTTTAAATACCTGGGTCTGACCGTCAGCATTGAGTCGGATATAGTAGAGCCCGGCCGGGTTTCCTTCGAGGGAACAGGCGGCCTTTGATTTTCCCGATATATCCGAAGAATAGACCTTCTTTCCCTGCATGTTGTAAATGTCCACATCTATGGTGCGGAAAATTTCCTCTCCGTTTCGCTCAATCGTGAAAAGACCGAGCGTCGGGTTCGGATATACAACAAAGGAAGATGAAGAGAGCATAGGAGCGGTTGGTTCCGTTCCGTTGGATGAAGAGGCAATTGTAGCTGATTTAGCGCCACACCAGGGGCCGCCGGGAGCGATATAGCCGTGCATATAGCCACCGGCTTCAATCAACGTGCCTGGTCCGTACAGAATATTCACACCGGCAATCATCGTAACACTGCCGCCATTGTGAACGTAGAATGATCCGTTGGTTCCGCCCACTGTTATGGTCTGTGTTGCATTGTGGCAATCATTCTGTCCGTTGGCAATATCACCTGAGACGTTGACCGATGTGGGAATCGCATTGATTGTGGTTGTAGCCGAGGCAGAACCCTGACAACCTGCGGAGGTGGTCACAGTAACGGTAAACGTACCTGCCGTATTGACGGTGATAGCCTGTGTTGTTTCGCTGGTGGACCACATATAGGCCGTATACCCTGCGCCTGCATCCAGAATAGTTGAACCACCCTGGTTAAAGGAAAGGGATCCACTGATGGTCGGTGTCACAACTGCGGGTTCCGTGATAGTGATCGTTGTTGATGCCGAACAGAAGTTTGCGTCTGTGACAGAATAGGTATGAATGCCAGCGCTTGCTGTGAAGGTTCCCGTTCCCGTATATGGTGCAGTACCTCCGATTGCATTTACCATGACAGTGGTCGTTCCTCCATGACAAGCAATGCTTCCTGCTGTTGCAGTAACAGTGATTACCGGACAAGATATTTTTCCCGGAGAACCGATTTCATTGGCACTGTTCAATGCGATAAAAGCGCCGTTAACACCAACTGCACTTAACTGAGAAATAGCAGCATTATTAACCCCGGCAGCATTGTCAAAGCTCCTGTAAGGCGCAGATGTTGTGGAAGCGCCAAACGATACATTAGCCTGGAGAACACCTGCAGCATTGTAAAGATTGACGGCATCGCCACCAGTACTGAGGCCAACCCCTGAACCAGAATAATTTCCGATCTGAAGGCCTGATGGCGGATTCGCGCCGAACCAGTTGTTTCTGAAACTTGCAGCAGTGGCAGCCAGGTTCGCAGTTTCGAGGAAGATTACCGATTCGCCCGGTGCGATACTGGTAATGCCATTCAGTGCAACGGAATTGCCAAAGGCATTTGAGTTGTCATCCATCTTCCAACCGGTAATGTTTGCAGTGATGTTGCCTGTGTTCGTTACTTCAAACCAGTCGGAGCCAACAGGGCTATTGCCGCTGCTCCAGGGTGTGACCTCGGAGATAATGATTGTAGCAATTTCGACAATATCCGTGATATGCAGGGTAAATACCGTGGAAACATCCGGCGTAATACCAGTGGTCACATCGTCAGCATTGACAGTGACCGTATAGGTTGACTTGGTTTCAAAATCCAGTACAGTACCGGCTTTGAGATACAAATTATTATTGATGATCTCAAAACAACCGGCATCGGCCCCGCTCAGACTAAGGTCATTGGTGCCCATTCCGTCGTCGCTGATATCAATATAACCCAGTTTGATGTTCGCTACGGTGCTGGTGTTTTCAGGTAAAGTTGTTGTGGAAGCCGCCATACTTACCGAAAGAGGCGCCTGGTTTGCATAGATGAACGTAGATGGGGCGTAGATCCAGAGTTGTGGATGATCAAAATCACCTCCGCCATTCTCACATACAGTATATAGGAAACCGTCATTATCCATCGTGATACCTTCATGCTGATGTTCTGCTGCTGATAAAGGATTACCAGGATCATTAACGATGGTGAGTGAACTTGAGATTGCTCCAGTCCGGTCGATATTTTCTATCTTTACAGACTCCTGGCTCAATAAAATCAGGTTTTCCGAATTGACCTGTCCAGTAAGGGCCGGTAAATTGCTCAGGGCAAAAACATCAGCCAGATCAGTAACATTTGCCAATGCCGGGTCAAAAAGGTTAACAGAGTTCACCGTGGTCGGTGATCCGTTCGTAGCGGTTCCTGCAACAAAATCAATACCTGTCTGGAAAATTCCTAAAGGATCTTTCTCCTTGACACAGATATATCCGGCTGTCTGGGGGTCGTATGAAAGGCCTTCAATTCCGATATTACCGACAAAGGTCCCTAATTTAACTGTCTGGGTCATGCTTCTTGTCAAAGTAGCACCTGCATTGTAAATAAACTGTACGGTCTGACGGTCGCGCTCTTCAACCATAACAAACGTGTTGTTTCCAATGTAAGTAAGTCCTTCCGGATCATAAAATTCGGTACCTTGAGGACTAGTTCCCTGGGCAAGTGTCATGGAGTTGATCAACTGACCTTTATTGTTCACCTGGACAATGGAAGTTCCGCCGTCACCAACAACAAATAAAGTATGCGTGTCCCAGTTATAGGTAACCGCCGATACTTCCTGGGCAAGCAGGTTGTTAACCGGCGCAGCGGTACGCGTGGGTTCGGGCAGGTCGTAACGGCCGATCCTGACGTATGTGGAAAGATCCACAGTGGCATCATTGTCGGTAATGGTTATGCTCTGTGACACAGGTATACCGAGAATTACCCCGGATGAAGGATTGCTGATTGTGAGTACAGCTGTTTCTGTTCCTTCAAACAACATATCATCAGTGACCGTAAATGTCACTGAACCTGTAGTCTGACCATTCAATATGGGAATGGTGTTATTACTTAAAGAATAATCCCCTGTCGTGATGTTTGTTCCCGACACGACAACTGTAACAGTTTGATCTCCAAGTACAGGCAGTGAAGAAGCTGCGGTAACTGTTATCACGGTTTGATTGGCCTCACTTCCTGAATTTGATGAAACTGAGAGGGAGACACTGCGTGGAAGTACACTGTCTGTGCGCAACGTAACATTCTGGATCCGGTAATCCTGCGTGACAGGCTGATCGGCCTTGTTGTATGGAGAGGCGGAATGCAGGCTCTTCATGTATTCGGCAAAGGCATCCTGTTCCGATCCAGGAATGGCAAAAGATGCCACACCGGGAACCGCGGGAGGAACAGGCACAGTGTTGATGTCGATTCGGCCGCTACCGACCACCGGGAACGGGTAATTATCGCCGCCACCGGCCAGGAAGTTGAGTGTGACGATGCGGAAGGTACGTGCAGGGTTGCCGTACAATGCGCCGTTCATGATCAGCGTATCGAGAATCACTGTTCCGGAATCGTTGGTGATCACTGCGGTAAGAATGCGGCCGCCTGTATTGGTGGTCGGGTTGTAAACCGTAAGTGTTGGATTGAAACTGAACCGGACACCCGCCACTTGCGGGAACTGACCAGGGGTGGCGCTGGGTGCGGTGGCTGAAACGCCATGCTCAAGCGTACGCCTCAACCCAGCTGCATCAACTGTAAGCAATGAAAGAAGGTTGTTGAAGCGAAGTGAATTCTCGATATCCAGTTGGGACACATCGCCCAGTTGTTTCCCGGCCGCGGGGTTGGCAATTGGTGGGAAATAAACAACGCTATCACCCCATGCCTGGATGAACCCTATAATGGAGCGGATACCACCACCATTCTTGATTGAAATAGTCGCTGAATTGTCGTAGAATTTCGCCATCCAAAGGTTGGCTTCGGCCGAAATATTCCCAAGGTTGGTTTCTTCAGTACGGACAAAATTCCTGCGGCCTTCAAGAAAGACGCTGGTTTTACCGAACAAGTTCCCGTCTTTGGCCAGGATGGCTGACCCAATGGAATCACACAGCAGTTTAACACGGTACCCGCGGGTTCCCGCTGCGAACGCCTGTGCAGCGTTGGTGCCCCAAACGTCATTCAGCCCCTGTGCATCGGTTGCATAGGCTCCGGAAACTGCTGGGATGACTGATGCAGGAACGATTTCTCCTGCAGGGGTGAAGTCTATCACCAGGCGGCCGACGTATTTGTAACTCCCATCGGTGTTGATAATGGCAATAGGTTTGCCATCTGTGCCTGCAGTAAAGAACGGGTAGGTTTCTGCGGCCACATCGCCGGCCCTCAGGCGGTCAGTAACATCAGCCATAAGCGTGTGGGAACCACCGGCGATGATGATATCCACGCCATGCAATTTTGTGGCCAGGTCCTTCTCAAATGCGAGCTGCTGAAGGTGCGACAGAAGAATGATCTTGTTGCAGCCTTCCAGGTTGATAAGCGTATCAACGTAGGGTTGAACGATCGTAGCCAGAAGGGTCATGTCATTTGTTCCGGCTCCGGGGCCCTTGACCGTCGTGGCGCCTGGCGAAGAGATTGAGGCCAGCATCGGCGTTGTCACGCCGACAATACCTATCTTCTCCCCGTTCTTCATGATGTAGGTATATGGTGCGAGTTTCTTTTTCGCGGCGATTTGGGCCGGTGTATTGGCAGGCGAACAGGCAAAAGCAGTATTGGCTTGGCGAACCGGGGTGAAAACCGGACTCATGTTCGGATCGCCGGTAAAGTTCAGGTTCGAGCTGAGATAAGGGAACTGGGCGCCAAACCAGCGCACATTTGAACCCGAAATATTTCCGCCAATTATGTTTCGCAACTCAGGGGTTCCAAAGTCAAAATCATGGTTCCCCAGGGCAGAGGCTTCCACTCCGATGAAATTCATTATGGAGATATCAGCCCTGCCGATACCCGCGCGAAGATCATAAGGCGGGTTCACCAATGTCGTATTGTAAAAGCTGGCGTAAGCGTTAATGTATGGTTGCACCATGCGCGGATCTTCACCCGAGAAGGAGAACGGACTTGGAATAAAGTTATCACCTGATGCCAGGGTCACCGAGTTCGGGTAAACATTTTCAAGAGAATCCACGATGGCAGCAAATCTGGGTGCATCCTGAACCGCATCCGTGCTGGCTTCGAAATCGGAACTGTGCAGGATCTGCAACGGGAAATTGACGAAGTTCAGGATCAAAGTGGCAGTACTGTCGCAACCTGCCGCATTGGTGGTATGGTAGGTGTAGGTGCCTGGCGTTGTATATGTATTACCGTTCCAGCTATAGCTCGTATAGGCGTTGACCGTGGTTGTGGAAGTCGTAGCGCACTGGTTGGAGGCATAGGTGTCGGGGTTGAAGAACATCAGAAGTTGTCCGCCTTCAACAGCCGGCAAAGGAACTGGATAGTGCGCCTGGTCTGAAGTAAGGAATTTGCCCGGGCCAAGGATCGACTGCATGTCGATAATGCCTGATGATTCTTCATCCTGGCTGAATGGAGCGGTTGCCGGCACACCAATATCGCCGAAACGTGCGGGATCATGTGATGCCAGCAATTTCAGGTTATCTGTGGCGATGGTGTACTGCCACATTTTCCCGTTATGTGCATTGTTGCCAACATCTTCCTGAAGAAGGATATGACCATACTGGTCCATTGCAAGATTATCCATCATCTTCTGACCTTCCGAACCGTCAAGAACGGCGGTAATGGTACCACCGAGTTGCGGGTTCAGAATATCGGTAAAGTGCAGTTTCCACAACCGACTGAAACCGTTGGCAAACTGGTCTGTAGTAGCGAAATAAAAATCATTCGGATGCTGCGGATCCCATGCACCGTCTTCCGGACGTGAGAATTTGGTTACTCCATTGGTGTTGCTCAGGGTGTTGAAGGCTGCTCCTGTCATTGTGCGCACATCGCCCAGGTCGACAAGGGTAAATGCAGTACCCGGTGCAGGTGCAGGATTGATCGTACTGGAATTGACACGTTCAACAGGGAAGCCGGAAACAATCAAACCCCAGGGATGACCATTGGTCAAACCTGCTTTTTCGATTTCACTACCTGTGGCTGTTTTCTGGCCTATATAGAGATAAACCTGTCCATCGGTGCCGTCATTAAGCAGGACGACGGCAGTCTTGTTTCCCGAAGAAGGACAGGCAACTGCATTTTCCCATGCACCTTTGCCCAAAGCGGGAAGTTCCCAGGAAGTACCAGCGTTGGGACCGGTAGCGATGTGGGCCACAGCCCTGCTTTCATCATTCGCCTCTTCACCCGTCATGAAGATCCGTTCCGGTGTGCCTAAACCCGCACCACTGTTGTGGAATGCAGACGGAGCCGGAAGATCGGCGGAGCAGAACCGGCCGAAACGGGCCAGGGTGGAGGGGTTGGAAGAATTGTAGGTCGTATAGGTCGAGGTGAGGTGATCCCAAAGGTTTACGTTGACCATCAGATCGCTGCCGCTCTGAACGGCAAGTGTCGACTTGTTGATGATCCATTTTGAAACAAAGGAGCCAATGGAGCCATGAGCACGAACGGCGCCCAGTGTGTTCCCGAGTTCATGGTTCATCAGGAGGGTAAAGGTCCCGTCATTGTTGTCGAAAGCGCCAAGACCGTCAGGGATTCCGCACATGGTGTATATGCCGATCGCATCAGGAACAGTCAGCATCGAGGTGGTGGTTGCACCGTTGGCCTGGGGAATGAAATAGGGTGTGGCGGAAGTGGTGGGGCCGGTATAAGCTGCAATGACGGTGGTCTGCTGCGAGATCGTATTGTTGCATCCGTTGGCGTCTGTATATGAATATATGATCGTATATGGACCGCCGATACCTGCAACCGCTGCAACAAAGTTGCTCCCGGACACACCGGGGCCGCTGAAGGTGCCGCCCGCCGGGGTTGCATTCAGGACAACCGTCTGGTCAACATTAATTATCGAAGCCAGTGTAAAGCCAAGAGTTGGCAAAGCACAGGCTGCGGTAAAGGTAAGGTCACTTCCATGAGAAGTACCACCGGCGCTGATGCCAGTTACCCGGAAATGGTAGGTGTTGCCAGGGGTAAGGCCGGAGATGGATGCTGAAACAGAAGTAGCAGCAGAGCCTGTGACAGGCGAAGGAACGCCTGAAACCGTCGTGCCGTAAGTATCAGTCGGACCATATTCAAAAGTGACGTCAGTGGAAACATTGTTTGCATTGACAGTGCCATTCAGCGTTGCGGTAGTACTTTCCACGAGCGATGCGGCAAGGGTAGTGGTTGTTGGTGCAGGCAGGGGAGCCGGTGCGAAGGCAATGCCCCGGAAAATGGTGTTGGTAGCTGCAGTTGCAAGCGTTGTATAACTGGAACCAGATCCGGTGTCAGTAATCTTAATGATCCGGTTGCCCGGGGATTCCGTTGTCGTAGCATAAACAACCGGGTTCGAACCAGTCCAATCGACGGTCAATCCGCGGGCACCAACAGTCCCAACAGAAAGGGTATACTGGAGCGTCCACACACCTCCGGATTTTGTGAATTTCTGGATTCCGCCGCCGTTGGCCGGAGTGCGGTCATCAGCGATGTAACAGATGTCTGTTGTTGCGTTGAATGAAAAGCCGTAAGGAGAAGGGGATGCGCCAGTACCTGCGATGACGAGAGTGCTGACCTGACTTGAAGTAACAGGCAAGCCACTGCCTACTGCGTAGATTCCGACGGGTGCAGACCCTGTGCTGAAGTAAAGTTGACCATTGAAAATGTTGACCACACGTGTATTGGTAATCGTTGAACTAACCTGTGCTGGTGTACCGGTTCCGAAGTATTGGATTCCATTGGTCCCGGCTGTGCTGGATGTTCCTGCTGCCCAGAAATCGTTTCCGCTGGTTACACCGCCGCGAATATTATTGGCATTAAAAGCGGAAGATGAAGTTTGTGAGGTATAACCGTCACTGTTGTCGACTCTCAGAAGCTTACGGTTGATCGTAATGCTGGGAGTGTTGGCAATACTTGCTGTGCCGGGTCCAGTATTGTAACCGCTAAGCAGCAGATAATAGGTATCCTGGGACAATGTGATCTGTCCTTCTGACGTTGCACTGCCAGAATTTGAAAGGACATTGGCCCCGGATGTGGGGAGCGGATGCGCCTGGACCAAGGTTCCCGATGGGGAATATTCATCCAGGAATACGGCGGTGGAGGAACTGCCAAGAGCCGCGCTGCCGTCTCCGACTCGGAGAACCACAAGGTTGCCGGTGGAGTATGGTGTTTGTGCCTCCAATCTGCCGGACCATGGTATAAAGGTCGCGACAAAAAACACTAATGCTATAAGTTTTTTCATAGGTAAATGTTTGGTTATTTATTTTTGTTAATGGTACGAATATTTCTTTTCCGGTTCCAAAGGGTGGAACCCGGAGCAAATGTATGTTGGCTGACTTGATGAGGCAAGCGCCTACTTCTGAATTAATGGAAATTTAACCTCCGGATTGTTAATTAATTCACGATCAAGTTGTTTCAGACATACTGGATGGAGGTCCATGTCACACGTTCATAGGAGGATACCAATTATTATCATCATCTCATATTTCAACCAATGGAGAATTGAGTGATCTGTTATGTCTATGAGATGAATAATAGTATTAAATATATTTAATCAAAATTTAATAATAAATTAACT
>Ga0194054_10001501_pt1 | contig 11068 bp, 10 predicted proteins | sample SepL2210m_MetaG_FD_163628 | JGI IMG/M metagenome (GOLD analysis project Ga0194054, IMG submission 163628) | Anoxic zone freshwater microbial communities from boreal shield lake in IISD Experimental Lakes Area, Ontario, Canada - Sep2016-L227-10m | ecosystem: Environmental > Aquatic > Freshwater... | reverse complement strand
CTTTCAGGCTGCCGAGAGAGAGGGGAAACTGGGAACGGCCAAGCACTTCGAGCGTGATATCTTTCAGCCAGACACCAGAGATCTGTTCGGGTGTTATTTCGTAGAGCGATATCAACTGGCTCGTTACCGCATGCCGGTCTTTCGTGCCACCCCACCCGATACGGCGGTGGCTGATCCCCAGTCGTTTTGCCAGTTCCTTGACCGCATGCTGTAGTTCCCAGTCCTTCTTGGTAAGTTTGCAGATAAGGTAAGGGCCTGAATCACCAACAGCTACCGGGATCTCCTCTACTAAAAAATCTTCAGCCGTGGAACGGAGTTTCCCCCCGATACCCGGTGTATCACTCGCATAATAGCGCATCCCGAGCTCCTGCTCGAGTGGGAACGGGCTCTGTCTCATAGAAGGGAAAGGTCTCCGGTCAGTTTATCGAGGGCTTCGGTCTTCGCAGGTCCAAGCCCGAGGGCGGTAAGGGTACCGGGCGCAATCTCGGTAAGCCCGGCGTCCTGGACAAGTGCCGCGGCAATACCCGCGTTTTCGGCCAGTACTTTCAATTCAAAGAGGCTACGTTCCCCTGCAACTTTCAGGACAACTTTTTTCTGGCCTTCAGAAAACCAGCCTTTTCTGGCAGTACTATCCGCACGCTCATAGGCCAGTAGTACGGCATGACCGACCTGTGCGCACATTTTACCACAGCTCATTTTGAGATCTGACCTGATCACCAGGCACTGTTTCCACTTGAATTCCGGTCCCTCTGCCATTGTCAGTACATGGGGCTGTTAACAGAAATATCTGCGTAACACCTGCCAGGTAACCCCGTACAATCGGCCACAGCTTGATACGATTCCTGCACCCTTGATATAACTGGATGAACAATCGTGGGACTGGACGACTGCCTGAATACGATGTGGTGGTCGTTGGGGCTGGCCCCGTGGGAAGTGCGGCCGCTCTCGCCTGCGCGGAACACGGGCTCTCCACGCTCTGTATAGAGGAACACGGGACGATCGGGTACCCGGTGCAGTGTGCAGGGCTCCTGTCACAGAATGCCTTTCGTGAATGCGGGGTTTCCGGGAAATCCGTGTTAAACGAAGTATCAGGTGCAGAGGTAGTCACTGGTTCTGGTAACCGTCTCCTTATCGATGCGGGTGTGACGAAGGCGTTCGTGGTTGATCGTGGCATTCTCGACCGTGAGATGGCAGAACATGCGGCAATGGCAGGTGCTGAGTTCCGGTTAAAGACCGCGGTATACCGCATAGAGGGGCACCGGCTCTTCACCCGGGGAATTGATGGTCACGGGGAGGTCTCATGCAAGGTACTGATCGCGGCTGACGGCCCGAGGAGTACGATTGCACGGTTACGCGGAATGAAACGTGCCGGGTATTACCTGGCCGGGGTCCAGGCTGAGATCCGGTGTGAAAGCGACCCCCGTTTTGTCGGGGTGTACCCCGACGCCTCGCCGGAATTTTTTGCGTGGCGGATCCCAATCGACCGGGGGCGGTCAAGGATTGGGCTGGCCGGGATGACTTGTGTGAAGGAGAAGTTCTCTTCATTCTCGCAACGGTTCGGTGGTAACTGCCTGGACTTTGTACTTGGCACGATACCAATCGGTGTTATGCCGGTTACCTATGGTGACCGGGTCCTGTATGCTGGTGATGCCGGGGGATTTGCAAAACCCACTTCCGGCGGGGGTGTATATACCGGGATCAGGACCGCCCGCCACGCGGCTGCAACGGCGCACTATTGCATCGAAAACCGGGCCTTCGATGATTCCACCCTCTCCCGGTACGAACAACTGTGGAAACAGGACATCGGTAAAGAGCTCGAACGGGGACTGATGATGTTCCGGATGAGGCAGACGCTTGGGCCGGTGGAGACAGACCGCCTGGTCAGTGCCCTGTCTGACCCGGCTATCCTCGAGGTAATCAGGCAGTACGGGGACATGGACAGGCCGGCAAGAGTGGTGAAAGAACTGTTGAAGAAGCCTGCATTATACCGGCAGTCCGGGATGCTCCTCCGATGTGGGATAAGGATGCTTACCGGCTATAACGGATAATTGCGATATACGTCACCTGTTAACTGCTTTTCGTTGTAACTAATCGTCGCTAAGACCTGCATAGAACATTAAGGATTGCGGAAAATTATTCGAAAATGAATATGCTCATGATACCGTATACAACGAAATGCAAGGGGCATCGAAAGCTACAAGGTGTGACAGTTCTGATCACTGGTAAGAGGACCTGATATGACAAGTGAAAATGAACTCATGCGCATTGCGATATCCCTGCCAAAGAACCTGCTTGACAAGTTTGATGAAATAATAAATTATCGTGGATATTCATCACGCTCCGAAGGAGTCCGGGACGCCATCAGAAGTTACATCATCCACTACAAATGGATGTCAGATGTGAAGGGAGAGAGGCAGGGTGTCATCACCATGATTTACGACCATGAGCAACGCGGGCTTCTAACCACCCTCACCGACATCCAGCATGAATTCATGTCGATAGTGCAGGCATCACTTCATTCTCATGTCACGCATGGTCGCTGCCTGGAAGTAATTCTCGTGAGGGGGGACGGCTCCCAACTGAAATCTCTCTCTGAAAGACTGATGTCCCAGAAGGGTGTGGAATCGGTAAAATTAACAACCATCATGGTAGGTGAATAATTTCGCACATGGTTCTTTTCAAAAAATCCCTGCGGCTGGCCAGGACCGTCTGAAAAAGTATACCCTGCCTGACTGTTACTTACCATTTTTGGGTATTTTGTAGATATTCTTTCAATACCCTGTGCGAAAATTTTCAGAATACTCCCCTGAAATATTAAAATAAAAACTTTTATTACGCCCAAAGTATTACAAAATATTGCTATAGTAATACTTCGGTGAATCTACATGCACATACCTGATGCATTTATGCCAATATGGCAGGGAGCAATCTACTGGGTTATCGCCCTTGTCTTCGTATATCTCTCCTTACGGTGGGCAAAGAACGAGTTGAACGAGGAAAAACTGCCCCTTGTTGCAGTGCTTGCTGCGGGGATTTTTGCGCTCCAGTCCTTTAACCTTCCCGTCTCGATGGGGACAAGCGGGCACCTTGTAGGTGGAGCACTAGTCGCAATTATTCTTGGTTCTCCGTTTGCCGCGGTATTCATCCTTACGCTGGTGCTGATTGTCCAGGGTATCATGTTCGGGGATGGTGGAATTACGACAATGGGCGCGAACATCCTCAACATGGGTGTAGTTGGTGGTTTTGTCGGGTTCTACAGTTTCAAAGGACTGAAAGCAGCAACCCGGAGTGTGCCGGTTTCCGCGTTCATTGCCGCGTGGCTGGCCTGTTTAATTCCTGCCCTCTGTGCGGCGGTTGAACTATGGCTTGCCGGGACCTTCCCCCTCGAAGCCGGTCTCATTGCAATGGGAATTTATCATGCGATTATTGGTATCATTGAGGGTGTTGTCACGGTCGCCGCTATTTACCTGATTATTAATGTCCGGCCTGATATGATGGATGAAAGTGTATTACCTGCAAAGGCAGGTGCCATCGCATGATAGATAATAAAACCTTACTTGTGGCCGGACTTATCCTTGCAATCGTAATCGGGGTTGCCGCTGTGTTCTTTGCATCGGGTGACCCTGATGGCATGGAAAGTACCGCGCTTGTTGTACAGGGCCAGAAGGCCCTTACCGGCCTTACTCCACCGGATGCAGAAATAAAGGAAGATATGGAAGGAAAGTTTATCTACAAATCACCGATGCCTGACTATCTGCTTGGTGAAGGAAGCGGTGCGGGCGGGGGTGCCCTTGCAATAGTTGGTGGAACAATTCTTGCATTCATCATCGCTATTGGCCTGATATATGCATTAAGGGTCGCAGGTAAAAAAAATCCTCCAAATGCAAACCAATAGACATTTAATTTTTCTATCCCAATTCTGGTGACTCATGCATCTTATCGAAACCCGCGATCTCTGTTATACGTATCCAGGCAATGTCACAGCACTTCATCATGTCAATTTTATTGCCCCACGAAAAGCACGTATCGCTGTTATCGGGTCCAATGGTGCGGGTAAGAGTACACTTTTCAAACACTTTAACGGGATTTTCAAACCCACCTCGGGATCAGTGTTGGTCCAGGGTGAACCAATCACCAAAGAAAATATCCGTAACGTCCGTAAATTAGTTGGCATTGTATTCCAGAACCCGGATGACCAGATATTTTCACCGACGGTTGAACAGGATGTTGCATTCGGCCCCACGAACCTGGGCCTCGACGAGGAAATCGTGCAGCACCGTGTCTGCGAAGCGCTTCGTATCGTTGGTATTGAACACCTTGCGAACCGTGTCCCTCATCATTTGAGCGGCGGTGAAAAGAAACGGGTTGCCATTGCCGGTGTTGTGGCCATGGAACCACAGGTACTGGTCCTTGATGAACCAACTGCAGGCCTGGACCCCCAGGGTGTGCGTGATTTTAACAATTTTTGCAACTCCCTTTCGCAAAAGTACGGCCTCACCGTGATCTTTTCAACACACGACGTCTCCCTTGTACCTGAAATCGCCGATTATGTGTATGTAATGAACAAGGGGTCCATTGTGGCTTCCGGGACTATCGAAGAGATCTTTGTCCAGATGGAGATGCTCCAGTCAGTCCGGCTCGATGTACCGGTATTACCAAAATTAATCCGTTCCCTCCAGGAGCACGGCGTTGATATCAACATGGGATATACCTTTGACGAAGTGGAAGCGGTATTCCTCGAGGCATTTGGGAAGAGGGCATGATCGAAGAACTGTTTGACATCGAACGGTACGCCTACCGGGACAGTGTCATCCACAGGCTTGATGCAAGGGCCAAGATCCTCGTGGTTTTTGCCACCATCATCGCGATAGTCTCGGTACCTTATTCTCCCATAGTACTCACGGTCGGAACGATTTTTTTTATTTTTTTCCTCGTGCTCTGGGCACTCACCCGGTTGTCCCCAATGGTGTACCTGAAACGTGCCCTGTTAATCATACCCCTGTGGGGCATTGTTATACTGTTCCAGATTTTTATTAAAAACCCCTATTACACCGAATATACTACGTTGGTTGCCCTGCCGTTCGGGATTAATATTTACGCAGAATCTATCCAGTTTGCGTTCATCCTGCTGGTGAAATTTATCATTACAATATCATTCATTATCCTCCTCTCATCCACGACCAAGGTGCAGGACATGCTTGACGGTGGACGAAGGCTCGGGCTGCCAGCTGAATTTGCACTTGCCCTTGGTATGATGGTCCGTTACCTGTTTGTCTTTGGCTACATGTACCGGAAGATCGTCCAGACACTTGAGACCAAGGCGTTCGACCCGTTTGACCGGAACCTTCCCTATCGCTATCGGATGCGCCAGATAGGGTATACCATCGGGACTATGTTCATCAGGTCATACGAGCAGGGAGAGCGTGTCTATACAAGCATGCTCTGCAGGGGATATGGCCGGCACAGCCACCTCTTCTTAAAGAAAAAAGGATTTAAACTTTCTGAATGGATATTTCTCGTAATCTGCTTAATGTTTATTATCATTATCCCGGTCACGGCCTGGTTGAAACAGGTATCCTGGTTCTGAATGGGAGGTATAGTATTTTAATCCCCATCCTGTATACCTATTGTCATGGGAAGCAGATTTGGTCGCGGGTTTATTGTTAACCTGTCCTTGATAAACCGTCATTTTGCATTACCTCCTGAACAGGCATGGTACGGGGCTGCTGACCATCTTGATGAGATGGTCCTGCCGTCGTCTTTTAAGGGCACCGACGTGGAACAGCTGGTCGGGAGTCTCCGGAAGCGTATCATCTGGCATGTCCCGGGTACTAGTGACAAGGAAGATGCAAAAGAAGTCAACCGGTTACTGGACCGTCTTGCTGTGGCGATTGATAATAATCTTGGGATAAAAGATGCGGAATTAGGCGAGTTTCACTAATCCAGGTCGTCCGGACTAATCAGGATTAAGTGTTAAAACAACCAGTACTGTGTGTGATTGACGATCTGTTTACTGAAGAGTTTTTTTTGGTGGGGGTAAGGGATGACCGACCCGTATGATGCATCTCACATAACTGTTCTTGAAGGGCTTGCCCCGGTACGTGAGCGGCCTGCAATGTATATTGGCAGTACTGATACCCGTGGTCTGCACCACCTTGTGTACGAAGTCGTGGACAATTCCATTGATGAAGCACTTGCCGGGTACTGTAACCATATCTGGGTAAACGTGAATGGGGATGGATCATGCACGGTTGTGGATAACGGCAGGGGGATCCCGATCGACATGATGAAAAAGAACGGGAAGAGCGCTCTTGAAATTGTTCTGACCGTGCTTCACGCCGGTGGGAAATTTGACAAGGAGACCTACCAGGTGTCAGGGGGTCTCCATGGTGTGGGTGTATCTGTTGTCAATGCGCTTTCAATGGCCCTGAAAGCAACCGTATACCGTGACGGGAATATCTACGAGATGGATTTTTCCAAGGGCAAACCGTCCGCCCCGCAGACCTGCCGCGAGGAGACGCTTGAGGAGTTCAAATCCCGGCACCTCAAATGGTATGGGTCTCCTGCACAGCCTGTCATTGACGATCGGACTGAGTTTCTGGCCTTGTTCGGCAAAAAATTGTCAGGGACTGATATCACGTTTATGCCGGATGCCACTATCTTCGAGACGACCCAGTTCGATTACGACGTCCTCGTCCACCGTCTCCGTGAGCTTGCGTTTCTGAACAGTGGCATTACCATCGCACTAAAGGACGACCGGTCCGGTGATAGCGAGGTCTTTTCCTACGTGGGGGGACTAAAAGCATTTGTCGCCTACTTAAATGCCGGTTCCGTGCCAACCCATCCTGATGTCATTGTACTCGGTAAAAAGGACCCCGTAGATAAAATTGAGGTCGATGTCGCTCTGCAATATGTCAATACGTATAGTGAACAGGTCTTTTCATTCGTCAACAGTGTCAATACCCGCGAGGGGGGTACTCACCTCGAAGGGTTCAGGAGTGCCATTACCCGTGCCATCAACTCCTCGTCAAAGAAAAATAACCTGGTAAAAGAAGCTTCGCTCGCAATCAGGGGTGAGGATGTCAGGGAAGGCCTTACTGCGGTCATCAGTATAAAGATGGCCAGCCCGCAGTTCGAAGGCCAGACCAAGATGCGCCTTGGAAATAGCAATGTGAAAGGAATCGTGGACTCACTCGTCTACCAGACACTCACCGAATATTTTGAGGAGAACCCAAAAGTCCTGGCCGCCATCGTTGAGAAGGCAGTTGTCGCAGCAAGAGCAAGGGAAGCGGCAAGAAATGCCCGTGAACTCGCGCGAAGAAAAAGCACCCTTGAAAGTTCCGGCCTGCCGGGGAAACTGGCTGACTGTTCCGAACGTGACCCGTCCAAGAGCGAGATCTATATCGTTGAAGGGGACTCTGCAGGGGGCTCAGCAAAACAGGGAAGAGACCGCCGTTTCCAGGCAATTTTACCCCTTCGTGGAAAAATCCTGAACGTGGAGAAAGCGACCCAGCATAAGATATTAAAAAATATTGAAATCCAGGCCCTTGTTTCAGCAATTGGGACTGGTGTAGGAGATCAGTTCGATTCGCAGAAGGCACGGTACCACCATGTTATCCTGATGACCGATGCCGATGTGGACGGTGCCCATATCAGGACGCTCCTGCTCACGTTCTTATTCCGCTACATGACAAAACTCATCGAAGATGGTTATGTGTACATCGCCCAGCCACCCCTTTACCGGATCGCGAAGGGGAAACAGGAGAAATATGCGTTCAAGGAAGAGGAAATGAGGCATTTCGTGGCAGAATTCGGTGAAAAAGGGACCACGATCCAGCGGTACAAGGGTCTTGGTGAGATGAATGCCTCCCAGCTCTGGGGGACGACCATGGACCCGGACCAGCGGGTCTTAAAACAGGTCAGAATAGAGGATGCGAGTTTTGCCAACGAAATCTTTGAGAAACTGATGGGGGAAGACGTCAATGCCAGGCGGGACTTTATCAAGAGGCATTCGCGGGAGGTGACAAACCTTGACATCTGAACAAAAACGGCTCGAAGGGATAGAGCCCCGTGTTATTCCGATTAATATCGAAGAGGAGATGAAAATCTCCTATATCAATTATGCGATGAGTGTTATCATCGGAAGGGCGATTCCTGATGTGAGGGACGGGTTAAAACCAGTCCACCGGCGTTCACTCTATGCGATGTGGGAGATGGGGAATACCCACGACAAGCCGTCCAAGAAGAGTGCACGTATCGTCGGAGAAGTCATGGGTAAATATCACCCGCATGGTGATTCCTCTATCTATGACACGGTTGTCAAGATGGCACAACCTTTTTCCTATCGTTACATGCTTGTCGAGGGGCAGGGAAATTTCGGGTCGGTCGATGGCGATGCACCGGCAGCGATGCGTTACACGGAGGTCCGGCTTAACCCGATCTCTGAAGAACTCCTGCAGGACCTCGACAAGGAGACGGTCAGTTTCATACCGAATTTTGACGAATCACTTGAGGAACCAACGGTTCTCCCGGCAAAGATCCCAAACCTCCTGATTAACGGGTCGAGCGGGATTGCGGTCGGGATGGCAACGAACATGCCTCCCCACAATGCAAAGGAGGTCTGCGATGCCATCAGCCGTTACCTTGACAACGCACAGATCACGGTAGATGAGCTGATGCAGGTGTTACCCGGCCCTGACTTCCCGACCGGCGGGATAATCATGGGTAATGAAGGTATCAGGAATGCCTATAACACGGGGTATGGCCGTGTCGTTATCCGTGGTGTTGCCGAGATCGAGGAACGCGGCAGTAAAGGTGACCGGATCCTCATTACCGAGATACCTTACCAGGTAAACAAGGCACGCCTGATCGAACATATCGCGACCCTTGTCAAGGAGAAGCGGATTGAGGGTATCTCCGATATCAGGGATGAGTCAGACAAGGATGGCATGAGAGTGGTTATCGAGCTCAGGCGGGATACCAATTCGGCTGTCATTTTAAATACTCTCTATAAACACACGGCACTTGAGAGTACATTCGGGATCATCAACCTCGCCATTGTTGATAAACAGCCACGGTACCTCTCGCTACCCGGTCTGATCGAGGAGTTCGTCCAGCACCGGATCATCGTGATCCGTAAGCGGAGCGAATTTGACCTCCGGAAAGCCGAGGACCGCGTGCATATCCTCGTCGGGCTGCTGCTGGCACTCGATAACATTGATGCGGTAATTGCATCGATCCGTGCCTCCCAGACGGTTGAAATTGCACGAGATACGCTGATATCAAAATTCGGTCTTGATGAGCTTCAGACCAACGCAATTCTCCAGATGCAGCTCCGTCGCCTTGCCGCACTTGAGCACCAGAAAATTATCTGTGAACGGAATGACCTTGGGGTCGAGATCGCCCGCCTGAATGGTATTCTCTCGTCTGAAACGACAATCCGGGTTGAGATTAAGAAAGAAATCCTCGAGTTCGGTCAGAAATTTGGTGATGCCCGAAGGACCCAGATCAGCAGGGACCTGACCAATATCGAGAAAGAGGACTTGATCGAGGACAAGCCGGCACTGGTCTCGCTTACCTCGTTAAACTACATCAAGCGGATGGACCTCGACACCTACCGGCAGCAGCGACGTGGCGGCAGGGGTATCATGGGGATGGCCACGAAAGACGAGGATTACGTGGAGAACGTGTTTATAGCGAACACCCATGATTTCCTCCTGTGTTTCACGAACATGGGACGTGTCTACTGGCTGAAGATTTACGATATCCCGGAGGGCACCCGGACCTCACGAGGTAAGGCGATAGTCAACCTCCTGAACCTGAACAACGAACGTGTCACTGCGGTTATACCTGTCCGGGAGTTCCGGCCTGACCGCTTCCTCTTCTTTGCCACACAGCGTGGCCAGGTACTGAAGGTATCCCTTGAGGAATTATCGAGGCCCCGCTCCACCGGTATCAATGCGATTAAACTCCATGAAGGTGACGAGCTCGTCGATGTGAAGATCACCGACGGGACCCGGGAACTGATCCTCACGACGTCGAGAGGCCAGAGTCTTAGGTTCCATGAGGATGCAGTGCTCACGCGTCACCGCAACGCGATGGGCGTTATTGGAATCAGGATGAAGGGCAAGGATATCTTACAGGCACTTACGGTCCTTGACAAGGATAAGCTCTTCATCATCACCGAGAACGGGCGTGGAAAACGGACTGAATTTGACGAGTTCCGGGGCCATGGTCGCGGTACAATGGGTGTCCGGAACATCCTGACTGACCGCGAAGGTGGGTCCGTGGTCACCACAAAAGCGGTCTCTGATAATGATGAGATTATTGTGATGAGTGCATCAGGGATTGTTATGAGGACAAAAGTTTCCGGGATCTCTATCCAGAAACGGAGTACCCGTGGTGTCAGGATTATGAAGATGGACGCCGGTGACAGGGTTGTCGGCGTTGCCGTCCTCGTACCTGAACTTGACGAATAACCATCATTATTTTTTTCATTTTTTAGGATCGTAATGGTTGATACACACCATTTTAATGGTGGGATACAGCCATCGTCACTTCTCTCGTGACCGGTATTCCCGGATTAGGACCGCCAGATTTATTGGGGTTGGTTTTGACCAGCTGATCATGTCATGATCCGGTGATTTCACACAGTATGTTTTTTTGGCCCTCCACAGGGGTAATGGGGGACTTGACATTTCCTGCTCTAACGCAAACAGGGGCAAATATTATCTCATTCCGGCTAAAAAGAATGCTTTATGTCCCAGAAGTCATTTGAACTCCTGACGAATGGTGAAGGAGAGATCGTGAATATCACCCCCGGTGTTGAAAAAATTGTGCAGGAAAGCGGGGTAAGGAGTGGCCTTGCCAATATTTTTGTGACCGGTTCCACGGTCGCGGTCACCACCATCGAATATGAGGATGGCGTCCTTGAGGATTTTAGGAGGGCCCTGTCTATTCTTGCCCCGGACACTATTCTTTATGCTCATAATTCCCGGTGGGGTGATGGGAATGGGAGGTCACATGTGAAAGCATCATGCATCGGTCCTTCTCTGACCGTTCCCATTGC
>Ga0194054_10001497_pt1 | contig 11074 bp, 10 predicted proteins | sample SepL2210m_MetaG_FD_163628 | JGI IMG/M metagenome (GOLD analysis project Ga0194054, IMG submission 163628) | Anoxic zone freshwater microbial communities from boreal shield lake in IISD Experimental Lakes Area, Ontario, Canada - Sep2016-L227-10m | ecosystem: Environmental > Aquatic > Freshwater... | reverse complement strand
GCCGGAAACTGGGCGACACTCTGTCGGCCACGGATGAGCGCGGGCAAACATTCCCGATCCGGATCGTCGCCGTGCTGCCCTCTTCGATTCTCCAGGGTGGCCTCGTGATGGCGGAGAAGAATTTTGTCGAAAAATTCCCCTCCGCTTCCGGCTACCGGATCTTTTTGGTGGACGCGCCGCATGACCGGGCTGCATCGGTGGCAGAGGAATTGTCGCGCGGGCTGCAGACCCGCGGCCTTGAAGTCGTTCCGGCATGGCGAAGGCTGGCGGAATTTCAAGCGATCGAGAACACCTACCTCGGCATCTTTCAAGCGCTCGGCGGGCTGGGGCTCCTGCTCGGAACCGCCGGGTTCGGGATCGTGGTTTTGCGAAGCGTCCTCGAACGGCGCGGCGAGCTGGCACTCATGCAGGCTGTCGGATTCGAGCGGCAAACGCTGCGGCGGCTGGTGTTGAGCGAACACATCTTGCTGATCGCACTCGGGCTGTTTATCGGGATCGGCGCGGCGGTCGTGGCGGTTCTGCCGGAGGGAGCCGCATTGCCAGGCGGCGTTCCGGGCGCAACGCTTGTCGGGCTGGTGGCGGGTGGGTTCGTCTGTTGCTGGCTGGCCGCATGGGGGGCATTGCGCGGCTCTCTGCTCCAGGCGTTGCGAAACGAATAGAAACTGCCATCCCTAGCGCGCTCCGGCGTCCAGGCCGATGAGGTCGCCGACATTGTTCTTGCAGTAAATGCGACCGTTCGCGAGCACGGGGACAACCCAGCAGCGCTGATCGAGCACCTTGGCGCGAGCCAGTTCCTTGAAGCCGTCCGGCGCAGCGGCGGCGATCACGATGTCGCCTTTCTCCGACTGGATGATCAGCTTGCCATCGGCCAGCATCAACGAGCCTTTGCCGAGGTCGTCCTTCGTCCACTTCACATCGCCGTTGGCGAAGTCGAGGCAGGTGAGCTTGCTCTCGTCAAACCCATACAGATATCCCCGCCACAGCACGGAAGTGCTGAGCTGGTTCCGCATCTTTTTGGTCTGCCACACGTATTTCAATTCGCTGCCGGCGAACTGAAACTGCGCCCCACCCTTCCCGTAGCCGCTGGCCACGAAAACCTTGTCGCCGCTGACGATCGGCGTCGCCGCGTTGATATCGTAATTGGTTTTCCACTCCTGCTTCGCGGCTGTGTTGCCGCCGTCAGCCTCGCGGATCACAAGACCAAACGCATCGAACACCGCCAGATACTTTTTGCCGCCGCTCTCGAACGCCAGTGGGCTGCTGTAAGCGGCTTCCTCATCTCCGTTCTTCCACACGATGCCACCGGTTGCCTTATCGAACGCCACGGTGGCCGCGCCAGGTGCCCCGGCATCGACAATCACCCATTTTCCCAGCACCAGCGGCGAGCCGGCATAGCCCCACTTCGGCGGCTTGCCTCCGAGGTCATTCACAAGATGTTTCCGCCAGACAACCTTGCCCGAAGCCGCGTCGAGGCAATGCAAATCCCCGGACCGGCTCAGCGTGTAGACGCGGTCGCCATCCACCGTCGGCGTCGCACCAGGGCCGCCCTCGAACATGTTCGGGTCGAGCGGACACGGATACGACTGTTTCCAAACCTCCTTGCCCGTTGCCGCGTCAATGCACCAGACCGTGTCGGTGTTGTTCGTGTTGCCCATCGTATACAACCGCCCCTTGCTCACAGCGACGGACGAGCAACCGATACCAACGTTGAGCTTGAACAGTTGCTTGGGCCCACCCTCGCCCCATTGCGTGGACCAGCCGGTCTCGTTGGAAATGCCATCGTTGTTCGGTCCGCGCCACTGCGGCCAGTCGGCCGCTTGCGCGAGACCGACGCAGAGAAATAGCAGCGTAAAAATTGGTTTCATAAATAGGTTCCTTCAAAGCGATGCTTCGTCGCCATCACACGCGGCGCAACTGGCCCGGTCACGGCAGCCCGAGGCGCGCTGCCAGCGTTGCGACTTGAACTCGAACCGCGGCAATGATCCCTGCGCCGCGAGCGCGACCGGAATCCGCAGGCCCAACACCGCCTGCAAATCGACAGCAAGTTTTTCCGCCATAGCCGCGGGATCTGGGCAACCGGCGGTGGGCTCCAAAACCACTTCGATCTCCGGCATTGCATTGGCTTCATGGACCGCCACCCGGTATTCGGCCACATGCGGGCAACCGTGAACGATCTGCTCGATCGCCGTCGGGTAAATATTCACGCCGCGCACGATCATCATGTCATCCGCACGTCCGAGGATGCCGCCTTCCAGCAGTGTGCGCCCGTCGCGACGTACCAGTTTCACCATGTCACCGGTCCGATACCGCAGCAAAGGAGATCCGACCCGGCCCAGATTCGTGAGTACCAGCTCGCCTGTGCCATCCGCCGCAGGGTTGATCACCTCCGCTAAGTAAGCCGACTCAATGACAGCGAGCACGCCGGGCGTGGCTTCGCAAGTGACCGGTCCGATCTCGGTCATGCCGTGATGGTCAAACACCCGTGCACCCGGCCATAGCGATTCGATCCGCGCGCGCGTCTCCGCCACGCTGCCACCCGGTTCGCCGGCAACGATGATCGTGCGGACGTGCGTTCCGGAGAGGTCCGCTTTTTCCTGTCGCGCGAAATGCCCGAGTCGCAGCGCATACGTCGGCGTGCAGCAGAGATGGTCAACACGGTTGTCGATCATTGCTTGCAACCGCGCAGCGCTGCTAAGTCCGCCGCCGGGAAGGCACAGGCAGCCAAGCCGGGACGCTGCCTCGAACGCGGTCCAGAATCCGAGAAACGGCCCGAACGAGAACGCGAAGTAAATCCGGTCGCCCGGCTTCACGCCGGCGGCGTGCAGCACTTCTGTCCAGCAACCGACCATCCAATCCCAGTTCTCCGGAGTGTCGAGCCAGCGCACCGGAGCGCCGCTTGTGCCGCTGGTTTGGGTGAACCGGGTATACCGGTCCACCGGAAACGTCAGGTTCGTGCCATACGGCGGATGCGCGAGTTGGTCGGCGACGATCTCCGCTTTTGTCGTCAGCGGCATCCGCCGGAAAAACTCGTCGAGACTTGCGACGCCGTCTGCAAGCCCCGCGCGTTCTAACTTCTCAGAGTAAAAGCGATTGCCAGGTATCAAGGCCGCCAGCAGCCGGTTCAGCTTCTGGAGTTGATCCGCGGGATTCATTTTTCCAAGGACTGGACCGCCACGACGGACGGCTTGTGCTTTGCCGGAGCCGGTTTGTAGAATGTCACCAGACAGCCGCCGGCCACAGCCAGCAACAGGCCCAGGAAAAACGGCTTCGGAATCGCGGCCAGACCCCCTTCGGGCGGGACCATCAGCAGGGCGACGACAGCGTTGACGACAGGTGCGCCGCCGAACACGATGGTCATGACAACGCCTGGCTGGCCTTTCGCGCCAAACGCCAGCAGCACGCAGAACGCGCCGATCGCGCCGACGACGCCCGCCAACAGCGACCAGCTCATGCCGGCGACGGGGAATTTCCAATCGGCACCATTCATCACCAGCATCGCCAGCGGCGCGAGAACCGCCGTCAGGAAATACGCGAGCCCTACAAACAGAAAGGCTTTGTATCGGCCCAACGCCGGGTCGGCCATGCCGGCCTGGCCGGAGTGCAGGAACACGCCGTAAAGCCCCCAGCTCACGACTGTCATCAGTGCGAATGCGAGCCATGTCATGCCGGCTTGGTGGGTGTCAGTGGGTGTCATGGTTTGGTTTTACTTCGTTGATTAGTTCTGCCGGCGCCACTTCAAGCTTCGCGCGTATTTCAGGCGGGATCGGCACTGCTTTCATGGTGTGATTGACGGGATCCACCGCAACAGTCGCAGCGATGATGTTGCCTCGCGCCACCTCGATGGCCCGTCCGTCCCGCTGCTTGCGGAAAATGAACGTATAGCCGACGGTCCGGGTGCGGATTTCTCTCACCAGGAGATGGATCTCGACTTCCTCCTCGAACCGCAGCGGATGCTTGTAGTCGCAGCCGGCATGCACGCGCGGCCAGCCGACTTTTCCCTCGATGAATTCAGGATGCATTTCGATACCGAGCGTGCGGTAAAACCCGTGCTCGGCCACCTCCATGAAGCGGAAAAAATTCGAGAAGTGCATGATCCCGGCCATGTCGGTGTCGCAGAACTCGACCAGGCGTTTGATTTTAAACTCGTAGGGCATCGGGTTCTCCTTTTGGTTGGTTGATGAGCGGTTTGCCGTGCGGCACAGGCGCGGGCACCTCGGCGAATTCGGCGACACGTAGAAAGAGTTCGTCGAAATCGCTGAACAGGTCGCCGGTCAGGCAATCGGTCAGTCGCTTGTGCAGGTGCGGGTATTTATTGAAGAGATCTTTGAATCGGAAGTTCGAATCGTAAAATGCATAGACCAGCTTCCGCATGCTCTCGATGCCTTGGCAGAGTGTGTCGCCGTAGCCGGCGAACATTTCCGCGGAATAATCGCCGGCCGTCAGGGCGGCATCGACAGCGTCGCCGGCCATCTCGCCGCTGCTCAACGCCAGCATCACGCCCGATGAAAAGACTGGGTCGAGGAACGCGAACGCGTCGCCCGCCAGCACTAGGCCGTCGGCAGCGCAGTATTTCGACCGGAACGAGAATTCGCCGGTCAGACGAAACTCCGCGGCGACTCTTCCGGGAGAGAGGTGTTCCTTGATCCACAGATTGTTTTCGACTTCCCTCTGAAAGATGGTTTCGAGGTCGCGCGTGTCGCGGAAGAGATAGGAACTTTCTGCCACGACGCCGACGCTGACCATATCATCCGGCCACGGGATATACCAGAACCAGCCTTTCTCGGGAAGGTAAGCGACCGTAGTCGCGCCCTCGTCGAGGCCGGGGTCGCGCAGCGCGCCTTTGTAGTAGGTCCAGACCGCAATCTTGTTGAGCTGCGGATCGCGAATGCGCCACCCATTTTTGACCTGGGTGAATCCGTCGCGCCCGCTTGCGTCGATCGTCACCGGCGCGCGCACTTCAAACGGGCTGCCCTGCCTGTCCGTTCCGCGCACGCCAACCACGCAATCGTTGTCCCGGAGCGCTTCTTTCACCATCATTTCCTCGAGGACTTCGACGCCCTTCTCGCGGGCGTTGTCGAGCAGCATCTGGTCGAATTCGCTGCGGATCACCTGCCAGGTGCTCGACGACGGGTGATCCCAGTTTTGTGTGAAATAGAAAGGCGTCGAGACCTCGCCAGCCTGGCGGACAAATTGGACGCTGTATTTTCTGACGAACCGGGTTTGCTTGAGCTTGTCGAGCACGCCGAGCCGTTCGAGCGTGAAGTAAGTATACGGAATCAGCGACTCGCCGATGTGGTAGCGCGGGAATTTTTCCTTTTCCAGCAGCAAAACCCGCCGGCCTTTCATGGCCAGCACGGCCGCGGCGGTTGATCCGGCAGGACCTCCTCCGATCACGATGACGTCATAGTTTGGTTTCATGGCGGCAAAATTTCCACGATATCGGCGAGCACGTCGCCCTGCGGTGTCAGCAGCGCATTGCAGCGACCGAATAACGGGTCGATGCCTTCGAGTTCCAGCGCCCTGCCGATCAAGGTATCGGCCTCGACCCGGATGAATGCCTTCGGTCGGCTGACGAACTCGACCCCGTGCTCCAGCAACAGCCCTCCAAGCGGCCGTTCGGCCAGCACGATCTCCTGTTGAACATCCGGCGGCAGTCGGTCGAGGTGGATCGAACTCGCCCCGAATTCCACCGGCCGCTCCGAACCATCGAGCGCCAGCACGACTTCGCGCTGGTAAATTCCGCTCCCGGCCTCCGTGCGCAGCAGCCGCAAATGCGTCCGCGCTCCGTGAAATGTCTGGAGCGTGGTGGTCATGTCGCGCCGGTGGACGAGCAAGTCCCGTTGCGGCTGCGGAATCTCCGAGGCGGCAATTTCGATGATCTCCGGCATGCTCTGCCCCGTCACGCTGTAAACGCGGGCCAGCGAACACAACCCGCACTTCGCCCCGCCCTCGCAGGCGTCGGATTTCCGGCAGAGTTCCCCGCAAAACAGGTGGGTATCAGGCGTAGCGAGCATCGCGGTGTTGGGGCAGAAAAAAATCGTGCAGCAGGGTGTCCACCTGGAGCAACCCGCCGCGCGAATAACGGATCGTGTCGCCGTCGATACTCAGAAATCCTTCGTCCGCCAACTGGTGCAGCGGCGCGGCGAACCGCTCGGCGATGTCCACGCCGAATTTGTTCAGGAAATACTTCCTGCTGATTTGGCCGAGCTTCATCTGGAGGATCATCTCGCGGACGAGACGCTCTTCTGCGTCCGGAGCCAGCGCGCGCCACAGGGGGAGTTCGCCGCGAGAAACTTTGTCGAGATACGGGACGATGTCGTGTTCGTTCTGAAAATGCACGCCGTTGATGTGGCCGAAAGACGCAACGCCGACCGGCAGCAGGTCCGCGCCTTCCCACAGCCGGTCGCGGTAGAGGAACTTCGTGCGGGCCGGATCTTTCACCGCCGTATACGCGCTGGCGACCGTGTAGCCGGCCTTTTCAAGCTCTGCAAACGCGTAACCCACCCAGCCGCGCTTGGTCTCCCAGTCGGCGACGGGCGCGACGAGTTTGCCGTCGGCTTTCATTTCCTTGTAGATCGTCGTGTTGTAGGGGATTTCCATCTGGTAAATGGTCACGCTTTCGGGCGACATCGCGATGACCTTCTCGACGCACTTCGACCAGTTTTCCTCCGTCTCCTCGACCATGCCGGCAATGAGGTCGACGTTGATCTGGTCGAAGCCGATCGAGCGGGCGAACCCGTAGGCGCGCTCAATTTCCTGCGAGTGGTGCGCGCGCCCGTTGATCTCCAGAATGTGATCGTCGAAATTCTCCACGCCCAGGCTCAGCCGTGTGACGCCCATGGCTTTTATCGCTTCCAGCTTCGGCTCCGTCAGTGTGCCGGGCTCGCATTCGAACGCGACCTCCTGCACAGAAGCCCACGGCAACAGCGCTTTCAGCCGCCCGGTCAGGTCGGCCAATTGCTTCACCGACAAATACGACGGCGTGCCGCCTCCGAAATAGATGAAATCCAGCCGCCGGCCTCCGATGAACGGTTTCTCGGCGTAGATCTTTAACTCCGCCACCGCCGCATCGATATACTGCTGGACGCGTGCAGCGTTCTGCTCGGTGTAAACCTTGAAGTAACAAAAATGACAGCGCTTCCGGCAAAACGGAATGTGGACATACAACCCCAGCGAGTTCCCCGGTGCCGGCGGACGTTCCAGCGCGGCTCGCACGTCGCCGACGTTCTCCGGTTTCCAAAACGAAAACGGCGGATAGTTCGCAACGAAGTAATTGCCGGGCCGCGTCGCGTGGTGTTCGGGTTTCGTCGGGCTGGTCATAGGAGAGATTCGTAGAGCGTGATGAAGTCCGCAACCGTTACCGGTCGCGGGTTGAACCGGGCGGTCCACTGCCCAGCCGCTTCCCCGGCCAACATGGGGATCGCGGCGGCCGCCACCCCGCAATCCGACAGCCTTTTGGGAAGCTCCGTCCGGGCAAACAAATCATCGAGCAGCCCCGGCAAACGCGGCGACAGCTCGTCGTAGAGCGCCTTGGTCGCCGCATCGGCGGCATTGAAGCGGACAACCGCCGGAAGCATCAGGCCGACCGCATGGCCGTGCATGATCCCGAAGTGCGCCGTCAATGGATTGGCCGCGCTGTGGGCTGCGCCGAGCATGCTGTTCTCGATCGCCGTGCCCGCAAACGCCGCGCCCAGTTGCATCGCGGCGCGGGCCTCGATATTCTCCGGCGACTCCAGAACGAGCGGCAGGTTCTCAGATGTAAGCCTAAATGCCTCGCGGCTATACAGCCACGAAAGCGCGGTCCGGCATTTCGTCACCGCCGACTCGACCGCGTGACCGACCGCATCGATGCCGGCGCATGCCGCGATGCGGCGCGGCTGGGTCAGCGTGAGGACAGGATCCAGGATGGCGACCCGGGCCGCCGCCTTCGGGTCGCCGCACGCCATTTTCTGGTGCGTCCGCTCGTCGGCGATGAGCGCGAACGACTGGCATTCGCTGCCTGTGCCGGCTGTCGTCGGAATCGCGATGAACGGCAGCATCGGCCTGGTTGCCTTGCCGATGCCCTGATAATCGTGCATCCGGCCGCCGTTGGTCAGCAGAAAATTCGCCCCCTTCGCCGTGTCCATGCTGCTGCCGCCGCCGATTGCCACGATCAGATCCACTTGCACGGTTCGAGCCATTGCCAGGCACTCATCGACATCCTTTGTCGTGGGGTTTTCGCGGGAGCGATCATAAACCGTCACGGCAAAACCCGCCGCTGCCAGCGACAGTTGCACGCGCGCCGCATGCCCTGCGGCGACGACACCGGGGTCGGTGACCAGCAGCACGTTCCTCCCGCCGAGCTCGCGCGCGATTTCGCCGACGCGTTCGACGGAGTTTTCGCCGGCGACAAGCCGGGTGCGGGGTTGCCAGTCGAAGTTCATGCGCGTTCGAAGGCCCGGCGTTTGTAAAGAAACTCGAAAAGATTGCCTTCGTGCGGCTGGTCCCACGAGATTTTCATTGTCGGGATCGGGCCGATGTTGAGGCGGTCGATGTGCGAGGATTCCATGAGCTGCTCGATCCAGCGCTCGTCGCGCGTGATCGCCGTGACGACAAGCGACGAACCGATTTGTTCGAGCATCCTGTCCTGCTCCACCTCGACGACGCTCGCATACGGGAACAAGTATTCCTTCCCAGCCAGCGGATGCGAGAACGAATCGCACCGCACAATCGTCGGACGAAGATACGTTCCGCCCTGGAAGTCCGACAGCCGCGGCCCGCCGCGGTATCGGGCCGTCACGTCCTCCGCGCCCGGTGTGGCGAGACCTTCCTCGATGCCCGCATTGATCGCCTCGGCCATTTTCGGGTTCGCGAAGGCGGACAGCGCGGCATTTTCATCAGCTGGCGGCAGCGGCGCGACGGGACCGAGCCGTTTCGCCAGCGCATCGGCAATCTCGTCGGCGTGCGACGGGACAACGATGACCGACGCGCAGAGGCAACTGCGGCCGCTGTTGGATGCGATCGAGTCCGCCAACACATCGAGATATTCCGGCCACCGCCCGATCTGGTCGGCGCCGACTAGCACCTTGCTGTGGCCGGGGCCATGCACCTGAATCGCCGAATTGCCCGCATACTTGTCGGTCGTGCTTTTGTCACCGAAGACCAGCGACCTCCCGCAATGCCGCAGGATGGTGTCGGCACCTTCGTGGTCGGTCGGGTAAAAACAAAATGCCTCCGCAGGAATGCCGGCGGCAATGAACGATTGGATCAGCCGGAACGGCGTCCACGGCTCGTCGCGCCCCGGTTTGATGACGACCGGAATCCGCAGCGCGATCGCCGGCAGCCAGAGCGAGTTGACGGCGGGCGAGTTGCTCGGCATCACGAGGCCGAGGCAGTCGGTCGCCGGGTTGAAACAATACGGGCCGGTTTTGTCGTCGAGGTCGAGGCCGCGCGTCAGTCCACCCACCACCCGGCCCATGTTGGCGAGCATGTCGTGGATGCGCTGCATGTTCCGCCGCACCAGAACATGCGGCAGCCCGCTCGTGGCGGAAACGGTTTCGACATATTTCTGCGGATCGTTTTCGTTGAGAAAAATGTCGCCGGCCCGGCCGCAGAGTTCGATGAGTTGCGCGAAAGAAAATTGTTTCAGCGCGGCGCGCGACGCGGCGATTTTCCGAAGGTCCTTGCGGATGATGCCGGCATTGACCTGGCTGACGGTGCCCAGCGAGTCCTTCAACCTGATCTTGTCGAGGCTTTCGTATGGCCGTCCGAGCCGGAGCGCCGGGATGTGCGTCATCATCAGTAAACGCCTTCGACGATCGTTTTCTCCATCGCGCCGAACGGGCGGACTTCGGCGACGCCGTCCCATGTGTAAGGGGCGCGCGGTTCGCGGCGGATGGCTTCGTCGCGCTCGAGGAAGCGGGGCATGAAAAATTCCCTCGTGAGCGTCGTGAGTTCGACGCGCCCCCACTCGCCGTAGGGCACGGTCTCGTCGGTGTTCAGCGGGTTGACGACGCGGAGGACGGCGCGGGGTTGCGGGGCGTAGTAGGTGACCGAGAAGTTGTCTTCGGGGCGCAGCGGAACGCTTGCGGCAAGGCCCATGAGCGTGTTTCCGTAGGTCGGGTAGAAACCGATTTTCCCTTCGAGCACTTCCTCGACGATGAACCGCACAGACTGCGGCCCCATCGTCGTGCCGCCGCAAAACACGCCGCGGATTCCGGCTTCGTGGAGGTCGAGCTTTTCGGCGAGCGCCTCGAGCAGTTTCGGCGTGGTGAACAGGCCCGCGACCCGGCGGTGCTTGAGGATGTTGACCGCCTGATCCACGACGTGGTCCATGTAGGCGCGGGCCTGGTCGAACTGTTTCGCCGCCAAAACCTTTTTGACCCAGCGCGGGTCGAGGTCGATGAAGTAGCACGAGCTGCCTCGAAAGTTGGCGAGATGCTCGATGGCGAGGCGCAGGCGGCGCGGGCCGGTCGGCCCGACCATCAGCCACGCGGCCCCGCGGGGAAAATGCTCGTCGCTGATTTTTCCGCTGAACTCCTCGTAGTCTGTTTTGTAGTCGTTCCAGCCGATGCGCTGCTTCGGCATGCCGGTGGTGCCGCCGGTCTCAAAGATGTTGAACGGTTTGCCTTGGAATGCGGCGGGAACCCAGGCTTCGGGCTGGAGGTCGCGGAGCCATTCGTCCTGGAAGTGCGGGAACTTCAACAGGTCGGCAAACGACGCGATTTCCTTGCGCGGGTCGAAGTTCTTCCGTGCCCAGTCGAGCCAGAACGGGCAGCCCGATTCCGGGCTGAAATGCCAGTCGATGATTTCGAGGAGGTGGGTGTCGAGGTTCATGGGAAATACTTTTTGATGGTCGCTTCACCGGGTGCCGGCGTCAGCAGCGACACAAAAATCATTAGCACCACCGAGCCGAAGACCATCGGCACGACGGGCAGGAAGCCGAAACATGTGGCGTTGGCGATGGTGTGCTCAAACAAATGTCCGAAAGCCGGGAAAATGATCGTGGGCGGCTGCCCGGGGGTGGGAATCATGCCGTCGGAGATGCGTTGGATCCACCAGGTGCCGGCAAGGCAAGCCGCGACCCACAACGTGG
>Ga0194054_10001495_pt1 | contig 11090 bp, 9 predicted proteins | sample SepL2210m_MetaG_FD_163628 | JGI IMG/M metagenome (GOLD analysis project Ga0194054, IMG submission 163628) | Anoxic zone freshwater microbial communities from boreal shield lake in IISD Experimental Lakes Area, Ontario, Canada - Sep2016-L227-10m | ecosystem: Environmental > Aquatic > Freshwater >... | reverse complement strand
GTCACCGACGTGGACATGCCGCGCATGGACGGCATCGAGCTCACACGCCTGATCAAAAACGACGCCCGGCTCCGCGACACCCCGGTCATCATCGTTTCCTACAAGGACCGCGAGGAAGACCGCCTCCGCGGGCTGGATGCCGGCGCCGACTATTACCTCACCAAAGGAAGCTTTCAGGACGAGGGCCTCGCGCGCGCTGTCGCGGACGTCCTCGGAGAAGACCCAACACCATGAAAATCGGAATCGTCAACGACCTCGACATGGCGACGCAGGCCATCACCGCAACGCTCAACTCGGACGGCGAACACCGCGTGCTGTGGACGGCCAGAAGCGGCTCGGAAGCGGTCCGGCTCTGTCGGGAAAACACTCCGGAGCTTGTACTGATGGACCTCGTGATGCCCGGCATCAACGGGGCGGAAACCACAAGGCAAATCATGGACGCCTGCCCGACGGGGATCCTCGTCGTCACGGCTTCGATCGCCGGCAACTGCGCTCTTGCCTTCGAAGCCATGGGCGCGGGCGCGCTGGATGTCATCGCGACCCCCACGCTTTCGAAACCCGCCAGCCGCAGGGAATTCCTGGAAAAAATTTCGCAGATCGGGGCGATCGTTTCCGAGCAAAACAAGCCGCTTCCGGTGCCGCCGTGTCGTCCGGAGGTCCTCTCGTGCAGCGCGCCGGGCTCGACGGACACACTTGTGGCCATCGGGTGTTCGGCCGGCGGGCCGTATGCCCTCTCGCAAATCCTCGCCGCCCTCGCCCCCATCGGCCGGGCGGCGGTCGTCATCGTCCAGCACATTGACGCGCGGTTCGTTGACGACCTCTCCAAGTGGCTGAAGGATTTCAGCAAGGATCCGCTCCAGCTCGCGGCCGAGGGGGACCTCATCGAGCCCGGCCGCATTTACCTTGCGGGGAAAGAGGGCCACATCGAGGCCCACACATGCTCGCGGCTCCGCTACGACAACAATATCCGCGGACTCGCCTACCAGCCGTCGGTGAATGTTTTTTTCTCGAGCATCGCGCGCAACTGGCGCGGCAGGGCGATGGGAATCGTTCTTACCGGCATGGGAAAGGACGGCGCCATCGGGCTCCACGCCATGCGCGAAGCCGGCTTCCTCACCGTCGCCCAGGACGAAAAATCGTCGGCCCTCTTCGGCATGCCCAAGGCTGCGGCGCCATTCGCCTCCGAGATCATTTCCCTTTCCTCGATGGCCCCGCGAATCAACAGATGGATACAAACCCACAAATGAACCAGAAAACTCAAACTCCGAACGCCAACAATTTGGAGGCGATGATTCTCCTTGTTGATGACCAGGCGATCATCGGAGAGGCCATCCGGCGGATCCTGCAATCCCAGGAAGGCCTCGATTTCCACTATTGCTCGGAGGCAAGTCTTGCCGTCTCGACCGCGAAAAGGCTTTGCCCCTCGGTCATCCTCCAGGATCTTGTGATGCCCGGCACCGACGGCCTGGAACTCGTCAAGACGTACCGCAAGTGCCCGGAGCTGCAGGAAACGCCGGTGATCGTCCTCTCGACCAAAGAAGAGCCGGTGGTGAAAAAAGCCGCCTTCGAGGCGGGGGCCAACGATTACATCGTCAAGCTTCCGGATCCCATCGAGCTGGTCGCGCGGGTCCGCTACCACGCCAACGCCTGCCTCGCCCGCCGCCAGCTTCACGAGGCGCTGCGCGCCCTGCGCGAGAGCCAGAGCCAGCTCCTCGACCGCAACGCCGACCTCGAAAACCTCAACGAGCAGAAAAACCGCCTCCTCGGCATGGCCGCGCACGACCTGCGCAACCCGCTCGGAGTCATCCTCGCCTACAGCGACTTCCTCGAAACCGATGCCTCCTCCGTGCTCGATGAAAATCAGCGGGACTTCGTCTCCACGATCAAGTCCTCAAGCGAGTTCATGCTCCATCTCATCAACGACCTTCTGGACGTTTCGACCATCGAATCCGGACGCCTCCATCTCGAGTGCGCGCCGGCCGACCTCAACGAGATCGTCCGTCACAACGTCTCGCTCAACCGCGTGCTCGCCCAGCAGAAGCGCATCGAACTGGACTTCGAGCCCGCCGCCGGCCTTCCCCATCTCACCATTGACCGCGGGAAAATCGAGCAGGTCCTCAACAACCTGATCGGCAACGCGGTCAAGTATTCCCATCCGGATACCCGCGTTTCGATCCGCGTCGAGCGCGACAATTCCGAAGTGACGGTCACGGTCACCGACCAGGGCCAGGGAATTCCCGGGGCCGATCTGCCGAAACTTTTCAAAGCTTTCGGCAGGGCCAACGTCCAGGCGACGGCTGGCGAGCAAAGCACAGGCCTCGGCCTTGCCATCGTGCGCAAGATCGTCGAGGGGCACGGCGGAAAAATTTCCGTCCGAAGCGAGGTCGGCAAGGGGTCCGCTTTCTATTTCCATCTGCCGATCGGGCGGGCTTGATTCCGGGCTGATCAGAACTTTGGGGCGCGCACCGTCCCGGCCACGAGGTCGTCGTGCCGCCGCTGAACGATCCGGCCCGCGATCTCGTGGATCATCTCCTCAAGGAGAAGCCGGAGATGGCTGCCCCGCCGATAATCCGAGGGCGCGATATTCTTCACCCGGTCGGCATGCGTGCAGAGCTGGTAGCATTTTTTGAAGCTCGCCCGGGTCGGGTCGTCGGAGTTGTAAACCGCGATCGCCTGTCCGCCGTTCTTGCGCATCACCGTGAAGCACGGCACGTCGGTCGGGCCGTCGCCCACATAAATCATATTTTGAAAAGGGACCGGGCGAAGCTCGGCGGACATGTGGTCGTTCACGTCCTCGTCCATCTCGAGCATCCCCTTGTTGATCCGGAAAAGAAACTGCGTCTTCTGCGTGTGGCTGATCGCGCGCTTCGGGAACGTGATCCGGTCGCTTTCGTCCACCGCAAATTCGCAGCCGAAAATCCTCCGGACAAACGGGGCCAGCCGGCATCCCTCGATCATCGCCTTCAGGCCCGAGGAGACGATGTAGTGCTCGACGGTGATCCCGTGCGCTTCCTGCTCGACCGTCAGGAGTCCCGATTGGAACTCCTCGAACATTTCCGGGAGCCCCTTGTAAAACGTCAGACGCCCCCCGAGCTCCCGCAGCTTCGCGTTCGTGGGACGGTCCATTTCCAGGCAGTCGAGCAGCACCTTCATATAGGCCAGCTCGTTGTCGAACCCCTCCTCCTTCACCAGCTCCGCGCACCGCTGCCAGAAATTTGAGGGATTGATCCCGAAGGCCGGGAAGAGCGCCTCGTCCTGCATGTAGGTCGGCGAAAGCGTCTGGTCGTAATCGTAAACAATCGCGATCGTGTTCTGCGGCATGGCCATCCCTCCATCGCTGCACCCAACAGCCCGCTCTGGCGATCAAAAAATGATTTCCTTTTCCCGGGTTTCGCTGTCCCTGTTTGACCCGCGGGCCGCGGGCTGGTAGTGGTGGACGTTTTCTCATGAGCGCATACAAACAGACGATCAGGTTGCCGAAGACGGATTTCCCGATGAAGGCCGGGCTGGCGCAGCGCGAACCGGAGATGCTGGAGAGGTGGGAACGCGAGGGGCTTTACGAGAAAATCCAGGAGTCACGCAAGGGATGCCCGCTTTATGTGCTGCACGACGGGCCCCCGTTTGCGAACGGCGATGTGCACATGGGGACGGCCCTCAACAAGATCCTCAAGGATTTCGTGGTGAAGTCGCGGACGATGGCCGGGTTCCGCGCCCCGTTTGTTCCGGGTTGGGACTGCCACGGGCTGCCGATCGAGTTCCGTGTGGTGAAGTCCTCGGCCGGACTCACGCCGGTCGAGGTGCGCCGCAGGTCGGAGGAATACGCCCGGAAATTCCTGGACATCCAGCGCCGCCAGTTCCGCAGGCTCGGGGTTTTGGGCGACTGGGAAAACCCGTATCTCACGCTCGATCCGGGTTACGAGGCGGATATCATCCGTTCCTTCGGCCGGTTTGTGGAGGCGGGCCTTGTTTACCGGCGCATGAAGCCGGTGCTGTGGAGCACCGGCGCCCAGACGGCATTGGCCGAGGCCGAGGTCGAATACCAGGACAAAACATCGCCGGCGATCCATGTCCTGTTTCCGCTGTCGAGCGGAGAGTTCGCCGGGAAGGCATCGGTCGTCATCTGGACAACAACCCCGTGGACGCTCCCCGCGAACCTCGCGATCGCGGTCCATGCGAAGCACGCCTACGCCGCCGTTCGCGTGTCGCTCAAAGGCTCGGAGGCGACCCTGGTCATGGCGGATGCGCTCGTGGACGCGTTCTGCGCTTCGACGGGGGCCGTGAAACTCGGCGTCGAAAAAACTTTCCCCGGTGCCGACCTCGAAGGCCTCGTCGCGCGGCATCCGTTTCTGGACCGGATCTCGACGATCCATGCGGCGGACTTTGTGACTCTCGACACGGGCACCGGCTGCGTGCATATCGCGCCCGGACATGGCGAGGATGACTACCGACTGGGACTGGAGCACAACCTTCCCCTGCTCTCGCCCGTGGACGACAGGGGATGCTACACGGAAGAATGCGGGCTGCCGGAATTTGTCGGGAAATATGTCTTCGATGCGAACGAAGGCATCGTGGCGCTGCTCGAGGAAAAAGGCGCGCTCGCGGGGAGTGCCCCCTGCCAGCACAGCTATCCGCATTGCTGGCGGTCCAAGACGCCGGTCATCTTCCGCGCGGTGGAACAGTTCTTCATCCGCATTGATTCCCTCCGCGCCGAAGCGCTCGCCGGGATCGACTCCGTGAAATGGCTGCCGCATTGGGGGCGCAACCGGATTCGTGGAACCGTCGAGTCCCGCCCGGACTGGTGCATCTCGCGGCAGCGCACCTGGGGGGTTCCCCTGCCGGTTTTTTACGATGAAAACGGCGGCCCGATCCTGGATCCCCGAATCATCGCCAAAGTGGCGGATATTTTTTCCGAGCGCGGAACCAATTCCTGGTTCGAGCTCGAGGATGCGGAATGGGCCGCCCTCGTCGGACTTCCCGCGGGGGTCACCCGGCGGCACGATACCCTGGATGTTTGGCTGGACTCCGGGCTGAGCCACGAGGCGGTCCTGCGCCGACGCCCCGAGCTCGCGTTTCCCGCGGACCTGTATGTGGAAGCAACCGACCAGCATCGCGGCTGGTTCCAGAGCTCGTTGATGACATCGGTGGCCCTGAATCAATGCCCGCCCTACCGTGCGGTCCTCACGCATGGGTTCGTGGTGGACATGGACACGAAGAAAAAAATCTCGAAGTCCGCGCAGGGAGGGTACCGGAAGCCGACCGAGTCCGACCACTATGTCGGGAAATACGGGGCCGACCTCCTGCGCCTCTGGGTCAGCAGCGTGAACTTCACCGACGACGTGCCGTTTTCGGAGGAAATCTTCACGCGGCTCTCCGACGCCTACCGCCGGATCCGGAACACCCTGCGGATCCTGCTCGCGAATTTGCACGACTACGACGCATCGAAGCCGCCGGCCGCAAGGGAAATGACATTTGTGGACCGCTGGATCCTTGCGCGCCTGCAGGAAGTCGTCTCGACGTGCGCCGAGGCTTACGAAAGCCTCGAGTTCCACCGCGTCTATCACACGATCAACCAGTTCTGCGCGGTCGATTTGAGCAGCCTCTATGTGGACATCACGAAAGACCGCCTCTACTGCGACAAGGGGGATTCTCCCCGCCGCCGCGCCACGCAGTTTGCGATGCACAAGGTTTTCGATGCCCTGACCCGGCTTCTTGCGCCGATCCTCGCGTTCACCGCCGAGGAGGCCTGGGGGTATTTTCAAAAAGAATCGTCGGTCCACCTGCAATTGTTTCCCAAGCCTGACGGGACATGGACAAATCCGCACGTTGTCCGCGACATGGAAAGCCTGCTCGCGATCCGCGCGAGGATCTCGCAGGCCGTGGAAAAAATCCAGAAGGCCGGAGAGATCGGAAGCGCTCTCGAGGCGCGCGTGAGGCTTGTCGCGCCGCCATCCGAGATGCCTCTCCTGGACTCGCTCCGGGCGGAATTGGAAGAACTTTTCATCCTCAGTGATCTGGATTTCGCGCCGGGAGAGGAATCCGTGGTCGGGGTGGCCAGGACTCCCGCCGCACGCTGCGAACGCTGCTGGAGACACCGCGGGGAAGTGGGCTCCAGTTCCGCGCATCCGACGCTGTGCCCCCGCTGCGAAGAGGCGCTTGGCTGATTTTGCCCAATGAAGTCCGCCCTCCGACTCCTCCTCTTCCTCACCCTCCCGCTCTATGTTGCCGACCAGGTGACGAAGTGGATGGTGGTGGAAAATATCCGGACCGACGAACCCACGCCGGTCATTCCCGGATTCCTGAATTTCGTGCAAATCTATAATACCGGAGCCGCCTTCGGAATCCTCAGGGACAGCAACACGTTTTTCATCGTCCTGGCGGTCGCCGCGCTGGTCGTTGTCGCTGTTCTCGCCCGGCGGGGGGTCTTTGCGGGGGCTCCCATGCGCTGGGGCGCGGCCCTCCTTGCCGCAGGGATTCTGGGAAATCTCACCGACCGGATATTCCGCGGATACGTCATGGACTTCCTCGACGTGATTCTTCCCTGGTATGGACACTGGCCGGCATTCAACATCGCGGACTCCTGCATCTGCCTTGCCGCCGGACTCTTTATTCTGGAAAGTTTCCTGCCGGGAAAAAGCCCGTCGCAGGAAATAAAATAATCGGAGGCGGCGCGCCCGCGCGGCGACAGGGAAAATTTTCTTTCTTGTCGCGGACGGAATGTGGAAGGAAAATTACCGTTTATGATCAAGGTGGCGATTGTTGGCGCGAACGGATACTCGGGCGAGGAGCTTTGCTCGATTTTGGCGGGGCATCCCTCGGCGGAGGTCGTGGCCGTGACGTCGCGGCAACATGCGGGGAAGCGGCTCGCGGACGTGCTCCCGCGGCTGGCCGGACGGGAGCCGTTGGCGTCTCTGGAGTTTTCCGCCCCTTCGATGGACAGCCTGTTGGCGAGTGGCGCGGGATTTTTTTTCCTCGCGCTTCCGCACGGGCTGGCGGCGGAATTCGCCGCGCCACTGTGCCGGGCGGGGCGGCGGGTGGTGGATCTGAGCGCGGATTTCCGGCTGCGCGACGCAGGGATTTACAAAGAATTCTACGGCGAAGCGCACGGCGCGGAACATCTGCTCCGGAGCGCGGTTTACGGGCTTCCCGAGCTGCACCGGGAGAAGATCCGGACGGCTTCGCTCGTGGCCTCGGCCGGATGTTATCCGACAAGCATCCTGCTGCCGTTGGCTCCCCTGCTGAAGTGCGGGGTGATCGCGCCCGCTGATATCCTGGTGTCGAGCGCGAGCGGGGTGAGCGGAGCCGGACGCAAGGCGGACCTTCTCTACGGCGAGTGCAACGAGAGCCTGCGGGCTTACGGAATCCCGAAACACCGGCACCTTTCCGAAATCGAACAGGAACTCGCCCTCGCCGCAGGACACGAGATCGTCATCACGTTTGTTCCCCACCTCGCTCCGATGACCCGCGGGATCCACACCACAATCTTCGCGCGGCTCGCGGACGGCACCTCGCCCACGGACATCCTTCCGGCGCTCGAGGCGGCCTACGCGGACGAACCGTTCGTGCGGGTCGGGAAGGCATTGCCGGACACGAAAAATGTGTCCGGGACGAATTTCTGCGACATCTCCGCCCGCTACGACGAGCGCGCGAAGCGGGTGATCCTGCTCTCCGCCGTGGACAACCTGGTCAAGGGCGCGGCCGGGCAGGCGGTGCAAAATTTCAATTTGATGGCCGGCCTCGACGAGGCGGCGGGACTGCTTTTATGAACAAAATGCGAAAGATCAAAGGCGGGGTTTGTGCCGCGGAAGGCTTCGTCGCCGGGGCCGCCGGGTGCGGGATCAAAACCGGGGAAATCACGCGCGACGACCTCGCGATCATTTTTTCCGGGGCTTCCGGATCCGCCGCCGCAACCTTCACCACGAACAAAGTGAAGGCCGCACCGGTGCGGATTTCCGCCGAGCACATGCGGACCGGACGGGCGCGCGCGGTGGTCTTGAACAGCGGAAACGCCAATGCCTGCACGGGTCCGAACGGACTCGCGGACGCGCGCTCGATGGCTGCCGCGACGGCGAAGGCCCTCGGGGTGAAGCCCTCCCAGGTGCTGGTCTGCTCGACCGGTCGGATCGGCGTGCCGATGCCCATGCCCGCGGTCCTGAAGGGAATCCCCTCCGTCAAGCTGGGCCGTTCCGGAGGCACGCCCGCGGCCAGGGCGATCATGACGAGCGACACGTTCGCCAAGGAATTCGCGCTCGAGGTGACCACTCACGACGGGCACTTCCGGATCGGCGGCATGGCGAAGGGCGCGGGGATGATTGATCCGAACATGGCGACGATGCTTTGCGTGATCACCACCGACGCGATTGTGGCGGGCACGGCGCTCCGCACGGCGCTCCGCGAGTCGGTTGCGGATTCTTTCAACCGGATCACGATTGACGGCGATATGAGCACGAACGATACCGTCATCCTCCTCGCGAACGGGACGAGCGGGATCCTGCCCTCGCCGAAGATTTTCCGGCATGCGCTGGATACGGTGACCCGGGCGCTCGCACGGATGATCGTCGAGGACGGCGAGGGGGTCTCCCGGTTCGTCGAGGTCGAAGTCCGCCGCGCGGCGACCGGACCGGATGCCCGCCGCGCCGCCGAGGCGATCGCAAATTCCACGCTCGTCAAATGCGCCTGGGCGGGCGGCGATCCGAATTGGGGCCGCATCCTCGACGCCGTCGGATACAGCGGGGTGAAGATGAGCGAGGCCAGGACAGACATTTTCTACGACGAACTCCCGGTGGCGGCGGGCGGGGTCGCTTCCCAAACTCCCGGGAAAAAGCTCCGTCAGATCGCGGCGAAAAAAGCGTTCCGCGTGACCGTGGACCTCAAGGTCGGAAAGGCGTCCTATGTCGTCTGGACAACGGATTTGACCGAAGAATATGTGCGGCTCAACCTGGGGGAATAAATGAGCAACGGCCTGACACCGGAAGCCCGCACCGAAAGCCTCATCGAGGCCCTGCCGTATCTTCAGGAGTTCCGCGGCCATACGTTTGTCATCAAATATGGCGGCGCCGCGATGGAAGATGATCAGATCGTCGAAAAATTCCTTCGCGACGTCGTTTTCCTCGAGGCCGTCGGCATCAACCCGGTCGTCGTCCACGGCGGCGGGAAAGCGATCACCGCGCGGATGCGCGAGGCGGGCTTGAAAGCGCACTTTGTGAACGGACTGCGCATCACCGACGCAACCGCCATCCGGATCGTCGAAGAAACCCTCGACGGGGAAATCAACCCGGCGATTGTCCGGACAATCCGGGAATTCGGCGGCCGCGCGGCCGGGTTCTCCGGCAAATCGGTCTTTACCGCGCGACAGCTTCCGCCTCAGACGACGGAAGACGGACGGACGGTGGATGTCGGGTTCGTCGGCGAAGCGGCGGGGATCCAAACAGAAGCGATCCGCGAGGCGATCGCCCGGGAGACCGTTCCCGTCATCAGCCCGATCGGCTCGACCGGGGACGGCGTCGTGCTCAACATCAATGCGGATGTGGCCGCCGCCGCGCTCGCCGCGGAACTCCAGGCCACGAAACTCATCTTTGTCAGCGATGTCCCCGGGATCATGCGCGATCCGGAGGACAAAAATTCCATCATCCCCTCGCTCACCGCGGGGCAAACCGAGTCGCTCATCAAACAAAAAGTGATCGCCGGCGGGATGATCCCGAAAGTCCATTCCGCCGCCGACGCGCTCCGGAGGGGCGTCAAAAAAATCCACCTGATCGGCGGACACGTCCAGCACGGGCTGCTTCTGGAGATTTTCACCAATGCGGGCGTCGGGTCGGAGATTGTGCCCTGAGACCGTCTCTTGGAAATATCCGGACTTCGCAGCGACCAGGGAGCAACTGTGGCGTCCCGCCTAATACTGGCAGTTTTGCTGAAAATCGTGGCATGGGCATCTTGCCCATGTTGGGAAAATCTCGCATGGGCAGGATGCCAATGCCACTTTCCGCAACTTAAAAGATTTCCCCGCATTCTCCCGCTTGCACTCGTCCGGGCAGGCGGTTAAAATTCCCTGTATGAGTTTCGCTCAAATCAGCGAAGAAATTCCCAAGCTCACGCATCACGACAAAGTTAACCACTCATCTCCACTCATTTGAAAAGCCCAACGGGGCTTTTCGCCAGTATTGTCAGAGGGAAGCCGTGGCGGACGGCGACGGAACGTCGCTGTCCGGGTTGCGTGCGTTAGCGGTCCCTGCAAGCGCGCTTGCAAGGCCCGCTCCCGCATGCAATCGAGGGATGGTCGGCCATCCCGCCCCTGCTATCCTTCATAAAATCACAGCCCGCTCGGCGGGCAGCGAAACAGGCGAAAGTCAAAATTTTCTCAGTTATTCACGAACCGCCCTCCGACGAGCAGGGGTTGCGTATGCTCCCCAGAAGGAATCAGGCAACGGCAAGCTGCCGTGCAATCTTGGCGTCGGTGCGGGCGATGGCCTCGCGGGCGTTGCGCGACTCTTCCGGGGTCGCGGGTCGAAAGCCGAGCTTGACCAGCTTGGCGTCGAAGTCACGAACGCGCGGGCGGTGCGCATCGAGCATAACCGGGGCGGAATTATTCCGGGCAGGTCGTGAGGAATGCGGCAAGGTGGCGTTCATAATTCAAAATAACATCGTCGTAGGCGGCATCAAATGCAAGATCGAAGTCTTTTTCGCACGGGCTCTTTCCTGATTAGGGAGCCGTCGAAGCGGAGAATATCGCGGTGCGCGAACCCGTGCGCGGTATCGTAGCGGGTCACGCATTGCAGGCGGTCTCCGATGACGGCCAACAAGACCACCCGGAAGTCGGTCAACTTCCCGCCGACGGTGATTCGTTCCACGAACACGAAACAGGATTCGGACAACCATTTCTGCCAATCTTTTGCGGGCATCCGGGGAGGATGTCACGCGGCCCAGTGGATGGGAATCACGTTCTGCTGCTGGCCGGTGGACCGGATGACTGAGGTGGACCCCGGAATTCGGACCAGCAGTTAAGCTGTAAAAAGCGATGGCGTTCGGGTGTGGAAAACCACAACCTGAAAGACCATCAAAAATGAAAGCCAAACGCAGAAGACACGACGCAATAT
>Ga0194054_10001490_pt1 | contig 11115 bp, 8 predicted proteins | sample SepL2210m_MetaG_FD_163628 | JGI IMG/M metagenome (GOLD analysis project Ga0194054, IMG submission 163628) | Anoxic zone freshwater microbial communities from boreal shield lake in IISD Experimental Lakes Area, Ontario, Canada - Sep2016-L227-10m | ecosystem: Environmental > Aquatic > Freshwater >... | reverse complement strand
GTTATAGATCTCCCCAAAAACGATAAAAAAAGTGAAAATAGGGAGAGTAATTACACTGTAGATGGTGGTTTATCTGCTTGTAATGCGAAAGAAAAAGTGATGTTTACGTGGGATGGCCCCCTTCCGGAACCGCAGGTACGGTCGGCTGAGGACCTTAACCAGGTGCTGGCTGACAGGAGCTGCACCTTGACCGGCCCGGTCTATTTTATGTACCGTGACCTGGCCAACTCTGAAGAAGACCGGCGCTGGCTCAGGGATGCCAGGCTCCGGTATGATGTAACGGTAATCCCCCCGATGGTCCTCTGCGGGGAATATGTAAAAACAAAAGGGCATTATCACCCCGATAACCCGCAGGGTTTCGGCTACCCGGAAATCTATGAAATTATTGAAGGGTCAGCGGAGTACCTTCTCCAGGATAAAACACTTTCAGATACCGTTGTTGTTTCTGCAGGAATTGGGGATATTGTCCTGATACCCCCATGCTATGGTCATATTACAATAAACCCTGGTAATTCGACCCTTGTAATGGCCAATATCGTTTCAACGGCATTCTCGAGCATTTATACGGATTATGAAGACTTCCAGGGGGGAGTATATTACCGGATGGAGAAAGGGGGGTATGTGAAAAATCCCAGGTATCCGAGACATCCGCCGTTACGACATATCCGGAAATGCGACGTTACGGGATTTTCCGGCATAAAAAGCCGGACATTGTATCGTATTATTGGTGAAGAATATACCCTCTCGTTCCTGAATTATCCCGAACAATTTAATTTCAATACCGTATTGCAAGGTTAAAACAGGAGATTTGGCGTCATTCTTTTATGCCCGCTTTTTTTAACCATTGACAGGACTTTGTCCTGCACCGGGTTTTCGGCTCTCCAGCCGTTGGCCTCGAGTGCGACCAGTGCCCCGTCGATTTCCGCATATGTGAGGCCGATCTCGTCCTCGTCTTTCTGGCCACGCCAGAGTCCGGCGGAAGGGGCCTTTTTAATAATATTACCAGGGATCCCGATGTCCCTGGCCGCATCGTAGACCCCGCTTTTATAAAGGTGAAGGATCGGCTGGAAATCTGCAGCATTATCCCCGAATTTCGTTGTATACCCAAGCATATACTCGGTGCGGTTGGATGTGCCACAGACAAGGCGGTTGTCCCGGTTCGCGAAATAATAGAGTATTGCCATCCTTGTGCGTGCCATGAGGTTTCCAAGGAGGGCAGGCGATTCAGTGTAACCAGGCAATGAGCGATAAGCGTCCAGAACCGGCTCAATCGTTACTATTTCATGCCTCATCCCGAATTCACAGCACAGTTCCACCGCGTCCCTGATATCGGCATCACTCGTGACCGCGCTTGGCAGCGTGAGACCAAGTACGTTCTCCCCGCTCAACGCTTTACAACACATTGCGGCTGCAACTGCGGAGTCAACCCCTCCACTGACCCCGATGACTACTCCGGCAGCCCCGCTGTTCCATACGGTAAACCGGATCATCTGTTCAATTCGGCCCAGGGCACACCCACAGTCAACAGTCATGCAAACATCACATCTCTAACAGAGCCGGATAAATTTTTTCAACTGGTGCAGGTCGCCGGTGGCAATCAGTACATCACCCTCGAGAACAATCTCTCCCGGGGCAGGCTTTACAATTGCCCGGTTTTTTCCTTCAAGCCCGATAATACGGGAGCCACTTTTATGTTCAACCCATCCGACCGTCATGCCGGTGTTTTTCATCATGTGTTTCCTGATCACCTTGTGCCCGTTAGGCAGGTCCAGTATCACGTGCACGCTATCTAAAAGCACGACCCGGGCAATTACCTGTCCTCCAATGGTAGGCAGGAGGGCTACATAATCGGCACCTGCCCGGTAGAGCTTGTCAACCGAAGCAGGATCGTTCGCACGTACAAGAATGCGAAGTGAAGGGTTCATATCACGTGCCATTAACGTGGTAAAGATATTCACATCATCATCGTTGAGCGCGACAATGCAGTACCTGGCCTCGGAAATCCGTGCATCACGGAGGACCTCCTCGTCCTCGGCATTTCCCTCAACTCCAAGGACCCCCTGTGGTTTCTGGTCGATGACGATACATGAAATCCCAAGTTCGGTCATATCGTGATATGCGGACCGTCCTACGTCCCCAAACCCGGCAATTACCGCAAAATTTTCTCCATAGAGTCCTGAAATAAACTCGTTTTTAACAAGCTCTTCAACCCCGTCAGCCCTCCCTAGCAGGAATACCCCGCTTGAAAGGTCGATTACTTCGTCGTCCCCCGGGTGGAATACAAACTTCCCGTTGCGTGCCATGAAAAGTGTATAAAACCCGTATTTTTCGAATAAACCAATCTCCTTAAGGGTTTTACCCGCAGACCTCGATCCGGGCATTACCGGGATATGGACCACCTTCAAAACGCTGTCATAACTCCCCCAGCTATCAACAATTGCATGGTCGATACCTGATGTATCAAGCGCACCTGGATGATGGGCGGTCAGTTCCGCATGTCTTGCAAGAATCCGGCCTGTTATGTGCTTCGGTGAAAGGACATATTCTGCACCCGCATTACGCAGGTACCGGTCAAAAGATAGTTTGTCAACAACGGCGACAATTTTAGCCCGTGTTATCTCCCGGATTCCGAGAATGAGTGTCGCGGCTGTCCGCTCGTCTTCACAGACAATGACCGTCCCGGCATTTTTTATCCAGATATTTGACCAGGTCGACGGGTTATTGTAATCTCCCCAGACGGTGTAAACACTTTTCCGGTAGAGACGGGCTGCTTCCTGGGCAGCTTTTTCATCCTTATCAAGGATTACAATATCGGATTCCGCTATCATCAGGCTCTCAACGAGTGCTTTGGTCAGTTCTCCATGCCCGATAATGATGGTATGATTTTTCAGCTCGTGAGGTGTCCGCAGTGGTGGTGAAGATCTCAGGAGTGCCGTCAGGTATGGGGCAATGAGAAGCGGCACAATCATGAAAATAAGTGCAATACCCGTTATCATCATAAGAATTGCAAGGAACACTGTGTACTGGTTCTGGAATGGCAGGAGCTCGCCATATCCAACAGTAGTAATTGTTTCAACCACGAAAAGGAGTGATGAAGGCCAGGATATTGGCTTCTTTTCGAGCACCGGGTACAGGTAGTGGAACAGGACCGTATATGCCACCATCTGGAGAAAGAACAGGACGAAATAGAGCCCTATCTTTACTTCCGGTGAGCTGTGGATAAGTCTCCAGAATAATCCCCTTGTATTTCCTCTCATGAGACCTGGTCCCGGAATTTTTTAAGTTGTTCACCGATATTGACAAGTGCAAAGGGGACCCCTGGATGCCTGCCGTAAAAATGCTCCAGGATTGCATTAATTGGATCATCCATGCAATTCTTGGTTTCTACCTGGCGTCTACGATAGTAATCATTCAGGAAAAGACGAGTGTAGAGGTCAAGTTCCTGCCGGGATATATGGGTAAACGGCCTGATAATGCGTACCGTTTTCCGGCCTTCTGCCGGGCAAAATGAATTCTGGATCCCTGTCCCGGAAATTGCATTCCAGAGTACCCATTCCGCATGGTCTTCGAGAGTGTACCCAAGGACAAGTGCATCGATTTTCAGCTGATCGGCCATGCGTGACAGGTGATACTCTGCCGAAACATGGGTGAGAAATGGAGAATGATTTGTTGTACCAGGTCCATTATCAGGGTGAGTGTTTATGGTTGCATTTTCTTCCGGAATAACAAACCATGGGATATCTAATGCTTCAGTTATTGCCCTGGCGTTTTCCATCCTGTCCGGATCGTTATGTTGCATTGTTACTGCCATGAGGTGGATATCTTTCCGCTCTCCCACCAGGATACGCATAAAATCCAGGAGTGCGCAACTTGCCGGTCCGCCAGAAAGAGCCACAGCGTACTGTTCTCCAGGGACAAGCCAGTGGTTCTTCCGCACCGTCTTTTTCGCTTTATGAAGAAAGTCTTCCCGAAAATGCTCCCTGCACAGGTGCAGGCCGGAATACTCCTGGAAAATAACCCCGGGTCTTCCACATTTGCTACACCCCATGCTGCTACCAGATCAACCTTTATCATCCAAATAGATAAAATGTGTAGCACAGATGGCAATTTCCGCCGATCATATCAGGACACTCCATAAATACGAAGTTGATGTACTTCAGGCGCTGGAGAGGCTCATGAAAAAGTACGAGTGGGTACCCCTTGATGTACTGGTTAAGGCCGTTGGACTTGACGAATCGGAAACATCCTTCCGCATCAGCCGCCTGATGGAGAAAGGTATGGTGAGGTATAACGCGGTCCCATACGATGGGTACTCTCTGGTCTTCATGGGGTATGATGCACTTGCACTCCGTACCCTTACAAAAAAAGGAACAATCCAGGCACTTGGGTGCATGATCGGGGTAGGAAAGGAGTCGGTGGTGTACGAAGGGCTCGGCCTCGGGTGTGTGGCACTCAAATTTCATCATGTCGGACAGCGGTCGTTCCAGTCCGTGCGTCTCAACCGTGAATACCGGCCCGACCAGACCCATTCTCCTTGGATTTTTACCTCACGGCAGTCAGCGGAACGTGAATATCTCGCCCTTAAGACCCTTCACCCTGATGTGAAGGTACCGCTCCCGGTCGACCAGAACCGGCACATCGTGGTAATGGAATATATCCCCGGAGTGAACCTCAATAATGCGAAAGTTGAGGAGCCCGAAGAGTTTCTTGACGAGATCATCGGGGAGGTCAGTAAGGCGTACCACCTGGGCATAATTCACGCTGATTTTTCTGAATTCAATATTATGGTCAATGAGCGGGGATGTACCCTGATTGACTGGCCGCAGTGGATGGAAACCGACCATCCCAATGCAGAGACGATACTCCGGCGGGACGTCACTAATATCCTCACTTACTTCTTACGGAAGTACCAGTTGTCATACGATATCGAGGACACGATGAGATGCGTGACCAGCTGAAGGTATTCGGGATAGATATCATCCGGGGTTCTGTCAGGTCAAAGTCCCGCAGGCCACTCTATGCACTGGTAAGACTCCACGGGGACCAGATCCTTTCCGAGGACGGGGTCTCATCCTTCCGTCTCTTCAGGATGCTCTCCCAGGAATGTCCGGATATCCTCGCCGTGGACAGCCTCCAGGAGATCTCCACCGACCAGCACGAGTTATTTGCATTCATGCAGTCCCTGCCCCCTGCTACTCGTCTTGTCCAGGTAACGGGCGGGGAGCGGCGGGAATCCCTGATAAAAGTTGCGAGCCGGTACAATATCAGTTTTAAGCGGCTCGACCCGTTTGATGAGGCCCGCACGATTGCAAGGGTGGCATCCCTCGGGGCAGGAGCGGAAGTAATTGCCTTTGAAAACAGCTCGGATGTCATTGTAACACGTAACCGGTCCCCGGGCAAAGGTGGATGGAGCCAGAACCGTTACGTGAGAAAGATCCACGGCGGGGTTTTGCAACGGGCCCGGGAGATCGAGATGGACCTTGTCGCGGCCGGTCTTAAATATGAAAAAAAGGAGATTAAGGCATTTGGCGGGTGCAGCAAAGTCTCATTCCGGGTATTTACCCCGAGGGACCAGGTACCCGTACCTACCTACCGGGGTGCCGATGTCCAGGTCAAAATAAGTGGAAGACGCCTGGACAGGATAATGTACAGGCCCCTGTCGGTCCGTCCGAAATTTATTATCGTTGGGATGGACCCCGGGACGACTACCGCCATAGCAGCCCTCGACCTGGAGGGAAACCTCCTCCACCTGAGTAGCTCCCGCCAGACCTCACTTTCTGATGTCATTGAATCGCTTTACAAGGTCGGAAAACCCGTTGTGGTTGCTACCGATGTCCGGGATATGCCGTTTTCGGTAGAAAAGGTCAGGCGGGCCTTCAATGCAGTTGCCTATGCCCCACGGCTTGACGTGAGCGTGGATGCAAAAATGGAGTATACGCAACCGTTCAAGTACATGAATGATCACGAGCGGGATGCATTATCTGCGGCTCTTGAAGCATACCGCCATTATAACCACAAGTTCCAGAATATCCTTAAACGGGTACCTCCCGGCCAGGACCTGGATGAGGTCAGGGCTGGCCTGATCCGGGGCCATTCGCTGGAACAGGTGATAGGAGAGCTGAAAGTTACCCTGCCCCCAACGAAGATCGAAGAACCCGTTGTACATGTTGACAAAAAATCTGATGAGAGAGTCAGGGTCCTCGACGGGATGGTGAAACGTCTGCGCACCTATGTACAGGAGTTACAGGAAGACCTCAAGGAAAAAGAGCGCGAGATCATCAGGTTCCAGTCCCGTATCCGGAAAATAAGGTCAGTACACGAGAAAGATGTCATAAAAGATGCAGAAATAGCAAAGCGGGACCTGACGATTCAGACACTGAAAAAGAGGCTCCGGCGCGAGGAGCGTTCGAACCTTCATCTCAAAAAGAAGATGGAGCGGCAGAGCAGGATCGACGAACTGGCAGGTAGTATCGATTCAATCCCGGTCAAGATGCTTGGGGCTTTTACAAAAGACGCTGTCAGGGCACTTTTAGACGATCCCGGGATCCTGGTGGGGGACGTCCTGTACGTTTTACGGATAGACGGCTGGGGAAGGAGCGTGATCCGCGAAATTGGTGAAATGGGTGTGAAAGCGGTAATTACCGGCCCCGGTTTGACCTTACACGCTGACCCGCAGCTCCAGGCGGACTGCATGGACCAGAATATTCCTCTTCTGGATGGAGGGGAAATACCCATTCTCATCAGGGGAAAAATCGGAAGTGCCGGGAAAATCCCCTTTGAAGTATCATTGAAACAGTGGCAGGATAAACACCAGGACTATGAGAACGAGCAGAATACAAAACGTATCGAGGGGATCTTCCGGGATTACCAGACGGCACGGGGTAAGGAGATGAGGAAAAGTGGATGAACGGGTACTGTTAGAGGAAGTGTATGCAATTATCGGGAAAGAACAATGCCTCGATGATTGTGCTGTAATTCCATGCGGTGAACAACTTCTCGTTGCCACGACCGACATGCTCCACGAAACAACTGATTTTCCTGCCGGGATGACTGACTGGCAGATCGGGTGGATGAGTGCCGCAGTAACACTATCTGATATAGCATCTATGGGGGCGACCCCATTGATTATTCTCATGGCGGTTGGTCTTGATCACCCGTCAAGGCTCCGGGAAATTATGAGGGGTGCGGGAGACTGTTGTTCAAAGACCGGGGGTCACATAGCCGGCGGAGATATCGATCACCACACAGAACTTACAATCGTCAGCAGTGGTATCGGGACCGTAGCCCCTGATCATATCGTCCGGCGTACTGGGGCCAGGGCCGGCGATCTTATCTGTGTCACCGGGGTTCTTGGCCGTGCCCAGGCATCACTGAACGGGTATCACCAGTATGACAAAGCACTCATGGAGCCCCAGGCCAGGGTCAGGGAGGGGGAAGTCCTTGGCAGGACTGGTGCGACCTCCATGATGGACATCAGTGACGGGCTCGCCATCTCCCTGTATGACCTGCTCGAGGCAAATTCCTGCGGGTACTCCCTCAAATCAGGAAAAATACCGACTGCCCCGGGAATTCCGCCAGATGAGGCAATGGACCTTGCGCTCTATGGTGGTGGAGATTTCGAGTTGTTATTCACGGTTCCCCGTGACTGGATAACTCCTTCAGACCTTCATTACTCTGTTATTGGAAATGTAATCTCCGACCATTATGTACTACTTGATGGAAATGTGATGGACCGGAAAGGGTATGAGCATACGTGGGGTTCAAAAGAGACAATTTAAACCGCTATTTGTGAATCGCTTATTAAAAATATTTTTTTGCAAATTATCGTTATTTAAAGTGATGGAAAGGAAAAATAACCCGTGGCCCTTACGCCAGTTATTCTCGCAATTATCTTAATACTGGTAATGTGGCCACATGATCCGTATTGCCTCAATCCTGCCATAAAATGCGTCAGCGTTGTTAGGGTCGATACTGAGTGCCTTGTCATATGCCTTGATTGCAGCATCGATATTACCCTCTTTAAATAGGACGTACCCCTTGTTTGTCCAGCCCATTACATTATTCGGGTCAATCTGGATAACTTTTTCAAATACTGCCGAGGCTTTATCGTACTGGCCACTACGAACGAGGGCGATCCCTTTGTAATTAAGGGCTTCCGTGTTATTCGGTTCCAGAGAAAGTGCCTTGTTATAAGTTCGTATCGCATCCGGGTAACTTTCAAGTGACATCAATGCATATGCCTTGTTGGTCAGCGCGACGGTATTATTCGGATCGCTGTCGATTGCACGATCGTATGCAATGATCGCCTCGTCATTACGTGACAGCTGGAACAAGGCATACGCTTTGTTCATCCATGCGACGGTGTTGTTAGGCTGCGATTTCAATATTTTATCATATGCCCGGACCGACTCTTCCTCACGACCAAGGCTCCGGAGTGCCGACACTTTATAAATCCAGGCCATGACGTTATTTGGGTCGTATGCAAGCGCCTGGTCATATGCTGCAACCGCCTCATCGTACTGTTTGAGGTTATGAAGCGCGAACCCCTTGTTAAACCATGTCAGACTGGCATCCGGCGCCAGTTGAAGTGCCTTTGTATAGGATTTAACTGCTGCTTCAAAATTGCCCGTTCTTGTTTCCGCTATTCCTTTGTTAGTCCATGCTATCGTGTTATGCTGGTCAAGAGTTATAGCACGGTCAGCTGATTCAAGGACTTTGGTATAGTTACCTGTCTGCAAATAGACCCCGGACTTATACCCCCAGACAATAGAAAGGTTGGGATCTATGGTAATGGCCTTGTCATATGCGGCCATTGCCTCATCATATCTACCTAGTGCATTCAGGGCAAATCCTTTGTTAGTCCATGCCACTGCCACATCCGGGGTAATATTGGTAGACCTGTCATACGCTTTGACCGCCTCTGAATATTTTCCAAGGCCGTTTAAAGCAAATCCCTTGTTGCTCCAGGCCTGCGAATTATTCTGCTCGAGTATGATTGCACGATCTGCGGACTGGTTCGCCTCCTCAAATTTGCCGAGATTGTTTAATGCATATGACCGGAAACCCCATGATGCTACATCACCCGGGTTCACCGAAAGCGTGCGGTTATATGCAACAACTGCATCTGCATACTTACCCCCGTTGTTAAAAATATAGCCGACCGAACTCCATACCACCGAGTTATTTGGTTCTATAGCAAGTGCATTATTATATGCACTCAGTGCGTCGTTATATTTTCCAAGTCCTTTTAGAATATCCCCTTTTGCCTTCCAGATATCAGCAGGGTTCTGCCCGGCTTTCAGCGCTTCATCGTACGCATTGAACGCGTCCAGGTTACGTCCCTGCATGGAAAGAGCATCCCCTTTGAACTTATATGCCGAAGAGAGCCCGGGATTTATCGCAACTGCCTCATCATATACAGTAATACTTTCATTAATCCTGCCTGATAACCTGAGGGAATTTCCTTTTGCCTCTGCAGCAGAGGCCATTGCCGGATCTGCTGAAAGGGCCTCGTTGTAATACGATATTGACTCATTAAAATTTTTTAATGAGGCCAGTGCGTCACCTTTTCCTTTCAATGCGAGGGCATTCTTTGGTTTTATTTTCAATGCGGTATCGAATGCGACCACAGATTCGTTAGCCCGGCCGGTTTTCAGCAGTGCCTCTCCTTTCCCCGTCCATGCGTCAGCATTTGAAGGTTGTTTCAGGGTAAGATTCTCATAGATTGATAGGGACTCGTTATACTTTCCCGCATCAAGAGACTGTCTGGCCTGTTGTAATTCAACCGAACCCGAAAAGTCCTGATTGTAAATGCACCCGGAGAAAAACGATGCAATAAAAAGGGCGATTATGATCAGTGACCCACCGGATTTCATAGTAAATTTTCCATTTTAACCCTAATAAAGGTAGGTCATCTGACGAAGTCGTGCAATTTTCCGCAAATCAGGAATTCTCTAATCGGTAACCTGCTATGTTTCAGTGATGACTTCACAATTATTTGCAGTGACTGTCCTGGTACCCGGGAAAGTTATTAAAGTCAGAAGTTGAAAATATCTATAATTAAGTTGGATAATAATCCTTTCAGGAGGAAAAAATGAATTCAATGACATTAATGGCAGGAATAGCGGCATTGATATTACTGGTTGCATTTATTGCGCCCGTTTCGGCCGATCCAGCTCTCGGGTACAGCATATCAAGTGGAACGGGAAGTACGTATAGTGGTCAGGCGGTTTCGATGTCGACCTCTCTCAGCTCCTCGTTGTCAGGAAGTACCAGCAGTCCGTTTCTCGGATACTCAGTTGGCGTAAAAGGTACTGGGTCAAAACCGACCCTTGGGAATATGAAGACGTATGCAAGTTACAGCAGCCAGACCGCAGGTACGATGATGAGCTATTCAGATTCGTCAAGTGCCTCGGGTTTAATATATTCTTTCAGTAAAGTGTATTCATTTTCCTAATACCTATTTGATTTTTTTATCCCAGCCGATTTTTAAGGAGTATTTTTAAATTCGCATCCTTTATCTCAATTTGGTTGGATATCTACCGGGGTAGTTCAGATTCTGATTTCCAGTTGGATATTTACGCCGTAATGCCCCCTTTTATTGAATGATACTCATTATGAGACATTACAATCATGCAATATAATTTTTGGTAGTAACAACAGTTCCACAAACTTACCATTCTGAAGGGGATTTTCTTAAAATCACTCGCTGGTTATCACGTTGAAACAGGTAGTTACATTAATTTTATATACTTCCATAGCTTAATTTCGATGCTTACAACTTTATCGATCAAGGTGGCGAAGATGAAGACAAAAGTATCGTTAGGTGTGGTCATCATAGTTATGGTGATCCTTATTGCAGTTTCTGGCTCAGCCATGGCTGCTCGTACTGTACCTGCTGGGAATGAAACCTCCCAGATCCGGGTGGAAACTTCAGCACATGTTATCGGCAATTTCTATGCATCAACTGACCTTGTACTCCAACAGAGTACTGGTGACCTGGTGCCGCCGCTAGCACCTGGTGAGCAGGTGAACGCGGTTGGATATTCTGAGACTACTATGGCAGTTGGTGGCGAGGCAACCTATAACAAGGATACCCAGATAAATACTGGCGGT